>ERZ773164.3031-NODE-3031-length-12242-cov-3.466645_pt1 | contig 12242 bp, 11 predicted proteins | sample MGYA00511917_ERZ773164 | MGnify/ENA primary metagenome ERZ773164 (study PRJEB29015, sample SAMEA2737847) | human gut metagenome | biome: human gut; feature: human-associated habitat; material: faeces | place: China | collected 2012 ...
GACTTTTCCACAAAGAGTGAATGAACCGTTGAAAATCGACCGTCAGCAGATTCTTGATATCGCAAACAGCCGCTATGTACCCAAACGACTTGCCGATGGTACAGCGATGCTTTGCGAAGTATCGGGAGCCGCCAACAGTATGATGCGCCGCTGGGAAAGCGTTTTCCGGGAATATCCCGACATTCTGTCCGATGCAGAGAACCGTGCATCCGTAGAGCGAACGATTCAGAAGCTGAGAGATTACCTGAAAAATCTGGAAGATAAAGTTCCGCTACTGAAAGAGAATGGAGAGAAGATTCAAAAGATTTTCACATTCCGCATTCCGTACTACGTAGGACCCTTAAACGGAATTCGAAAAAAAGGGGAGAAGAGTAACTGGGCGGTACGAAAAGAAGGCAAAATATATCCATGGAACTTCGATGAGATGGTAGATTTGGAAGCAAGTGCAGAGCAGTTTATTCGAAGAATGACGAATAAATGTACTTATCTGCCAAGTGAAGATGTTTTACCAAAGTATTCTCTGCTGTACAGCAAATACGAAGTTTTAAATGAATTAAATAATCTGCGTTTGGATGGAGAAAAGATATCTGTAGAGCAGAAACAGAAAATATATGAAGAAGTATTCCAGAAAAGCAGAAAGGTTACACAGAAAAAACTGAAAAACTATTTAGTGAAAGAAGGAATTACCGGAAAAGAAGTTGAAATTACCGGAATTGATGGTGATTTCAAGAGTTCTCTTACGGCATACCATGACTTTAAAGAGAAATTAACAAATCTGTCACTGAACCAGGCGGAAAAAGAATGCATCATCCTGAACGTAACGCTGTTTGGAGATGATAAAGCGATACTGAAACAGAGATTAAAGAAACTGTTTCCGGAGTTGACAGAAAAACAAAGAGACAGCATAAGTAAACTGCCGTATCGTGGTTGGGGAAGACTCTCAAAAGTGTTTTTGGAAGAGATGGAAGCACCGGCACCGGAAACGGGAGAGGCATGGTCTATTATTCGGGCTTTGTGGGAGACGAATGACAATCTGATGCAACTGCTTAGCGAAAAATATTTGTTTGCATCGGCAATCGAAGAAAAGAATGGAAACGAACAGAAAAAACGGGATATTTCGTATGAATTAGTCGAGGAGCTTTACGTATCACCGGCAGTGAAGCGGCAGATTTGGCAGAGCCTTTTGATTGTAAAGGAAATCTGTAAAGTGATGGGAAACCCACCGAAACGTGTTTTTATAGAAATGGCAAGAGAAAAAACCGATCAGGGAAGAACCTCTTCAAGAAAAAAGAAACTGCTGGAACTTTATAAAAAATGTAAAGCGGAAGAAAAAGACTGGATAGATGAGATTGAAAAGCGTTCCGATGCGGAAATGAGAAGAGACAAGCTGTATTTGTATTATACGCAAAAAGGAAAATGCATGTATTCCGGTGAAACAATTGAACTGGAGGAATTGTGGGATAATCAGAAGTATGACATTGATCATATTTTTCCACAGTCCAAAGTGATGGATGATAGCCTGGATAACCGGGTACTTGTAAAGAAAAAGTGTAATCAGATGAAAGAGGATAAATATCCGATCGATGAAACAGTTCGGAAAAAAATGCAGCCATTCTGGAAATCTTTAGTGGATGCCGGATTGATCAGTGAAGAAAAATATAAACGGCTGATAAGAGGAAATGGATTTGAACCGTCTGAATTGGCTGGATTTATTTCCAGGCAGCTGGTGGAAACTCGTCAGAGTACAAAAGCGGCAGCAAGTATTCTGCAGCAGGTGATCCCGGATACACAGATTGTTTATGTAAAAGCGCCAACCGTTTCAAAGTTCCGTAAGGATTTTAAATTTCTGAAGGTACGGGAGATGAATGATTATCATCATGCGAAGGATGCTTATTTGAATATTGTTGTTGGCAACGCATATTTTGTAAAATTCACATCAAATCCGATTCACTTCATTAAGGAAAATCCGGGAAGAAGTTATAACCTGAAGAAGATGTTTGAACAGGAAAAAATTGAACGAAACGGAGAAATTGCCTGGGAAAGCGGGAACGGAACCATTGCGACAGTCCGAAATTTTATGGAAAAAAACAACATTCTTGTGACGCGAAGATCGTATGAGGCAACAGGTGCATTGTTTGACCAGCAGATTGTCAAAAAAGGAAAAGGTCAGGTTCCGATCAAGAGCAGTGATGAACGGCTTTGTGATATACAGAAGTATGGAGGATATAACAAAGAGGCGGGAGCTTACTTTGTACTGGCAGAATCGGAGGGCAAAAAGGGAAAGAAAATACGAACAATCGAGTATGTGCCGATTCGTCTGAAAAAGGAAATTCAGAAGTCAGAAGAAAATATAATTCGGTATCTGGAAGAGGAAAGACAGTTAAAGAATCCGCGAGTGCTGGTGCCGGAAATCAAAATAGATACTCTGTTTTGTGTGGACGGATTTTATATGTGGGTTTCCGGAAGATCAGGAGATCAGCTATTGATGCAAGGTGCAAATCAGCTGGTACTTTCCCAGGAAGAAACAGAAATACTGAAAAAAATAGTACAGTACGTGGAACGTAAAAAACAGAATAAAGAACTGAAAATTTACGATTCCGACCATTTAGAAGAAAAGAAGGTGGTGATGCTGTATGAAACCTTTTTAAATAAATTAACAAATACGGTATATGCAAAAAAACTTGGAGCACAGGCAAAGACATTAACGGAAAAAAGAGAAAAATTTAAAGAATTATGCATAGAAGAAAAGTGTATCGTTTTGTATGAAATTTTACATTTTTTCCAGTGCCAGAGTGTTACCGCTGATTTGAAATTAATTGGAGGATCTGGAAGAGCAGGAATTTTGTATCTCAACAAAAATATAACCGATTGCAGTCGAATCGAAATGATTCATCAATCGCCAACCGGTATTTACGAGCAGGCAGTAGACCTGAATGCATTATGAGCTGGCGGATTGTGGTTATTTCCAAACGGGCAAAGCTGGACTATCAGCTTGGTTATCTTGTGGTACGAAATGAAGAAGTAACAAAAATACATTTAAGTGAAATCTCAACCATTCTGATTGAGTCAACAGCAGCAACAGTCACAACAAGTCTGCTGGCAGAGCTGACCAAAAAGAAAATAAAAGTGATTTTTTGCGATGAAAAGAGAAATCCATCGTCGGAACTGGTTGGGTATTACGGAAGTCATGATACCAGCAATAAAATCAGAAAGCAGATTCAGTGGAGCCGGCACAGTAAAGAAGCGATCTGGACAGAGATTGTGACGGAAAAAATACGAAAACAGAAGGAACTGTTAAAAAATCTGGGAAAGGAAGAAGCGGGTCTGTTAGAATCATATTTACAGGAGATTGGCTGGAACGATGAGACAAACCGGGAAGGGCATGCGGCAAAGGTATATTTCAATGCGTTGTTCGGCATGACATTTACCAGAACTGCGGATTGTCCGGAAAATGCAGCGCTGAATTACGGATATAGCATTTTGTTGTCTGCGTTTGCGAGAGAAATTGTAGCGAGCGGTTATATTACACAGCTCGGACTCTTTCATGATAATATGTTTAATCAGTTTAATCTGGCGTCCGATTTGATGGAACCGTTCCGTGTTCTGATTGACCGGGAAGTAATCCAAATGCAGAGGAAAGAATTTACGCATGAGGAAAAAATACAGTTGGTCAATGTATTAAACAACGAAGTCATGATAGACGGGAAAACACAGTATGTGAATAATGCCATAAAAATTTACTGTAAAAGTGTATTTGATGCCTTAAATGAGAATGACAGTGCATTGATCCGGTTTTACGGCCTATGAGTTATCGTTTTATGAGAGTATTGGTACTGTTTGATCTTCCGGTGCTGACGGGCGATCAGAGAAGAGAATATGCGAGATTTCGAAAGTTTTTATTGAAAAGCGGATTCCTGATGCTCCAGGAATCCGTATACTGTAAGCTTGCGTTAAATACAACTGCAGTGAATGGAATCGTGGATCAGATTCATAAAAATAAGCCGGAAGAAGGCCTGGTACAGCTTTTAACGGTGACTGAGAAGCAGTATGCGAAAATGGATCTGATTGTTGGGAACGTAAAGAGCGAAGTGTTGAATACGGATGAAAGGCTGGTGATTTTATGAAACTGGTACATGTGGACTTGGAAAAACCTATTGCGATTCATCGGAACTGTCCCACGGAATGGATTATAGAATCACCGGAGCTGTTTTTAAAATATGTGGAGCAGCTGCAAAAACAAAATCAGGGAGAGGAGGGAAATTTCGTACTTTCTAAAGCTGACACAGAGCTGAATATGAAAAGAGATGTGGAATTGGTATTAACGCCCTTTTCTCTTGATTTTGCGGATCACAGAATACAAAAACGGTTATTTACAGAGCTGGTCAAAAGTGCGCAAAATGAAGAAATGTTTCTGGAAACACAGAGAATTATTGCGGAACTGAAGAAATACATCTATCAATTGGAAGCTGTCAGTGGGTACGAATTGGAACAAAATGAGGAAATCGATTTGAGCGCACTCCTAAAATTGATGGGAGTTCAGACAGAAACCGAAAAAGAGATGGGACTTCTGGAAAAATTAACGCAATATATCAAAGTTATGGCCGAACTTCTCCAAAAAGAACTGGTGATTTTGGTCAATATTCGATCCTATCTGAACGAAACACAAATAAACAAACTCTCCCAAATGGCATGCTACTATGAAATATCCTTGCTTTTCATAGAAAATATACAAAGGGACTTTTCGAATCAGAGAGAATATTATATAATTGACAAAGATGGATGTGATGTCTATTAATATCCATCGGATGTTTGAGTACCTGTTTTGTGCAGATGAAAGCAGTTCATTTTTAAATTTGAGGTTTGAGAATGATGTAAAAATGTATGGTACTCAAACTAAAACAAACGCCTTGAAGACGCTTGAAGGGTTTGAGAATGATGTAAAAATGTATGGTACTCAAACTGGACTTGATAATATTGGTGTAATCAATGAGTTTGAGAATGATGTAAAAATGTATGGTACTCAAACTCTCCGGTCGCAGTTCCCGCAGCAGCGAGGTTTGAGAATGATGTAAAAATGTATGGTACTCAAACAATGGAACAGGCAGTGAAGATGCACTTCATGTTTGAGAATGATGTAAAAATGTATGGTACTCAAACGTTCTCCATTTCTTCGTTGATTTCCTGCATGTTTGAGAATGATGTAAAAATGTATGGTACTCAAACAAGAAGCGATAAAAAAGAACCTGGCGGCAAGTTTGAGAATGATGTAAAAATGTATGGTACTCAAACGTTTTTGAACATCGGAATCGGCTGCTGAAAGTTTGAGAATGATGTAAAAATGTATGGTACTCAAACCAGCACTTCCCGCGGTACACCACACTTCTGGTTTGAGAATGATGTAAAAATGTATGGTACTCAAACTAAACAGCAATAAACACCCATACCACCTTAGTTTGAGAATGATGTAAAAATGTATGGTACTCAAACAACGGCAAAGTGTTCACGATCCCGACAGGGGGTTTGAGAATGATGTAAAAATGTATGGTACTCAAACCTTTCAGAAACCCTGGACGCCCTGACAATCGTTTGAGAATGATGTAAAAATGTATGGTACTCAAACCTCCGGCGTTCCTCTCGTGCTTGCTTCTCGTTTGAGAATGATGTAAAAATGTATGGTACTCAAACCCTGATTGGTTACGATCAGGGACAGCGTGAGTTTGAGAATGATGTAAAAATGTATGGTACTCAAACTCGCCGGGATCTCAAAGGAAGAGGCGATTGTTTGAGAATGATGTAAAAATGTATGGTACTCAAACTGAAGGCACTCGATTGCAAGGTCACGCATAGTTTGAGAATGATGTAAAAATGTATGGTACTCAAACATCGCTAAGCTCCGAAACAGCGCGGCTTGCGTTTGAGAATGATGTAAAAATGTATGGTACTCAAACGATCCCAGAGAACCACGCACAAAGTCCTCCGTTTGAGAATGATGTAAAAATGTATGGTACTCAAACAAATACTGAGCTACTTTTACAGAACCTTCGTTTGAGAATGATGTAAAAATGTATGGTACTCAAACCGGCATCCAGTTGATAACAGCAGCTCGATGGTTTGAGAATGATGTAAAAATGTATGGTACTCAAACTTTCCACCTCCCCTAAATCTGTAAGTAATGGTTGGAGAATGATGTAAAAATGTATAGTACTCAAACATTTTCAGGGCAAATTCTGCTAAATCGTACGTTTGAGAATGATGTAAAATTTATTTTTGTGAACAACAAGAATAGATAATTCAAAATGAAATATTCAGAAGACAGTATGAAATCGACTTAATTGACTTTTTCTTGCTGTCTTTTTTCTTGTCTCAAAGCACCGCACCATGTATAATAAAACCACAAGAATTTCATTTCATAGTTTTTACAGGAGGAACCCGAATCATGATCCTTGCAATAGACATCGGCAACACGAACATCGTCCTTGGGTGTGTGGAAGGGAAAAAAACATACTTCATCGAAAGACTCTCCACGGACAAGGCAAAAACAGAGCTGGAATACGCAGTCAGCCTGAAAAATGTACTGGAACTGTATGAGATTCCGGTGGAGCAGATCGAAGGAGGTATCATCTCTTCCGTTGTTCCGCAGGTGACAGAGCTCTGCCGGAGTGCGGCAGAAAAAGTGATTAAAAAGCCGGTCAAAGTTGTCGGCCCCGGTGTGAAGACCGGACTTAATATCAAACTGGACGACCCCGCAACGGCAGGAAGCGATCTTGTTGTAGTAGCAGTAGCAGCGCTGAATGAATACACATGTCCGCAGATTGTTATCGATATGGGAACTGCCACGACGATGAGTGTACTTGATCAGAAAGGAAGCTTCATCGGAGGCGTGATTCTTCCGGGACTTCGTACTTCGCTGGATGCTCTCGTATCAAATGCCGCGCAGCTTAGCCAGACCAGTCTGACAGCACCGAAAAAAGTCATTGGCAAAAATACGCTGGACTGTATGAAAGGCGGTATGATTTATGGAAACGCTGCCAGCATCGACGGCATGATCGAACGGATGGAAGAAGAACTTGGCTGCAAATGCACGATTGTGGCTACCGGAGGTCTGGCGAAAGCTGTGATTCCGCACTGCAGACATGACATCATCATCGATGAGAATCTGCTCCTGAAAGGTCTTCAGATCATCTACGAGAAAAACAGGTAGGGAAACCGTTTGTTGACAAAGTCTGCGAATTGTTATAACATATGTATAACAAAACGATACGAGAAAGCAGGGTGTAACTATGTATTATGAGACAATACAGATCGATTTCAACAGCGATGAAGCGATCTATATCCAGCTGAGAAATCAGATTATTCTGGGTATTGCCACTTCCAGAATTCAGGAAGGAGATACTCTACCTTCGGTAAGACAGCTCGCAGACAATATCGGAATCAACATGCATACCGTAAATAAGGCCTACAGCGTACTCCGGCAGGAGGGGCTTCTTTCGATTGACCGAAGAAAAGGAGCCGTTATCTCTATCGATGCGGATAAACTGTATGCCATGCAGGAACTGCGCGAAGATCTGCAGGTGATTCTTGCAAAAGCCGTCTGCAAAAATATATCAAAAGAAGAAGTACATCAGCTTGTAGATGAAATTTACAGCAATTACGCAGACGAAACATGAAGGAGACAATAGTATTATGAGAGAAGGATATACCAGTCAGGCAAAAAAAGCACTGGCATATGCGGTTAGGACAGCTGAAAAATGTGGACATAATTACGTAGGAACCGAACACCTTCTGATCGGACTTCTGAACGTGGAGGATGGCACAGCAGGCATGGTGCTTTCTGAGTTTCACGTAGATGCCGGACAGCTTACCGAACTGATTGACCGTCTGATTGCACCAGGCGGAAACACCGTGACCGAATCCCGACCGGGCTATACTCCGCGGGTACGCAGAGTGCTTGAAAATGCAGAAGCGGAGGCAGCGCGTTTTAAGAGCAGAGCTGTGGGAACCGAGCATCTGCTGATTGCAATCTTAAAAGAAAGTGACTGTGTTGCTACCCGTTTGCTTTTTACCATGGGGATCAACATTCAGAAACTATATGGAGCAATCCTTACTGCCATGGGCGAGGCACCGCTGCAGGGCGGTGCAAGCGGAAATACAAACACCGGCCGCGGACCGCAGACAAGAGGTGGAGCGCAGACCAGCGAAACGCCGGCACTGGATCAGTACAGCCGGGATCTGACGGAGCTTGCGCGTGAAGGAAAACTCGATCCGGTTGTCGGCCGTGGGCAGGAAATTGAGCGTGTCATTCAGATCTTAAGTCGCCGGACAAAAAACAACCCGTGTCTGATCGGAGAGCCGGGTGTCGGAAAAACGGCGATTGCGGAAGGTCTGGCGCAGCGGATTGCCCTTGGCATCGTGCCGGAAACGATCCGCGATAAGCGAGTTGTTGTCCTTGACCTTTCCGGAATGGTAGCCGGAAGCAAATACCGCGGTGAATTTGAGGAGCGTATCAAACGCGTTGTCAAAGAAGTCACGGAAAATGAAAATATTCTGCTGTTCATCGATGAACTTCACACCATCATCGGGGCCGGCGGTGCAGAGGGAGCACTCGATGCATCCAATATCTTAAAACCGTCCCTTTCCCGCGGAGAAATTCAGCTCATCGGTGCAACAACATTGGAAGAATACCGTAAATACATCGAAAAAGATGCCGCATTGGAGCGCCGTTTCCAGCCGGTCAAAGTAGAAGAACCGACGGAAAGCGAAGCACTTGATATCTTAAAAGGCCTGCGCCCATACTACGAACGCCACCACGGCGTGGAAATCACCGATGAAGCACTGGAAGCAGCCGTAAAAATGAGCGTCCGCTACATCAACGACCGTTTCCTGCCGGATAAAGCCATCGATCTGATCGATGAGGCATCCGCAGGCGTACAGCTCGCCGGCTACCAGGTGCCGGACAACATGGCAAAAGAGGAGCAGACACTGTTCGAAGTACAGAAAGAAAAAGAATCCGCGATCAGTGCCGGCGATTTTGAGCAGGCAAAAGAACTGCAGGCGCGCCAGCAGGAGCTCGAAAAAGATCTGGAGCAGATCCGAAAACGCTTTGAACGCCGTTGCAAAAACAAAAAACTGCAGGTAACAGAAGAAGAAATCGCAAAAACCGTATCCACCTGGACGAAAATTCCGGTACAGCGTCTCGCGGAAGGAGAATCGAAACGTCTGGCAAGACTGGAGCAGACACTCCATAAACGCGTTGTCGGCCAGGAAGAAGCCGTGACAGCTGTGGCAAAAGCCGTAAAACGAGGCAGAGTCGGATTAAAAGACCCGAACCGTCCGACAGGATCCTTCCTGTTTCTTGGACCGACCGGTGTCGGAAAAACAGAACTTTCCAAAGCACTCGCCGAGGCAGTTTTCGGTACAGAGCAGGCCCTGATCCGCGTTGATATGTCGGAATACATGGAGAAACACAGCGTTTCCAAGCTGATCGGTTCCCCTCCGGGATACGTTGGCTACGAGGAAGGCGGCCAGCTCTCTGAAAAAGTGCGCCGCAACCCGTACAGTGTGATCCTGTTCGATGAGATCGAGAAAGCTCACCCGGATGTGTTCAACATTCTGCTGCAGGTACTTGATGATGGCCATATCACCGACGCGCAGGGCAGAAAAGTTGATTTCAAACAGACCTGCATTATCATGACATCCAATGCCGGAGCACAGAACATTGTAGCGCCGAAACGCCTTGGATTCCTTTCGACAGAAGATGAGCGGAAAGACTACGAATACATGAAGGGCCAGGTGATGGAAGAAGTCAAACGGATGTTTAAGCCGGAATTCCTGAACCGAATCGACGAGATTATTGTATTCCATCAGCTTACCAAGGCGGATATGAAGAAGATTCTGCAGATTCTGCTCAAAGATCTGGAGCGCCGCTGCAAGGAGCAGATGGACATTGAATTGAAAGTCCGTGACACCGTGAAAGAATATCTCGTGGAAAACAGCTTCGACAGCAAGTACGGTGCCCGCCCGTTAAAACGCGCGATCCAGAGCAAAATTGAGGATCCGCTCGCAGAAGCCATCCTGAACGGAGAAGTGAAAAAAGGCGATACCGTTGCGGCTGGAATGAATAAGAAAGAGATTACATTTAAGGTTCTTGAGAAAAAATAATATAAAATTCCATAAATTATATGGTAAAATCTTTTTGATTATGGTATGATTTTCACAAACAAACGAAACACCACAAAAGACAAGACCAGGAGGGCATTTACAAATGTCAGTAGTAAAAGAATTAATCCGCACAGAGGCAGACGGAGGCATCAGCTTCGGAGATTATGAGCTTGCGGCAAAGGCAAAAAAATCTGATTTTGAGCACAGAGGAGATCTGTATAAAGTAAAAACCTTTAAGGAAATCACAAAGCTGGAGAAAAACGGACTGTTCGTATACGAATCCGTTCCGGGAACCGCAGTTACCGATCTGAACGTATTCGACGGCGGCATGACCTTCAAAGTAGAAGGACCGGAGGATGCACAGATCACCGTTGAAATGGAAGCAGAGACCGAATACAAGGTGCTGCTCGACGGTGTAAACGTTGGCCACATGACCACAAACCTCGGCGGAAAACTTTCCTTCAGCGTAGAGCTGGAAAAAGCAGAGAATGTAGCAGTAGAAATCGTAAAAGCATGATGAAATAAGAAAAGAAGGCTGTCGCAGAACGTGTGCGGCAGCTTTTTTTGACAATTATAAGGGAGACACAACTATGGCAAAAGCAAAAAAAACAGCCTTTTTCTGCCAGAACTGCGGCTATGAGTCAGCAAAATGGATGGGCCAGTGTCCGGCGTGCAGAGAATGGAATACGTTTGTGGAGGAACCGACGGCGGCCAAAACACCGGCGGGAAACCAGGGGATCGGAAGCCACAGCGCAGCGGGCAGAAAGCCGGTGCATCTGACGGAAATTTCAACAGGAAAAGAAGAGCGTATCCCGACGGGAATCGGAGAACTCGACCGGGTGCTCGGCGGAGGAATCGTGCCGGGTTCCCTGACACTGGTCGGCGGCGATCCGGGAATTGGAAAATCCACACTCCTTCTGCAGGTGTGCCGCATGCTGTCCACAGCAGGACATCAGGTTTTATACATTTCCGGCGAGGAGTCCCTGCGCCAGATCAAACTGCGCGCCGTGCGGATCGGAGAATTTAATGAAAATCTGTCCCTGCTCTGTGAGACGAATCTTGACATCATCCGCGCCGTCATGGAAAAAGAGAAGCCGGAGATTGCCGTCATCGACTCGATCCAGACCATGTACAACGAGGAGGTCAGCTCCGCGCCGGGCAGTGTATCCCAGGTCCGGGAATCGACGAATGTGCTGATGCAGATTGCAAAGGGAATGGGAATTTCGATCTTTATCGTCGGTCATGTGACAAAAGACGGTAATGTGGCCGGCCCACGTGTGCTGGAACACATGGTAGATACCGTGCTGTACTTCGAGGGCGACCGTCATGCGTCCTACCGGATTCTACGCGGCGTCAAAAACCGTTTTGGTTCTACAAATGAGATCGGCGTCTTCGAAATGCAGACAGAGGGACTCGTGGAAGTGAAAAATCCATCGGAGTACATGCTGAACGGACGGCCGGAGGGAGCTTCCGGTTCGGTTGTCGCATGCTCCATGGAGGGAACGCGCCCGATCCTGATCGAGATTCAGGCACTGGTCTGCCACAGTAATTTCGGAATCCCGCGCCGCACCGCAGCAGGATGCGATTTCAACCGTGTGAACCTGCTGATGGCAGTGCTGGAAAAACGCGCAAGAGTCAATCTTTCGACAAGCGATGCCTACGTCAACATCGCAGGCGGAATCAAGATGAATGAGCCGGCGATCGATCTTGGCATCGCACTTGCCGTCGTATCGAGCTACAAAGATCAGGTGATCGATGAGAAAACGGTCGTATTTGGCGAGGTCGGCTTAAGCGGTGAGGTCCGCGCCGTCAGCATGGCGGAACAGCGTGTACTGGAAGCAAAAAAACTGGGCTTCGAGCGGGTGATTTTACCTGCTGTCTGCATGAAGCCCGTGGAGAAAATCGGTGGAATCGCACTGATTCCGGTGGAAAATATTCAGGATGCGATTCTGCGCGTGGGGAAAAATTAGAAGGAAGTTGTGGAAAAAGGACCGGCGTGTGATGCGTACGGTCTTTTTTAAAAAATTCAGATAAAATATAAAATATGCAGAATTAACTATATTTTTCTAAAAATAAGAAAATTC
>ERZ773164.3035-NODE-3035-length-12229-cov-3.225809_pt1 | contig 12229 bp, 11 predicted proteins | sample MGYA00511917_ERZ773164 | MGnify/ENA primary metagenome ERZ773164 (study PRJEB29015, sample SAMEA2737847) | human gut metagenome | biome: human gut; feature: human-associated habitat; material: faeces | place: China | collected 2012 ...
AGAAGTAAATGCCATGCGGAAAGTGCGGTCCCCTGGCGGCAGATTTTTGGGAAAAAGCACCTTTGCGGATGAATTGCAGAGGCATCCGGAACTGGAAGTTGGTTTTGTGACCGCCACGCCCCGGATGGCGAGATATCTGGAATATAGTACCCAGATCTATAATATTTATTTGAAATATATCGCACCGGAAGATATTCATGTCTATTCTATTGATGAAGTGTTTCTGGATGTGACACAATACCTGAAGACCTATGGTATGACAGCGAGAGAACTAGCATCCAGAATTGCAACAGAGATTCTGGAGAAAAAAGGGCTGACCGCCACAGCAGGAATTGGAACCAATCTGTACCTGTGCAAGATTGCCATGGATATTGTAGCGAAGCATATGGAACCGGATGATAACGGAGTCCGGATCGCCGAATTGGATGAGATCAGCTATCGGGAACTTTTGTGGGATCACAGGCCGCTGACGGATTTCTGGAGAGTCGGCGCCGGATACCGCAAGAAGCTGGAAGCCGCCGGAATGTTTACCATGGGCGATGTGGCCAGATGCTCTATCGGAGGACCGGGAGATTACTATAACGAAGATTTGCTGTACCGGATGTTCGGCATCAATGCGGAGCTTTTGATCGATCATGCCTGGGGGTATGAGCCGGTGACCATGGACCTGATCAAATCCTATCGACCGGAGACTAACTGTATCAGCTCCGGTCAGGTACTGCATTGCGCCACGGATTTTATGCAGGCCAAGATCGTAGTCCGGGAAATGGCAGAACAGCTGGCAATGGATCTGGTGGAAAAAAAGCTGGTCACAGATCAGATCGTGCTGACTGTTGGCTATGATATTGACAACCTGAAGATTCCGGAGATCGCAGATCATTATCATGGTGAAATCACGGTAGATCGTTATGGCAGAAGCGTGCCGAAGCATGCCCACGGCACTGGAAACCTTGATGCAATGACTGCGTCAGTCAGCAGGATTACAGAGACAACAATGGGATTATATGAACGGATTGTAGATCCCATGCTGCTGACCCGAAGAATCACTCTGGTGGCCAATCATCTAAAGGATGCGGACAGCGTAAAGGAAGAGCCGTTCTACGAACAGCTGGATCTGTTCTCCGGAGGCTTTTTGCAAACGGGGCAGAAGGAAACTTCCCGGGAAACAAAGCAGCTGGAAAAGGAACGGCTGGAAAAAGAAAAACACTTGCAGGAAGCAATGCTAAGCGTAAAATCAAAGTATGGAAAGAATGCGATTCTGAAGGCTGCCGATCTGCAGGAGGGAGCCACAACCATAGACAGGAACCGTCAGATTGGCGGACATAAGGCATAATATTTATCGGACCACAAAATCCGATAACAGGAAAAGAGTAAAAAGATGAATGAAAAATATAAGGACATGCTCCATCTGCCTCACCCGGTGTCAGCCACCCATCCCCGAATGGCTTTACAGGACCGTGCTGCACAGTTTTCACCGTTTGCAGCATTGGCGGGATATGATGACGCTCTGAGAGAAACGGCCCGCCGGACAGACCGTTGTGGGACTGGATGAGGACAGGAAGCAGGAGATCGACCGCCAGATTTCTTATTTGCAACAGCATCTGCTGGACACAGTACCGGTGAAAATTATTTATTTTGTGCCGGATGAGAAAAAGGACGGCGGCAGTTATACTGCCGTAGAAGGCTGTGTCCGCAAAATCGATGAGAACACAAAAAGCCTTCGGATACAGGGAACAGAAATTCCGGTAGAGCGGATCTACGGGATTGATTTTCTGTAGTTACATTGTAAATAGTTCAGAGAAATGCTAAAATATTACCAATAGTATTTTGAGAACAAGAATGGAAAGGAATTTCTGACAATGAAGAAAAAATGTATCAGTACAGCAACACTGTCAGTGCTTTTGCTTGTACTGTTTCTTCCTGTTTTCTATTATATAGTATTCTACGGGACCAATATGAACTACAACGAAATGCATAAGATCATTACCGTGGAGGGAAATAAAGTACTATCCCTGTGCACGGTGATCGGAGTGGCTGTACTGGGGGCAGCGTACTATTTTCTGCGAAAGATTCCTTACACCGGACGCATAGCAGTCTGGTTTACCGGGATCACACTGGCAGTCTGTATTCTGTTCTGTCTTGTGAATATAAAAATATCCAAATGCATTGCATTTTATGGTGGCTGGGATTGCGGCATGGTGGCCAATTCCGCCCGCTGGCTTTATGAGGGCCAGACACTGGGGTATGACGATTACTATACGATCTACAGTAATAATATTCCCGTTACATGGCTTTTGTATCAGTTGTATTCTTTTGCCTCAGGACTTAAGGGGTATCCCTACAATCCGGAATTTATCTGGATCCAGTTCCAGTGCGTCATGCTGTCACTGGCGGTATTCTGTTCAGTACTTCTGGTCCTTCAGGTCAGCAGGAACCTTGGAATTTCCGTGATTGCCCTGGTCTTTCAGAGCATCTTTCTGGGAATCTCTCCCTGGAAGATTATTCCCTATACGGACGGAAGCACCATTGCCATGCCGATCCTGATTCTTCTACTGTATTCATTGTTCCGGAAGAATGGGAGAAAACGGAAATACCTTTTATGGTTTTTGATAATGTTTCTGGGGTGCCTTGGCGGAATCATGAAAGCCACCTGCTATGTCACATTGATTGCGGTAGTACTGGTGGATCTGGTATGGTCTGCCTGGGAAGAGGTGCCAATGCGTAAGCGGCTGCAGAAGACCGGCTTAAAAATCTTGCTTCTGATAGCGGCTTTCGGACTTGGGGCTTTCTGTAAGCAGGGAATCTACTGTTCCGTACAGTATGATTATAATGCGGATATGGAGATCGGCTGGAGTAATTATATGTATAACGGCCTCAATGAGGATACTACCGGGGCCTGTTCCGGAGAGGGACTTGAGATCGTACGATCTTTTGCTGGTACGGATAAAAATACCCGGATACAATATGAGATGGAAGGAATCCGCAAAAGAATCGGTGATCGTGGTATTTGGGGTACAATCCGGTTCTGGCTGCGTAAGCAGGTCATGAATTTTAACGACGGGACGTTCAGCTGGTATCAGGAAGGGTATTTTCAGGCGTGGGAATATCCGTTGAACATAGACAGCTCCTGGAAAGAACCTCTGAGGGCTTTTTACTGGCAGGACGGCAGCAATTATATCTGGTTTACGACGATCAGCCAGGGATTATGGCTTTTTGTACTGTTGGGAGTCATAACAGAGGCTGGTATGCTTTTGTGGACGGCGGTGTCAACAATCCGCAGACCCAAATACCGGACAGAAGAGAACCTGTCTGACCGGCTGTGTCTTTCTACTGTGATGATCGTTACATTTATCGGTATGTTTTTATTTGTTATGTTATTCGAGGCAAGAGCCAGATATCTATATAATACCATTCCGGTATTCTCTGTCATGGCAGTTTTTGGATATTACGAATTGTATCGGAAATTATTCATATTTTGTGACAAAAGGCGGAAATAACTTCGTTTTCCGGTAGAAATTGCACGTTATGAGAGCCTATAATGTGAAAATAACACTGGTAAAATATACAAACATCCTGTATAATGTACAGTAATGACTGAGAAATGAGTCAGGAACAAAAAAGAGGGAGGAAGAATAAATGTACTTTTGTAAGAATTGCGGTGAGCCTTATATGACAGACGAAGCTGTGATGTGCGTAAAGTGCGGTGTGGCCAAGGGACAGGGGAATAATTACTGCCATAACTGCGGTAAGCCTTTAGCTCCGGATGCAGCAGTATGTTTAAACTGTGGCGTAGCCAATAAGCAGGCACCGGCACCGGATGCAAAATCCAAACTGGTAGCCGGTCTGTTGGCAATTTTCCTTGGTACGTTCGGCGTACATAATTTCTATCTTGGCTATACCGGTAAGGCAGTTACCCAATTGGTACTTTCCATCGTGGGAATCCTTTTATGCTGTGTGGTAGTCGGCGTATTCATTGTTATGGGTGTAGGTATCTGGGGACTGGTAGAAGGTATCATGATCCTGACCGGCAAGATCGACACAGACGGCAAGGGTAATCCCCTGGCAGATTAATATCAGGCCTTTTCCAGGCCAGAAAGAGGAGAAAATGGACGGACAGAATTTTGAAAATGAAAACAATGTTACAGTAGATACTACTGCAACAGAAGTAAGCTCCGCAGCAGAAACTGTACAGGAGACCCCGGTAACAGAACAGCCTGTGAACAATTATCAGGATTATACCGCAAATGTACAGCCTCAGGCAGCTGCAACAGCTCCTGTACAGCAGCCGGAGAACAAAGAAACCAATGTACTGGCTATTGTCAGCCTGGTACTGGGTATCCTTTCCATCGTACTTGGATGCTGCACCGGATGGATCGGCGCACTGTTTGGAATCGGTGGTATCATTTGCGCAGTATTTGCCAACAAGCAGGGCAAGACCGGCCTGGCAAAGGCTGGACTGATCTGTTCTATCATTGGTATTGTACTGGGAATTATCATTACAATCTTAGCTGCTGTATTTTCTGTAGCATTTATGAGTGAACTTGCAAACTACTACTAAAAACCAGCGGAGCCTGGAAGATCAGCTTTATATTGCAGGATGGATATTTCTGCTGGCCGGAAGCATCGGAAGCTTTCTGTATCTTCATATAATCGTTCCGAGACTGCAGGGATATACCTGCGTGGTCTATCGATTATTTGGGATTTACTGTCCCGGCTGTGGTGGAACGAGAGCGGTAAGTGCACTGCTTACTGGACATCCGCTACTGGCCACCTGGTATCATCCACTGGTTACGTATACTGTTGTTATCTTTGGAGGTTTTATGCTAAGTCAGACCCTTGCCAGATTACATATTGGCAGGATCAAAGGCTGGCGCTTTCATGAATGGCATCTGTATGCGGCGGTAGGGATCATGATAGGGAACTTTATTCTGAAGAATATTTTGCTTCTGAAGTTTCACATTACATTATGACTGTATTTGCATTTTTTACATATACAGAATATTTTATCGCACAAAAGTGCAGAGGGAGAAAACATGAATAAAAAAACTACGGGTATCATTGCTTACATTACCTGGATCGGCTGGATCGTTGCTTTTTGCGCAGGTGACAAAGAGGGTGCTAAGTTCCATCTGAATCAGGCTCTGGTTATTCTGATCGGCCAGATCGTTGCAGCAGTAATCAACTACATTCCTTATGTAGGTGGTATTGTTGGCACTATCTTAAGCATCTTTCTGTTTGTATGCTGGATCATGGGTCTGATTTATGCTTGCCAGGAGCAGGAGAAGGAAGTTCCTCTGATCGGCCAGATCAAGATTTTAAAATAATAAAAATGACAATAAGTCATAAAAAGAATCCCCGGTGTTCATTACATCGGGGATTCTTTTTATGGGTGCGCCTGGCAGCGCACGTTTCTGTGATTATTAAAAAATTGTAACTATTCTGCAGCAGAAGCAGCCGCTGTTTCCTCTGCAGTGGTCAGATTTACATCTTCGGGCTGTTCACCGTGCAGGAAAGTGATGATGATCTGGATCCGCTTGTAAGCTCTGGCATAATTTTCCTTTGCATAGTCTGCGGTCAGCTGATTGTAACCACCGTTATCATAGGCATCGTGGTAACTCTCTACCGCAGTGGTCATATATTCGCTTGCTTCATCGGCAAGAGATTCCAGATAATCAAATTCAGTAGGAAAATCCAACGCTGCAAAATCCTGAAAAGCGCTGTCCAGCTGATCCAGATAACCGAGAAGTTCATCGGTGGCATTTTCGGATGTCGCGTCTACGTTGTTGATCTCGGTATCTATATCGGAGATCTTGGTACAAAAAGAATCTATTTCCTCCTTAAACTGTGTCAGCGCAGGATCCTTTCCGCAGGCGGTAAGCGTAAGTGCGGTCAGCAGTCCGGCCGTAAGGGCAAGTATTTTTTTCTTCAAAATTATATCCTCCAAATCATTTGATCCATCTAAAAATTTATCATATTCTGCAGTTTTACGCAACCTTATAATGTTAAAACGTCCCCTTTACGAATAAAAGGACATTGTGGTATGATTAAAAGAATCAAGATACAGGAAAAGAGAACTATGACAAGAGAAGAATTTATTACGTTAAGTAAAGACCATATTTTATATCTGGACGGCGCTACAGGATCCAATCTGGTGAAGGCAGGAATGCCTTCCGGCGTCTGCCCGGAGCAGTGGATCCTGGAGCATCAGGATGTCATGCTGCAATTACAGAAGGATTACGTGCAGGCGGGAACCAATATCCTGTATGCCCCTACCTTTACCGCCAATCGCGTCAAACTGGCAGAATATCATCTGGAAAAAAATATGACTTCCATGATTCGTGATCTGGTGGCTATTTCGAAGAAAGCGGCAGAGAGTACTCCGGGACATCCGGTTTATGTGGCCGGTGATCTCACAATGACTGGTGAACAGTTAAAGCCCATGGGAAAAATGGAGTTGGAAACACTGATCGATATTTATAAAGAGCAGATTCTTTGTCTGGTGGATGCCGGGGCGGATCTTCTGGTGGTGGAGACCATGATGAGCCTGGCGGAGACCAGAGCGGCACTGATCGCGGCGAAAGAAGTCTGTGATTTGCCGGTAATCGCTACACTGACCTTTGAAGCGGATGGAAGAACTTTGTTCGGTACGGATGCGAAAACGGCGGCCATTGTGTTGGAAAGCCTGGGGGCCAGTGCTATCGGTGCCAACTGTTCCACTGGTCCGGCTCAGATGGAGAGCATTATTTCGGAGATGGTATCCCATACCAGAATTCCTGTAATTGCAAAACCCAATGCCGGACTTCCTTTTCTGGATGAAAACGGAACTACCTGCTACAACATGGAAGCAGAAGAGTTTGCAGAAGAGATGGAAGTACTGGTCAATGCCGGAGCTACGATTCTTGGCGGCTGTTGTGGTACCACTCCGGAATTCATAAGACAGATCCATGAACGATTTGGTACAGATGCGAAGGTTGCAGCATCCCGAAGACCGGATGGAATTCGATATCTGACCTCCGAACGTATTACCCACAGCTTTGGTCTGGATGACGGCTTTTTTGTTGTGGGAGAACGTATCAATCCTACCGGCAAGAAAGCACTTCAGGCACAGCTTCGTGAGGGCAGCTTTGAAAAGGTGATACAGTTTGCCGAAGAACAGGAAGCCTGCGGTGCCAAGGTACTGGATATCAATATGGGCATGAGCGGTATCGACGAGAAAGCCAGCATGCTTCGGGCTCTGGAGGAAGTCAGCGGTGTCACGAACCTGCCTCTTTCCCTGGATTCCAGCTACGTGGAAGTCTTAGAAGCTGCACTGCGTAATTATCCCGGACGTGCTCTGGTCAATTCTGTATCTCTGGAGACGGAAAAATTTGAAAAACTACTTCCCATTGTAGCCAAATACGGTGCTATGTTTATCCTGCTTCCTTTGTCGGATGCGGGCCTGCCCAAGGATATAGAAGAGAAGAAAGAGATTATTCACAAGATTTATGACCGGGCACTTTCTCTGGGAATGTGCAAAGAAGATATCGTGGTGGACGGTCTGGTGGCAACGGTAGGTGCCAATCCGAAAGCTGCACTGGAAACGTTGGAGACCATCCGCTATTGCAAAGAGAACGGTTTTGCCACGATCTGCGGTCTGTCCAACATTTCCTTCGCCATGCCGGAGAGAAGTTTTGTTAATACCGCATTCCTGACGCTGGCAATTCAGGCGGGACTGACCATGGCTATTGCCAATCCTTCCCAGGAACTTCTGATGAGCTGTGCTTTGGCTGCGGATCTGCTGTTGAACAAAGAAGAAGCCGCTCTTCGCTATATCGAGTACGCCGGTGGCGTCAGGGAGCGCAGAGAAGAGAAAGAAGCGGAACTGGCAAAAAAACTGGCACTGCTGGAAAATCAGGGAACAACCGCCAAGACAGGCACTGCCGGCAATGCCGCCAAAGAAGCGACTGCTGATAACGGTCCGCAGATCAATGAAATGCAGGACAAGCTGAAGACGGCGGTACTGAAAGGCAACCGTAACGGCATTGTAAAGATCACGAAGGAAGCATTGGAAAGCGGAGAGAAACCTGCGGAGCTATTGAATCAGGTACTGCTCCCTGCCATTAATCAGGTAGGTGAATTCTTTGATCAGGGCAAGTATTTTCTGCCGCAGCTGATTGCCAGTGCGGAAGCCATGAAGAATTCCATCGAGGTGCTGGAACCGTTGCTGCAGACCGGAGGCACCGGAGAAGAAATGCCGGTGGTGGTCATTGCCACGGTGGAAGGAGATATCCATGATATCGGCAAGAATCTGGTGGCACTGATGTTAAAAAACCACGGATTCCATGTGATCGATCTGGGCAAGGATGTGCCGCAGGCGAAAATTCTGGAGTCGGCGAAAGAACATCATGCGGAATTTATTGCCCTGTCAGCACTGATGACCACCACCATGCAGAGAATGCGGGAGATCGTGGCAGCCGCAAAAGAAGAAGGCATCACCGCCAAGATCATCATCGGCGGCGCTGTCATTACGCAGGAATATGCGGATGAGATCGGTGCCGACGGCTATTCCAAGGATGCGGCGGATGCCGTGAAACTGGCCAAAAGCCTGATGTAAAAGAGTCTGAAACAACAGAAATAATGGAGTATAGATAAAGGAGCAAAGCAAAATGATTGGAGCAGATGCGATTATTAAATGTCTGGAAGCAGAGGGGGTAAGTACTGTTTTCGGATATCCCGGTGTTGCCATATGTCCTTTTTTCAACAGCATTCTGGATTCTGACATCAAAACGGTGTTGATCCGTACAGAACAGAACGCGGCCCATGCGGCCAGCGGTGTTGCCCGTATGACCGGAAGACCCGGGGTATGTGCGGTGACCTCCGGCCCCGGTGCCACCAATGTGATCACCGGTATTGCCACGGCATTTGCTGACAGTATCCCCATGATCTGCATTACCGGTCAGGTCAACAGTGAACTGCTGGGCAGTGATGTGTTCCAGGAGGCGGATATTACCGGCGCCGTGGAATCTTTTGTAAAATACAGCTATCTGGTGAAAAATGTAAATGATATTCCCAGAGTGTTCAAGGAAGCATTTTATATTGCCAATACCGGTAGAAAAGGGCCGGTATTGATCGATATTCCCATTGATATCCAGAATGCAACGATCAAAAATTTCCATTATCCGGAAGAAGTGAATCTACGTACCTACAAGCCTACCGTCAAAGGACATGCCGTGCAGATCAAGAAGGTTATCAAAGAGCTGGAGCGGGCGAAACGTCCCATTATCTGTGCCGGAGGAGGAGTCCTGCTCAGTGAGGCCGAGGAGGAGCTGCGCAGCTTTGCGGAAGAACACGGTATTCCCGTGGTGTCCACCATGATGGGTATCGGTGTTATGCCTACCGAACATCCGCTTTATTATGGAATGGTGGGCAATAACGGTAAGACTTATGCCAACCGTGCCATGAACGAATCGGATCTGCTGATCATGGTGGGAGCCAGAGTGGCAGATCGCGCGGTCAGTCAGCCGGATCTCATCACAAGAAACAAAGTGCTGGTGCACATTGACGTGGATCCTGCGGAGATCGGCAAAAATGCGGGTCCTTCCATTCCACTGGTAGGTGATGCAAAACACATCTTCCAGGATTTTCAGAAAGAAGAATTTGACTGTAACTACGAGGAATGGCTCACTACATTGAATGAATATCGTTCTACCATGGAGAAGAAGAGAACCCCCAATCCCGATTATGTGGATCCTGCAGCATTTATCACAAGACTTTCCGAGAAGATGCAGGAGGACGGTGTCTATGTGGCGGACGTGGGACAGAATCAGATCTGGTCCTGTGGCTATCACATTGTGAAAAAAGGCAAATTCCTGACCTCCGGCGGTATGGGAACCATGGGTTATTCTATTCCGGCAGCCATGGGAGCCAAGACAGCGGCCATGGATAAGCAGGTTATTGCGGTATGCGGTGACGGTTCCTTTCAGATGTCCATGATGGAGCTGGCTACGATCAGACAGCACAATATCCCGGTAAAGATCATCGTGCTAAAGAACAATTATCTGGGTATGGTAAGGGAATACCAGCACTATACCTACAAAGATCATTATTCTGTCGTGGATCTGTCCGGAAGCCCGGATCTGGAGAAATTATCTGCGGCCTATGATATTCCGTATCTGCGATTGAACAACATGGAACACGTGGATGAGATTCTGGACGCTTTTCTGGCGGAAGACAATACCATGCTGTTAGAATGTCTGATCGATCCGATGGATCTGGTAAAATAACGGAAGGGAGCTGTACTTAAAATGAAGAGAATATATTCCGTATTGGTAGAGAACCGTTCCGGTGTTCTGTGCAAGGTAGCCGGTCTGTTCTCCAGAAGATGTTTTAATATTGACAGCCTTGCCGTGGGAGAGACCGATGACCATGCAGTTTCCTGTATGACCATTGTAAGCTCCGGTGATGAGCGTACCCTAGAGCAGATTGAAAAGCAGCTGAATAAGAAACTGGATGTCATCAAAGTGAAGACTTTGTCCCAGGAACAGTGCTATACCCGGGAATTAATGTTATTAAAAGTTAAATATAACAAGAATAATCGTAGGGATATTATAGAAATCTGTGACATTATGAAAACAGAGATCGTAGATATGTCAAAACACTTTATGATGCTGCAGATTTGCGATGCTCCGGAGAAAATCGACACTCTGATCAAGATGCTTCAATCGATCAGCATCGTCGAAGTAGCCAGAACCGGAACCCTTGCATTATCAAAATGTGCAGAAAGTGATGATTAAAATGCATCAATCATAATGTTAAATTCACTAATTGACATTCTGTAATCATCTTGCTATATTAAGAATACAGTTGCTGCTCCGTCAGGGAGGACGGCTGTAGAAATACGAAAGGTATGGTAGATATTCATGCAGAAAAAAGTATTTCAGCTGTTGGTTGACAACACTTCAGGTGTGTTGAGCCGTATTGCCGGATTGTTTTCCCGTCGCGGTTACAACATCGAAAGTATTACGGCAGGGGTGACCGCCGATCCCCGGTTTACCAGAATCACCATTGTGACATCGGGAGATGACGATATTCTGGAACAGATCGAGAAGCAGGTGGGAAAACTTGTGGATGTCCGGGATATTAAGGAACTGGACCCGGATGACAGCGTGTACCGCGAACTGGTACTGGTCAAGGTGAAAGTAGATCCCGAAAAGCGTCTGGAGATTCGCCAGGGGGTAGAATTCCTTGCCAACAATTTCCGTGCGAAGATCATTGATGTAGGTGCGGAGAATCTGATCGTTGAATTTACCGGTAATCACAGCAAGGTCAATGCGCTGATCCAGCGTTTTACGGAAGAGTACGAAGTGCTGGAGCTTGCCAGAACCGGTATCACAGGTCTGGGAAGAGGTATCGAGAACGTTACCTATATTGAAGATTGAGGACTGACAGGCGTAAGACCTCACACTTTATGTTAGCTCTAGGGAAGATCCCTATCAGTTATAAATTTTATGTCTCATAACGGAGGAGAAGAAAATGGCTAAGATTTTTTATCAGGAAGATTGTAATCTCTCTTTATTAGAGGGTAAGACTATCGCAATTATCGGCTACGGCAGCCAGGGTCATGCACATGCACTGAACCTGAAGGATTCCGGATGTCATGTTATCATCGGTCTGTACGAGGGCTCCAAGTCCTGGGCAAAGGCTGAGGCACAGGGGTTCGAAGTATTCACCGCTGCAGAAGCTGCAAAGCGTGCTGACATCATCATGATCCTGATCAATGATGAGAAGCAGGCTGATCTGTACAAGAACGACATCGAGCCCAACCTGGAAGAGGGCAATATGCTGATGTTCGCTCATGGTTTCAACATTCATTTCGGATGTATCGTACCTCCCAAGAACGTTGATGTTACCATGATCGCTCCCAAGGGACCCGGACATACCGTAAGAAGTGAGTATCAGGCTGGTAAGGGTGTTCCCTGTCTGATCGCTGTAGAGCAGGATGCAACCGGTAAGGCTCAGGATCTGGCACTGGCTTATGCACTGGGTATCGGCGGCGCAAGAGCAGGCGTTCTGGAGACCACTTTCAGAACCGAGACCGAGACCGATCTGTTCGGTGAGCAGGCAGTTCTGTGTGGCGGCGTATGTGCTCTGATGCAGGCTGGTTTCGAGACTCTGGTTGAGGCTGGTTACGATCCCAGAAATGCATACTTCGAGTGTATCCATGAGATGAAGCTGATCGTAGATCTGATCT
>ERZ773164.3042-NODE-3042-length-12207-cov-3.457867_pt1 | contig 12207 bp, 6 predicted proteins | sample MGYA00511917_ERZ773164 | MGnify/ENA primary metagenome ERZ773164 (study PRJEB29015, sample SAMEA2737847) | human gut metagenome | biome: human gut; feature: human-associated habitat; material: faeces | place: China | collected 2012 ...
ATAGAGCGAGGGTGCCGCTCAATCATCTAATTTGATGATTTTGCGACACCCCCTTTTAAAATTATTCTTTTCCGTTGAAACAATATGTACAAACTTTGCAAGGTTCTAATCCGATAGATGCGATAAGGTCATCTAAGCGGTGGTAGCGCAATGTTGTAAAGTTCTGTTGTTTGCGAATTTCTTCAAGCATATTTGCATATTTTTCTGTTGTCGGGTCAGCATATTCATGAAGTACATTTTCTGCGTTATCCCCTTCCAGTTTTTGAATTACCTGTCTTGTAATTAAATCCAATTCAGATTTAGAACGTGAGAAGTTCAAATATTTACAACCGAATAGCAACGGAGGACATGCAGGTCTTACATGAACTTCTTTTGCACCGCTGTTGTATAAAAATTCAGTCGTCTCACGCAACTGAGTACCGCGCACAATCGAGTCATCGATTAACAGAAGACTCTTATCCTGAATTAATGACTGTACCGGAATCAACTTCATGCGGGCAATCAAATTTCTCTGTTCCTGATTCTGTGGCATAAAGGAACGAGGCCATGTCGGTGTATATTTGATAAATGGTCTTGCAAACGGAATACCGGATTCATTTGAATAACCGATAGCGTGAGCAATGCCGGAATCAGGAACACCTGCTACAATATCAGGTTTTACATCGTCTTCCGCGTCGCGTTTTGCAAGCATGCTTCCGCATTTATAACGCATTTCTTCTACGTTAACTCCCTCATAAGAAGATGTCGGATATCCGTAATATACCCAAAGGAATGAACAGATTTTCATATCTTCTTTGGCAGGGCTGACTGTTTCCACTTTGTCAGGTGTAATGTGTACGATTTCCGCAGGTCCGAGTTCTTTATAAGTAGAGTAACCCAGATTAATATAAGCGAAATCTTCAAAAGATACGCAGTAAGCATCTTTTTTCTTTCCTATAACAAGAGGAGTTCTTCCCAAACGGTCTCTTGCGGCATAAAGTCCATCTTCAGTCATAAGAAGTAGAGTCATTGATCCGTCAACGATTTCCTGTACAAACTGAATTCCTTCCACAAGAGAATTTTTGTGACAAATCAAAGAGGCAATCAATTCGGTAGCGTTAATCTGTCCTCCGCTCATTTCCTGAAAATGTGTGTGTCCGTGACCGTAAACCCTATTTAATAAATCGTCCATATTGTTGATTTTGCCTACAGTAGTGATGGCAAAACTTCCAAGATGAGACTGGATTAATAATGGCTGAGGCTCAAAGTCGGAAATACAGCCGATTCCGATATTTCCTTTTAATTCTTCCACGTCCCGCTCGAATTTTGTACGGAATGGTGAGTTTTCTATATTGTGAATGGCCCGGCTAAAACCTTGTGGACCGTAAGTAGCCATACCGCCTCTTCGTGTTCCTAAATGTGAGTGGTAGTCAACGCCATAAAACAAATCAAGTGTACAGTTTGATTTTCCGGCGACACCAAAAAATCCGCCCATGAGAAATCCTCCTTTTTCTGATAACAAATTTAAGTCTTTAACAGAATAAGTTTATCACGATTTTCCGCGGAAAGCAAAGGAATGCTTATGAATATTTTTAAATTGATATTATAAGTATAAGTTATAAAAATGCGTTGAGAGATTTAAACGTATATCCCATCTCTTCCCATTTCGTTAAAAGTTCATCTAGAATCTGAGCGTTTGTGGAGGAAGTACTGTGTAAAAGAACGATTGCTCCCGGGTGTATCCTTTTCAACAGTTTGTCAAATGCCTCCTCTTTTGTAGGCTGTTTGTCTTCGTACCAGTCCACATAGGCGAGGCTCCAGAAAAATGTTTTATATCCGAGATCTTTAGCCATCTGTAAGTTTTGCGTACTGTATTTCCCCTGTGGAGGGCGGTAAAACTTTGTCATCGGTTTTCCGGTTATTTCTTTATATAAATCTTCTACACCGGAAATTTCTTTTTGAAACTCTTCTTTTGAGGAAAGTTTTGACATATCAAGATGATTTAATGTGTGGTTACCCACGATATGTCCTTCCTCTGCCATTCTCTTTACTAAATCGGGACTTGTTTTTAAATAGTTTCCCACGACAAAAAAAGTGGCGGGTGCGTGATGTTTTTTCAATGCGTCCAATATGGCGGGCGTATTTCCGTTTTCAAATCCGGCATCAAAAGTAAGATAGAGAACTTTTTCTTCGGTCGGTTCGGCGTAGTAGGCATCATATTTTTTTAACTCGCTGACGGACGCATTTCCTACAGGGAGTTTCCCCTCTTCTTGAAAACTCAGTCCCCAGTTTCCTTCCGCAGATGCCGTGACTGCTTTATCCGAAAAGGTGTGGACAGTTTTTGCGGTGAAATGCCCTATGGAAAAGGAAAGGGCAAAGAGGAGAACAATGGCAGTAAATTTCTTAGCTTTTTTCAAGAGAACACCTCTATATAATCTTTCTTGTTATAGGATATGGGAAAGAAAGAGGGAATATGTTACAATGGTAAAAGTGAATGTAGAAGGAAGTGAGGGGAGAAAGGTGAAAAAAGATACAGTGCATATGTTAAAACGTGCGGAAAGATTTCATGTCATTCTCATAGGAGAGGGGCTGCTTGTGGGAAGTGTGGCGGGACTTATCGTGCTGGCATATCGAATTGCTTTGAAGTATGCGGGACAGTGGCTTGAAGCGGTTCGCCATTATATAGGAAACTCTCCGGTAAAAGCAGCGATGTGGTTCTGCCTGTTGTTTCTCATGGCGACAGCAGTCGGGCTGTTGATTAAATGGGAACCGATGATTTCCGGAAGCGGAATACCGCAGTTGGAAGGGGAAATGTCGGGCAAATTAAATCAGACATGGTGGAAAGTTTTGCCCGCAAAATTTATCGGAGGATTTTTATCTCTGCTTGCAGGGCTATCTCTGGGACGTGAAGGTCCGTCCATTCAACTTGGCGCGATGACGGGAAAGGGGATTTCCAAAGCGCTTGACAGAGGGAAGACAGAAGAAAAAATTCTTCTGACATGCGGTGCGAGTGCGGGGCTTTCGGCAGCGTTTCACGCTCCGCTTGCGGGGGTAATGTTTTCCCTTGAGGAAGTACATAAAAACTTTTCCGTGTCTGTTCTCGTATCGGTTATGACCGCATCAATATCAGCGGATTATCTCTCTTCACAGTTTATTGGGATAGAACCGGTTTTTCAATTTGATATCGGACATGTACTGCCGCAAAATTACTACTGGCTTATTATAGTGTTGGGGGTTATTCTCGGTGTCTTAGGCAGCGTCTACAATCGGTTTACGCTGAAAGTGCAATCTCTGTATAAGCAATCCAAACGTTTGAATGAAGTGACGAAAGTAATGATACCGTTTATGCTGTCAGGCGTTCTTATATTGGTTATGCCCGAATTACTTGGAAGCGGGCATGAGTTGATTGACAGTCTCACAAATCACGAACTGCTTTTGGGTGGGGCGATTGTCATTCTGATTGGAAAATTTCTGTTTTCCGCAGTATGCTTCGGTTCGGGAGCACCGGGAGGCATCTTTTTCCCGCTACTTGTATTGGGAGCATTTGTCGGTGGTATTTTTGGAATGATAGGCGTAAATTATTTTGGTATGGATCCGGATTATATCAATAACTTTGTCATGCTTGCAATGGCAGGAAATTTTACCGCTATTGTAAGAGCGCCTCTGACAGGTATTATTCTTATTTTTGAAATGACGGGTTCTGTCAGTCAGATGCTATCACTGTCTGTTGTTTCGATAGTTGCCTATGTGGTGGCAAGTCTGCTCGGTTCAGAACCGATTTATGAAAGCCTTCTGGAGAGACTGCTGAAAAACAACGGTGAGGAAACGACAGAGGGAATAAAAGGACAGAAAATATTAATCAGCCATGTAATCATGCACGGCTCACCTCTGGCACACAGGAAAGTACAGGAGATAGACTGGCCGCAGAACTGTCTTCTTGTTTCTATTAAAAGAGGAGATAAAGAAGTTATTCCGAAAGGAAAAACGGTTCTTCTCCCAAGCGACATGCTTGTCACTCTGACTGATGAAAAAGATGAGCCTTATGTTCGGGAATGTGTGGAAAAATTATGCAAAATGAAGCAGGAGGAAAAACGATGAAGAAAGTGTATGTATATTCTTCTCCGGTTGGGAAGTTAGGAATAGATGTGGACGAAAAAGGACTTCGGAAAATTGAGTTTCTAAAAGATGATGCGATTGATGTCGTTGACGGGGATAATGAACTTGTCATGGAAGTAAAAAGACAGTTGAACGAATATTTTCGCGGGGAGAGAAAAACGTTTGATCTTCCCCTTGCCCTTTGCGGAACACCGTTTCAGCTGAAAGTGTGGGAGGCGCTACAGACTATTCCGTATGGGGACACGAGAAGTTATAAAGAGATTGCTATACAGGTCGGAAGTCCGAAAGGCTGCCGCGCGGTGGGTATGGCAAACAATAAGAACCCCATTCCGATTATTATTCCGTGCCACAGGGTTGTGGGAGGAAATGGAAAACTGGTAGGATATGCGGGAGGATTGGATAAGAAAGAGTATCTTTTGGAAGTGGAGAATTGTAATATTTCCGGGAGCGTTGCAAAATAGTTGAGTAATCATCTGTGGAGCGATGCTCCTTTTTGGTAAAAAATAACAAATGACAAAGTGTGAGATATGTTTTAAACGCATATGAATATGCCATATTAACAAAAAAGAAATTGAATATATTAAAAATATAGAAAAAGTGCTAAAATATAAACAGTGCATCTTTGTGTCAAATAAATAAAAGGTGTTGCGATATTTCATTTACCGGGTTAAATTAGATAGAAATTACCCGGCAAGAGAGGAGAAAGGTTATGAAAAGAAAACTTTTAAGTTCCATGCTTGCAGCGGCTATGGTCGTGACAAGCGTATTCTCCACGGCATTAGTTTCGGAAGCGAAAACAACGAATGGCTCCCACGGGACTGTGGAAGTGCAACAGGGAACAAATTCCGTGACCATCGGCAACGGTGCGATTGCGAGAACATTCTCAACAAAAGATTCGAAACTATCTACGACCAAAATCGTGAATAAGAGAACCGGTGGTGGAAAAACCAGTTTTACACCAGGGAAAGACAGCGAAGAATTTATTGTCAGGACGACAAAAGAAAAATCAAAGCCGATTGATTTACCGGCATTAGACAGAAAGAAGTGGACAGCGGAGGCAGACAGTTATCACAATGGTGCGACAGGGGCAGCAGACGGACCTGCGGCTAATCTTTTAGACGGTGATGTGAACACTATTTGGCATACGAACTACGGCGGAGGAAACAACGGAAAAGGTGACCAGGAATATCCGCATAACGTGGTGATTAAGTTAGACGGAAGTCAGAAATTCAAATCATTTTCGTATACTCCGAGAAAAGAAGGGGAAACGACAAACGGAAACATTAAGGGATATGAACTTTACGCATCAAATGAGACAAACCCTCTTTCTGCTGAGGCGAAAGAGTGGGGAGAACCGATTGCAAAAGGTAATTTTGAATATGACGGTGCAAATCCAATTTATGTAAATTTGGAGAAAGAATGTACGGCAACACAGATTAAATTCGTTGCAACTTCTTCAAATAACGGAAAAAATTTTGCGGGTGGTGCAGAATTTAACCTACATAAAGATGAAGCACCTGTTGTTAAAGACGACAGAGAGTTTAAAGCAAGTGATTTAACATTAAAAGATGGTAATGATGCAGTTAAAATTGAAAGTACAAATGCACAGATAAACGGAAAGAATAAAACAGGTAAAAAAGTAACGTTTTCTTTCAAACCATATGAGCATAAAGGGGTACAATACACGATTGACGAAGTACTTGTTATGTATGAAGGAGACCATTTCATGCGTAAATATTTGGAAATCAGTATTCCGGAAGATAAACAGGCTTCTACGGCAATCGATTATATTGACTTAGAATCTTTCAAAGTAAATCAAACAGATAAGCAATGGACGATTCCACGGGGAAAAGGCGGAATTGTGCAGATGGAAGAATTTAAGGCAAACCTCGGACAGCCGATTTACATTCAGGGAATGTTTTTCGGGTGTGAATTTCCGGCAACGGATACGGAAATCGTAGACGGCACAGGATATATGCGCTACTACACGGGAAAGACATTTGACAGATTGAAAAAAGATAATCAGTTGACAAAAGACGGAAAATATGTGACATGGCAGACAGTTACAGGTGCAGCAAGAAGTACGGAGAACGAAGTGATTCAGGCGGATTTCTATGAATATATAAATTCCATTGCCACACCGTCAGAATTCCGTATCCAGTATAATTCATGGTTTGACAATATGATGAAAATAGATGACAACAATATTTTGGAATCATTTATTGAAATCGACCGTGAGTTGAACAATGCGGAAGTCCGTCCGATGGATTCCTATGTTGTGGACGACGGTTGGAACGCGTATAATAATGGAACTATTCCTGAACGTGAGCATCAGAAATCAGGTGCAAAAATTAATGAAAGCGGATTTTGGGAATTTAATGAAAAGTTCCCAAATGAACTGACACCTTCCAGCCAACTTGTACAGAAGTTTGGAAGTAACTTCGGTGTATGGGTTGGACCTCGAGGAGGATATAATTTCTACGGAACTTTAGCGGATATTATTCAAAAGTCAGGAAAAGGAAGTAAAGCGGGCGGTTCCATCGATGTTGCAGACCGTGTATATGTGGAAAACTTCAAAAAAATGGCAATTGAGTGGCAGAAAAAGTTCAAAGTAAATTATTGGAAATGGGACGGATTCGCAGACATGGGACAGTATGACCACTTTAATAATTTAGGTGGGGCGGACGGTGTTCCGGTTTACAGTGAGAGTAATCACCATATGACAGGCGGTTATCATCAGATGTACCATGTGACAGACCTTTGGGAAGCATGGATAGACTTGATGGAAGCTGTGCGTCAAAGCGAGAAGGCAGATGGAATTAACAATTTATGGATTTCACTGACATGTTATGTAAATCCAAGTCCATGGTACTTACAATGGGCAAACTCTGTATGGCTTCAGTGTACACATGACCAAAAAGATGCAGATTTTGGAACAACAAAGATGAATAAGCAGATTACTTATCGTGATGCGTGTTATTATGATTTCCTGAAAAATCATCAGTTCCAGTTCCCATTACAGAATATTTATAATCATGACCCTGTATATGGAAAAGAAGGAACGGGAATGAATCTGAACACGGCTACAGATGAAGACTTCCAGAATTATTTATATATGCTGTCAACACGTGGAACAGCTTTTTGGGAATTATATTATTCTGACAGCATTATGACAGATGGAAAATATGAGATTACGGGTGAATTCTTGGAATGGGCAGAAAAGAGCTATCATATGTTGAAGAATTCTAAGATGATTGGTGGTATGCCGGACAAAACAAGTTTAGGAAGTGCCACTTCAGATGCTTCAAAAGCAGAAGCATACGGATTCTCATGTTTTGACGGAAAGGACGGAATTATTTCTCTTCGCAATCCATCAGCAACAGAAAATAAAGCAATTACGTTTACATTTGACAGAACAATCGGTGTGTCAGAAAATGCAGGTACATTAGATTATTATCTGGAACACAGTTATTTACTTTCAGATCCGGCTGCACAGACAGGAAAATTAGTATACGGACAGAAATATACGGTGAATTTAAAACCGAATGAAGTTCGTATTTTACGCGTCTCAGATAAGAAAGATACAACAGCTCCTGAGATAGACAGAATTATGACGGACGGAGACCGCAAGGTTACGGTAAAATTCAATGAGAAAGTATCCGGCAATCTGTTTTCCGTAAATGGATTGGGAGTTGCATCAATCGCAAAGAGTGCAGATGATACAACATATCACATTACATTGACGAAAGCACCGAAGGACGGAGAAACAATTACGGTTACACCGAAAGATATTAAAGATATGGCAGGAAATGCAGCGGGCAAGCCTGCGTCTGTAATATATCATAAGGACAATGTCGTTGTTGAGCAGGGCGTGAAAGAGGAAAAAGGAATTACACCTGCTGACAAATCATTAAATTCTAAAAATGGATTTACGGTAGCGGCGGTTAAAAAGACAGCAGGCAGCAACGAATCGCTTGTAAAACAAAATACTGAGTATGAGTTAAAAATTACGCAAGAGGGAAAAGCAGCCTTTACTTTAAATGGTGCAACGGCAGTTTCCGGCAAAAAGGTGAATGATAACAAAGAACATATCATTGTCGGCGTTAAAGAAAATAATGGTATGCTGAAACTTTATGTAGACGGTCAGTTAGAAGGCTCTGCTTATAACAAAGAAAACAGATTCCACGAAGTGAGAAAAGCAGACATCACAGTGGGAGAAAACGTAACAAAAGCAGGTGTGTACGATACTGCTTACGGATATGACAAAGTGGAAGAACTCTTCAGAGAAGGTTTTGGAAAACTGAAATTAAATGACGGAATGGTTACTGTATCCGGAACAGAAGAGGGAAATAAAAACACTATTTTTGATGGAAATAATACAACATACTGGACGAGCCAGAAAGTTACAAACGGTGCGATGAATACTTCTAACGCATGGTTAAAAGTGGACTTGGGTGGTATTTACAAGTTAGATCAGGTTGATTACACACCTCGTTTCCACAATAATGCAGACAATTACTGGTGCTGTACAGGTAACATTAAAAAATTAGTTGTGGAAATCAGTAAAGACGGAAATACATGGACACCGGTGACGGAAAACGGCGGACGTGACCTTTCAAATAAGATTGTCAATAAGAATGACAGTTCGTTCTTCCCGGAAGAGATTAAGTTTGATGAACAGGAAGCAAGATATGTCCGCATCGGTGGAACAGAATCATATCACTGGGAAAATGCAAATGTAAATAAACAGGTTACGGTTGCGGATTTGGCTATCTATGGAGAAAAGACAGAAAAAGATAATATTGCAAAAGATAGCACGGTAACAGCAAAATGGACAAAAGATAACACAAACGCAGCAGCAAACAATGACAGACCGATGTCTATGGTTGTGGACGGACAGAAAACAAATGTGGACGGCAACTATGGTGAGTTCGGCGCAGATGGTAAAGATGAATCTTCCTATATGCAGATTGACTTGGGATCAGTATGTGATGTGGAGGCATTAAATTTATACCGTTATTGGAATAACAACAGAACATACAAAGATACTGTTGTTGCAGTGGCAAAAACAGAAAAAGATTTTGCGGACGGAAAGGCAACAATCGTATATAATGCAGATGAAAACAATTTCCATAAGTTAAATGAAGCATATAAAAAAGATAAATATGATGAGGAATATGTGGAATCTTCTGCAGGAAAATCATGGCAGTTGCCGAAAAACACAAAAGCGCAGTTTGTTCGCGTATATATGCATGGCTCAGAAAGCGGTAAAACGAACCATATTGTAGAGATGGAAGTTATCGGAACAAAACAAAAAGATGAATCAGCATCGGTTGATATTACAAAATTAATCGACAGACTGGCAGAACTGGCGGCAGTAGATACTACAAATGCGACACCGGATAGTGTGGCAAAATTTAATGCACTTGTAAAAGAAGGATACGGCTTAGTTTCAACCGGAGTAAAAACACAGGACGAAGTCGATAATATGCTCAAAAAACTGGAAGGTGCAGAAGATATATTGGTGTATGAAAAACCACAAATTAACGTAGTTGAATTGGAAAAGGCAATCGCAAAAGCTGAAAAAGTAAATAAAGAACTGTACACAACAGATTCTTATCATGCGATGAAAAAAGTTTTAGACGAAGCAAAAGCGTTATTGGAAGAAACTGCAAAAGACCAGCCTACAGTTGATGCTAAGGCAAAAGCGCTTAATGATGCCATTACAGCATTACAGAAACGCGGTAATACGGACGCCCTTAAGAAACTGGTAGAAAAATACAGAGAATTAAAGGCAGAAGACTTTACAACTGCTACATGGAATGTATTTAAAAAAGCGTTTGACGAAGCGGAAGCAATTGTAAATGACAATAGTAACAGTACGCAGGAAAAAGTAGACGCAGTTAAGAAAGCGCTGGAAGACGCTTACAATTCATTAGAAAAAGCAGATAAAACAGTTGATAAGAGTAAACTGGAAGAAGCGTATAATAAATACAAAGACTTGAAAAATGATGGCTACACGAAAGACAGTTGGAAGGTATTTGAAAAGGCTTTGAACAAAGCAAAAACTGTTTTAGATGACAAGAACGCAACAGAAGAGCAGGTAAATAATGCTCTGGCACAGTTGGAAAATGCAGTGAAGAAATTAGAAAAAGCGCCAAATGGTGGAAATGCAGGCTCAGGTTCTGACGGAGGAGTAAAAACAGGGGACTCTTCTAATATGATGTTGTGGGGAATTCTTGCAGCAGCGGCGCTTGTTTCCGGCGTGATAGCAAAAAAGAAAAAATACTAAATTAAGTAAATGAAAGGGGCAGAGACAAAAAACTCTGTCTCTTTTATGTGGAGGAGAATGAGCTGAAAGGGTGAGAAAGTGGTAAAGGAAATAAAACAGAATGAAATTTCTCTTATTGAAAAACTGTTTTCCGGCTGGAGCGAAACCATGATTTGGTCGTGTCTGCAGGGGTGTATGGGGAAAGCGTTTGCGGTTGCAGATAAGGAAGAAAAATCTGCCATGATAACGATTGCAGATTTCTGTTTTTTGGCGGGAGAAGCGGACAGGGAATTAGTCGCATATATTTCTCGGACGACAGAGAAAGGTTTTATACTGATTGTGCCGCAAAATGAAGAGTGGAATACATATATTGAGAAACATTTTGGAGAACGTCAGGAAAAAACGAAGCGCTACGCAATAAAGAAGGAAGCGGATATGTTTGACGTGGAAAAATTGAGACAGTATGCGGAACAGCTTCCCAAAGGTTATATATTAAAACAGATTGATGAAGAATTGTATGATAAAGTGTTAAAAGAGGAGTGGTCAAAAGATTTTTGTGCCATGTTTTCGGATTATAAGCAGTTTAGGGAGAATGGCGTAGGTGTAGTTGCTCTTTTGGGAGAAGAAGTTGTGGCAGGAGCGTCCTCGTATACCTTTTATCGTGAAGGGATTGAAATAGAAATTGATACAAAAGAATCGCACAGGCGGAAAGGGTTAGCGACTGCCTGTGGGGCAAGTCTTATTTTGGAGTGTCTGAAACGGGATAAATATCCAAGTTGGGACGCCATAGATTTAAGGTCGGTAGCGTTGGCTGAAAAATTGGGATATCATAGAGCGGAAGAGTATACAACCTATTTTGTCACATTTTCTTAGGATACCTATTTTGTCACATTTTCTTAGGAAACTTGACAAATAAAAGGCAGATGTGTACAATAAAAAGAGTTATTAATTAAATAAGATAATGACAAGGAAGAGGAGTATTAAGAGCCTATCGTTTGCAGAGAGTTGTCGTTTGGTGCAAGACAACAGCGTAATCTCCCAACTCGCCTCGGAGTTCTTTTGTTGAAATATATTTGATGAGTACCTCGAAAGTACTTCAAAAGTACCTCGTCAAGTAACATATGTGGAAACAACTACATCGCTAGGTTCGTAAGAACCTCACCAAGCCGATGAGTTGTGCCTTGTTACTAGACTCGAAAGTACCTCGTCAAGTAACATAGGCAGAAGCGGGACTTCCCGTTATAGAAGAAATGAGTGCATTTTGTGAGAGCAGAATGAATAAGAGTGGTAACGCGGATAGACCTTTTCGTCTCTTTTTTTGAGATGAGAAGGTTTTTTTATAAAGAAATAGGAGGAGAAAATCATGGCAACACCTTATAATCACAAGGCGATTGAAAAAAAATGGCGTGAAAACTGGGAAAAGAATCCGGTAAACGTCAAAGCAGATGAAAATGGACAGAGAGAAAAATATTATTGTTTGGATATGTTCCCATATCCTTCAGGAAACGGTCTTCACGTAGGACACTGGAGAGGTTATGTTATCTCAGATGCATGGAGCCGTTACAAATTATTACAGGGACATTATATCGTACACCCAATGGGGTGGGACGCATTCGGTCTTCCAGCAGAAAACTATGCTATTAAAATGGGTGTTCACCCGTCCGTATCAACAGAAGAAAATATCAAAAACTTCAAAAAACAGTTAAATGAAATCTCTGCATTATATGACTGGGATATGGAAGTAAATACGACAGATCCTGCATTTTATAAATGGACACAGTGGATTTTCGTGAAAATGTTTAAAGAAGGATTGGCATATGAGAAAGAATTTCCAATTAACT
>ERZ773164.3078-NODE-3078-length-12084-cov-4.707291_pt1 | contig 12084 bp, 10 predicted proteins | sample MGYA00511917_ERZ773164 | MGnify/ENA primary metagenome ERZ773164 (study PRJEB29015, sample SAMEA2737847) | human gut metagenome | biome: human gut; feature: human-associated habitat; material: faeces | place: China | collected 2012 ...
CGGTCTACACCGGCAATAAATTCGTCCGCCTGCGATTCTGAAGGAAAACTGGCTATTACGATATGATACATTTTTTTAGGCTGGGCAACCACAGGCTTGGACTGGGGCGCTTTCTTTTCCGAAACCGGAGCCGGCTCAACTTTTTTCACTTCACGTGCCATCACCTCTTCCGACGGCTCCTGCTTCATATTTGTTTCTGCCGCAATACTACCGGGCAAAACTACTTCAGAAAGAACCGGTTTTTGCACGACCATCCCGGTCGGAACAAAACTGGCTGTATAAGCCTCTTGGTTAACATCTTTAACCGGAGTGGAAACCAGCAGGAATAATGCCACTGCAGCAGCCGAAGCCGCCGCCGTACGGAGAAGTTTGCGACTAATCGGAATATAAAGAGTATCTTTCCTTGCTTTTTTGGATGTAAGAAGAGCCACTTCTTCCCGCTCCACCTCTATCGGTGCGAGAGCCGGGAAATGGAAAACGGGCAAGCCATACGAACCGACACTGAACAGATCGGTTTCACCCGGATGGAAAATCATCTGCCCCTCTTCTCCTATGCTGAACGAGCCTAACACTCCTAATGACAACTTTCCATATTGTTGCAGGGTGCTCTTCATATCCTCCACATCTTCTTCCAGCATCAGCCCGGCCTGACGATAGCTCACCGCATACATCTGCATATACGATTCAGGCAAAAGTCCGTCATTATGTTGCAGCGTCATATTGAAGCCGATCTCTTTTCTCAAAGGACGAAACGTATGTTCCTCCATATGCTGCACAGCCGGAACAGCCTGCAGAACAAAACCTCCGAACTTCGGTACAATCACACAATCATGCACCAAAAGCAAACGTTCAATATGTGTTACAATTCTAAGCATACAACAAAGGTAAATCTTTTGTCCGGATTGACAAAAAAAATTTATAGGATTACAATTAATGAAATCATTATCTTTGTCTTTCAAAGTATCAATTAATCAACAAAAAAATATCATGCTGGCATATACATATATTCAAAAGGGTAAATTCGGTTTAAGAGAAAAACCGAAACCTAAAATTACGGATGCCCGGGATGCGATCGTACGTGTGACCCTCGGTAGCATCTGCACCAGTGACCTGCACATCAAGCATGGAAGTGTACCGCGTGCGGTACCCGGAATAACAGTCGGCCATGAAATGGTAGGTATCGTCGAAGAAGTGGGAACGGACGTCACATCAGTCAAACCTGGAGACAAAGTAAGTGTGAATGTCGAGACGTTCTGCGGGAAGTGCTTCTTTTGTCATCGCGGATATGTCAATAATTGCACCGATCCCAACGGGGGTTGGGCGTTAGGTTGCCGTATCGACGGAGGGCAGGCGGAATATGTCAGAGTACCCTATGCCGATCAAGGCCTGAACCGTATTCCCGATACGGTCAGTGACGAGCAGGCGCTGTTTGTCGGAGACGTACTTGCCACAGGCTTTTGGGCCACTCGCATCTCGGAAATCACGGAGGAAGATACTGTCCTCATCATCGGTGCAGGGCCTACCGGAATTTGTACATTGCTCTGCTCGATACTGAAGAATCCGAAGCATATCATTGTCTGTGAGAAGTCTCCTGAAAGAGTTCGGTTTATCCGCGAACATTATCCTGATATATTGATCACGACTCCTGACAACTGTAAGGAATTTGTACTCGAAAACAGTGACTACGGCGGAGCAGATGTTGTTCTGGAAGTAGCAGGAACCGAAGACAGCTTCCGGATGGCGTGGGAGTGCGCTCGTCCAAATGCAATAGTCACGATCGTGGCTCTTTACGACAAGCCTTTGATTTTCCCTTTACCGGATATGTACGGAAAGAACTTGATTTTCAAAACTGGTGGAGTAGACGGTTGTGATTGTGCAGAGATTCTTCGGCTGATCGAAGAAGGCAAGATAGACACCACTCCCCTTATCACCCACCGCTTTGCACTGAACGAGATCGAGGAAGCCTATCGCGTTTTTGAAAACAAACTGGATGGTGTCATCAAAATTGCTATTTATTAAAATCTTTCTTATCGAAAATATTCAATTAGATCATGGCAGACAATTATCTGGAAAAGAAATACGAAGAATACAAATCCCGCAAGGAGGGACACGCTTCCCGCCCATACAATAGCAGGAAAGCAGCCTCCCACCACAAAACCAGGAGAGTCTTTGTGACAGGAGGGGCGGAAGGTATAGGCAAAGCGATTGTAAAAACGTTCCGTTCCGCCGGACACCGCGTGGCGTTCTGCGACGTGGGCGAGGCAGCAGGTAAAGAGACGGCGTTGCAGACCGGAACCTCTTTTTTTCATGTCGATGTAAGCGACCGGGAAGCACTGGAAAACTGTATGCAGCAGATCTTTGAGGAATGGGGCGATATCGATATCGTGATCAACAATGCAGGAATCAGTTGTTTCTCCCCGATCACAGAGACCAGTGTGGAAGATTTCGACCGGATATTGTCCATCAACCTGCGCCCGGTTTTCATCACTTCACGCAGATTGGCCATTCACCGCCAGTCACAGGAATCACCCAATCCGTTCGGTCGGATCGTCAATATCTGCTCCACCCGCTACCTGATGAGCGAACCTGGTAGCGAAGGTTATGCGGCATCCAAAGGCGGCATCTATTCACTGACACACGCCCTTGCACTCTCGCTTGCCGAGTGGCATATCACAGTCAATTCGATCTCACCGGGCTGGATCGAGACACGCGACTACGAACAACTCCGTCCGGAAGACCACGCCCAACATCCATCGGGGCGAGTAGGTCGCCCGGAAGACATCGCCCGTATGTGCCTGTTCATCTGCCAGGAGGAAAACGACTTTATGAACGGCGAGAACGTAACGATCGACGGAGGGATGACGAAGAAAATGATTTATCTCGAATGAAAATAGTTCTACCATCAGCATAACACAACCGTTACATAGGCATGACACAACTGTTACCATAGCATGAAACTGTCGTTCCCTAGGCAGGAAACGGTTGTGCCATGCCGAGGGAACGGTTGTGCCAATGGCATGGAAAAATCGTGGCACAACTATAAAAGATCATCGAAGCCGGCTTCCTTCTCCACTTCCATATACACCCCGGAGACAGGATGTGTAAATCCCAAATATTCGGCATGCAGATACAGGCGGTCTGCTTTCTTGCCATACAACTCATCCCCTACTATCGGAGCATTCAAACCAAGCGGATGAGCCGAATGGACACGCAATTGATGGGTACGCCCGGTTTTCGGAACAAAAGAGACGACCGTAGGGGTAGTTCGCAAACCGCCTTTACATCCGCCATATCGCAGCACACGATAATCAGTCACAGCAGGTTTCCCATGAACTACATCGACCACCTGCCTCGGCCGATCTTCCGGGTCCGGGCGGAGGGGGAGTTCGAGATGTCCTTCTTTTTCCTCCACAATACCATCCAACCAGGCGACATACCGTTTGCACACCGTCCGGTTTTTAAACTGTGCCTGCAAGTTCTGGTGCACTTCCTTTGTCTTGGCAACGAGCATCAGACCGGATGTTGCCATATCTAAGCGATGCACGACCATCGGTCCGGTCGCTCCGGGATACATCCGTCTCACTCGCTGATAAACAGAGTCGACATCCGACTTTCCGGGAACCGACAACATTCCGGCCGGTTTGTTTACCACCAACAACGATTCGTCTTCATACACGATTTCCAATTCCGCATCCCGGTGCACATCCGTCTCCAACGGATTTTCCTCGACGTCGAGACCTTGCAACATATGCTTCAGGATAGGTCCGCATTTTCCTTTGCAGGCCGGATAATAATATCCATGACGGCGGATCTCGTTTTTCGGAGAATCTCCCCACCAGAATTCAGCCATAGCAAGAGGTTGCCAGCCATTCCGATAAGCATATTGCAGCAACTTGGGAGCCGCACACTCGCCCGCACCTGCTGGCGGCGTCTTCTGAACGGTATCCTTAAACAGGTCGCACAAATCCTGTTCCTCACCAAGGGCGTTCAGCATGCGAAATTGCTTGAAAAGCCATTGCTGGAGGGCGGCCGAGCGGGTCTTGCGTTCCGTCCTGAGACGCTCGATCTCCATATCGTACGCCTCTATTTCTGCTTGTAAGGAGGCAAGGCGGTTCTTCCAATATTGTTTCTGCCGTTTTAGTTCTGCTTTCTGGAACTGGCTTTCACGGATCAGCCATTCCGGATCGCCTAATGTGGCGGTCGAACGCTGCCGGTCACGTTCTGCCTTAGCCGCTTTCATCCGGCAGCGCATCTCGTCCAAAACCTGTTCGGCAAAGATCGTTTCGTCAGCCAACCGTCGCTTGCAATCCTTATATCGCTCCTCCTCCTGCAATTCCTCGATCCGCCTGTTGATTCCCGATATCTGCTCCTCTTCGATCCTGAAAAAGCCGTCCGGCTCCTGCACGTCATAGACTGGAGGCACGAAATAAGCGTGTTGGTTCTTCCCAGCCAGGATACCGGAAAAGGCTGCCAGATAGCCGACCTTCCCCTCGCCTGTGCGAACGATCAAAACACCGAACATCTTTCCTTTCCGCAATTCCTCCTGCCATTCTCCTTTTGCCTCCAAATAACGCCCGACTTCTCCTGCTGCCGCCACACAAAGGGGATGCGGGGTATAATGAAACGGATAGGTGAACTTTTCCGGTAGAGAGAGAAGGGAAATCGAATCTGCAAAATAGTGAAGTTTGTCCATGCTTTTTCCGAATCAAAACGTTTTATCCGGCAAAAGTAAAGGATTTTTTTGGACAGCTCCGTTTTATCCAGTAGATTTGTAACCATCAATTTTAGACCAATTAATAATTAGTGTTTTAACAAACCATGAACAGACTCGTCATCGCCTTATTAGGCTCGGTTCTGTATTCCGGCGCAAGTATGGCCCAGAAACAGACCTATTTCACTAATCCCGTTATTCGCGGGGACGTCGCCGACCCGTCCATCATACGGATTGACGATACTTATTATGCAACAGGGACTTCCTCCGAATGGGCTCCCTACTATCCGGTATTCACTTCTAAAGACCTGGTCAACTGGAAACAGACCGGACACGTATTCGAGCAGCAGCCGGAATGGACCAAGTCGTCGTTCTGGGCTCCGGAATGGTATTATCATAACGGCAAGGTGTATGTATACTATACTGCACGGAAGAAGTCGAACAATACATCCTACATCGGGGTAGCCACATCCGACTCTCCGACAGGTAAATTCAAAGATCATGGACCGATTGTCGAATTCGGGACGGAAGCGATCGATGCCTTTATCCTCGAAGACAAGGGTGATTTATACATCAGTTGGAAAGCCTATGGGCTGGACAACCGGCCGATCGAACTTCTCGCCAGCAAGTTGACTCCGGACGGGTTGAAATTGACCGGCAAGCCGTTCAGCCTGCTTCGCGACGACGAACGTGCAGGAATGGAAGGACAGCACTGGTTCAAAAAGAACGGTTACTACTATCTGATCTATGCGATTAATGGTTGTTGCGGTCCCAATAGCGACTATGCCGTAGCTGTCGCCCGCTCGAAGAAGCTCGAAGGGCCTTATGAAAAGTATGAAGGAAATCCGATCCTGCACGGGAGCGACGAGATACAATCTATCGGTCATGGCACGCTGACGACGACACCTGACGGACGTATGTTTTATCTATGTCACGCCTATTCGGAAGGCAGCGATTTCTTTTTAGGGCGTCAGCCCCATCTCCAGGAATTACGTTTTGGAGAGGACAACTGGCCTTATTTCGTCACCGGCGAATATGCCCGCCTGACCGGACCGATGCCTTTTGCCGATTGCGTGCAAGAACCGATAACCGGTTTCTTCGATAATTTTGCCGATTCGGACCTGCGCCCGGAATGGAGTTGGAATTATCCGTACTCGAATGTCCAAACTAAAATCGAAGCGGGCAGACTATGGCTGAGTGGTTCTCCCAAGCCGGAATGCAAGACAGGAGAGGCGCTTTGTCTTCGTCCTGCATCTTCGGGCTACACATTGGATGCCGGCATAACAAACCAAAACGGCAGTTGGAAAGGGATCACGCTTTACGGAGATAATAGCTATTATATCGCTTACGGCCCGGTCGGCGACCGATTGCAAATAAAGTTGGTCCGAGAAGGGAAGGAACAACAGTTGGCCGATCTGCCACTGCCCAGCATGGCATTGCACCTGCGTATGCAAGTGAAAGAAGGGCTCCCCTATCAATTCGCCTGGAGTAAAGACGGCAGGCAATGGACTCCGGTGAACCACGGACTATCAGAAGAAGCCATACGCTCACTTATTCGCTGGGATCGGGTGGCACGTCCGGGACTTTACCATGAAGGGGACGAAAAGGAGCCTGCCATATTTGAATATTGTTCTTTATCTTATCAGTAAGAATTAGAAACCGGCATTTGCCAGGTTCCTCAGAAGATCTTCATAGGGAGCGACGGACGACTTGCGCAACAGGACTCCGTCCTCCCCATGCATATTTCCACAGATTCATCCAGTTCGCCCCGCTGGTATTTAAACTTGGAAGATAAAGTTGATTTGCCTAAATTTGTAGAAAAGAACAGAGTGAATATGTCATCAACCCGTATCCGACAAGAACAGGAGATCGTCGAACACATGATCCGTCTCTATTGTCGTCAGAAAGAAAGGCATACGGAATTATGCCCGGATTGCAAAGAGCTTTTGCAATATGCTCATGCGCGATTGTCTCGTTGTCCTTTCGGAGAGAAGAAAACGACATGCCGGTTATGTCCCGTTCATTGCTACAAACCGGATATGCGCAAAAAGATGCAAGAGGTGATGCGTTTTGCCGGTCCCAGAATGATACTATATCATCCGGTAGCAGCTATCCGGCATCTGCTCCAAGAGTTTTTCCATAAGTAGAAATCCATTGTTATAGAAATCCTGCAACAGAAAATAGATTGGTCTGCAATTAGTCCCGATGAGTCAGAAAAGCTAAAAGACGAATTGGTAGAAGTGTGGGAGGCCTCCGTCCGCAGTACACATCATTTCCTGGCCGAAAAGGATATCCAGTTCTTCAAGCCGTTAGTCCGGAACAAATATATTCCGGTTGTCGAATTATACATCATCCGGAATGAGCAAAACCGGATAGCCGCATTTATGGGGTTGAGTGACGAATTAATCGAAATGCTTTTCGTCCATCCGGAAGAACAAGGAAAAGGGTACGGCAAGCAGTTAATCGAATTTGCCATTCACAACAGACGGATCTTCAAAGTAGACGTCAACGAACAAAACGAGAAGGCTACATCTTTCTACTTAAACAGAGGATTTGATATTGCAGGAAGAGATGAAACTGATCCAAGCGGCAACCCGTTCCCAATCTTGCATCTTTCGCTCAATGAAATAACCGTACAGGTTTCGGATGGCTCCCTTGAAATCCGACACATCCTCTATCGTAAAAAACGTTTCCTCGATCTCCTGTTGTTGGCCGATGAACAGGAATCGATGATAGACCTCTATCTCGAACGGGGAGAAATGTTTGCTTTGTACGACCGGAATATATTAAGAGCTATTTGCGTTGTCACAGATGAAGGTGACAGAACTGTCGAACTCAAAAATATCGCAACCGTCCCAGAACATCAGAAACAGGGATATGGCAAAAGATTGATCCGGTTTATTTCCGAACATTATGCGGGAAAATACGATACCCTGCTTGTCGGCACAGGCGAAAGTCCGCTAACCGTCCCTTTCTACGAACATAACGGATTCAGATACTCGCATCGTATCAAGAATTTCTTTACCGACAATTATGATCATCCGATGTACGAAGATGGCAAGCAATTAGTAGATATGGTCTACTTACGAAAAGAACTTTCCAAGTCCAAGTAACAAAGTTAATTCAGAATATAGACAAATATATATAATGAAAAAGGCCAGCAGTCGGAACTGCCAGCCTTTTCTGTGGAGATGGAGAGATTCGAACTCTCGTCCAAACGAGGAACTAATCTGCTTTCTACATGTTTATCTTCGCCTTCGATTGTCGGGTACAAGCAAGACCGAAGCCACCCACTTGAACCTTATCCTCTAAAGTTTCGCTTGAAGTCCGAGGCTTACTTCAAACTATCTCCGATATTGCTGCACCACCTGATCGGAACGCTTCGGAGCCACAGCATCCGGGTGATGTCACGTCCCCGCAACTTTTGCAGGGATTAAGCTTGAATCTACTATACTTCGATTAAGCAGCGAGAGCGTAATTATTTTCGCCAGTTAATTGTTCGCCGTCTGAGATTTAAGTGCAAGCCGACCACGCACTACATGCTTACAAACCACTTCTACCCGCTGTCAAAACCGGTCATCCCCATGATTTGTGAGTACAAAGATACAAAAAAACGGAGATCTTTGTACTCCATTTAGTTTTTTTATTCTATCACACCAATCTCACGGAACCAGTCTTCAGCCCTGTCAGGCCATTCATTTACGGCTGCACCCGTATCTCTTAAGCCGTAGCCATGACCACCCTTGCTGTATAAATGCATCCATGCAGGCACACCTGCTTCTTTCAATGCATAATAGTAAAAAAGGCTACTGTTGATATAGGATTTATCGTCTTCAGCCTGAATCATCATCGTGGGAGGAGTGGCAGAAGATACTTTTACCTCCGGAGCCAACTGAAAATTTTCACCATCCAGATAGGCAGGGTAGACCAACAAGCAGAAATCCGGACGACAACTTATTTTGTCCGCTGCATCCACGGTCGGATAAGTACGTTTATCGAAATTATTACTTGCCATTGCCGAGAGATGGGCACCGGCCGAGAATCCCATTACTCCGATCCGCTGCGGGTCTAGGTTCATTTCCTCTGCATGGGCCCGGACATATCCGATCGCACGCTGCACATCCTGCAAAGGGGCCTCATGTTTAGCTCGACCCTCACGGCGGGGAACCCGGTATTTCAATAAAACGGCAGTAACTCCCAAATTATTCAACCATTCACAGACTTCGTCGCCTTCTAAGTCATAAGCCAGGATATTATAACCACCACCCGGACAAACCACAACCGCGGCGCCTGTTGCCACTTCGTCAGGTGCCGGATAGACAGTAATTGTCGGTTCACTTACATTTGTGACACGAAGAACCGTTTCGCCTCCCGTCTTTCCTCCTTCAGTATCAGCCTTTTCTATCAACTTGGTTGTTTCGCCTGGCGCACCTTTCGGAAACAATAAAATAGGATTATTTTGTGCCATAGCTGTACCCATTATACAACTCACTCCAACAAACAGGAGTTTCCATTTTCTTATCATAACATACACAGTTTAAATAATTTATACGAATCATTTTGTTTGAGGATAATTAGGACTATAAAGCATTGTTGTCTCCCGTGTGACCAGCTTTCCGTCTTTCACGAAAGCTTCGCCGCGCTCCGCCAGATGATCAACCATTGCCTGACGCATTTCTTTAAGCCGGGCAGCATAAGCCGGTTTACCAGAACATTCCACCAATTCTTTCGGATCTTTCCGGAGATCGAACAACTCCTCTTTTCCAGTATGGAAATTCCAGACATATTTAAGCTTACCATCAGTCAATGCACACCAGTAATTATCCGGACTATAGCAAGTGGCATGTTCCATATCCAAATATTTACGCCACTCGTTTTGCCTACCCTGAACCAGCTTCAACAAAGATTTGCCATCCATATCGGGAGGAATGGCTCCACCTGCCAACTCGATAAAGGTAGGCAAAAAATCACGAAGTTCGACCGGCTGTTCGATCTTTGCACCCGAAGGGACAGTTTTAAACACTCCGGCAGGCCATTTCACGATATAAGGGATATGAGTTGAACCTTCATAAGGATATGTCTTTCTCCAATGATAATGATCGCCTAACATATCTCCATGATCAGCCGTAAAACAAATTATCGCATTATCATACATTCCCTTTTCCTTCAATGTCTCAATAATCTCTCCGATCTGGTCGTCAATAAAGGTTATATTCGCATAATAATGCCTCCGGGATTTGACTGCATATTCATCCCCGAAATTGCCGAAAGGAGCGTCTGGAGCCGCTTTTTCCGGATCCAGATGTTCTGCATATTTGCCACACCAATCGCCGAGAGACGGCTTGGGTATATCGGCATCCCTATACATATCCAGATAACGCTTGGGAGGATCATAAGGACTATGGGGACGTGCAAATGAAACTTTCAAGAATAGAGGTTTATCACAACTATAATTCCGAATCAATTCACAAGCAGTCTGACCGGTCCACGTTGTAGGATGTAACTTTTCCGGCAATTTATAGATACCAGCCCCATGAGCATTCCAACCGATACCTGTCAAATCTGGATTCTCACCTGGCGCATGAAGCTGAAACCATTCCCGATAATCACTAATAAAATCTTTCGATTCGACACGTCCGCTTTCATCGATCAATGTCGCATGAAAACCATGAAGGGCCTTTTGCGGAAACCAATGCATTTTTCCGACACCAAATGTATAATAACCGAGATTACGTAACATTTGCGGCATCTCATACGTGTACTTTTCCGCAACTTGTCCATATCCCAGCATACCATGATGCCAAGGCGACATACCGGTCAAAAGTCCGGCACGGGCAGGCGTACTGCTCGGAGAAGCAGAATATCCATTTACAAACAAAGTTCCCTCCTTCGCCAAACGATCGAGATTAGGAGATATAACAGCGGAATTTCCCATACAGCCAAGAGCATCCCCACGATGTTGATCAGTCATAATCAAAATAACATGTGGCTTTTCAATCGACACACTCTCTTCACTGGCTTCTTCTTTCGCATAAGTATCAAAACCTAATCCGGAAGTCATTAATAGTGATGATTTAAGAAACGTTCTTCTCTTCATTTTAGATGTTTTTCTGCATTTAGATTTGGGTAGCGAAGATAAATATCTTATTTGATAATTCTATCACTAAAACATTATTATTTATCAGAGACCTCCTACTGCTAAACGAATATATTCGATTTTATAATCTATTTCCTAAAGACATCCCATAATGAAATTTAATATTTCCCTATGATAAAGTAATCCCTGAAAGTAATGTCCACCTTTTCAGACTTGCCATTTTCCAGATCTATTATAGTCAAAAGTAATTGATTTGAGAAAATCCCCATAAAGTATTTCCTTTGTTGTCATGAAGTTTCAATTATCCCAAGAAGAGCGAGAGTCCCTGCGTCGTATTCAACGAAAGGTATCCGGAACAACGGCCAATGTTCGTGTGACCAGTGTTCTGATGTTCAATCATGGCCGCTCAGTGGACTCCATCAGCGAGGATTTGGGAATCAGTGTGGCTACGGTCTATCGTTATATAGGGCTATATGTGTCCGGTGGCATTGACAAGTTGTTGCGATGTGAGCAAGTAGGTTATTGGGGGAAAATGGATAGTTTTCAGTTATCCCTACTACGCAAGGAACTGAAAACAAAGCTTTATACTGAAGCCAAAAGCGTTTCGTCGTGGATAAGTCAAACCTTTGATATCCATTATACGATCCAAGGCTGCGTGAGTTTTTAAACCGTATGGGCTTTACTTATAAGAAAACCTCAGAAATACCATGTGAGGCCGATCATGACAGGCAGGAGGAGTTCATGAAGGAACTATCCCGGGGCCTGGAGAAGAAAGACGCTAAGAGCATTGTCTATTACGCGGACGGCGTGCATCCTACCCATAATAGCCGTTCCACGTACGCTTGGATCGAGAAAGGGGAAGAGTTTCCTCAGCCGACCGTAAGTGGACGTGACCGTGTAAACATCAACGGTTTGCTCAACGCTTATGACGTGACAGATGTGATAGCCCATGATTGTGACAGTGTCAATGCCCTATCTACAAAAGCATTGTATGAGAAGGCCTTGATAAAACACCCCGAGGCATCCGTTATATATATCATATCCTACAATGCCAAATATTATAGGAATAAAGATTTGCGGGAATGGATCAAAGGCACAAAAATCGTTCAGTTGTTCTTACCCGCGTATTCCCCGAATTTAAACCTTATAGAACGTTTATGGAAATTCCTACGTAAGAAAGTGATAAACACCGGCTTTTACCAGAGCAAAGAAATGTTCAGGAAAGGGATCATCCCGAAATCCTGAGGGGAAAAAATCGTATCTTAGTGGCAGTAAA
>ERZ773164.3096-NODE-3096-length-12013-cov-177.325472_pt1 | contig 12013 bp, 13 predicted proteins | sample MGYA00511917_ERZ773164 | MGnify/ENA primary metagenome ERZ773164 (study PRJEB29015, sample SAMEA2737847) | human gut metagenome | biome: human gut; feature: human-associated habitat; material: faeces | place: China | collected 2012 ...
GTAATCGCTGAGGTACCTGCCCCATGCGACCACTTCGTCGCGGGTGTTGAGGAGCGCCCATCGTGCGCCGTTGTTCGCCAGCTTCGTCCACTTGGCCAGCTCTTTGAGGCGGGGGCTCAATCGGTAGGTCATGCTGCCACCTCGCGGCGAAGGCGGCGCATGGCTCTGCGCCAGGTCTGCGGGTTGCGGTTGGTGACTGCGCGGCGTGCCAGCTGGCGTGCGATGCTCTGTGGTGATACGATCATGGTGTTACCTCATTTGGGTGGGTTAACGTGCCCGGGTCTGCTCCTCATGCGTTCCCCGGGCTGGGTGCGGCGGTACCATTCGAGTCACCATAACTCGGTACCGCTGCGCTCTCTCTTACGCTTTCGCGTGCTTCTGTAAAATTCTGTTCACCGTTCCCCTGCTGATGCCTAGGTCGCGTGCTATGCGTGCGGCGCTTACTCCTGCGTCGTGCTTCATGATCACCGCTCCGACGTTCTCCGGCGTCTGTTTGGTCGGTCGTCCTGCGTGGCGTCCTGCGGCTGCGGCTGCTGCCATCCCTGCCTTTGTGCGCTCCTTGAGGGTGGCGAGTTCCATCTCTGCGAAGGCAGCGACCATGGTGAGCATCATCTTCCCGGTCGGGGTGCTGAAGTCGAAACCTTCGCGGAGGCTGATCAGGCTGACCTGCCGCTTCTCCAGCTCCTCGCAGACCTCCATGACCGATCTGGCGTTGCGTCCGATGCGGTCGATCGCGACCACCACGATGCTGTCGCCTGGTGCGGCAAACTCCAGGATGGCTTTGAACTTGTCGCGCTGGGTGGCGGGTACCGTTCCGCTGATGCCCTCGTCGGCGTGGAAGGTGGCTTGTGGGTAGCGATCGAGGATCGCTTTCTTCTGTCCGGCTACTGTCTGTTCTCCGGTGCTGACGCGCCCGTACCCGAATACTCTGGTCATGCTGTCTCCTGTTGTACAAAAAAGGTTGTTTGGGGATATTTGACCACTTATGAGCAAAAAGCAAGCGCAAAAAACTGTAAACGCCTAGAGCCACGGGGGCTGCGCAGTTTCGCTCCTTTTTGGACGTGATCACCCCGCGCTGGGCGAGAGCCCTGCGCCCTCTGCGTTGATGTCTGCGCTGCGTCGTGACGGCATGCTGTCTGAGCGGCGTTTCTTGCCGCTTTGCTGATAACTTGCTGAGAACCAAACCATGACCGAAATTAAGAAAGAGAGCGCCGACGGCGCTTGGCTACGCTCTACCCTTGCCGAATTGGCGGGTGATGCGTTCCCTGTGTATGACCTCCCGTCCCTGCAGGTAGACACGAACTCCTCCATTCAGCTCTCGGCGCTCGCCGATCGTCAGGCTGCGCGTGAAATGCGACAGGCCGCTTCCGACGTGGAAGCGCGACGGCTGGACGCCGCTCGAGTGGTGGAAGGGCTCAAGACCGAGGCCGAACGGCTGCGGGGCTTGATCGCCGACGGCAAGGCTGCGCTGCGTGCTGGCGAGCCGGTGAGCCCCGACGCGGGTGTTGCGTCGTTCCTGCTGCCGGACATCGAGGCCGAGCTGGTTGTTGCTGAGGCTGCTGAGGCCGACGTGGCCCGGGAGCGTGACACCCTGCTGCAGGATGCCGATCGCCGTGACGCGGCGGCTGCGCTGGCGCTGTTCAACTGGGCGCACTCCGTTCGCGTGCAGCGTATCGAGCTGCTTCTCAAGCTGGCGATGGACGAGGCGACGACGCTCGCTGAAACCGACGGCGGGCGCGGCCTGTACCGTACCTTGATCGCGCCTGACCGCCGTCTTAACCAAATTTTCGCCACGCAGGGCGCTATTGAAATCCTTCGCCGTAACCGTGGCATGGAGGGTGTGTAATGTCTGCTTTTGACCATCTGGTTGCGCGTCTGCGCGATGAACAGGCGCTGACCAAATCTCTTAATAACGCGGAGGGGCTTCCTCCCGAGCTGGCGTCTGTTATTGAGCGCGGCAAGGATGCGCCTGTGCTGGATCCCCGTTCGACGCTGACCATTGGTGTGGCTCCTGGTGTGGTGGCGTGCCATAACGCCCGCCTGAACCAGATCGCCGACGCGCAGCTGCTGCAGGAGGTTCGCGCCTCTGGTGTGGTGTCTGCCGCCGATGCGGTGGCGCTCGACAATGCGCTGGCTGCTTCGCGTCACCTGCCTCCTGAGGCTCGTGCTGCGGGCATGGAATCGGTAAGGCAGCAGCTTCGTGCCTCTGCTACTGCCCCTCTCTCGCCCGCAGCACGGGGGATAAATTGGGACGAGTAAAGCCGTTGCCGCGTCACCTGCAGGGCAAGGCGCAGCTCCCGCTGGCTGGGGGCTGCTTTTCGAAGGGGCACCGGCTGGCGCTGGTTGCTCTGTTGCCGGTCCTGGAGGCGCGTCCTGGAGATCGTGACGACGGGGAGCGGGTGAAGCTGTCCATTCTCCAGAATTCTCTGCTTCAGGCGGGGCAATTGCCGCGTTTCGTGCTGCATGAGCCGTCGCTGTATTCCTGGGGCGTGTTCTGCCGTGGTAGTGCCAGTGACGCGGGCGTGAAAGCTGCGGGCGACCTGCTCGATCAGCACGCCTTTGCTCTCGCCATCAGCACGACGATCGGGGGCGGCGATGAGTGAATTTGCTGTCTCGCGCCTGGTCATCCCTGAGCTGGTGATCCCCGACGGGGTCATTGCTGCCCGACGGGCAAGGGGACAGGCTCAACGTGTCGCAGCTGCTCGCCGTGCTGCTGCGCGTCGTGCTGCGCCTACGTGGCATTGGGTGAGGCGGGAACCGCCCCGGTCGACAGGGCGGTGAACGGTGAGACGGGGCGCGTTATGCGCCCTTTTTTTTGGCCTTTTTCGCTTCCCGTTCGGCATTTCTGGCCTCGAATTTTGCGGCTGCGGCTGCGGTCGCCGCCCTCCGGCGCTCCTGGATCTGCTTCAGGTTCTCTCTGGCCTGTTCTGCCTCCTCCTCGGTGGGGATCTCCGTCGGATTGTTGTCGATGTCGTAGCGCATCTGGCGGTCGATGATCGCTTTCTGGTACGCGGTGCTGCTGTATATCGCCGTGCCGATGATGATCTTGATGATGCCCTTGTGAACCTCAGGCGGCATTCCCAGCTCCGCGCCCCGCTCCATGATCTGCTCGGTGATGCCCTTGGCGAACGGGCGGCGCTGGATGCCCCGCTTCAGCAGATCAGGCCAGTGCGCCTCGATGAACTCCCGGGCGACCTTTTTCGCCGCTGCTTTCTTCGATCCGTTGGCGATAGCGATGTCGCGCTGACGCTTGTTGTTCTCCTCCTGTCTGCGGATCCCATCGGCGACCTGCTCAGGCGTCTTTTTCGTCACTGCCGCTGTGGGCTTCTGTACGGGCTTCTGCGGCGTTTTCGCCTTTGGCTGTACCTTCGCCTTGCTGGAAGTCCGTTCGTCTGGCTGTGGCTCAGATTTCGCGGCCTTTTCCGGTGGAACGTAGACTGTGCGGTTGCGGCGCTTGATGGTCAGGATAGGGCGGGTTGGTTCGGTCATAAGTCTCTCTCAGGTTGTTGGTCCGGATGTGGTCGGCGAGGGCGATCAGGGCGGCGGCGTCGCCGCGGTCCCGATCTATGCGCCGGATGATGTCGTGGATGTAGTCCCAGCGCCCTATGGCTGCAAGGACGGAAAGTGTCAGGCGATTGAATCGGCTCTCTGGTACCCGGTCGATGGTCAGGGGGATGGGCTTGCGGGGGCGTCCCGGGCCTCGCCCTGGCTTTTTGAGCAGCTGCGGCTGCTCCCTCTGCGGCATGACAACGGGGATCTCGCCAAGGCTGCGCGTGTCGTTCCGCATGAACTCCGGCACTGTGATGTGCTCGTCTGTCCAGGTTCTGCCGCCGGGCTTCGCTGTGGCGCTGGCCTCGCATGACGGGCAGGAGACGACGATCTCCCGACGCGGTTTGCCCTTGACCGGTGCCTTGCTGATCACCAGGGTGGCGGCTTTGCAATCGGCGCAGACCGACGCTGTCCAGACGGCGTTGTCTGGCAGGGCGGCGTTCCGGTACTGGTGTGCTGCGTCGTCGGGTGTCTGGATGCTCAGTGCCTGGAATACGGGCGCTACGCTGAGGGATGCCGCCCATGGCTGGCATCTTGGACAGGCGAGCGTGACCTCTCCGTTGTGCCCGTCTCCCCCATCCCAGCGCAATGGCTCGCGGTGCTCGCGGCAGTAGTACACGAAACCGTCCCGGCGTGTTGCTGCGACCGGGCCAGGTCGGCGATCGTGGAATCGTGCGCCCGGGTTGGCTCGCATGGCGCGGACGAGTGCTTCACCCTGGTGGGTTCCATGCCAGACCTGCCATCCCTTGCCGATGCCGATCAGGAATGGCGAGACGAACGGCGGGGTGCGGCTGATCCTGCCACGAGCGTTGGCTCCGATGGTGGCTTCGCGCTCGCGGTTCCAGCAGGAGACGCACAGGCTCGAACCGGGCTTGTTGGGGGCGATCAGGCGGTTGGCTGTTCGGCTGCAACGGGGGCACAGGTTGCGTGTGTCGGGTTGCGTGGCCAGTGGTTCGTCATTGTCCTGCTCGATGCCAGACCAGAGCGCCAGACCAACGGCGCAACGGCGGCATTCAAGGTGTGGGTTGTCGATCGATCGGTCGAGGTGGCTCTGTTCGCAGACCTGGCGGCACGCCTCGACGCGGAGGGAACACCCGCCCGGGCAGGTCACGAAAAGGACGCCGGGCATGAGGTCGGGGAACCGTTCCGCAGCGCCGACGCGCTTCAGTGCTTCGGGTGACGGCTGTTTCGTCGTGTCGTTATCGTCGTTCACTGCTCCCCCTGCGTCGAAATGGTCGCAAACCCGCGCCAGTGTTGAGTCTGTGCTTTTTTATTATCTCACAAAAAACGCCATTTTGGCGCTTTCTGTGTTACGCTTGTCTTACTTATTCCTGACGAGCAGTTGGGAACATGAAACCGGATCGCCCGGTTCCGCTTTCCTGCCTTCCCAACAGGGCGGGGTTGTAAACGAGGACGCGCACTCCGTTCCTCGGAGAAAGGCGAGCGAGTGAGAAGGGCTGTCGTCCTGCCGTGGTCGTCGCGGTAAGTCCTTAAGGATGGCTGTGACACATCATTACTCCAGCCCCGGCCTGTTCTGGCGGGGCACTTCCTCAGGTGTTCCCAATGCGAAAAAAAATCAATTCAAAAGAGCTTGCTGAGATGCTGAACGTGTCGAAGCGGACGCTTACGCGGATCTCCAGCGCAGGACTCCTGCCTCCTCATGATGGCTTTGGCCCGGGTGGCAGGTGGTGGTTTGCTTCCGGTTCGGCTCTGCGTCGTTTCATTGGCGAACAGAAACGCCCTTTAAGGGGGCGCTGATGGCGTTCGATAACTCTCACCTGGCTGACCCGGGTCTATTCTGGCGTGCCGTGTCGGCTGCGGGTGCTCCGGTTGACCGTGAGGACTGGCTGCGCCTCTGTTCAGGCATAGCGTGCTGGGCATCTCTCTGCGGCGAGGATGGGCTGGCAGCTATCGAGGCCTGGTCTGCCCGCCACAATCGCGGGGAGGCAAAACACCGGAGCCAGTACCGGCATTTCCTGAAGCTGAAAGGCATAACCAATCCCGAGGCCATGGCGCAGTCGTTCCTCAACCTTTCCGGTGTCGAATGGCGCACCGGTCGCGCTCCTATTCCTGCCGAGTCCGACGCTGATCGTGAGGCTCGGCTCACTCGCTCAAAAAATGCCGAGGCTAAGGCTGCTATTGAGCGTAACCGCAAGGGCGACACCGCTGCCCGGGCTGCGATCAAGCTGCTGGCGAACGGCAGCGATGGGGATGAATCCCTGTATTGGCAGAAGAAGGTCGCGCTCGCTGTTGCGGGTGGCGTCCAGCTGCCCGCCCTCCCCGTAGACGTGAAGACCGGCGGTCTGTTCCGATCGTATAGCCCTAAGGCGTTCTGGTCTAAATCGCTGCTCGTTCCGGTGTACAAAATCGGTGAGCCAGGCTTGCTGTACGTGGACGGGTTGGAGGCCATCTGCGGTCGCTGTTCTGCTGAGGGTTCCCGGGTAATGGGCACCAAGTTCACCCCGGCTGGCACCAGAAAGGCTGGCGGGTTCTACCCGATGCCGGGCTTCATGAAGGTGCTGGACACCTCACCTCATGCGCCGTACTCGCCTCTGTTCGTCTGCGAGGGGTTTGCTACGGCGGTGGCGCTCCACCACCTGACCCGGGGCAAGGTGGCGGTCTGCGCTGCGTTCTCGATCGCCGGGTTCGGCAGCTGCGTGGCGTCGCTGCGTCGGTTCTGGCCTGACGCTGAGGTGATGCTTGTACCGGACGCGGGAGAGGCGTACCGACTGGCGCACAAAGCGGCCTATGGCGACGATCGGGAGCCGGTCCCGACAATTCCAGGTGCGTCTGTAGTGTCCTTCGACGGCCTCGACGGGTTCACTCCTCGCGACAACCTAGACTGGTTCGACGTGCTCGTTGAAGAGGGCGAGGATCGGGCGCGTGATCTGCTCCGGTATGCGGTGCGCCATGCCCGGCTTGAGCGGGGCTGATGGCTGGGCTTTTTTGCGTCGGTTTCCTCGGGAGGCCGCTGACCGTAAAGGGTCGTTTTCTGGCTCGTCTTTTTTGCAGTCGCTTTTGGGTTGGTGAGACAACCTTTAAGACGCACATCCGACCGCTTCCGGTTTCCTCCGTTTTAGACGCCGCTGCGGTCGTGACGCTATCCTGCAGCTGGTTTGGTTTCCAGCAGCACACTCAAGCCCGGCACCGTTTTGGTGTCGGGCTTTTTTTCGCCCGTAAGGAGGGCACATGAAATCAAAGACTGAATTACGCGCTGCCGCGACGGCTCGCGCCCTTGAGGTGATCGCTTCTGAGATGGGGGGTTGGTCGCTCGACGGGTTTGCTCACGGCTCGCTGCCGAACTTCTCCCCGCTGCCGCGCCAGCAGACGCAGGAGGGCTCTGTGGTGCTCGAACGCCCGCCGTTCGACTACACCTGGGCGGGTACCGCTGCGTTTACCGATCGTGCAAACCGTGCGCTGCAGGTGAAGCTACCGGCGTCGCGTGAGCGTAACTACATCTGGCTGTGCGCGGTCGAAAGGGAGGCTGTGGCCACCGCGCTGATGGTGGAGTCGTTCAACGTGACCGGCTGCGCGGCGTTCGCCGGGTTGCCTCCGGTGGACGGCATGGTGCTGCTGACCATGGACGAGGGCGACGTGGAGATGATCAGGGCGGCGATGCTGCCGTGGCTGGATGCGGCGGCGTAGGGGCTCGATCCCCGATCAGCTGGAGTGGGAGGGGCGGCTTGTCGACGCGGCGGTTGAGGCCGAACGGCGGGGCGACAGCGTGGGGTATCTCATGGCGGCGCGGTTCTGGCTCGACTCTGGTGACCGGACGTCTGATGCACGCTGGCGTGCGTTCTGCCTCGCCAGCTATGGCTACTGCCTCGAGTATGCAGGGTTTTGACCCTGGCGGCTGCTGCCGCCCCTCTGCGTCAAATCAGGCCGCGTTCCCGCAGCTTGTGGCGGTAGTCCCGGACGCGGCTGGTGTTCCACTCCTGTCCTGTCGCTGTCCGGTGCCCTGCTGCGTTCAGCGCCTGGGCGATCGATGGCAGGGTGGCGTTCTCCCCGGTCATGCTGACAATCAGCTGGTCGGCCTCATCGCTGACGGCCTGGAAGCGTGGATCGGCTCCCCGGGGCACTATCTGTCGTGCGGTTTGTGGTGCGCTTTGTCGTGCTGTTTGTGGTGCGGACTGTCGTGCATCTTTCCCACCTCCGGCCAGCGCCCTGACCTCTGCCCGCAGCGCCTCGATGGCGGTCAAAAGTTTGGTGTCCATCCCTTCCGGCTTCGTGCCGAGTCCAGCGACAAGCGCCTCTATGACGGCGTCCGTGCGGGTTGCCTTGGTTTTCTCCGCTCGCTGCTCGATGCGCTCGATCAGGCTGACGGGCAGTCGAACGGTCAGGGTTTTGGTTTTCTCTCGCATTGGCTGGCCTCTCCGTGTCGTGCGTTTTGTCGTGCTTTTTGTCTTGCGGAGTGTAATGCGTTTTGTCGTGCGCGTCGAATTTGACGTAGTGCAATTGTCGTGCGCTGAGGGGCGACGGCGTGGCGTCGCCTTGGGTGCCTGTGGACAAGTTCTGTGGACAAGTATTTTGCGCCGGAGCTGGCCCGTGGATAACTTTTAAAACGCTGCGAGGCTGTGCTGTCGTTGGCGTAGCGCGGGATCACGACAGCGCGAGAAGTGCGCGGCGTTCAGTGGCGTGAGGGGTTGGGATCGAGTACAGTGATCTGGTTCGCGGCTCGGTTCGCCGATCTGCGGGCACAAAAAAAGGCGACCTGTTGGATGGTCACCTTTTTCTGCCGGGGGAGCTGGTAACTCCTCCGATTAATTCGAGTTGGTGTCTTTGCCGGACGCTCTCGAAGGAAAGAATAACACTTGTTGGGTGTACTCCTCAAACCTCACTGAGAAGTATACACGTCGAAATGATCGCCGCAAGTGTGTTTTGTCCTCGAAGCTCCCGCCTGACGCCGACTCCCATGTTTTTAAGGGAGTAATACCATGTCACAAATTGATGAAAATTCCGGCGCTTCCGTCGCCACCGTAACGCCGATCGCCGCTGCCAAGGGCAAACCTGCCGCCGATGGCTCTGACCTGCCGTTCATCCGGTTTTCCGGCGGCATGGTGTATCTCAAAACCACCAAGCTCGACAAGGACGGCAATGAGAGCCACTCGATGCTGGTCGTCTGCAAATCCCACCTGCGTGTTGTCGGCACCGGCTGGCATCGCGGCGAAGCGTTCCGCGTGCTGGAGCTGGGGAAGGAAAAGCGCCGGGTAAAAATGCCGACAAGCCTGATCGGCGACAGGAAGGGCTGGGCGTTCCTGCAGGGGCATGACGTGCAGCTGACTCAAACCAGCGAGGCGAAGCGGTGGCTGGGTGAGTACCTGCTGTCTGACCGGGCTTATGATCAGCATGGCAAGGAGTGCGGCGTGCTGCCTGTGTGGGTGGTGGCTGACAAGCCGGGGTGGCTGGATAGCGGTGCCTACCTGCTGCCGAGCGGCGAAATTATAGGCGACGCGGGTAACGCGGTTGTCGAGCTTGAGCCATCAGAGTATGCCGACGCTGGCGTGTGCGGTACCGTCGACTCCTGGGTGAAAAATGTCGGGGCGATGCTGCGCGGCAACGACACGGCGATGCTGGCTGTAGGGGCGTCGCTGGCTTCTGTGCTGATCGGCGTGCTCGGGGTGCCAGGGTTCGGCGTCCACTTGTACGGCCAGTCCTCCGGCGGTAAGACCTCCTCCTGCTACCCGGCGATGTCCGTCCTCGGCTCACCAGAATCCCGCTTGGCGACTTGGCGAAGTACGCCGCTGGCGCTGACGCTACTGGCTCGCTGCTGCAATGACGCGCTGGTAACGCTGGATGAGGTGAAGCTCATCGAGGCAAAACACATCGAGTCGGCGATCTACAGTGTGTTCTCCCAAAAATCCAAGCTCCAGGGTGCCAAAGATGGCCCGATGCGAGAGGGCTTCTCGTGGCGTAATGTTGTGCTCTCCACGGGTGAGCTGGCGGTTGATGCGTTCGTGCGCGTTAAGACAGGGCGGGATATTGACGCGGGTGCCCTCGTGCGCCTGGTGCAGGTTCGCCACCGTCCGTTCGGTAACCTCCACGGCTTCGCTAACGGCTCCGCGTTTGCTGACCACCTCCGTGCTGCGTCGTGTGAAAACTTCGGCGCGGTGGGGCGGTGGTGGATCGAGTGCCTGGTGAAAAACAAGGACGAGGTTAGGGCTGACTTCGCCAAAATTAAGAAGCGGTGGAATGGTCGTGGCGGTCATGGCCAGCGCCAGCGTGTGGCTGAGTATTTCGCGGTGATCGAGGCCGCACTGACGCTTCCGTCCAAGACGCTAAAGCTCGACGTGAAGGCTTGCCAGTCGGTGCTCGACAGCTTCTACGCGGAATGGGTTGATGATTTCAGTAAGGGCGGCAACGGTTCCCATGAGGAGGCTCTGCTGGTTGAGCGGCTGGAGGCGGTTCTGTCGCAACAGGGTAAATTCCTGACCAAGACGGCGAACGATCAGGCCTACCAGCAGCACGAACTGTGGGGCTACTTCCATGACCGGGGCGACGTGCGCGAGTACCTGGTGTTCCCTGCGGTGTTCAGGGACAGGATTTGTGGAACCATCGACTCAACGGTGGCGGCTAAGTTGCTCGCTGAACGTGGGCTCCTGCGTCGCCTCCCGAGTGGTAGGAACATGACGGTGGCCCTGGTGGCGGGCGGGCACCCAAGCAAGCGCCGCTTCTACGCGCTTTCTCTCCCCGTTGTTGACGATCTGGACGATGAGGAGGTGCTCTGATGGGTAAACCCACCCCTGCTGAAAGTGCCATGAATGTGACGCGCTTTATCCGTTCGCAGTCCCTCATCATGCTTGAAAAGGTGGAGGCGCTCGACTTCGACGACCTTACCGATCTGGCTGAAAAGCTCCACGACGATGCCGAAAAACTGGAGCGCCTTGTCGCCGATCGGGTGAAAAATCCCTGATCGGTACCACTGAGTAGTTCCACGTAGTTCCACGCAAAAAACCTCTACAGCCCGCGTCCTGCGGGCTTTTTTTGTGTCTTTCGGCTGCACTGTTGGTTCCACTGGATCCATTATGTCGTTCCAGCTACAGGCCGCGCCGTTGCTGGGCTCCAGCGTTTTGGAACGACAGGAACTACTGGAACAATGAAAAATGTAACCCTATACGATTTACAACTCCTGTCCATCCATCAATTTTTTTCTACCTGTATGTATGTAGTATTTTGTAGTTCCAGTAGTTCCAGTAGTTCCATTGCTCTACAGGGTGCATGGTTGCTGGTTTTTTTTGGAACTACCACTGGAACTACTCGGCGGTTCTGTAGTTCCAGTGGGTGGTTCCGGTGGGCGGGTGTAATGGGTGTAATGGGTGTAATGGGGGTGGGGATCGGTGGATCGGGGGTGGATCGGGTGGTTGGTGGGTCGCTGAGGGCACGAGGCTTTCGCCTCGCGCTGGGTGGTCGCTTGGTGGTTCAGCGTGAGGGCGTGCCCTCGCGCCTTCTGCGTTATGGGTGGAATGCGTAGCTGCAGCTGCGCGTTTGGTTCGTCCGGGCATCAAAACGGGGCTTCTCGCGCACGCGAGCGGTAACAATTGCGTAACGTGCGGATCCGCGTATTCCGTGGGCTCCCGGGTTTTAGCGGTCACAAAAACGGTCACATGGCGGTCATTTCGGTCATGGCGGTCATTGTTGTTTGCGGTTCATGCCCTCGCGCATGATGTCGGCCTCGGTGCCCGGCTTGATCTCGTAGATGAGGCGTTCGCGTTCCTGCGCTTTGAGCAGGGCGGTCATGAGGCCGCTGATCGCTTTGACCATGGTGGCGTCCTTCTCCAGCATGGCCTGTAACGATGCGCTGCGGAGGGCTTGCAAGTCCTTTGCGTGGCGCTGTAGCAGGTCAAATTGCTGCTGTACAAAGTGGTTTTTAAGGCGTCGGATCGCGGCCTGTGGTGTGGCCTCGACGGCGGCGGCGGCGCGTTTCCGCATCTCCTCGATGCTGAGGACGTTGCTGGGTGCTGCGGCCTTCTCGCTCGCCCATCGGCGAACGGTGCGGGGTGGAATCCCCATTGTGCATGCGACGCTGACGCTGGTTGCGCCGTCCTGCTCCAGTAGTTTGAGTGCCTGGGCTTTCTGTTCGGTGGTGTATTTCTTCAAGGTTCCTGCTCCGGTTGGTTTCTCTCCCGTATTGAAACGTCACGCGCTGAAAATGGCGGGGGTTTTTGGGGGGTAGGAGGGGCGATCGGGTGCTGGGTGGTACGTCGGTGCGGTTTCGTGGCTGAGGGGCTTACAGTGCGTCTGAGGGCTTCTGGTTGGTTGGGGCGGCTCCCCGCCCCGTGTGTAAGTATTGCCTATGGTGTAAGTAAGAATCGCCTACGGTGTAAGCGGCGCTTAACGCTCAATGAGGCGGTCGATCTCCTCGGCGACGTTGACCAGCCTGACGTCGGTGCGGCGGCTGGCGCTGCAAAGGGTGTAATCGCTGAGGTACCTGCCCCATGCGACCACTTCGTCGCGGGTGTTGAGGAGC
>ERZ773164.3097-NODE-3097-length-12013-cov-30.113397_pt1 | contig 12013 bp, 8 predicted proteins | sample MGYA00511917_ERZ773164 | MGnify/ENA primary metagenome ERZ773164 (study PRJEB29015, sample SAMEA2737847) | human gut metagenome | biome: human gut; feature: human-associated habitat; material: faeces | place: China | collected 2012 ...
GTGAAATGTATAATTATACTGTTGATACATCAGACACACAAATGTAAATAGGGACTTAAATTTTAATAATATGCGTTGTAAGCACAAAAAAAGCACCAACCCCACAGTCAATGCTGTAAAATCGGTACCTTTCAATGCGCCACCAGGGGTTCGAACCCTGGACACCCTGATTAAGAGTCAGGTGCTCTGCCAGCTGAGCTAGTGGCGCTTATTTTGTATCTCGTGTTCTGTATCACCCGAGCACGAAAATTATTATATAACAGAAATTTTAGAAATGCAACATTTTTTTTAAAAAACTTCAAATTTTTTTTCAATTGTGTTATTTTATAGATAGAATGGCATAGATCAAGGAGGTTTCTTATGCAAGTTGAACAGCGATTATTGAAATATGTGTCCTATTGGACGACATCGGATGAGAATAACATGACAGACGGCAAGATACAGATTCCGTCTACCGGGCGTCAGTTTGATCTCGGAAAGGTACTAGAGCAGGAATTACGGGATCTCGGCCTTAAAAATGTGGTTCTGACCGACCACTGCTATGTGTACGGTCTGCTTCCGGCGACTGCCGGCTGTGAGGGACGCAAGGCCGTCGGTTTTATCTCACATATGGATACCGCACCGGACTACTCCGGCAAGGACGTCAAACCACAGATCATTCCGGATTATGACGGCGGTGACATCCGTTTAAACGGTACTGGGGCAATGTTAAAGATTTCTGATTTTCCAACGCTGAAGGATTTGAAGGGAAGAACCCTGATTACCACCGACGGCACGACACTGCTCGGCGCGGATGACAAGGCCGGTGTGGCAGAAATCGTCACAGCGCTCGAAGAGATCATTTCTTCCGGAATGCCTCACGGAGATATCTGGGTGGGATTTACCCCGGACGAAGAAATCGGCTGCGGTGCAGATTTATTTGACCTGGATTATTTTAAGGCTGCTTTCGCCTATACGGTAGACGGCGATTACGAGGGCGAGGTCGCCTATGAAAATTTCAACGCCGCGAGCGCAAAATTTTCCATTAAAGGCGTCAATGTGCATCCGGGCGAGGCAAAGGATATTATGGTAAATGCCGCTCTTGTGGCGTGCGATATCCAGTCGCAGCTTCCGCCGGAGGAGACACCAGCGCACACCGAGGGCAGACAGGGCTTCTATCATCTGACCGACATGAAGGGTGATGTCGCTTTTGCAGAACTTTCCTATATCGTGCGTGACCACGACAGGGCTTCTTTTGAATCACGCCTGAACAGACTCCGCACACTGGAAGTGGAGATCAACCAGAAATACGGCACCGGAACCGTCTCTCTTACCATCACGGATTCCTACTCCAATATGCTTGAGATCATCGAACAGCATCCTTATGTCGTGGACATTGCAAAAAAGGCAATCTCGATGACCGGTCTCACACCGCTCTCACGTCCGGTCCGCGGCGGTACAGACGGTGCCAGATTAAGTTTTATGGGTCTTCCGTGCCCGAATCTTGGCACCGGCGGCTACGGCTTCCACGGTCCGTATGAGCATATCAGCGTGGAGGGCATGCAGACAGCGGTCTCCGTCATCAAGAATATCGTGACGATCGTCGCGGAGTCTGATCTGTAAGATTACGGAAAGAATTGCCGCATAGATTCCCGTAATAGGAAGTTCCGGGATATATAAATAAGTATTATCGTTTCAGATAAAAAATGAGCGTGGAAGAAATTCTCACATTTTACTTCAGAGAATCTTCCACGCTCATTTTTTATTCTGAAACTGCTAATAACTTCATTTCTTATCCCGGAACCTGCTCTTACATTTTTGCAATCAATGCGGCAATTTCTTCCGGAGTCATAAGCTTGTGTGGATCGGAAAAATCCATCGATGCAGCTTCCGCTGCCTTTGTCTCAGGCTCTTTCTGCGGCTTGGCCACCTTCGGCTCGTCCGGTATTTCGTTCTCCGGCGCGGCTACTGGCTCTGGCTCGTCCGATGCTTCATTCTCCGGTGCGGCTTCCTCTTTCAGATCTGCTCCAAGATCGAGACTTTCTCCTCCGAGATCGGAGCCATCTGCTCCTAAATCTAAGCTATCCACTCCGAGATCAAGGTTCTCCGTTCCAAGGTCAAGGTTCTCTGCTCCAAGATCGAGACTATCTGCTCCTAAATCAAGGCTGTCTCCTCCGAGGTCTAAGCTGTCTGCCCCAAGATCAAGTCCGCCTGCTCCGGCATCTAAGTTATCTGCTCCTAGGTCAAGGTTCTCTGTCCCGAGATCAAGACCGTCCACTCCAAGGTCTAAGCTGTCTCCTCCGAAATCGAGACCATCTGCTCCAAAATCGAAACTGTCTATCGCCGCACTCTCTGCCTCAGCCTCATTCTGATCGTCTGTGGCAGCTGCCGTATCTTCCTCTTCCACAATCGCGTCGGAATCTACGATCGGTTCCTCATACTCTTCCATCACCGGGGTGTCATCCGTCACCGTCTCTGCATCTACAACCGGCAGTTCCTCCTCCGGTGTATCCGGCATGCTAAAATCCGCTTCCGGTTCCATGACCGCTTCCGGCTGTGGTTCCATGACCAGCTCCGGCTCCGCTTCCATATCCGGCTCTGATTCTGTCAGCACTTCCGGCTGCGGCTCCATGACCTCTTCCGGCTGTGGTTCCATGCCCAGTTCCGGCTCCGCTTCCATGACCGGCTCTGATTCTGCCAGCTCCGGCTCCATGTCAGGCTCTGGCTTCTGCGCTGCTGCAGCTGCCGTGCTTTCTGCAATTTTGCTCTCCAACGCCGCGTTCTGGCTTACCAGTTCGTCCATCCGGCTCTCAATAGCGGCAAGCGTCTGTGCCTTTTCCTCGGCAACCGTCTCCTTCACTGCCTGAAGTCCCTCAGTAATCTCCTTAAGCCCTGCGGTAATCTCCTTTAATTCCTCAGCAAATTCCTGCTGCTTTAAGACGAGTTCCTTAACGGAATCATCCATCATGTTCTGCTGCTTTCCGGCAAACTGCTCGAATCCCGCATCCATGCTCTCCTTTAACTGTAAGAGATTGTCCACTACGCGGTCGTTGGAATTCATAAGTGCATCTGCATTTTCCTTGCTTCTGGTAATGGTCACCTTGGCGATCGCCTTCTGCGCTGTGATGATCTCTTCGCCCGGCTCCCTGGTATTGCGGTCAACCGCCTCCAGCTGCTCCGAGATTTTCTTGAGCATCAGATATGACGCCTTTTCCCCGCGAAGCATCCTCTCATATTCGTCTTTTGCCTGCTCCCCGGTCTTATGTATCTCCTTTAATAAGGCAGCGATGAATACATAAGTACAGGCGAGAATTGCTGCTCCCAGAATGATCTGCACCAGATATACCCGGGGCAGGTTGACGATAAAATACATTTCAATCAACAGCAGCACCGTTGCTCCCAGCAAAAAGACCGGCGCAAGCGGCATACCCTTTTTCTCACGTGGCTGATTCTCTTTCTTATCCATAGTGTGTCCTCCGTGGCTTTCCTGTCCATCCCTGGCAACAGGCATTTTATAGTGTTATATTATCACAGAACGTCAAAAACATAAACGGATTTTCTTGTTATTTTATGCTGCAGATTTTATAATATATTTCGGACTTATTTTCACATTTTTTATACCTTTACAACAGATATGGAGATTATAGCATGAACGAAACCTCTTCCAAGAACGAAATCACATCCGGTATCATCTGGAAACAGCTTCTTTTATTTTTCTTTCCTATTTTACTGGGTTCTTTTTTTCAACAGCTTTACAACACGATCGATGCCGTCATTGTGGGACGCTTTGTCGGGAAAAATGCACTTGCCGCGGTCGCCGGTTCCTCCGGAATGGTCATCAACCTGCTGGTCAACTTTTTTACCGGGCTGACTGCCGGTGCTTCCGTCATCGTCTCCCAGTTCTTCGGATCCGGGGACCGCAAAAAGGTGGACGACAGTATTCATACGATCTATGCCTTCTCCATCATCGGCAGCGTCATCATGACACTGATCGGCATCACTGCTGCCCCGGCGCTTCTTCGACTGATGAATACGCCGGAAGAACTGATGAGTGATTCCATTCTCTATCTGCGCATTTATTTTGCCGGTATCTTCTTCGTGTTTATTTACAATACCGGAGCAGGGCTGCTCCGCGCACTTGGAGATTCCAGACGTCCCCTGTACTGTCTGATGATCTGCTGCGTCATCAATATTGTTCTCGACCTGCTCCTGATCGTCGGGCTGGGACTCGGTGTTGCCGGTGCGGCGGTCGCCACGCTTCTCTCGCAGGGAATCAGCGCCGTGATCGTTACCGTCTTTCTGATGCGCCAGAAAGATCTCTGCGATTTTTCCTTAAAAGAGATCCGTATCCACCCGAAACTTCTCAAATCAGAGTTGCTTTTAGGACTGCCGGGCGGATTTCAGTATGCCATGTACAGCATTTCCAACATGATTATCCAGTCCGCGCTCAACAAATTCGGAACCGACACGGTTGCCGCATGGGCGGCTTACGGAAAACTGGACGCGATCGTCTGGATGGTCAGCGGTGCTTTCGGTATTGCCATCACAACTTTCGTCGGTCAGAACTACGGCGCCGGAAAGTATGACCGCGTCAGAAAAAGTATCCGCGTGTGTATCGGCATGGACTTTGCTGCCGCCATCCTTCTGATGCTGGTGCTCGTATGCTTCCGCATTCCGCTCTTCCACATTTTTGTGACCGATGAAAATGTCGTGAAGATCGGACTGAAAATGATGGCGACCATGGCTCCGTTTTACTGGCTGTTCGTCTTTACCGAGGTCTTCTCCGGTGCGCTGCGCGGCATGGGTGATGTCGTCGTTCCAATGCTCATCACAACCGGCGGTATCTGCCTGTTCCGTGTGGTATGGATTTTCGGAGTGGTTGCCCTCTTCCCGACGCTCACCGTAACGCTCCTCAATTATCCGGTGTCCTGGGTTTTAACATCCGTTCTGTTTCTGTTTTACTATCATTTCCGGATGAAGAAGCTGACCGCGCACTGATTGCTCCGGCATCTCTTACTTCTCTCTGCTTTTTGCGAAGCTGACCGGGCGGCATGCCATAGGTTTCCTTAAAGCTGCGCAGAAACACCTTATAGTTGGTAATTCCATTTTTATTCATTAAATAAGTAATACTCTCGTCCGTCTGCAGCAGATCACTGTGAAAATACTGCAGGCGGATTTGGTTTACGTAAGTCAAAAATGTCTGGCCGGTGTACTTTTTAAACAGACGGCAAAAATATTCCGGCGTAAGCGACAGTTCATCTGCCGTCTCTTTTAATGTAATCGGGTTCGTGTAATTTCTTTTCACATACTGCATGCTCTGCTCGATCCGCTCAAAATCTCTCCTGGAGCGGTGGCGCAGCACATGATCGACCGTGGCCGCATCCTTTGTATACAGCAGATACAGCAGCTTATAAACCGCTGCAAGAAATAGCAGATGCGTACCGTCCGCCGCCTGCTCCTGCAGGCACTTCATTTCTTCCAGCTTCTGTGACATCCGGCAATTCACGGATGCGGTCTCCTCCGAATGCGGAACATATTCCCCGAAATGCAGTCCCCGCCAGTCCTCACTGACGCGCTTTAAATGCTCCGGCGGAATCTGCAGCAGATAGTAATGCCCGTCCCCGTGAACATGCGTGTAGTGAATGTCTCTCGGATTGACGACCAGAATATCTCCCTGCTGCAGTTCATACGACGTCTCATTGATGTACGCTGTCATTGCCCCGTGCTGCATACAGATCATTTCCAGATGCTCATGCCAGTGTGCCGGCAGCAATTCATTGGACGCGTCGACCTGCGTAAAATAGAGCTGCATCAGCCCGTCATCGGATATAATCTCATGTTCCCCCTGCTGCACTCCCGCTCCCTCTCTTTCCTGTTCTCCCCGTGTTTTTCACATGCACGGTTTCTCTTTCTACCATCATACCTTCAGAAGGAAAAAATATCAATATCGACCCATATTTCTGCCAAAATTCGATCTATAACAAACGGAATTATCTGCTTATAATACGAACATAGACAATGTTCCATGATGAAAAATATCAAAATAATATCAGGCATAAGCCGGAAAAGAGGTCAAAATGAAGAAATGGACCAGAGTGATGTATCAGCCAAACCGTCCGTTAAAAGAGGGCTGTTACGTGACTGCTTCCAAAGAACACATCGCACTTTCCAGGGAAGCTGCAGCAGAGGGTATGGTTCTCTTAAAGAACGAGCACAATCTGCTGCCGTTAAAAGCAGGCAGCCGGATTGCACTCTTTGGAAAAGGCAGTTTTGATTATGTCAAGGGAGGCGGCGGCAGCGGCGATGTGACCGTATCGTATGTGCACAATCTCTACGATGGCTTTCAGATGCTCCACGATGCCGTCTCCCTCTACGAGCCGCTGTGCGATTTCTACCGCGCCAATGTGAACGAACAGTACGATCAGGGTTCCGTTCCCGGCATGACGACAGAGCCGGCGCTCTCCGCCGAGCTTCTCACCGGCGCCAGTGCCTATACCGACACGGCTGTGATCGTATTGAGCCGTTTTTCCGGAGAGGGCTGGGACCGCTCCAGCATCGAATACAACGGAGAATACAATCCGTGGGAGACAGAGACCAGCATGCCGAAAATCTCCGGAGAGATCTTCCCGGACGGCGACTTCTATCTCACAAAGGAAGAATCCGCCATGATCGCGCAGGTAAAGCAGCATTTTTCCAGAATTGCAGTCGTCCTAAATATCGGCGGCATCATCGATACCTCCTGGATCAAAAATGACGATCAGATCTCCTCCGCGCTCATCGCATGGCAGGGCGGCATGGAGGGCGGACTTGCCATGGCGGAACTGCTGTGTGGAAAGGTATCCCCGTCCGGCAAGCTTCCGGACACCTTCGCCGCTTCCGTGGACGACTATCCTTCCACCGCGAATTTCCACGAATCGGTTGACTACGTGGACTATACCGAGGATATCTATGTGGGCTACCGCTATTTTGAGACTTTTGGGGATGCGGCAAAACGCGTATGCTACCCGTTCGGATTCGGACTTTCCTACACACAGTTCTCCCTTGCGGTGCAGAGTGTGACCGAAACCGAGCAGGCCATTCGCGCTTTTGTCCTTGTCACAAACACCGGAGATTACAGTGGAAAAGAAGTCGTGCAGATGTATTACAGTGCGCCGCAGGGACTTTTGCAGAAACCGGCGCGCGAACTCTCCGCTTTTTGCAAGACAAGAACACTCCTCCCGGGCGAAAGCCAGCTTCTGACGCTCGAGACAGCAAAGGATTCCATGGCTTCCTACGATGATCTGGGAAAAATTTTCAAATCCTCCTACATACTGGAAAAGGGAGACTATCATTTTTACATCGGAACTTCCGTCCGGGATGTCATTGCGCTGGATTATGTCATGACGCTTAACGCCAACCTGCTGGTAGAACAGCTTTCCTCCAAAGCCGCACCTGCAAGCTTGAAGAAGCGTCTGCTCGCAGACGGAAGCTACGAAGAGCTTCCGCAGGGAACTGCCAACGATCCGAATGCCTGTGTTTTTGAAAAAATGGTACCGGGCACCGAGGAGGCTCTCGCCCCGGCAACACGCGGACGCGGCTCCTACCTTCTGCTGAATTTCTATAAGGAAAACGCGCATCCGCTGATCGACGTTTACGAGGGAAAGATTTCCCTGGATGAATTTACCGCCCAGCTCGATAATGATGACCTAATTCATCTGCTCGGCGGTCAGCCGAATACCTCTGTCGCGAATACCTACGGCTACGGCAATCTTCCGGAATACGGCGTTCCAAACATCATGACCGCCGACGGTCCTGCCGGTCTCCGCATCACCCCGCAGTGTGAGGTCTGCACAACGGCATGGCCATGCGCCACACTGCTCGCCTCCACCTGGAATCCTGCCCTGGTTGAGCAGGTCGGAACCGCAGGCGCAGAGGAAGTAAAAGAGAACAACATCGCCGTATGGCTGACACCGGCGGTCAACATTCACCGCAATCCTCTCTGCGGAAGAAATTTTGAATACTATTCGGAAGATCCGCTGCTCACCGGCAAAATGGGCGCAGCCATGGTGCGCGGCATTCAGTCGCAGCACATCGGCGCAGCCGTGAAGCATTTTGCATGCAACAACAAGGAGACCAACCGCAAGCACAGCGACTCCCGCGTCTCCGAGCGCGCACTCCGCGAGATCTACTTAAAAGCATTTGAAATCATCGTGAAGGAAGCCGATCCGTGGGTCATCATGTCCGCTTACAATATGATCAACGGCCACCGCGCTTCGGAAAATCACGATCTGCTCGAAGGCATCCTGCGTGACGAGTGGCATTTTCAAGGAATGGTAACCTCCGACTGGTGGACGAGAGGGGAACATTACAAGGAGATCAAAGCCGGAAATGACGTGAAGATGGCGTGCGGTTTCCCGGAGCGTGTAAAAAAAGCGATGGAACTGGGTGAACTGGATCGAAGTGATCTGGAGCGCTGCGCAAAGCGCGTACTTGATCTGATCTTAAAGATCGATTAGAAAACTCATTCTTCCTGCTGTAGCTAAAAAGACGGAAGCCTCTCACAGAGACTCCCGCCTTTTTGCTTTTCGACTATAGATATTTTCCGATATGGATTCAACCGCAGCAGCTCCTGCTTCCTCCCCGCCTCTCTGGAAGTTTTTGTTGCAGTCAATCCGTGCGGTTCCATTGGCAGCTGCAGCTACTTCTTCGTTTCTGCAGAATCCATACAACCGTTGCAGGATGCAGCGATTCTATCATCCGGCCACGATTTTCTAAGCGCCGCATAGGAAATCAGGAAGTTTGCCAACCAGCCCGCCGGTACGGCAAGCCAGACAAATGCAATACCAAAGCGCGGTGCAAAAATCAAAGCAACCGACAGACGGATCGCAAGGTTTACCATATTAGCTATAAGAAATGGACGCATGATTCCAAGTCCACGCAAAACTCCATCCGTTGCCATCTTAATACCCATGAAAATAAAGAAATAGCCAAGCCATCTCATGTAATCCCCGGATACCTGATATGCGAAAGCAGTTCCGTCTTTTCCCAGAAATAATGAAGAAATCTGGGTGTGTAGTGTTTCAATAATTATAAAAGCCAGAACTGCAAAGCACAGATCTAACACCAGTGCAGCGTGATAACCTTTTTTAATACGCCCGATTTTCTGAGCACCAAGATTCTGGGACACATACGGCGAAACTGCATTGCCAATGGACACAAATATCAGTGCGAAAACATTCTCTACTCTCATTGTTGCCGAATAACCTGCGAGTGCCTGTGTACCAAATGGGTTTACAACTGCCTGCACGATCATCATGCCTATTGATACTGTGGACTGCTGGAGAACTGACGGTATGGCAATCCGGAGCATATAATGTAACTCCTGTCTGTCAAACCAGTGAAATGGACTCTTATATTGGCGCATCCGGTAAAAAAAGATCAGGAATGAAAATACTGCAGAAATGCCCTGTGCAATCAAAGTTGCAAGGGCTGCACCAAATACACCCAATCCAAGTCCTGCCACCATCCAAAGATCCATAATAATATTCAAAACAGAAGAAAATATCAGCAGACCCAACGGAATCTTTGATTCCCCGATTGAGGTAAACATCGTCGAAAGGATATTGTACATAAATAAAAACGGAAATCCCACAAAATACACCCGCAGATACAGTACAGCTTCCTCCAGTATGTCAGTGGGCGTTTGTAAAAGTCTCATCATCGGATGGGAAAAACGAAAGCCGAATACACCAAGAAGTATGCTTAGGATGAGAAAGCTGATCAAAGATGTCGACACAATCGTTTTCATTTTGCCGTAATCTCTGGCACCAAAATAGCGGCTTACCAGTACGCCTGCACCGACACCGGCACCAAGTGCCACACAAATAAATACATTCGTAAGTGCCGCGCATGCACCGACAGCCGCAAGTGCAGACGAACCAACATACTGACCGACAATAATGGAATCCGCCATATTATAAACCTGTTGAAAAAAGCTGCCCAGAATCATAGGCATTGCAAAAACAGTCAGCGCTTTGAGTGGGGCATCTGTGATCAGGTATTCATCTTTTGACATTATTTTATTTCTCCTAAATTCCTGCTTTTATCTGGGATTTCTGCCACGATTTATTCCAGTGTCAATACATCGGCCGGCATCAGGTATTCTAAAATGGCATGGAATATCGATGCTTACTGTTCCACCAGCTCCTCATAAAACCGGTAATTGTTCTTGCCGTTCTGTTTGACATAATACAATGCCTTGTCCGCTCTTATATAGTATTCTTCAAAGCTTTCTCCCTGTCTGCACATGCACAGACCACCGCATTCTCCATGCACTCTGTGAGCATTGCTCCTACCAGCCTGAGAGCATAATCCCCCGCCTTATGTCCATAGACATCATTGATCTTCTTGAGATTATCCATATCCACAAATCCCAGATAGCCATCATGCTCCTGCATTTTTTCAATAATCAGTGTCTCACCTTTATGACGCATGGGAAGTCCTGTCAGGTAATCCAAGGTTTCCCGGGCCTCTTTCTGTCGTGCCAGCTCCAGCTCGCGGATGCGGTCCATCGTCTGGATCAGAGTAACGACCAGCAGAGCCACCAGCCCGATTGCGATAAAGATTCCGGACAGAGACACAACACGATACACCGCTGTCATCTCCAGCATGACTGCGATCATGGCAGCTACCAGTCCGATCAGCGGAAGCTTGTAATGTTTCGCTGTTCCCTTGATGAGATCCCGGCAGATGGTAATAAATATCGTCAGAAACGTTCCTGCGATCACTATGTGGGACAAGAACATTGTCGAAATAAAATCTGCGATATTCAGTACCTGTAAGACCGTGCATATCACAAAATTCACACAAATGATACACTCTGCCACATGATAGACCTTCCGGTATCTTCCCTGCTGCACACTATCAATATAGAACATGATCGGAATCGGGCAGATCATCACAACAAGGAAGCACATATTCGACAGAATGGAAGCATTGGGAACAAACAGCTGACGCAGCTTCGATTCTCCCAGCATCCACACTGCTCCCAGGATCATGCACCATCCCAGATACTCCAGATCAAATCTTGTCTTGTATATAATATCGAGCACCAGACTGATGATCAGCACGACCAGTCCGGAAAACAACATAGTGCAGGCGATCAGAGTTACTATAAAATAACAGTGAAACATATAGGTCCAGATATCTGATTTATCCCCGCAATATACCGTATTGACGACACCGGAATACTTTTCAGTAAAAGACTGCAGTTCGATCCGCACTTCCTGCCCCGCATCCTCACCTGATGTCTCGCAGAACACATACCCGCTGGCAGAATTTTTCCCGAAGGGTCTGGTATTCTTCGTATCATACACCGTCCTCAGTTCCCCTCCGATATAAATGCGCACATTCTCCATAGAGGATCTGATGGCGATCGTATTTTCATTATAGTCCTGTGGGAGCACTGACCGGATGACTAAAAGCTCACCGGCAGGCACATCATACCGGTCTGGAACCTGGATCTCCTCTTCTGTTCCGTCTGGCAATTCCCGGTAAAAGGTTCCGGCATAAGTAATGCTTTCCTCCGTGACCGGTTCCCTCTCACTGGGGTAAATGCTCTGCCCTAAAAAAAATGCTGCAAGCAGCACAAGTATTACCACATAAAATAAAATTCTTTTATACTTATGGATCGTATATTTCTCTTCTGTCATTTTTATTACCTAATATTAAATAATTCCGGGGCATTTCCCCTGCTTTTATGACGATATTGGGGTGCAGTCCAAAAATCTTTCCCCCGCTCATGAACAAGTTTATCACAGGCTGCAGGAAAAGTAACTATCTATTTTACTCTGTAGACGGAGATATTTCGCCCTGCTTATTCTTGTAGCAACCAATCGGCTATATCGTGAATTTCGACTCCTTCATAGCTATATTTTGGATGTTTGGTTCTGGCAATAATCATTTTCGGATAAGCATCTCGGATCTGAAGCAGAGGAGAGCATTCTCTCTCAAATGTTTCCTGCCCGGAAATGTTGTCGCTGACCTGAATATAAAT
>ERZ773164.3102-NODE-3102-length-11987-cov-2.781093_pt1 | contig 11987 bp, 10 predicted proteins | sample MGYA00511917_ERZ773164 | MGnify/ENA primary metagenome ERZ773164 (study PRJEB29015, sample SAMEA2737847) | human gut metagenome | biome: human gut; feature: human-associated habitat; material: faeces | place: China | collected 2012 ...
GACGCGCGTGCGCGGGTTCACGCAGGACGACGCGCACCTGTTCGTACGTCCCGACCAGCTGCTCGAAGAGTTCGAGCGCGTGATCGACATCGTGCTTTACATCTTCAAGACGCTGAAGTTCGACAACTATACGGCACAGATTTCGCTCCGCGACCCCAATAACAAGGAGAAGTACATCGGTTCGGACGAGAACTGGGAGAAGGCTGAAAGCGCCATCATGCAGGCAGCCAGGGAGAAAGGGCTCACGACCGTCGTGGAGCTGGGCGAAGCCGCATTCTACGGCCCGAAGCTGGACTTCATGGTCAAGGACGCCATCGGCCGCAAATGGCAGCTGGGCACCATCCAGGTGGACTACAACCTGCCGGAGCGTTTCGACCTGACGTACAAGGGCGCCGACGACAAACTGCACCGCCCGATCATGATCCACCGCGCGCCGTTCGGCTCGATGGAGCGTTTCGTGGCCGTACTGCTCGAGCACACGGGCGGCAAATTCCCGCTGTGGCTCTCGCCCCAGCAGGTCGTGGTGCTCCCCATTTCGGAGAAGTTCAACGACTATGCCCAGAAAGTGTCGGAGTTCCTCAACCGCAGCGACGTGCGCACCGAGGTCGACGACCGCAACGAGAAAATCGGCCGCAAGATCCGCGACAACGAACTTAAACGCATCCCTTATCTGCTGATCGTCGGCGAGAAGGAAGAGGCCGAAGGGCTGGTTTCCGTCCGTGCGCAGGGCGAAGGCGACAAGGGACAGATGTCTCTGGAGGCGTTCCGCGACTTCATCGCCGGACTGGTCAAAGAGGAGATCGAGGCCAACAAGCTCGAAAAGAAATAAGCAAGGAATAACCGGGGCTTTCCGACAAAGTCCCCTCCGAGGAGGGGATTCAGGAGAGGGTAAAATTTACAAACGCGGCGCAGCCGCGAGGATTACCACTCTCGGAAGCCCGAAAGCAAGGAACAAAATTTAATTAACCATTTTAATACTTAACGATTATCGCAGCACCGAAACCATTCCCGCCGAGGCCGTTTACCCCCGGGAATAACAGACCAAGACCGGCAACAGGCAACAATCCCCGCTTCGGACGCAGGCCGCCCGAAAAGGAGAATCCCCACCGCATCAACGAACAGATCACGGTTCCCGAGGTGCGTCTGGTGGGGGACAATATTCCCCAGCCGCAGGTGATGTCGATCCGCGACGCACTGCGTCTGGCGGACGAGATGGAACTCGACCTGATCGAGATCTCGCCCAAGGCCGAGCCGCCCGTATGCCGCATCGCCGATTATCAGAAGTTCCTCTACCAGCAGAAAAAGAAGGCCAAGGAACTGAAGGCGAACCAGACGAAAGTCGTCGTGAAGGAGATCCGCTTCGGCCCGCAGACCGACGACCACGACTACAACTTCAAGCTCAAGCACGCGCAGAACTTCCTCAAGGAGGGGGCCAAGGTCAAGGCCTACGTCTTCTTCCGCGGACGTTCGATCGTCTTCAAGGAGCAGGGCGAAATCCTGCTGCTGCGCTTTGCCACGGACCTCGAAGAGTTCGCCAAGGTGGAGATGATGCCGAAGCTCGACGGCAAGAAGATGAACATGATGCTCGCGCCCAAAGTCAAGAAATAGCGACAAGGCGAGGGCAAAGCGAATGCCGAAGGCATAAATGCGAAAACAACGACTGCGGGACGGATGTATCCGGACCGCGGGTTGTTGTTTTTGCGTTTACAGGCGACGGAACCGACGCTTCGGGAAGAGTCTCGTTTCAATTTTTTCATTACCTTTGGGGGCGTTACGCCCCTTTCAGAAGTCGAAACCTTTTGCCGAACCGGACACGATTCGGTTTTGGAATCGTCCGTTTTTTTGGTAACTTTGCATGTAATGATCACCCCCGACGACATATTCCGCATTGCGGACGGAGCGGCCTTCGACGCCGCGGCGCTGGAAATATTCCGCCGCCAGGCCCGCGAATGCGCCCCCTACCGCGAATACCTCGCCCGGATCGGCGTCCGGACGGAGCATGTCGACACGCCTGAAAAGATTCCGTACCTGCCCATCGAACTGTTCAAGACGCATACGGTCTATTGCGGGGAGACTCCGCCCGAGGCGGTCTTCACTTCGTCGGCCACCACCGGAATGACGCCCTCGCGCCACCCGATGCGCTCGCTGGCGCTCTACGAGCAGGCGTTCCGCACGGCATTCCGCAACTTCTACGGCGACCCCGCCGGATTGAGCCTCTACGCCCTGCTGCCCAATTACCTGCGGCGCAAAGGTTCGTCGCTGGTCTACATGGCCGACCGGCTGATCGCCGACTGCGGATCAGGCGGATTCTATCTGGATGACTGCGAAGGACTGCTGGCGGCGATGGAGCGCGACCCGAAGCCGAAAATCCTGCTGGGCGTAAGCTATGCGCTGTGGGACCTCGCGGAGCGGTACGCTCCGAAGCTCCGCGATACGGTGGTGATGGAGACGGGCGGCATGAAGGGTTACCGCGAGGAGATTCCCAAAGAGGAGTTCCACCGAATCCTCTGCGACGCCTTCGGGGTCGGGGAGATTCATTCGGAATACGGCATGGCCGAACTCACCTCGCAGGCCTATTCGCAGGGAGGCAACGTGTTCCGCTGCCCGGGCTGGATGCGCGTCACGGCACGCGACGTCAACGACCCGTTCGACCCGCTCCCGGCAGGCGCACGCGGCGGGCTGAACATCGCGGACCTGGCTTCCTGGTGGTCGTGCGCCTTTATCCAGACACAGGACGTGGGGCGCGTCGGCGCGGACGGCGCGTTCGTCATCGAAGGCCGTATCGACCATTCGGACATCCGGGGCTGCAATCTTCTGGTACAATGAAATGCCGGTTGAAATATCGGCAATGCATCGCAGCGCGGAATGCCGTTTCCACGGTGTTCCGCCGTGTTTGCAAATCCGCCCCACCCTTGACTCCCCGCCCGGGGCGGGAAGTTGAACGCCGCAAGCGGCAAAGTGTCGCGACGAACCCCTTTACAAATTATCAGACTCCATGAAAACCGTAGCATTCGTTCCCATCCGGCTCAACAGCCAGCGCGTCGCAGGCAAGAACCTCCGCCCGCTGGACGGATCGCCGCTGATGTGTCACATCCTGAAAACCCTGACTGAAGTGGAGGGCATCGACGAGGTCTACGTCTTTTGCAGCGACGAAGGCATCCGCGCGCTGCTGCCCGAGGGGGTCCGGCTGCTGCTCCGCGACCCGTCGCTCGACAGCGACACGACGCTCGGGCGGGAGATTTACGACAGCTTCACCGCCCGGGTCGGGGCCGACCTCTACATCCTCGCCCACGCCACCTCGCCGTTCATCCGCGCCGCGACCCTTGCCGATGCGCTCGGCAAAGTGCGTTCGGGCGAATACGACTCGGCGTTCAGCGCCGAAAAAATCCAGACTTTCGCCTGGTTCGAAGGCCGTCCGCTCAACTACGCTCTCGACAACATCCCCCGCACGCAGACCATCGAGCCGGTTTACATCGAGACCAGCGCCTTCTTCATCTTTTCGCGGGAGTTGTGGTGCGGCCGCGGCCGCCGCATCGGCGATCGTCCCTACATGGCCGTCGTGGACCGCATCGAGGGTTTGGACATCGACTACCCCGAGGACTTCGCCATGGCCGAAATCATCGCGGCGAGCCGGAACCTGCCGGGATAAATAAAAGCCGATCCTGCGAACTCGCAGACTCGGAAGATTTTCGATTTGCCGGAGGCGAATCGGCAGGCCGCAGCTCCGCCTTGCGGAAGCCTGCTATTCCGCACGCTCCATAGCAGGCCACCGCGAGCAGCTGCCTGAAAACAGAGCCGAATTGCTGAAAAATGAGTCTTACGACCCTGCGAATTTTCAGAACCGCCCTTTTTCTATTTTCGCTCCCGCTCGTAAGCGTCGATCATCGACCCCCTGGTCCGGTTTATGATCCGCGCCCCGAGCGATCGGGCGTAATCGCGCAGCGCCTCGTGGCCGCGGAACAGTTCGGCGACCTCGGCCAGATAAACGGCCATCGTATAGGGACGGTGCGGAACCTTCTGGAAGATCGGCTTCGGAACGGCCGGAGTGTCGTCGTAATAGTGCCTGTCGGCCCGGCAGAGACGGTTCTCGTCGTCGACCGACAGCCCGTCGAGCAGCGTATGATCCACCCCATAGAGTTCCAGCGTCTTGTAGCCCAGCAGCAGGGCGACATACTCGCACACCTGCACCACGGTCCCGAAATTGGCGCTTCCCAGACCGTGGCGGTAGAGCCAGAACTCCACGCCCCGGAACCCGCGGTAGACCTGCGTGTGGAACCGCACGATGCGGATATTGGGGTTGGGCAGCGCGGCACGGTAGTCGAACCGCTCGGGGTTGTAGTACTGCACGTAGAGGTTCATCGGCCACGTCACCTTTTCGGCAAGCGTGCGGTAGAGTTCCGCCACACGGTCGCGGCAGACGCTGTCGCGGAAGAACATCGGATCGGAAAGCACGTAATAGGCGGGACGGACGGTCCCGAAACGCTCGTCCAGCGCAAAGTAGTTGACCGCCATGACGTCCTTTGCCGTGTGTTCGCCCCGGGCGATCAGCCGCGGCAGGTCTTCGGCCAGCGAAGGCCCGTTGCCGAGGATCACGACCGACGGCTTCGGCGCGCCGACCGTTCCGGCTCGGCCGACGTAGTTGCGGAAATTCTCCTTCACGGCCATCACCGCAAAGTAAAACGCCGTCTCATAGAGGTTGCGCAGGAATCGGTCGGTTTTTTCGAATACGGTCATGGTACGGTTTTATTTGCAAAAGTAGCAAAAGATCAATATCTTCGCAACAAAACCCGGCAGAACAGATGTCAGAACCCACCATTTCGGTCGTCATACCCCTCTACAACAAGCAGCTGGAAATCGGCGCGGCCGTACGCTCGGCCCTGGCGCAGACCCGCCCCCCGCAGGAGATCATCGTCGTGGACGACGGTTCGACCGACGGCGGCGCGGAGGTCGTGCGTGCGATCGGCTCGCCGCTCGTAAGGCTCGTCCGGCAGTCCAACGCCGGGGTCTGCGCCGCACGCAACCGCGGCATCGCAGAGTCGACGGGCGAATACATCGCCCTGCTGGACGCCGACGACGCCTGGGAGCCGGGGTTTCTGGCCGAAATCGCCGCCATGATCCGCGAGTTCCCCGGCTGCGGACTCTACTGCACGGCGTTTTCAATAATAAGCCACGACGGGACCTATCCGGCCCCGACACCCTCCGAGCGGGGCGTCGTGGCGAATTTCTTCCGCGAATCGGCCCACCGCTACATCGCCATCCCGTCGGCCAGCTGCATCCCGCGGCGCGTGTTCGACACCGTGGGGCTGTTTCCCGAGGGCATGAAGATCGCCGAAGACCTCTACATGTGGATCAGGATCGCCCGCCGCTACGAAGTCTGCTTCTCGCCCGAACGGCTGGTCCGCTACTCGCGGGTGGCTTCGAACCGCTCGGCGGCAAGCTACACGCCCGAGAAGACCGTCCATTCGTTCGAGGAGCTGTACGACCCGCTGGCCCCCGAGGAGGACCGGGAGTTCGTGGCCCGCGCCGCACTGGGAAAAGCGCTTATCATCAGCGCCAAAGGCGGCACGAAGGAGGCCGCCCGCGCCGCCCGGTTCTTCGCCTGGACGCGGACCTACCGCCGCACGCTGCGCAAGGTCCGCGCCCTGAACGCCCTGCCCGCCGGCTGGCGCGGTCCCGTGATCCGGCTTTACAACGCGCTGGCCTGGCGCCTCGCCCGCAAAGGACTCTAATGCTCAAAATGATGAAATACCTCCTGCACACCCTTTCCTGCCTGCTGCTTTTCGCAGCGGGAACCTGCCTCGCGCAGACGCCCGGCCACACGCTGCGTTCGGGCGGCATCGACCGCACCTACCGCCTCCACCTGCCCGAAGGGCTGCCCGACGGCGCGCCGCTGGTCATTGTCCTCCACGGCTACGGAGGACAGGGCGACCCGGAACGGTTCGACATGAACCGCGTTGCCGACCGCCACGGTTTCGCCGTCTGCTACCCGCAGGGCGAACGCGACGGCCGCGGCAAGACGTGCTGGAACGTGGGTTACCCCTTTCAGGCCGATATGGCCGTCGACGACGTGCGGTTCCTCTCCGAACTGATCCGGCACCTTCAGAAAAAACATGGTTTAAGCCGCCGCAACGTCTTCTGCACGGGTATGTCGAACGGCGGGGACATGTGTTACCTGCTGGCCTCGCGCTGTCCGGAGACCTATGCGGCCCTCGGACCGGTCGCCGGGTTCATGTCCGTCGAAATCCTCCGCTCGGACCGCAATCCGCATCCGATTCCGCTGTTCGAAATCCACGGCACCGAAGACCGGACGACCCGCTGGGAAGGCGACCTCGGCAACGAAGGGGGCTGGGGCGCCTATGTCTCCGTCCCGACCGCGGTCGGCTACTGGGCCGCCAAGAACAAATGCCTCGCAGAGCGGATCGACACCCTGCCCTCCCGCCCCGGCGGCTTGCAGGTCATCGCCCACCGCTACACGGAGGGCACGGACGGAAACGAGGTCTGGCTCTACGAGACCGTCGGCGGAAAGCACTCCTGGAAAGAGACGGGCGTAGACACGGGCGAAGAGCTGTGGAAGTTTTTCAGCAGATACGTCCGGTAAACGAAAAAGGGTTCCGAATCATCGGAACCCTTTTTCACTCTGCCGGGCGGCGTCAGTTCGAGAACGTCAGCCCGTCCTGCCCGGCGTCGATCGCGATCGGCTTCGAGCGGTCGACCTCGCCGGCAAGAATCCGCTTCGAAAGGTCGTTGACCACATAGCGCTGGATGACCCGCTTCACGGGACGTGCGCCATAGAGCGGATCGTAACCCGCCGAGGCGATCCATTCGCGCGCCTTGTCACTGTACTCCAGCCGGATGCCGTTCTCCGAAAGCATCCTGCGCACGATGCCCAACTGGATGTCGACGATGCGTTCGATGTCCTTGTGCGTCAGCGGCTCGAACATCACGATCTCGTCGATACGGTTCAGGAACTCCGGTTTGAGCTGCTGTTTCAGCAGGTCGATCACCGCAAGGCGGGTCCGCTCGACAACCTCTTCGGGCAGCTTCCTGCCGTCGAAGGCCTCGGCGAAGTTATCCTGGATCACCTGCGAACCCATGTTCGAGGTCATAATGATGATCGTGTTGCGGAAATCCACCGTACGGCCCTTGTTGTCGGTCAGCCGGCCGTCGTCGAGCACCTGCAACAGGATGTTGAAAACGTCGGGATGGGCCTTCTCGATCTCGTCGAAGAGCACCACGGCGTAGGGCTGACGACGCACGGCCTCCGTTAACTGGCCTCCTTCGCCGTAACCGACGTATCCCGGGGGCGAGCCGATCAGGCGCGCCACGTTGTGTTTTTCGCCGTATTCGCTCATGTCGATCCGGATCAGCCCGCGGCGCTCGTCGAACAGCCATTTCGACACCTCCTTGGCCAGCAGCGTCTTGCCGACGCCCGTGGGCCCGACGAAGAGGAAGACGCCGATGGGGCGGTTTTCGTCCTTCAGTCCGGCGCGCGAACGGCGGATGGTGCGCGAAATCTTCTCCACGGCCTCCTGCTGTCCCACGACACGCTTGGCGAGGTGTTCGCGCAGGGTTTGCAGACGGATCATCTCGCCGTCCGAGACGCGCTCCGCAGGGATGCCCGTCATGGCGGTAATCACCTCCTGGATATGCCTTGCGGTGATCTCCACGGGGTTGCTTTCGAGCGAGCGCTTCCATTCGGCGCGGCTCTCGCCCAACTTCGAGCGCAGCGCGATTTCCCGCATGCGCGCCGAGGCGGCCTTCTCGTAGACCAGCGCTTCGACCGCTTCGCGGCGTTCGCGCCTGGCGTCGCTGAGCGCCGTCTTCATGGCCCGCAGCTCCTCCGGTTCGCGTGCCGATTGCAGGTGCGCCCGCGAGCCGGCCTCGTCCAGCGCGTCGATGGCCTTGTCGGGGAAATAGCGGTCGGTGACGTAACGCCCGGTGAGCGTCACGCAGGCCTGCAACGCCTCCTCGGTGTAGTGCACCTTGTGGTGGCGCTCGTAGTGGGGCGCGATGTTGCGCAGGATCTGGAGCGTCTGCTCGGGTGTCGTCGGCTCGATCACCACCTTCTGGAAGCGGCGTTCGAGGGCCGAGTCGGTCTCGATGTTCTCGCGGTACTCGTCGAGCGTCGTGGCGCCGATGGTTTGCAGTTCGCCGCGCGCGAGGGCCGGTTTGAGGATGTTGGCCGTGTCGAGGCTGCCCTGCGTGGAGCCGGCGCCCACGATGGTGTGTATCTCGTCGATGAATATGATCGTGTCCTTGGCCTTGCGCAGTTCGTCGAGCAGTTGCTGCATGCGCTCCTCGAATTCGCCGCGGAACTTCGTGCCCGCCACGAGCGACGAGACGTCGAGCGAGAAGAGCGTTTTGTCGGCGATGGTGTAGGGCACTTCGCCGCGCGCGATGCGCAGCGCCAGCCCTTCGACGATGGCGCTCTTGCCCACGCCGGCCTCGCCGATCAGGATCGGGTTGTTTTTCTTGCGGCGCGAGAGGATCTGCACCACGCGTTCGATCTCCTGCTCGCGGCCTATGATCGGGTCGATCTTCCCCTCGCGGGCCAGCCGCGTAAGGTTCACGCCGAACTTGTCCAGCAGGTGGGCCGGGCCTTTCTCCTCGTTCCTGTTCTCCTCGCCGAAGTCGAGCATGTGAACCTGCACTTCGGTGCGGAAGTCGTCGCCCACGGCGAATTTTTGCAGGTCTCCGGACACGCTGTCGGCCGTCACGCCGTACATCTCCAGTACGCGCGCGGTCGCCGTCGAACGGGCGCTGATGATGGCCAGCAGCGCGTGGGCCGTCGACACGCTCCGGGCGACGCCCGGCATTGCGAGCAGTTCCTCGGTGAAGTCGCGGTAATACTCCTCGGGCGACCGGGTCTCCTGCTGTTTGGCGCTGATTACCTCGCGTTCGATGCGCAGGCGCACCTGATAAAGCTCCCAGTCCTTGAGCCGGGAGGATAAAAGCTGGTAGGCGAGCGACCCCTCTTCGCGGAGCAGTTCCAGCGTGAGGAAGTCCTTGAGCGAATGCGTCATTCCCGCCTTCGTCGTGTTGAATGCCGAACGGGCGATGATGCCCTCCAACGTTTTCGAAATTTTTGGTTGCATGTTGCGTCGTCGTTATGAATTCGCCATACTAACGAGAGCGCGTATGTGATTATTATGCGGCCGTTTTTGTTTAGTGGCTGAACTTTGGTGGCTGATGCAGAGGCGTTTCCATCGGACGGGCATTTTCGGAGCAGCCCCAAGGCATCGGGTTTACCGGCTGACTTCCAATATCTTGCGGGCTTTATCGGAGTGTTTCCGGACGGAAATGTATAGAATCGGCTTTTTTATGACGCGACTTGCCGGAATGTTTCGGATATTTCGCTGACGATCACCGAAATCCGCCCGGAATGCATTTCCGGCCTTTTGGGGTATAAAATTTTATTTCGGGTGATTTTGTGACGGAAAAGGCTCTCCCGGACAGTCGGTTTTAGCTCTCCGCCCGCCGGGTTTTCAGTTGCGGGGCCACTCGCCGACCTCCATGTCGCGCATCTCCGCGCCGTCGATCGTAAGGCGTACGGCCGTGCGGACCTTGTGGAAGCCGAACTCCCCGGCGGCTCCGGGGTTGACATGGAGCAGGTCGTAGACGGGATCGTAGATGACTTTGAGGATGTGGGAATGCCCGGCGATGAAGAGTTTCGGGTGCACGGACTGGATTTTCTGCACGGCGCGCGGGTCGTAATGGCGGGGATAACCTCCGATGTGGGTCATCAGCACCTGCACCCGCTCGCACTCGAAGGCCTGGAACGCGGGATAGACGCGGCGGGTCATGCCGCCGTCGATGTTGCCGCTCACGGCGCGGAGCGGCTTGAATGCGGCGATCCGGTCGGCCAGCTCGATCGAGCCGATGTCGCCCGCATGCCAGATTTCGTCCACGTCTTTCAGAAATTCGCGGAGCGTGTCGTCGAAGGTTCCGTGGGTGTCGGATATAATGCCGATGCGTTTCATTGGTACTTCTCTTTCCACAGCTGCGCCATCCGTTCGGCGATTTTGGCCTCGGCGGCGTTCTGCGTGTCGGGTTCGTAGAACTTCGTGCCCGAAAGGCTCTCGGGCAGGAACTCCTGCTCGGCGAAATGCCCCGCGTAGTCGTGGGCGTATTTATAGCCCTTGCCGTAGCCCGCCTTGTCCATCAGGCGGGTCGGGGCGTTGCGCAGGTGCAGCGGCACGGGGCGGTTCGTGGTGTCGTGCTCGACCAGCGACATCGCCTTGTTGATGGCCATGTAGGCCGAATTGCTCTTGGGGCTGGTGGCCAGGTAGATCGTCGTCTCGGCCAGCGTGATGCGCGCCTCGGGCATGCCGATCTTGTGCACCGTGTCGAAGCAGGCGTTGGCCAGCAGCAGGGCGTTGGGATTGGCCAGCCCGATGTCCTCCGAGGCCAGGATCACCAGACGCCGGGCCAGGAACCGCGGCTCCTCGCCCCCGGCCAGCATCCGCGCGAGGTAGTAGATCGCGGCGTTGGGGTCGCTGCCCCGGACCGACTTGATGAAGGCCGAGATAACGTCGTAATGTTGTTCGCCGTTCTTGTCGTAGAGGGCGATGTTCTGCTGGAGGCAGTCGGTGACGTACCGGTCGGTGATCGTCACCTTGCCGTCGGTGGCCCCGACGACGATTTCGAGGATGTTGAGCAGCTTGCGCGCGTCGCCGCCCGAGAAGCGGAACAGCGCGCCGGTTTCCGTGACCTCGATGTCGCGCTCTTTCAGCTCGGTGTCGGTCGTCAGGGCGCGGTCGAGCAACGTTTGCAGGTCCTTGTCTTCGAGCGACTTGAGGATGTAGACCTGACAGCGGCTCAAGAGCGGCGAGATCACCTCGAACGAGGGGTTTTCGGTCGTCGCGCCGATGAGCGTGAAGACGCCCTGTTCGACGGCCCCTAAGAGCGAATCCTGCTGCGACTTGTTGAAGCGGTGGATTTCGTCGATGAACAGCAGCGGGGCCTTCTGGTCGAAGAACCGCTGCTTGCGCGCCGACTCGATCACCTCGCGCACGTCCTTCACGCCCGACGTGACGGCCGAGAGGGTGAAGAACGGGCGTTCCAACTGTGTGGCGACGATCTTCGCCAGCGTGGTCTTGCCCACGCCCGGAGGTCCCCAGAGGATGAACGACGGGACATTTCCCGTCTCGAAGAATTTTCGGAACACCCCGTTTTTACCCACGAGATGTTCCTGCCCGATATATTCGTCTATCGTGCGGGGGCGCAGTCGTTCGGCTAAAGGAATGTTCGGCATGACTAATTCAATTTGTAAAAGCAAAGATAGGAATTGCTCTCGAAATTTCCTATCTTTGATAAAAATTCTGAAAAACGATTGCTATGCGCTTTGCTTTGGTTGACGATAAACGAGAAGAGGCCAGACCGGGGTTAGAGGGCTTATGTCCCTATTGCCGGCAAAAGGTCATAGCAAAATGCGGTGACTTGCGAATACACCATTGGGCACACTATAATAATCGGCGAAAATGCGATTGTTGGTGGGAGTCGGAAACAGAGTGGCATCGGTCGTGGAAGAATGAATTTCCCGAAGAATGGCAAGAGGTTGTTTTAATTGATGAAACATCCGGCGAGAGACATATTGCCGATGTACAAACGGAACATGGTGTCGTTATAGAATTTCAGCATTCGCATATTCAGCGGGCAGAACGTATTTCTCGTGAACAATTTTACAAAAATATGATTTGGGTTGTAGATGCGTCTCGCCTAAAACGTGATATGCTTCGTTTCCGTAAAGAATTTAAAGATAAAGCGGGAAAAACCAGTATGGAAGGTTTCTATTTTGTACGATTTCCCGCAACTTGCTTTCCAATGAATTGGATTGAGAACAATGTGCCTGTTGTTTTTGATTTTGGGGATACCTGCGTTGAAGATGATTTAACATCGTCCTTTTTATATTGCCTGTTACCCGAAAAATTCCGGCGTATAGGTCATTTCGGGTGCTAAAATCGTTGTAATACTGGTGTCTGTCAGTA
>ERZ773164.3108-NODE-3108-length-11977-cov-3.066683_pt1 | contig 11977 bp, 9 predicted proteins | sample MGYA00511917_ERZ773164 | MGnify/ENA primary metagenome ERZ773164 (study PRJEB29015, sample SAMEA2737847) | human gut metagenome | biome: human gut; feature: human-associated habitat; material: faeces | place: China | collected 2012 ...
ACAGCCATTTACAATTTCAACAATGGTTAATGGGACTGAAATAATTTATGAAGGAAATCCTGTATCAAAAGCTTTAAATAAGCCTATTGACAAAGAAACTTTATTAAAGCAAATGAAAAAAACAGGTAACAGTGACTTTGATTTTACTAATATTGAGATTATCTGTGATGAAGATGGATTTTTACCAATAGGTGCAATTAATCAGGCGAGAAGAGATTTTCTTGAAAAGGTAAGACAATATTTAATATCACAGTACACAAGAAAGAGTGTAGAAAATTCAAACATTCAAAGTGATAAGAATAATGCCAATAATAAGTATATTGTTGATTTATGCAATAAAAATACAACAAAATCCGTTAATATTAATGTACTTGTAAGTACAAAAGAGCAGTTTAAAGTTTCAATGAACAAGGATTTCGTTAAAAGAATATATGTTGAAAGCTCTGACTTTTCAGAAAATAAAATTCTTGAAATAATCGAAGAAGGACACAAGGCTGACAAAGAAATATATATTGCAATGCCTTATGTTTACAGAATGGCTGACAAGAATAATTTTCACAGAAATTATGTGAAAATCATTGAAAAAGCAGATGGATCTCTTATAAGAAGTTTTGAGGAATATCTGGATTTAAGAAAAATAAATATGGCAAAAAATTGCATTTTTGATTATAATGTGTATACTTACAATAGGATAGCCAAAGATTTTTATCTGAATTTTGGTGGCGTACAGACAACAGTTCCTTTGGAACTAAATTATAAAGAAATTAAATTTAGAGGTTTAGCAGGAGATGAAATGATTGTTTATGGATATATGCCGGCAATGATTTCAGCAGGTTGTGGTTTAAAAACCTGCAATAGTTGTAAATCAGATAATAGTACTTATGAAGTTGTGGATAAACATCGAAACAGATTTGTAACAAAGTGTGTATGTAGGTATTGCTATAATGTAATGTATAATTGTAAGCCATTATCCCTTTTTAAGTTTTCAAAGGAAATTATTTCCATGACACCTGATTCAGTAAGACTTTCATTTACAACAGAAAGCGGAAATATTACTGAACAGATATTAAATAAGGCACAACAGGCTTTTATATACGAAAAAAATATACAGGAAGATGATCAATCTACAAGAGGACATTTTAAACGTGGGGTTCTTTAGAAAAAATTGGAGACTGATATGGATACTTTTATTGTTATTGTAACTAAATATTTATTTATTTTGCTTATGTTGTTTTATACATGGGAGTCTTTTAGCGCGCTTATTCATACTAAGCGCTATCAGGCGGCAGGTATATTTCAACGTCAGAATGCGATTATTTTTGTGACATATATTCTGGGTATAGTTACTATTTTTATGAACCAGAAAGATACAACAGATGTTAATGTTATTATTTTAGGTGGGTTGCAAATGTGCTTTTTAATAGTGGTTTTAGGCATATTCCCTATTATTTATCCTAACATTAACAAAGGCATACTAAGTAATATGTGTATGCTTTTGACTATCGGTTTTATTATTCTGGCAAGACTTAGTTTCGAAAAAAGCGTAAAACAGTTTATTATTGTAGCTGTTGTAACCATGCTCTCATTAATTGTACCGTATTTAATGAGCAGGTTTAATATGTGGAAATCCTTAACATGGATTTATTGCTTTGTAGGTCTTGGTCTGTTAGTTGCGGTTCTTGTAGTGGGAACCCTTTCAAGAGGAGCTAAACTTTATATTAAGATTAGCGGATTCACTTTCCAACCATCAGAATTTGTAAAAATAATATTTGTATTTTTTATAGCAGGAATGCTAAGTAAGTCAGCAGAATTTGGCCACTTAATTTTATCGGCTGTTTTTGCAGGGCTTTATGTTATTGTTCTTGTGATTTCAACAGACCTTGGTAGTGCATTAATATTCTTTATGATGTATCTGTTTATGGTATATGTTGGAACAAAGAAGGTTCGATATCTTTTTATCGGAATGGCAGGTATATCGATGGCTTCGGTGATAGCATACAAGCTATTTTCCCATGTTCAGGTCAGAGTGCTTGTATGGAAAAATCCTTTTGCTGCCGATATTATAAATAATTCAGGATATCAGGTTTCACAGTCACTTTTTGCTTTGGGAAGTGGTGGATTAATGGGAACCGGACTTTATCAGGGATATCCTAACAAGATACCAATTGTTGATAATGACTTTGTTTTTTCAGCTATTGGAGAAGAATTTGGAGCAATATTCGGAATACTTCTGATTCTTGTATGTTTAAGCTGTTTTATTTCATTCTTAAATACGGCAATGGAACAGAACAGTATGTTTAACAGACTGGTTTGCGTAGGCTTAGGTGTAGGCTATGCAATACAGATTATTTTGACTGTAGGTGGTGCAATTAACATGATTCCATCTACAGGAGTAACTTTACCACTTATAAGTAGTGGTGGTAGTTCAATTTTAAGTACATTAATTGTCTTTGCAATTATACAGGGACTTGCAATTGTAGGTACGGCTAACATGAACTCAGTTAGAAGAAAAGTACCAACGGAGGGAACAGGAAATGTCACGACGAGAACAACATCAAATGTCAAAGGACTCCGCAAGACGCAGGAGATACAAGTCGGAACAAAAAGAAAGACGAAAATTAAATAGACAGGCAATGGTTACTTCAGTAATATTTTGCATAATTTTTGTATTTATGGCAGGATTTTACTTAAACTTTATTGTAAATAAAAGTCAGGATATTATAAAAGATACTCATAATGAAAGAGTTGCCGAAAAAGCGAAAACCATTATAAGAGGAACTATTTATGCTGAAGGCGGTGAAAAACTTGCCTACACAGACACAAACTCAACAGAAGAAGATTTAAGTGATGACACAAGAAAATATCCTTATGGTAAAACTTTTGCTCAGGTAATTGGCTATTCAACAAAGGGCTTTACAGGACTTGAACAGAGATGTAACTCAGATCTTTCAACTGAAGGAACTACTGAGATAGAAAAGATTGCCAATGATTTTTCGAATACAACAGTAAGTGGCTGTAACGTATATACAACTTTAAATGTTAAGTTGCAGAAGAAAGCTTATGAGTCAATCGGTTCAGATAAAGGTGCTGTTTTTATAATGGATCCTTCAACTGGAGCTGTTTTAACTACTGCTTCAAAACCTTCATTTAATCCTGAAAAGTTAGACAAGATATGGGATGATATTTCAACGGATAATGAAAATTCACCATTGCTTAACAGAGCAACTTTAGGTTTGTATACACCAGGCTCAACATTTAAGATTGTCACAACACTTGCTTATATGAACCAGCATAAGAATGATTACAATAATTTCTCATATTATTGTCAGGGACGTGCGCTTTTCCATAATTTTAAGATTAACTGTTTTGACGGTCATGCTCACGGCAGTGAAGATTTGGAACACGCATTTGCAAACTCATGTAACAGTGCTTTTTCAACAATGGGTGATGAACTTAATCTTAAGAAATATATAAAGACTGTTAATGGGTTATTGTTTAATGAGATTATTCCTTTTGATAACTTTAATACAAGGGATTCAAACTATTGCAAAAAGAGTCGTTTTGTCTTGAATGAAAATTCTACTCAGGCAGAAGTAGCTCAGACAAGCATAGGACAGGGTGAAACATTAGTTACACCAGCTCACATGGCTATGCTTGCAGCTGCAATTGCAAACAAGGGTGTTCTTATGAAGCCATATATGATTGATAAAGTTGAGAACAGCAACGGAACTATAGTGAGTCAGGCAGAACAGACTGAATGCAAGAAGCTTATGACTAAGGCACAGGCAAAGCAGTTGCAGGAATATATGTCTGCAGTATGTGATTATGGTACTGCAAGAATTTTTTCAGGTTCTTCTTACGAAGTATATGGTAAGACAGGTACAGCAGAGCTTGATAAGAATAACAACGTCAACTCTTGGTTTGTGGGCTATGCAAAGAAGGGCAAAAAGCAGCTTGCCATTGCAGTTGTTTACGAAAATATAAAAGATGGAACAATTTCAGCCAAGGAATGTGCAAAAGAGATTTTTGATGATTATTTTAAATAAATTGTTGTCAATAAATACAAAAAAATTGAAATACTAATATGGTAATATTGAAATTATAAACTTATTCTTGTATACTAAAAGTAATTTAAGTTTGACGTTAAAGAAGTCAAAATCACGCTTAAAAACAGGAGGCTTCCTATGGAGAACGCAGTCAGCTGTGGCGGTGTGGTTATATTTCGAGGAAAGATATTATTGCTTTACAAGAATTATCACAATAGGTATGAAGGATGGGTTTTACCAAAGGGTACTGTTGAAAGTGGCGAAACGCATGAACAGACAGCATTAAGAGAGGTTCATGAAGAAACAGGAGTGAAAGCAACAATAATTGAATACCTTGGAAAGAGTGAATATACATTCAACATTCCCCATGATATTGTAGAAAAAGAGGTTCATTGGTATTTAATGACTTCTGACAGCTATTTTAGCAGACCTCAAAGGGAAGAGTTTTTTACCCATTCAGGTTATTACAGATATATTGAAGCATATCATCTGTTAAAATTTCCTAATGAGCGTAATATGCTTGAAAAGGCATACAAACTTTACCTTAAAATGGAAAGATCAAAAAACAAAAAAAGATAGGACAAAGAGACAGGAATTTATCCTGTCTCTTTTGTAGAGGAGAAATGAATAAAATAAATTATCAGAAAGAATTGGAAAAGACATTAGAAAACATAACAAAAAATGATATTAAGCCATCACTTTTACTACATGTATGCTGTGCACCATGTAGCAGTTATGTATTAGAATATTTAAATAAGTATTTTAATATTACTGCTTTATTTTATAATCCTAATATATCAACAGATGAAGAATATAATCATAGGGCAAAGGAACTTATACGTTTCATAAATGAGAAAGATTTTGAAAATCCCATTAAAACAGTTATAAGTGATTATATTCCGCAGGAATTTTATGATATGGCTAAAGGATTGGAAGATTGTCCTGAAGGTGGTGCCCGTTGTTTCAAGTGTTATCGATTAAGACTTGAACAAACAGCAAAAATGGCAAAAGAAGAGCAGTTTGATTATTTTACAACAACACTTTCAATTAGTCCTTTAAAGGATTCTCAAAAGCTTAACGAAATAGGACAAGCTTTGGAAAAAGAATATGGAGTTAAATATTTATATTCCGATTTTAAGAAGAAGAACGGATATAAGCGTTCCATTGAACTTTCCAAAGAATACAATTTGTACAGACAAAATTTCTGTGGTTGTGAATTTTCAAAGCCAAACGATTAAATTTTAGAAGAAAACTTAAACAGTTATTTTGTAAAATAAAATTTGCAAGTTAATATTTGCAAGGGATATAATATTGTGATATATTCATAGAACGAAGTTACATTTAGTTAGCTAGTATTTTTAATACATATATTTGAAAGGATATTTAATATGATTTGTCCAAAATGTGGAAATGAATGTGATGATAATCAGATGTTTTGTAATGCCTGTGGCACAAAACTTAAGAATTTCGTCCCTACCGATCAGGAAGAAATCGTGGTGCCTGACAGAACAAGACCTACTTCTAATATACACCGGGAAGAATCAAGAACAGCGACTATTAATACCGGAAATAAAGGCAAGAATGATAATGTTTTAAATAAGGAAAATAAAGGCAAGAATGATAATGCTTTAAATAAGGAAAATAAAAAGCCTAAAAAGAATAGCAGACGTTTGGAATCAGAATTACTGGATAATGATAATATAACAGATGCAGGTTTTGCTTCAAAGAAGACGAAAGCTAAATACAAAAATGATAAATATAATGTTTCATCAAATAAGAACGTTAACCCTAAGAAGTCAGGCAAAAATGTTGCCATTGTAGCCTTAATTGCCATTGTGGCAGTGGTTGCAACAGTTGCAATAACTATTTCAATTAAAAAAGCTTCCATGACTAAGAAGTTTAACCAGTACTATAACAATGGAACAGTTTACTACAACCAGCAGAATTATAAGGATGCAAGAACTCAGTTCTATACAGCATCTAACAATGCAGTTAATAATGAGCAGAGAGTTAAATCTTATGTAATGGTTTATAAGGTAGACTCAATTATTGGTGGTTATGAAAAGGAAGAAATTGAATTTCTTGAAGCTCTTATTGCAATTGACAATTCTAACATTGATTATTACAAAGAGCTTATTGTTTTATATCAGAATAACGATATGAACTCAAAGATTGAACCTTTAATTGCAGGTGCACCTTCTAACATGAAGGAAGAATTAACTAATTACAACGGTACAATTCCAGTTGCAAATTATAAAGAAGGGGTTTACCGTAACCCTATTAATGTTGAACTTTCATCAAGTAATGATGTAACTATTTATTACACAACAGACGGAAGCAATGCCATTGAAAGTGAAACTAAGACGGAATATTCTTCTCCAATTAAGTTAAAGAAGGAAGGAATATATACTATACGAGCTTATTCAGTAGACAAAAACGGAAAAGCAAGTAAAGAAATGACAATAAAATATACACTTGAATTTATTAAAGTAGACGCTCCAATTATTAAGCCTGATAGTGGAAAATACACATCAAATCAGAAGATTGAAGCAACTGCAGCCAGTGACACTATAATTTATTACACAACAGACGGCACAACACCTACAACTAAGTCAAAGAAATATAAAGGTGCAATAGACATGCCAAAGGGTGACAGCATATATTACTTTATAGCAGTTAACGCTGAAGGTGTTGTAAGTGATGTTACAACAAGAGTCTATAATTTTACACCGGAATATTCTAAGACTTATGATGAGGCACTTGAATCATTAAAGAGAAGCATTGGTGGAATGGACATCACATTTAACGATAATGACGATGGTGATATTTACAATTTTGAATACAGAGAGATTGCAGAAATAAGTGACAAGTATTACTATATTATTTCCTGTGAAATGACAACTAAGAAAAACAAAACTAAGTCAACAACATATGCTGTATCATGTGATGATGCAATATGTTACAAGGCGAGTCATGGTTCTGATGGAAATTATTCAATATCAACATCAAACGATGACTAATTAATAAGAAAACTCCTACTTTTGTTTGCACATTTATTACCAATGTGTAAACAAGAGTAGGAGTTTTTCTTGTTTTTTGCAATAAAAACGTTATAATAAATATAGACTAAACAGGAAAGAGGGGATACAGTGAGTGACAGGAAAAGCAGAATCTTTGCATCAATTGTTATAATTCTAATTGTTATGGCTATATCTTTTTTATTTATGACAAGAGAGAATTATGTCAGATATTCTTTTTATGATGCAACCGGGTGTCAATATATTGAAGTGACAAAAATGGAAAATGCAAAGGGCGAAAATAGTATTAAACATTTATCATTATACAAGTATGGTTACTTTAAACCATGTTATACAATTCCAAAAAGTAGTGCCGAAGGAGTCTTTATGGCATATAATGATGATAATGATTTATTATTTACTATAAGAGAATATGCAGGGGACATTGTAAAAATAGAAGTAGCAACCAAAACAGAATATTACAGGTACATAGCAAGAAACTAAGAAAACAGATTAACCCGATAAATGTAATAGTAATATAAATACAAATAAAATCGAAAAAGAATTTGACATTTGCAAAGAAAAATGATAACATATCGTTGTTATGCGGATGTGGCGGAATGGCAGACGCAGCAGACTCAAAATCTGCCGCCCTCAAAGCGTGCGGGTTCAAGTCCCGCCATCCGCACTATTTTTTTTTACATTTTGTAGATACTGCACCTTGAAGGTGCATTTTTTTTACTGTAAAATAAAGAAAAAGGAGATTAAAATGAAAAAACTGAAGAAAGTATTTTTGGCTATTGCTGTTATTACAAGCATAGGTATATTTACCGGTTGCGCCCTTTTTAGTAGTAGAGTTAATGACATTAAAGGTAAGCTTACAGGTAATTCATATTCATGCTATTTTTATGACAATAGTGGAAACAAATTTATGACTGCAAAAGGAGAAAAAATAGGACTTACAAGCAACGTTGTGGAAGAAGGTCATGTTGATTCAGATGACGGTACATATAGCAAGAGTTACGGTTTGTCATCTATCATTACATTAAACATTGACGGAAAGCAGTTAGAAAGCTGTGGTGATACAATTATCTTTGAACAGACAGGTTTGCAGCCTGATGCTGAGTTTACAACAGAAGATATTAACAGCAAATCCACAGGAAAACTAAGCGAGAATGCTATTGTTTCAAATGTTATTAATAAATATAAAAATGCATTTGGAAAAGCCCAGGTAGTAGTAATTCAGAGTCAGCTTGGTGTACCTATTTGTGCTTACAGCGGTGAAAAGGTTTATTGGGAAGTAAGAGACGACTTGCCTAAGACAACTAAGCTTATGATTGATGGAAAGGCATTGTATATTCACAGAGCTAACTTCCAGATAATTGACAAAGCACTTATTGACTAAAATTAACTTAAGAATATTATGAAAGGGTTATAAATACAAAGGCTATATATGAAAGATTTTAAAGTTATTGAAGTTAAAAGAAGTATTTTTGAAGACAATAATGCAGACGCTGACAGACTAAGAGAACAGTTAAAGTCAGAGGGAACATTTCTGCTTAATTTAATGTCTTCACCGGGTGCCGGAAAGACAACAACATTAAAGAGAACAATTAATATGCTTAAAGACGAAATAAACATTGGTGTTATGGAAGCAGATATTGATTCAGACGTAGATGCACAGGCAATAACTGATACAGGTGTTAGAGCCATTCAGATTCATACAGGTGGAATGTGTCACTTAGATGCTGACATGACAAGACAGGGAATTAACGAATTTGGAACAAAGGATTTAGACCTTGTATTTTTAGAAAACGTAGGCAATCTTGTTTGCCCTGCGGAATTTGATACAGGCAGTACTAAGAATGCAATGATTTTGTCAGTTCCTGAGGGAGATGACAAACCCCTTAAATATCCGCTTATGTTTACAATAAGCGATGTAGTATTAATTAACAAGTGTGATACATTAAGCGTTTTTGACGATTTTTCAAAGAAAGACGTTGAGGAAAGAATACATAATTTAAATCCAAATGCTAAGGTATTCTTTGTGTCTGCAAAGACAGGAGAAGGCTTTGAGCAGTGGACAGATTGGTTGAAAAACGAATTAAAAATATATTCTAAATAATGCTAAGGAGGAAGTTTTATGGCAGATCCATTAGGAGGTTATGTACCGGATACCGTAAAAAACGATGAACCTATACGTGAGCCCATTGTGCGTTTAGGCAAAATGATTTCTGACAGAATGGAAGTTATGCTTGGCAAAGAAAAAATTACAAAAGAGTCACCTGAGTACTGGGGCCTTGCACCTATATGTACTGACCAACAGGCTCTTATTGCCATAAAAATGGGAAAGAGAAAACCTAGAACTTTTGCACAGATTAAGAAATTAACAAAGATTAATGACGATGAATATTTGCAAAAGCAGTTAGACGAAATGTCTAACAATGGTTTAATTGAATACAATTGGGAGAATCCACAGCACGAGAAACAGTACGTTTTACCTATGTATGTTCCTGGAAGTGCAGAATTTACCAATATGAATGCAGATGTTTTAAGAAATCATCCTGAAATGGGTAGATTTTTTGAAAGAATGAGTCGTCTTCCGCTTGAAAAGGTTACACCAATGGTTCCACTTGGCGGAGCAGGAATCGGAATGCACGTTATTCCTGTAGAGAAAGCAATTGAAATGGAAAACCATTCAGTTTCAGTTGAACATATTTCACATTGGCTTGATAAGTATGAAGGAAAATATGCAGCAAGTCCTTGTTCGTGCCGTCGATCAAGAGTTACATATGACGAGGGCTGTGCCGATGATCCTGAAGGCTGGTGTATTGCTGTAGGTGATATGGCAGATTATGTTGTTGAAACTAACAAAGGTGGACGTTACATAACAAGAGAAGAAGTATACGAAATCCTTGAACAGGCAGAAGAAAACGGTTTTGTTCACCAGATTACAAACATTGACGGTGAAAATAAGATTTTTGCAATATGTAACTGCAATGTTAACGTATGTTATGCACTTCGTACATCACAGTTATTTAATACACCAAACATGTCTCGTTCAGCTTATGTTGCCCATGTTGAAAAGGATAAATGTGTTGCCTGTGGACGTTGCGTTGAGTTCTGTCCTGCCGGAGCAGTAAAGCTTGGTCAGAAACTTTGTAAAAAAGACGGAAGTCAGGTTGAATATCCAAAGATGCCTTTACCTTCTGAAAAGAAGTGGGGACCTGAAATGTGGACTGAGGATTACAGAGACAAAAACCGTATTAATACTCATGAAACAGGAACCGCACCTTGTAAAACAGCCTGCCCTGCACATATAGCAGTTCAGGGATATTTGAAAATGGCTTCACAGGGAAGATATAAGGAAGCTCTTGCGTTGATTAAGAAGGAAAATCCATTCCCTGCAGTTTGCGGACATATTTGTAACAGAAGATGTGAAGATGCCTGCACAAGAGGAAATATTGATCAGGCAGTGGCAATTGATGAAGTAAAGAAGTTTATTGCTGCTAAAGATTTGGAAGCAGAAACACGTTACATTCCAAAGAAAGTTGTTCCATCACTTAAGGGACAGTTTGACGAAAAGATTGCCATAATCGGTGGTGGGCCTGCCGGTTTATCCTGTGCATTCTATTTGGCAGAAAAAGGATATGCACCTACAGTTTTTGAAAAAAATGAAAATGCCGGAGGAATGCTTGTATACGGAATCCCATCATACAAGTTAGAAAAAGATGTAGTTCAGGCTGAGATTGATGTAATAAAAGCTATGGGTGTTACTATTAAAACAGGCGTTGAAGTAGGTAAGGACATAACAATTGAAGAATTAAGAAAACAGGGCTACAAAGCATTCTACATTGCAATCGGATGTCAGGGGGGAAGAAAAGCCGGTATTCCCGGAGAAGATGCAGAAGGTGTAATGACAGCCGTAGATTTCTTAAGAGAAGTAAATGACAAGGAAGAATATCCTATTGAAGGAGACGTTGTTGTAATCGGTGGCGGTAACGTAGCCATTGACGTAGCAAGAAATAGCAAACGTTGTGGTGATGTTAATGTATCAATGTTCTGTCTTGAAGACAGAGAGCATATGCCTGCTTCGGAAGAAGAAATTGAAGAAGCCACAGAAGAAGGAATTAAAGTTAATTGTGGTTGGGGACCAAAGGAAATCATTGTCAAAGACGGAAAAGTTGACAGCATTGTTCTTAAGAAATGCCTTTCTGTTATGGACTATGATGGAAGATTTAACCCAACATATGATGAAAATGAAACAATTACATTGTCTTGCAAGCACGTAGTATTGTCAGTAGGACAGGCTATTGTTTGGGACAACCTTTTAGATGGCTTAAATGTAAAATTAGACAGAGGTAACAGAGCAATCGCTGACTCATTTACATTCCAGACTGACGAACCTGATGTATTTGTTGGTGGTGATGTTTATACAGGTCCAAAATTTGCCATTGATGCCATAGCTGCAGGAAAGCAGGGGGCTATTTCAATTCACAGATTTGTACAGCCACACAGCAGTCTTACAATTGGACGTGATCCTCATTATTTCGTTGAACTTAATAAGGATGACATAAACATTGAAAACTATGACAATTCAAGCAGACAGGTTCCAATGAAGGATGAAAACATTAGCAAAAATAATCCTTTTAGAGATGCCAAACTTCCTTTTACCGAAGAACAGGTTAAAAAGGAAACAGCCCGTTGTCTTGGATGTGGTGCAACAATCGTTGACGAAAACAAATGTATCGGTTGCGGTATTTGTACAACTAAATGTGAGTTTGAAGCAATTCACTTAGAAAGAGACTTGCCGGGTGCAAGTGTTATGAGAAAGAGTGAAGACAAGCTTAAATACATTTTGCCAAACGGTGCAAAACAGGCAATTAAAATTAAATTTTCTAAGAAAAAATAATT
>ERZ773164.3113-NODE-3113-length-11967-cov-2.002602_pt1 | contig 11967 bp, 15 predicted proteins | sample MGYA00511917_ERZ773164 | MGnify/ENA primary metagenome ERZ773164 (study PRJEB29015, sample SAMEA2737847) | human gut metagenome | biome: human gut; feature: human-associated habitat; material: faeces | place: China | collected 2012 ...
CTCTGCCTTCTTTGATCCGTTCGTTCGCTTTTCTTCTAACATTCGGATCTTCGTTATTTTCAATGTATTTCGCTACATTGGCATTCTTTATTGCATAAACAGGGATATACTGTGAATGTTTCGTTTCACCTTTTTTATAAATTGTGGCACCTAACACACTACCATAATACTCACTGGCATCATTAGGTTTAATGTAATAATTACTGGTGTTAGTGACATCTACGCCATCATCACTTTTAAAACCGCTACAAATCCCCGCAGGTGAAAGAAACGTTGTTTTTGATGCCGCAGCTTCATTAAATTTATAGACCTCAAATTCAACACTATTAGCCAGTTCTTCCATATCTTTTTCAGATTTCGGATCTAAACTTCGCTGTCCTTTCCCATCAATATATTTCACGGTTTCAGAAATATTACTTTCAGAAACATTAACTGAAACATTATTTTCAGGTGTCTTCATTTTCGTTGCATATACAACACTACTACCTTCGGCTAAAACAGCTGATGATGCCAAAATACAAAATGAGTAAATCCCAATTTTTTTCTTAATATGACTCATAATACTAATGCGATTCCCTAAGTTAATAATTGTTTTCGTATAATTCAATTAGTAAATAATCCGGGCCTCGGAAGAAAGTGTACTTCATTCCGGTTAATTCATCAACCCGAATTGACTCACAAGAGACGCCTTTTTCTAAAAGATAAGCGACATATTCATCAATACTTTCTACTTTGAATGCTAAATGCCGTAAACCACAAGCTTCAGGATTTGTTACTCTTTGAGGCGGATTTGGAAATGAAAATAACTCGATTTGACTCCCATCAGGAAAACTTAAATCTAATTTATAACTATCTCGTTCTGCCCGATAAGTTTCATTTAGCTGTTTTGCCCCTAAAATCTCCATATAAAAATGCTTCGAACGTGCATAGTTCGAAGCAATAATCGCAATATGGTGAAAACCTAATAATTGAGGTTTCATTATTTCTCCGGTGTGACGCTTTTTGCTTTTTCTTCTTCCTGTAAAGCAAGGGCATCACGTGCAGCACGAATACTCTTTTCAAGCATTGGCACGCGAGGATCATCTGGTTCCAATAAACGTAGCATCATTGCCCAGGTTACTGCCGCCATTTTATAATCCTCACCTTCAAAATAACTGAAAGCCAGTAAACTTAATGCTTCAGGATTAGAATGATCTTGACGAATAATCTCACGTAAAAGCTGATTACCTTTCAGTTTATCCGTTTGATCTTCAGAAGACATTAACATACGCGCATAAGAAAGCTTATAATCTAAATTATCCGGCTCAAGCTTATTCGCTTGTTGGTAACTATCAAAGGCTAATTTTCCATTACCTAAATTCATCCCTACCTGACCTAACAACCACCATTTTTTAGCATCCTTTGGTGTTTTTTGTAAATCCAAACGAAGTGCGGTCGAAAATTGCTGCATTTCTGCATCCGTCATTGGATTTGTGTCTTCTTCTTTGATTCGTTCAAAGAAATAAGGTAATTTTGCCAATGTTTTTTCCATCATATCTTCGGCTTTCCAAGATCCCAAAGGGAAATAAGCCCCGCCGGCAATAATGGCCAAACCTAATAAACCAGAAACAAACCACAACTTACCGTAATTTTTGGCATTTTTATCGATCGTTTGTGTTTCTTGTTGAGGAATATCTTCCAATAATGTTTTTTGTAGCTCTTGTTTAAGTTGTTCAACGTTCTCTACTAAGCCTTGCTGATTATCTTGCTCTATCTCTTTTAAGCGAGAAAAATACAGGGCTTTATTTAACTCATCACGCTTTTTATCTTCTTTTGCTTTAACAGAACGCAACAAGGGATAAAAACAAATCAATGCCACCACTAACGTGAGCACAATAATACTTAATGCAAAATTCATTATTTATCCTTTTCTTTGAGTAAAGCCGATAAACGCGCATTCTCTTCGTCATCTAAAATCGAGTCAGAATTGACCGCACTTGGGCTTTTCGATTTACGTTTAAATACAAATAAAATGCCAATCAACACTAACAAAATTGGGGCAATCCATAATACGATTGTTGACATCGTCATCGGTGGATCATAAGTCACAAAATTGCCATAACGTTGGATCATATAATCCACCACTTCATTTCGACTTTTACCTTCTTGTAACAACTCAAACACTTTGCCACGCATATCTACGGCAATGGTTGCATTCGAATCGGCAATATTGTTATTTTGACATTGAGGGCAACGAAGTTCTTGCGTTAATTGATGATAATCCTTTTCCTGCTCCGGTGAGGCAAAATTCAATGCATCAATAGAGGCAGCCGCTGAGATACTCACAAAAAGTGCGGTTAAAAAAAGCCATGATTTTTTCATTATGGTTTCTCCGCTAATTTGTCATAAATAGGCTTCAAGGTTTCATTCCAAACACGTTCATTCACATCACCCGCTAAGCGATAATGAATCACACCTTTACCATCAACGATAAATGTTTCCGGTGCGCCATAAACACCCAAATCTAATGCAAAAGAACCTTTTTCATCTTTAAGCACAAGGCTATAAGGATTGCCCAAATCTTTCAGCCATTTTATGGCTTTTGGTGATTCATCTTTATAGTCGATACCAATGATTGTTACGCCTTGTTTAGCCAATTGATTCAAGTATTGATGCTCTGCATAACAAGTTGGACACCAAGTTGCCCACACATTTAAGAGAATCGGTTTACCTTGTTGGAAAATTTCATTACCGTAGGTTTTATTTTCCAATAAATCCGTTAATGTTTTCTGTGGCACAGGTTTTCCCACAAGCGCAGATTCTAACGCTTTTGGATCATCTCCTTGCGCATTACGTCCTAACTGAACTAAAAAAGCTGCAGCCACGGCAAGAAAAATAATAAGTGGGATAAGTAGTTTTTTATTCATAACACTATCAATTTCACATCTATTTCTAGGGGCATACGCCCCTTATTACAATTAAGACTGTTTAACTAATCGACTAAAACGATAACGACGGTCAAACATACAGAGCAAGCCACCTAATGCCATAAACAATCCGCCAATCCAAATCCAACGGATAAATGGTTTATAGTAAAGACGTAATGCCCATGAGTTATCATCTATTTTTTCACCTAAAGCGACATAAAGATCACGAGTAAAGCCCCAATTAATTGCTGCTTCCGTCATTGGCATTTTACTGACGGTATAAAAACGTTTTTCAGCAAATAATGTTGCTTCCAGTTTACCCGCTTTTGAAATGTCGATTTGTGCTTTACCGCCCATATAGTTAGGACCATTTGCATCACTCACGCCAGCAAATTTAAAGTCATAATTAGCAATCTGTACCGTATCCCCCACAGCCATTCGCACATCACGTTCTACACTAAAGTTTTGACTAAAGGAAATTCCCCAAACGGTCATCGCTACACCAAGGTGAGCCAAAATCATCCCCCAATGGGAACGAGAAAGTTTGGTTATACCTTTAAAGAAAGATTCGCGGTGTGTTGCCCGTTGTTTCATTTCGTAGAGACTCAGTAACACAATAATGACGGACATCATGGTACCAAGCACAGCACTGACGGTGAGTTTATTTTGGAGGAAATACGGTAACGCAAAACCTGCAATCGCCATCACAATGACACTCACAACAACCGGTGTACGAATTTCAGAGAACTGATCGCGACGCCATTTTACTAACGGCCCAATACCTAGTAATAAAGCAAATGGAGTCATAATAATCAAGAACATTTGATCAAAGAACGGCGCACCGATCGAAATAGAGCCTAAACCTAATTGTTTATGAACTAATGGCAATAACGTCCCTAAGAACACCACACAAAGTGCGGTCATTAATAGGATGTTATTTAATAATAATAAGGTTTCACGAGAATAACGTTCCGCATTATCACGTGAACGAATTTGGTTCCCTTTATAAGCATACAAGGTTAACGAGCCACCTATCACTACAACCAAATAAGCAAGAATATACAAACCACGTGTAGGATCTGAAGCAAAGGCGTGTACTGACACTAAGATACCAGAACGAACTAAGAACGTACCCAGTAAGCAAAGTGAGAAAGCAAGGATTGCTAAAAGCACAGTCCAAGCTTTGAAAGAGCCACGTTTTTCAGTAACCGCTAAAGAGTGGATTAATGCGGTTCCTGCAAGCCAAGGCATTAAAGAAGAGTTTTCTACTGGATCCCAGAACCACCAGCCGCCCCAACCGAGTTCATAATACGCCCACCAAGAACCAAGCACAATCCCGAGTGTTAAAAAGACCCAAGCCGCCATCGTCCAAGGGCGAGACCATCTTGCCCAAGCGGAGTCTAATTTTCCTGTCATTAGTGATGCAATCGCAAAGGCAAAAGCCACAGAAAAACCAACATATCCCATATAAAGCAATGGAGGATGGAAAATCAAGCCCACATCTTGCAACATTGGGTTGAGTTCTCTGCCATCTACTGGGAAATCAGGGAATGTACGGGTAAATGGATTTGAGGTAAATAATACGAAGAGTAAAAAGCCGATGCTAATAATCCCCATAATACCTAATACTCGAGCTACTGCTTCCTGAGGCAAGTGTTTGCTAAATAAGGCTACAGCTGCACCCCAAAGTGTTAATAACCAAATCCAAAGTAATAATGAGCCCTCGTGTGAACCCCACACCGCAGATAAACGATAATAAATCGGTAAGCTACTGTTAGAGTTATTCACCACATATTGCACACTAAAATCATTGACGGCAAAAAGGTAGAACAATGCTGCAAAAGCAATGGTTAAACTGAAAAATAAACCATAAGTCATTGGACGAGCCAATGACATTAATTGAGGGTGACCTTTTTCTGCGCCCCATAATGGGAAAATCGCTAAAAAGAATGAAACGGCAAGACTTAAAGCAAGCGCATAATTTCCTAATTCAGCAATCATTAGCGACCTTCTTGCGATTTTTGCTGGGTTTCTTTATAACGACGATCGGCTTCACTCTCGCCTTTTAATTCTGCCCCCATTGGTTTATGCACTTTCTGCATTTTCTCACCCAACTCTGGTGGCACATAATTTTCATCATGCTTAGCAAGCACTTCTGTTGCTTCTAATAAGGTTGGTTCTTTTAACACACCTTGCGCAACAATACCTTGTCCCTCACGAAAAAGATCCGGCAGAATACCTTCGTACTCTACTGTAATTGATGGACCAATATCATTTACATCAAAGCGAACTTTGAGACTTTTCGGGTCTCGACTAACGGAGCCTTCGACCACCATACCACCAACACGAATACGTTGCCCAACTTCAGGTTTTTGGTCAGGATTTCCGTCTTTCCCTTCTACGACTTCCGAAGGGGTATAAAATAAATCAATATTTTGGCGAAGCGCATAAAGCACCAAACCTGTCGCAATCGAAATACCTAAAATCACAAAGATGATGATCGAAAGTCTTGATTTACGTCTTGGATTCATAGGGTATTTCCTTTATTTGCTTGGTTTAAACGTGCCTCACGTTGTTGCTCGCGTAACACTTCTTTTAATACGGCTTTACGCCCCTTGACGCTTTGTATCGCCAAAATAATCATTGCCACAAGGCTAATGCCATAGGAAAGCCACACATAAAAACCGTAGCCTCCCATATTGATAAAATCACTCCAACTTTGGAAAAACATTTTCCGCTCCCTAAAATAAAAATAAAAAACTATTTCAGCTTACTTGCTAACTCTTTTACCCATGGGCGTTTGCTGTCTTCTTTTAGCAATTCAACGCGGTAACGCACGAGCGTAAACCAAATGGATAAAAATAAAAATCCCAAAATACATAAAATCAGTGGAATTAACATTGGCGTTGCAATCGACGGTTTTTCAAACTTCGTGATACTTGCACCTTGATGTAAGGTATTCCACCACTCTACGGAAAAGTGAATAATTGGTAAATTCACTACGCCAACAATACACAAGATTCCCGCTGATTTTGCGCCCACCGCACGATCAGAAAATGCAGAATAAAGGGCTAATACACCGATATATAAGAAGAAAAGAATGAGTTCTGCGGTTAAACGCGCATCCCACACCCACCAAGTTCCCCACATTGGTTTACCCCAAATTGCACCCGTTACCAAAGCAATAAAGGTAAACATTGCACCAATCGGCGCCATGGCTATCATTGAAAGATGAGCGGCTTTAATTTGCCAAACTAATGCAATAATGGCAGCAACAGCCATAGAACCATACACACCCATTGACCAAATCGCTGCCGGCACATGCACATACATAATTCGGAAACTATTGCCTTGCTGATAATCTGCCGGAGCATAAGCTAAGCCCCAAACGATGCCAACAGCCAATAATAGAACCGCAATCACACCAAACAATGGGCTCAATTTGCCACATAAATGATATTGGGTTTCATGTTTTGCGTAAGGATGTAACCACTTCCACATAAAAGATCCTTAATTCAAAAAATAAAAAACAGTTAAAAATCTGACCGTACTTTCACCGTAATGATGATTAATTATCTAAACTAATTCGTAGTGCAGCGGCAATAGCAAAAGGCGACAACGTTATCGCACCAGCCAAAATTGCACCTAAAATAGCAAGCTGTCCACCATAAGGGAGATTTAACGCAGCGGCATCTAAAATTGCTGAGGCAAAAATTAAAACTGGAATGAATAATGGTACCACAAGCAAACTCAGCAATACGCCACCTTTACGTAATCCTACCGTCAATGCCACGCCAATCGCACCAATGCAGCTTAAAATTGGTGTTCCCACTAGCAAGGTGACCACCAACGCCCACCAAATATTCACTTCCAATGAAAGCAATAAAGCCGCAATAGGGGAAAGTAAAATCAACGGCAAACCAGTTAATAGCCAGTGTGCAACAACTTTTGCGAGTGCCGTTAGGGCTAAAGGTTGAGCCGTAAGCATCAATTGTTCTAAAGAGCCATCAATAAAGTCATCTCGGAATAAGCGTTCAAAAGACAGCAACGCAGAAAGTAATGCGGCCACCCAAGCAACTCCTGGTGCGATTCGAGAAAGTAATTTAGGATCCGGCCCAATGACTAATGGAAATAGCGTGATGACGATCAAAAAGAACCAAAGCGGATTTAAAATTTCCGCTTGCTTACGGGTCGCAATCTTCAGCTCTCGCTTTATAATCTGTAAAAATATCATAAAAATCTAAGGGTTATATTTATAATCAGCAAGATTGATTTTTTTCAATAACGTACTAGGCACTTCTTGGTGGCTCGTTAAAATCACCATCCCACCTTTTTTAGCATGATTTTCAAAAAGTGCGGTCAAAACTTCAACCCCTTTTTTGTCTATTGCTGTAAAAGGTTCATCCAAAATCCAAAGTGGTGCTTCTGAGATCCATAATCTCGCCAAGGCAATGCGCTTTTGCTGCCCCGCTGAAAGTTGGGCAGCCGGTAAATCTTCACGTCCAAGTAAGCCCACTTTTTCCAGCACATCCCATAAAATATCGGTGCCTTGCTGGCTTTGACTAATCTGCTGATAAAATTTTAAATTTTCCCATGCGGTTAATTCAGGTTTCACGCCAGAATGATGACCGAGATAAAGCAGCTGATGATGGTATTCTTCGCGTTGTTTTGTAATCTCGTCTGAATTCCACCGCACTTTACCTTCTACAGGCTGTGCAAGGCCGGCTAAAATCCGCAATAAACTTGTTTTACCGATACCATTGTGCCCTTCAATTTGCACGAAATCACCGCTTTGAAATTGCAGTGAAAGATCAGTGAACAATACGCGATCGCCACGTTGACACGCTAATTGTTCTAATTGAAGTTGATGAGCAGGAAACATAGTCTCAGCCTTAAAAATAAAACCTTGTTAAAAATCAGCGGGTATTCTACCACAAGGGGAAATTTTGACGAGATTTTAAGGGCTAAAAGGTATAACTATTTAGAAGTAGATCGGTGTGTTTATTGATTTAAAACAAACTAAATTTTCCTAGCTTTTTCATCAGATAATCAAATAATTAAAAGATTTACTGATCTAAATCAAATTTTCTGCTACTATTTAGTTACTTTTTGATGTTGTTTTATCAAAAACATTACCTTAACTTCATTTAAAAAAGGAACATATTATGTCTTATACTCTACCTGAATTAGGCTACGCTTATGATGCATTAGAACCACATTTTGATGCACAAACAATGGAAATTCACCATACTAAACACCACCAAGCCTATGTAAATAATGCAAACGCGGTGTTAGAAACTTTACCTGCTGAATTTTCTGAAATGTGCTCAGGTCAATTAATCAGCCAATTAGACAAAATCCCAGCTGAAAAACGTACTGCGTTACGTAACAACGCAGGTGGTCACGCAAACCACAGCTTATTCTGGAAATCATTGAAAAAAGGCACCTCTTTACAAGGTGATTTAAAAGCAGCTATCGAACGTGATTTCGGTTCTGTAGAAAACTTCAAAGCTGAATTTGAAAAAGCAGCGGCGACTCGTTTCGGTTCTGGTTGGGCATGGTTAGTAATTAACCAAGGTAAATTATCTGTTGTTTCTACCGCAAACCAAGATTCTCCATTAATGGGTAAAGAAATCGCAGGTTGTGAAGGTTTCCCTCTTTTAGGTTTAGACGTTTGGGAACACGCTTACTACTTGAAATTCCAAAACCGTCGTCCAGACTACATCAAAGAATTCTGGAACGTAGTAAACTGGGATTTCGTTGCAGAGCGTTTTGCTAAAAAATTAGCAGATTGCGGATGTGCAGCTAAATAATCGCTTCTCAAAATATATAAAAAATCGCCTATTTTTAGGCGATTTTTTTATTAGTTAAATCCAACGTCTGACTTTTTTCTTGTAAGCTAAATAAGACTCACCAAACTTCTTCTCTAACCAGTATTCTTCAGGTTTAATTTGCCATTGTGTGATGAGATAAATAAACAGAAAAACACCGAGAAAACTGACCGCACTTTGTAAATAAAGCGCCCATGCAATCAATAATCCCGCTAGGCTTAAATACATAGGGTTACGACTAAAACGATAGATACCACTTACCACAAATGCTTTTCTCTAAATGGATGGGATGAATATTGGCTTTATTTTTGTAAAATTGCCAAACACTGAAAAAACCAACAAAAGATGAAGCCAACACAATCAGATAAGCAATCACGATATTGATTGTAACAGGGTAAGGATTAGGTAAGCATGTCATGATAAGTGCACAGCCAATAAAAATGACGGGTGGCGGCACAATAGGTTTCTGAATCATAAGATCAAAAATCCAATAAAAAAGCCCGAGCAATTCGGGCTAATTAAAACATTACAGATTATTTAATTTCATCTGCGCCATTTGTTTTTCTAACGGGTTACCGCTTTTTTGTGCATTCTCAAAGCTTGCTTTAGCACCATTCACATCGCCTTTTGCGACTTGAATATCGCCCGCTAAAAGATCTTTACGTGCACTAAAGCCTTGGCTTTTCACTTGATTTAGACTTGCTAATGCTGCATCAAATTGACCTTGTTGGAATTGCACGGCAGACAAACGAAGCGCTGCAAGAGAAGTTAAGATATCATCTTGTGATTGAGCAATCGCTTGTTTTAAGCTATTTTCAGCAGAGGCATAATCTTGTTTTGCAACAAAACCTTTTGCTTCATCTAATAAACTAAATACCGCATAGCTGGTTTTATCATGCGCTTTCACAAATTCAGCCACTTTAGCTTGTTGTGCTGCAGCATCTTTGTTTGCAGTATAAACTAGAGCATCATATTCAGCAGACGCTTGCATAATTTGATTGGCTTGATAAGACTGCCAATAACGCCAGCCCAACATCCCGCCTACGCCAAGAATAAAAGCGGCAATAATGGTTTTGCCATTGTCTTTCCACCACTCTTTTAACTGGTTCAGTTCTTGTTCTTCTTCAATGGTATATGCCATTTTCCTATCCTTCTAAAATTAAAATTGGGCTTTCACGTGTTCAATTAAATTGTCCACATCAATGGTTTGCTGCTCTGCTTCGCCAAGTAAGTGTTTTACCACAACTTGATTATTTTGCACTTCACTTTCGCCAAGTACAAGGGCTAGAGTCGCACCAGACTTATCTGCACGTCTAAATTGTTTTTTAAAGTTACCGCCGCTGCAATGCAACATTGTGCTTAAGTGCGGTAATTCTGAGCGAAGTTTTTCAGCGAGCTGGAATGCGGCTAATGTTGTACCTTCACCTTGATAAACAACGTAAATATCTACCGCACTTTTTGCCGGAATCGATTTATTCACTTCTTGAACGAGTAGCACTAAACGCTCTAAGCCCATTGCAAAACCGACGCCACTTGTTGCGTGGCCACCAAGTTGTTCCACTAAGCCGTCATAACGTCCGCCACCACATACAGTACCTTGCGCACCTAATGCTGATGTCACCCATTCAAATACGGTTTTATTATAATAGTCTAAACCACGCACCAATTTTGGATTAATTTCATATTGAATACCAACCGCATCTAATAGACCGCATAACTGCGCAAAATGCTCGCGACTTTCATCATCTAAATAATCCAATAATTTTGGCGCGCCGTCCAATACATCTTGTAATGCTTGATTTTTAGTATCCAAAATACGTAATGGATTTTTTACAAGACGTTCTTTCTCTTCTTCGCTCATTAAATCTTGGTGATTTTCTAAGAAGGCCACTAATGCAGAACGATAGTTTGCACGTGCTTCTAATGAACCAATCGAATTTAATTGAAGTGAAACATCTTGATCAATACCTAACGCTTTCCACAAACGTGCCGTTAAAATAATTAACTCAGCATCAATTTCAGGGGTTGCGATACCAAATACTTCGACACCCGCTTGATGGAATTGACGGTAACGACCTTTTTGTGGACGTTCATGACGGAACATTGGTCCCATATACCATAAACGTTGTTCATTGTTGTAAATCCAACCGTGTTCAATCGCAGCACGCACACATCCTGCTGTACCTTCTGGGCGAAGTGTTAATTGCTCATCATTATCCCAGAATGTGTACATTTCTTTTGAAACAACGTCTGTGACTTCACCGATTGCACGAGCAAATAATGGCGTACTTTCCACGATTGGCATACGCACTTCTGAATAGCCGTAGCTGCTTAAAATTTGGCGAACCTGTCCTTCAATCCATTGCCAAAGTGGAGATTCAGTTGGGGAACAGTCATTCATCCCACGAATTGCTTGAATATTTTTTGCCACGAGTTTTCCTTAAATAATTCGATTTTTTGGATCTTGTTGTGCAACTTTGGCACGAATTTTTGCTTCTAATTGGTCAATAATTGCGTCGTTATCAAAACGTTCTTTTTGACGCTCACCATCTAAATAATAACCACTTTTCTTATTACCACCGGTCACGCCAAGATCAGACACTAATGCTTCACCCGGGCCATTTACCACACAACCAATAATAGACACATCCATTGGGGTAATAATATCTTCTAAACGTTGTTCTAATGCATTCACCGTGCCGATCACATCAAACTCTTGACGAGAGCAAGTTGGACAAGCAATAAAGTTAATCCCGCGAGAACGAATACGTAATGATTTCAAAATATCAAAACCAACTTTGATTTCTTCTACAGGATCGGCGGCTAAAGAGACACGTAAGGTATCACCAATACCTTCTGCTAACAGCATACCTAATCCTATTGCAGATTTCACTGAGCCCGCACGTGCGCCACCTGCTTCCGTAATACCTAAATGCAACGGCTGTTTAATAGCTTTTGCCAGTAAACGGTAAGATTCCACCGCAAGGAAAACATCGGATGCTTTTACACTCACTTTAAATTGATCAAAGTTTAAACGATCCAAGATCTCAACGTGGCGTAACGCTGATTCTAATAAGGCTTCTGGTGTTGGCTCACCAAATTTCTCTTGGATATCTTTTTCTAATGAGCCTGCATTAACACCAATACGGATCGGGATATTTTTATCACGTGCGCAATCCACCACAGCTCGAATACGATCTTCACGACCAATATTGCCCGGATTAATACGT
>ERZ773164.3124-NODE-3124-length-11915-cov-3.429680_pt1 | contig 11915 bp, 14 predicted proteins | sample MGYA00511917_ERZ773164 | MGnify/ENA primary metagenome ERZ773164 (study PRJEB29015, sample SAMEA2737847) | human gut metagenome | biome: human gut; feature: human-associated habitat; material: faeces | place: China | collected 2012 ...
GAGATATTGATGAATATTTAGGATTAGAAACATTAAAAGTTGTAGTTCGTCAGCCACTTGTTGCTACGGAAACAGCAGATAAATTTGATGTTTTAGTAAACGTACATGGTGGAGGATACACAGGACAGGCTGGTGCTATCCGTCACGGTATCGCAAGAGCATTACTTCAGGCAGATCCTGAATACAGACCAGTGCTTAAGAAAGCAGGATACTTAACTCGTGATCCACGTATGAAAGAACGTAAGAAATACGGTCTTAAAGCAGCTCGTAGAGCACCACAGTTCTCTAAACGTTAATTTCAGTTACGCAAGAGATAATCTTCGGAACTCGGATTTACGTTCAAATCCTTGTTTTACAAGGGTTTGTGGAGTTGTCAGATGTGGTGAAAAGCGGTGGAATTTACTCAGTTCGCAACGCATTTGCAACACGTTTGCAACAAAAATATCTAAAAAATATAGGACACTTTTCGGTGATAGGCACTGGAGAGTGTCCTTTTTGTTATGCAGATTTTGTATCGGCAGTTACGCTGTCCTCATTTTCTAAGGTTTTGTTGATTGCGTCTACAAGAACCTGCATATCTAAGTGAGTATAAACTTTTTCTGTCAAAGTCATAGCACCGGAGTGCCCCACAATTTTCTTGATTGTTGTATCCTGAACACCAGCTTCCGATAACATGGAGATACAGGTATGTCGAGTACAATGCGGTGTACGGTCAATTCCAATCTGTTCCACAAGAGGAGTCCAATAGCTGTCATAGTAATTGCGATAAAGAAATCTTTTGCCATCTTCTGTATGAAGAAGATATTCGCAATCAGGACAAGAATTATACCAGTCTTTATAGTAAGGTAGGAGCTTATCAGCAATCGGAACTTTTCGGATTCCGTTTTCTGTTTTGCTGTTAATTACATCAAAATACTGTTCTTCCAAATGCACATTTTCTTTCTTCAAATCAAGAAATTCAGAGATACGTGTGCCATTATAGAGCAGCATGAGGATAATCTGATAGTATTTATCCTCTTTCATTGTCCAGACTTTTGCAACTTCTTCTTTTGTGAATTTTGTACGTGTATGCTTGTTTGGATTGCGGTCTTTGTACTGGGCGATTTCAACAAAAGTAGAATAATCTTTGTTGCAGATGTCATTCTTCAATGCAAATTCATATAACTGGTTGAACAGGATTTTGATTTTCTTCAATGTGGGAAAATTTTTTCCGCAGGTGTCAATAACCTGTTGTAAGTCTGCCAGTTTTAAATCCTTGAAAACTCGGTTGTAAAGAATGCCACATGTTTTGTAAGATGCCTTGTATCCTTTGATATTGCTTTCGGATACCGTAGGAAATTTTTTCTTAGACCATTCCTCATACACTTCATCAAAAGTCATTTTGGCTGCCTTCGTATCATAAGGATTACGATTATAATCAGCCAGCATTTGCAATCCCTCTGTTTTTGTGGCGGCATATCCAATAATGATATATTCATTTACTTTCTTTTCTTTGACTGGATCAATGCGATAGCCTGTGGTTTTACGAACCATCCAAGGTTTTCTTCTTTTTCCAGATAGTTTTACTACACTTCCGTAGCCGTTCGGTAATTTCATATTAAAAAATCCTCCTTTAAAATTAGGACTCTTTTTTACCGTACCGTTCGTTCATGATTTTTTGAAATCTTCGTATTCGTTCTTCGTTTGAGATTTCTTCTGTTTCTTTTTCAGTCAGTTTTGCATTTGCGTAATATGCAAGTGTTTTATCCTGCCACTTCTGATAAGATTCAAGACTTGTCTGATAGTCCTTGACTTCATTTCGTTTATCCTCAAATTCTTCCAAGAATAGACAGAGATCCTGATTTAATTCCGTAGAAACATCTTTGCCGTTAAAAGTAATAGCACATTGCCATCCATCATAATGTGGCGGGCGTTTGACTTCGATATTGAAGCCAAGTTCTTTTATCTTATCTAACTGAAATAAGAAATTCATAATATCAGAAAGATTTTCTAAAGGTTTTCTCTCGGCATCATACCCTATAAGATATGTGGATTCGCAGTCTAAAACTTTTGCGATTTTATTGAGCATAGCAATGGAAACTTCGATTTCTCCGCTTTCATATTTTTGGATTGTGCGAAGCGATTTCCCCAACAAATTTGCAAGCTCTGTTTGGTTGATACCTTTTTCTTTTCGAGCAGTACGGATTCTAAGTCCGATTTGATTGTTATGTAACTTCTCATTACTCATCATTATTCACCTCACGCTTATCATATCATAGAAAAATACGAATTACAAGTACATATTTATATAAAATAGTATTGACATGTGCAGAATAAGTGCATATAATAAAAATACGCATTAAAAGTGCATATTAAAAAGGAAAGGAGAAATAAAATGAAGATAAACGTATTTAAAATGCAGATTTTGATGGGAGAAAGAGGATTAACAAATAAGAAATTGGCTGAGTTAAGTGGAGTGTCAAGGCAGACGATTTCCTGCATTATATCAGGAAAGGGCTGTACACCGCAGGTAGCATATAAAATTGCTACAGCTTTAGATCAAGAACTTAGTCAGATTGTAAAGGAGGATGTGGAAAATGGATAAAAGATTATATGTAGAATTGCCGCCATTTACGGGAAGAAATGTGCCAATTACGGAAATTGCAAAAGCAATCGGAAAAGATGCTCATTACGTTCGTATCGGAATACAGCAGGGAATTTTGAAATTTGGAGTGGCAATGAAGATGGGCGATTCCAATGAATTCAGTTATTACTGTTCTGATCGTAAAGTATGGGAGGAAACTGGATATTTCAATGGAGAGGCAAAAAAGCAGGGAAAAGAAAAAGCCCTTGCGTAACACAAGGACAACTTCTCAGAGCTTTTGATAACTCTATCTCGCAAATTCAGTATATCAAAGGCTCTGAGAGAATACAACGAAAATTTTAAAGGAGTCGAATTGAATATTTTTCAAGTAGTAAAAGAAAACGTAACTGCAAGGCAGGCAGCCGAGCAGTATGGGTTGAAAGTCAATAAAAACGGGATGATCTGTTGCCCCTTTCATGATGATAGGCATCCCAGTATGAAAGTAGACAAAGGATTTTGCTGTTTTGCCTGTGGTGCGAAAGGGGATGTGATCACATTGGTGGCAGATTTCTTTCATCTTGCACCATTGGAAGCAGCAAAGAAACTGGCAGAGGATTTTCGGATACCGATTTTTACGGATAGTTCAAAGAAAAGAAATACTGGTAAAGAGAAGGAAAAACCGAAAAGAACATTGTACCAGACCGAAAAGAAATTTGAAGAATGGGAACGGGAAAGTATCCGCGTTTTATCAGATTATCTTCATCTGCTGAAAGAATGGAAAGTGAGCCATGCACCAAAAACACCAGAGGAAGAATGGAAAGCAGAATTTATAGAAGCCTGTCAGCAGACAGAAAAGATAAATTACTATCTGGATTTACTGGTGTTTGGAGAGTTACAGGACAGAATTGAATTTTTATTGGATAGTGGGAAGGATGTGAAAAGAATTGAAGAACGAATGGAAGAATATAGACGAAACAACAAGGAACAGACTGGAAGAAGCATTGGATCAGAGGGAAATGAACTCTAAGCCGTACTCTCAGGAATGGTTTGAGGATGGGCAGATTGATGAAGTAGCATTTTGTGAAAATTTCCTGCAAAGAATGCCATTGAAGTGTATCAACGGTATCTTTTTCAGTTATGATGGAATGCTGCCAGACAGCGAAGTAGAAAAAGAAATTTACAGAATGGTAAAACCGGTTCTTACGAAAGGAATTTCCAAGAAAGTAAAACAGCTTTTGGAGGTTCTAAAACTGGAAGCCTATTCAGAGGAACTTCCGGTGCAAATGGATCGTATCCATGTGAATAATGGAACTTATTTTTTGAATGGAGATTTTACAGAAAAGAAGGAGTTTTGCCTGAACCGCTTGCCTGTAAATTATGAAATGAAAGAAGCAAAGCCGGAACGGTGGCTGAAATTTCTTTCAGAACTGTTGGAGGAAGATGATATTTCTACCTTGCAGGAATATATGGGATATTGTTTAATCCCATCCAACAAGGCACAGAAGTTATTGATTATCTTAGGAAAAGGTGGGGAGGGGAAATCCCGCATTGGTTTGGTTATGAGAAAAATTCTCGGAACGAATATGAATGTAAGCAATATTCAAAAGGTAGAGCATAACCGTTTTGCAAGGGCAGATTTGGAATACCGACTTTTGATGGTGGATGATGATATGAAACTGGAAGCATTGAAAGACACCAACTATATTAAAACCATAGTCACTCTGGAGGATAAGATGGATTTGGAAAGGAAGTCAAAGCAGAGCGTACAGGGAAATTTATATGTCAGATTTCTCTGCTTTGGAAACGGAAGTCTGAGCGCCTTACATGATCGTTCCTATGGATTTTATCGCAGACAGATTATCCTTACGGTCAAAGATGTGCCGCCAGACAGAGTAGATGATCCCTATCTGATTGAGAAACTGCAAAGAGAAGCAGACAATATTTTCCTTTGGTGTCTGGAGGGATTGAAACGATTACTGAAAAATAAATATCGATTTACCATCAGCGAACGTGCAAAGAAAAATCTACACGAAGCTATGGAATCCGGGAATAACATTATCGCTTTTATGCAGTCATCTGGGTATATCCGATTGGAAGAAAATACAACAGCGACTTCCAAGAATCTTTATCAAGCATATTGTCGTTGGTGTGAGGATAATACGGAAAAACCTATGAGTGCAAAAAGTTTTTCGGGGTACTTAAAAGAAAATGAAAAGAAATATCACATTCATTATTCTACGAATATTCCCTCAGACAATGGAAAAAATGCCAGAGGATTTTAGGGAATCCATACACAGATACGCATAGATAGCTACCGCTGATACAGATGAGATACAGATAAAAAAGAATTTTCCAAAGAAGCGTATAAGCGTATATCTTTAGGAAAATCAAGGGATTACAGGTTTCTGAAAAGTATGGAAGATACGTTTATACGCTTATACGTGTGATTTTTGAAATTATTCTATTTTTAGCAGAAGGGAGTATTGGAGATGTTAAAGCAGCCCGGATACGGGCAAATCAAAAGGGAGGATACGCCCATAAATCAAATCGTGAATACGAGCAGTAATCAGATTATGTAATACAAAAACAGCCCTCGGCGATTGAGAGCGAAATACACCCATCGCACAAACTAAAGTTTATGCTTCGGGTATATTTCGCCCTACCGGGGGCTCACCGCCGAAAGGCGGATAAGTTCGTAAACGATAGTCTATGCTGTCTACTCACAATGGCAGTTACTACGCTGTCGAAAAAAGGAGGGAATGCCTATCGCAAGAAACTCATTTATACAAATGTCAAAACTGCCGAATGTAAGAGGCAGAATCACTTATATTTCAAGCAAGGCAAAACAGGAAAATCTGTATGCGGTTTATGAAACGATAGAACGTAAATTTTGGAGTCAGCTTGCAAAGTGTAATCAGGAAGAATTTGCAAAAAGCGGAACAAAAGGGAAGTGCATAGAAGCGAGAGAACTTATTATTGCATTGCCGGAAAGTTTCGTGGATTATCAGCCGGATATGTTGTTAAAGCTGTTTACAGAGCATTTCAAACAGAATTATGGTACGGAGTGTGTTTCTGCCTTGCATCAAAATAAACGTAAAACCAATTATCACATCCATTTAATATTTTCAGAACGAAAGAAACTGGATGCACCGATTATAAAGACTGCTTCCCGAAATATGTTTTATGATGAAAGTGGGAAACATGTTCGGACGAAGAAAGAAATTTGTACTGAGGACGGACAGATGCGTGAGGGCTGCTATATCATCCCCAAAGGCGAGGTATATGAAGAAAGGTTATTCGATGTTAAAAATAAAAGATTTAAGAGTGAAGGATTTTTGGATGAAGTGAAACGTTCTTATACTGACCTTATGAATTTTTATGTGAAAAATGATAAGGAAAAATTGAAAGTTTTTGAACGTGGAGGAGTGTATCTTGCAACGAAAAAGATTGGCAAGAATAATCCGAAAGCAGAGCAGATAGAAACAGATAACAAGCATCGCCAGAGGTGGAATGAAACAGTAGATGTTGCACTTGTCAGTGGTGTGCCGGAACAGAAGATTCTAGCAGTTAAAAAGATGGAAATATCGGATAAGGTTAAAGAAAATATACAGCAGAAAGGACATGATCCAAAGCAGTTTTCTACGCTGATTATAATGGCAGTTTCAGCGTTACAGCTTATTATTCGACAGGTATTTGATAAATATTATGGTAAAGGCAATATGGTTGGAGAAGCAGAGATAAAGACAGTTCTAGAACTGAAACAGATAGAAGTATCTGAAATGCCAGAACAGCCGAAAAAGTCACGGTTAGCTTCAAAATATCCAAGACTATCGGAAACCTATAACAAGCTGAATCAGCAAAATTATTCTATTCAACAGAGAGAAAAACAGCTTGAAGGTGTGAAAAAGGAATTGGCAAATACGAAAGGAATTTTCAAAAGGAAACAGAGAAAAGAGCTTCAGGAACGAATCAATGAGTTAGAGCCACAGATTGATAATATGAAACGGTATTTGTCGAGCATTGTACAAAGAGATGGCTATGATACAGTAAAAGAATTTCTGGCTGCGTATAAGGTAGCAAAAGCAGAATACGGTGCGTATCAATCAGCACTAGCAAAATGGGAACAGCAGACTGGGAAACAGGCAGAGACTGATAGCATCAAGGCGAAGTTGGCAGCATACCAGAAGCGGAATATTGAACAACAAAAGAATAAACAGCACACCAAGAAAAAAGACAGGGGTGCAAGGTAAAGGAGGACGAAGTTATGCGAAAGCATATTATAGGAGAAAATGGAATTAGTTATACTTTGGAAGTCTCTGGTCTGTATTATACAGACCGGAGACTTCCAGAAGAGACAGAGTATTAGATTGGAAAATATGGAAGAATGAGAAAAGGTTATTTACAGGAATATCGTAAAGGGATGTATATGGAATTGGTTTTAAATGGAAAATTGAATGAGCATTTGCATCAGATTGATGAAGAGTGTTATCTGATGATGGAACGGTTGACAGAGCAGATGAAAGAAAAGCAGGGAGTGACGAAAAAGTTAAAAGCTGAGAATCAGATGCGTTGGGTTGGAATGATGAATAGTATCAGAAACTGTGCGGAAAAAGTGGTGTAAGAAGAATTGTGTATAAATAAATTTAGGAGAGATAAGTTTTGACGGTGTTGTCATAGAATTACTATAAAAAACAAATATAGTATTCATACATTGCTATTATTCCAGATGTGGAATATAATAATTATGTTATTTGATGAGGCGGGAATGAAAATGGAGTATATGTCTGCTAAGGAGGCTTCACAAAAGTGGAATATTTCACAAAGAAGAGTAGCGAGGTTGTGCTCAGAAAATAGAGTGGTAGATGCCGAACGAGTGGGGAATATGTGGTTGATTCCTAAAAATTCGGAAAAACCAATAGACGGTAGAAGTTTGCGTTATAAAAAATAATTAATTATATTATAAATCGAAATTTAATGGAGTGGTAGAATGATAAAATATGCAGAATTTTGTGCAGGAATAGGTGGATTTAGGCTTGGAATTGAGCAGTCCATATATGATACAAAATGTATCTATAAAAATGAAATTGATGATAAGTGTGAAAATACCTATTATGAAAATTTTGGAGAAAAATTTGATTCAAAAGATATATTTGATATTCAAGCTGAGCAATTGCCGCAAATTGATATGTTATGTTCAGGATTTCCGTGTCAGCCGTTTTCGATTGCTGGAAAACAGAGAGGTTTAGAAGATGATAGAGGAAAAATAATTCTTAAATTATCAGAAATTATAGAAGAGGTTCAACCGAAAGTTGTATTTTTAGAGAATGTTGCAAATTTGCAGAGGCATAACAAAGGAAGAACGCTAGAAATGATAAATACCATGTTGGAAAATAATGGTTACAATGTTTATAAAGAAATTATTGATAGTTCTGATTTTGGAGTGCCGCAAAGTAGACCTCGATTATATATAGTTGCATTTAATATAAAAAAAGTAGGAAATGTAATATTCCGTTTTCCAAGAGGGAATGGTGAAAAAAGGACAATTCGGGATGTTTTGGAGAGCGGTGATTATTCAATACCAATTTCTAACAGATGGAATGAATATATTGAATATTACACAGGGAGAAAAGCAGAGGGAGAAATGTCTTTTGAATTACCAAAAACAAGAAAAAAATTAGAACGTGTAGCAGAAAAATGTGAATTAGATGATTGTATTTTACAGATACGTTCTAGTGGAATAAGAGCATATTCTTTAGATGGTCCATTTCCGACATTTGCTGTGAGTAATAGTGGTGGTGGGGCAATGATTCCTGTTTTAACTAAAGAAAAAAGACATATTAGTGTATTAGAAATGAAGAGGTTAATGGGATTTTCTGATAATTATAAATTTAATGTATCGAGGACAGATAGTATTAAACAATTAGCCAATGCTGTCTGTCCCCCGGTAATACAAGCCATTTTTGATGAAGTTGCGAAAACTATTGGTTGTAGCGTTTAGTGATTCTGTCACTTATATTTTCGCCAGTTGCTAATACAATATCATTATTCTCAGGGTTAACTAATGCACATTCAGAAGAACAGCTTTCGAGTGTACATACAAAACACATTTGACGTTTGCATTTATTGCAATAATGGCAAAGGGCTTGAATATTTGAAATGCTATTTTCGCCACCATGATCAATAGGGATGCGATGGTCAAATTCAGCTTTCACACGGTCTTTAGAAAAAGTATGAACTGGTATTTGGGATGAGGTATTTAAGCGAGCACCACAAATATTGCAGTATCCATTTTGTGAATCTAAAATAGCTTTTTTGTCAGAGGTATTCAATTGAATACGCTGAGACTTTGCATTGGACTGAAAAAGTAAAGGGTGATCGCTTGGATGAAGAACATATTGACGATTGCCTTTCATACCTTCGGCATGAACACAGGAAAAGCCTTCTTCGGTCCATAATTCACTAAAGGGTTTGTTGGCATCTCCATAGCGATCTTGAATCCAAGAGGGATTGATTTTACCTTTAAGAATGTTTTTTATGGTAATTAAGCGGTCATTTGCTCCAACAAGGTCAGCTTCGGAACAACATTCATATTTTATTAGTAGTAAAAGTCCTGCTAAAGCACGACGTTTGACTACCCAGATGATTTGATCGTCGGGAAAGACAATTTCATATCCAGGACGATTTGTAGCTTTTCGGATTTCGATAATATTTTCAATATATAGCATGTTATTTTTCCTCCCATTCGCAAAAAAAATCTGTAAATGTTATATTTAGTCCTTTTATAATTTTTTCGAGATTCACAATAGAGATATTTCGCTTTCCAGCTTCAACAGAAGCAAAGTAGGTACGATCCATTCCTATTTGAAGTGCAAATTTTTCTTGGCTTAAACCTAGCGTAAGGCGTAATTCCTTTATGCGTTTTCCAATTTCTTGTTGTATCATGTAATCAACCTCCCTTGGAGATAGTTTAAAATATTGATGACAATGAAACAACGGATTATAAGTAACAATTTGGCGTGATGTATAAATATTGAACTTGTATAAAATAGAATTTCAAGTTAATATATTTGTAACGACATATGAAATGACGTTTAACAAGAGGTAATTAAAAAAGGAGAAAGTATGATATGCAAGAAAAATATTGGAGATACATGGTTCAAATAAAAGCATGGATTTTTTATTTGGATTTATATGCAGAAGATTCATATAAATGGGATAAAAGAATTAACATTTTTGGTGCTATTGCATCATCTACTAGTATTGCCGCGTGGACAATATGGAGTCAATTATCATATGTTTGGTCTGTTATAATAGCAGTTTCTCAAGTATTGACAGCGATAAAGAGCTTTATGCCTTATAGTAGAAGACTAAAGATTTTAGTGCCTTTTATGGAGGATTTAAAATTTTTATATAATAAAATCGAATACAATTGGTTTAAAGTTGCATCAGGTGAGTTGTCAGAAGACGAGATAAATGAATTATTGTATGCGTTTAAGGATGATTTTGCGAGCATTGAAAATAAAAATCTAAAGGAAGAAACGCTTTTAGAAAATAACAAATTTAAAACAATTGCAGATAAGAAAACGGATGTGTATTTTGAAAATAATTTTTAGGAGAAGTAAATATGGAGAAAAAAAGCAATAACAGTGGTAATAAAACAAATAAAGGGGGGAGTGCCAAGAGAGGGTTTGCCTTACCTACAACATCTTCAAAACCACCGATGCCTCCAGTGAAACTACCTAAACAGAAATAGGAGTGCTGCTAGTATCAGGGATAAATTTAGACAATTATTACAATCAGGTTATTTTTAAGTTGGAGGTAGTATATGAAGAAAGCTTTATGTGTAGGAATTGATTGTTACGAACATGTAGAGGATTTGCATGGGTGTGTTAATGATGCAAATGCAGTTAAAGCTGCTTTAGAACGAAATGGAGATGGAACATTAAACTTTGAAGTTAAGATAATGTCTGCAACTAGCGAAGCATCGTATATCAAAAGGAATGAATTGCGAGATGCTGTTGAAAATTTATTTAAAGGTGAAGCAGAAATTGCGGTACTTTATTATTCTGGGCATGGATCATTTGATGCATTAGGGGGATATTTATGCACAAGTGAAATTGAGCGTCCAGATGAAGGATTATCACTTAATGACATAATGAGTTTTGTAGCACAATCGAAAGTACGGAATAAAATTATTATTCTTGATAGTTGTTTCAGTGGTTCAATTGCCAATCCAATAGAAATGCAGAGTTATTCAATATTACGTGAAGGAACAACAATATTGGCTGCCTGTGGAGCTTCAGAATATGCTACTGAGGAAAATGGACACGGTATTTTTACTTCCTTATTAGTAGAAGCGTTATATGGTGGGGCTATGAATTTACTTGGTGAAGTATCGCCAGGTAGTATTTATTCCTATATTGATCGGTCGCTGGGAGCATGGGATGAACAAAGACCGTTATTTAAAGCGAATATTAGTAGCTTTGTTTCATTAAGAAAGAATGCACCGCCAATTCCAATAACAGAATTACGTAGAATAACAGAATTTTTTGTTTCGCCATATGATGAATTCCCTCTTGATCCAACATATGAGCCAGATAAACATGAGGCGGATATTAAAGAGATAAATAAGGAACACGAATCCATTTTTGCGATATTACAAAGATTTGTAAAATTGAATTTAGTGGTGCCGGTTGGAGAAGAGCATATGTATTATGCAGCAATACATCATAAGTCATGTAAATTGACAGCTCAAGGGCAACATTACTGGAAACTTGTAAATAAAAATACTATATAGGAAAAAGGAAAAGGAGAAAATAGAAATGATTAATGTTTTTATACCACATCGTTGGAATAACAATGATTACTCAGATATTAGTGATTTATTAGATAGAACAAAGTTTAATGTCAGAGATTATTCAGTACCAAAAGATGATCCATTTGATAGTGTTGATCGTAGATACAATGTTGATCCACAGATTCAAAAGCAAATTAAGTATGCTAGTGTAGTAGTATGTTCGAATCGACCAGCTAATGGCTTAGGAATGGCTATTGATGAAATAAAATTTGCAGTAGATCTTGGAAAGCCCGTAGTAGCAGTTAAAATTACTGAAAGTACTAGTTCGGATATTTCAGAATTAAATATACCTGTTGTAGCTAAAAGAAAAGATTCACTAGAAAATTGGATTAACCAAAATGTATAGACACTAGTAGTAAATATTATATGCATAGCTAAACTTATAATTATCAATGCATAAATAAGGTGTGAGAGTGTGAAACTTTTTCCGTAAATAGCTCTTGGTCTTATGTCAATATTTTGGACACAAAAAGTCAAACTTTTTTATGCTGCACT
>ERZ773164.3125-NODE-3125-length-11914-cov-3.733789_pt1 | contig 11914 bp, 9 predicted proteins | sample MGYA00511917_ERZ773164 | MGnify/ENA primary metagenome ERZ773164 (study PRJEB29015, sample SAMEA2737847) | human gut metagenome | biome: human gut; feature: human-associated habitat; material: faeces | place: China | collected 2012 ...
TCCTTTGTCTATTAACTCATATATTTTTATTATATAATAAAAAAATGAAAATGTAAACGATTTATAAGAATTTTTCGGAAAAGAAAAAGAGGATACCCAAAAGTATCCTCAATATAATATACGATTATTATTTATCCAAACCGTTCTTTTTCTTCATCATAGCACGAACCTTTAGCGGTAGACCGAATAGGTTGATGAAACCTTCACTGTCTTTGTGGCTGTAAAGCTCATGGCTGTCACCGAATGATGCAATATCTTCATTATATAGTGAATATGGTGACTTAGCACCTGCAGGAGTTACGCTGCCTTTGTAAAGCTTAAGTCTGACTTCACCTGTAACAGTTTCATCCATAACGTCAAACATAGCTGACATTGATTCACGAAGCGGTGTAAACCATTTACCGTCATATACAAGTTCAGCAAATTTAATAGCTGACTGACGCTTGAATGCCTGAGTATCTCTGTCAAGGCAAAGGTATTCAAGTTCCTGAATAGCAGTATAAAGAATTGTACCGCCCGGAGTTTCATAAACGCCTCTTGACTTCATACCTACAAGTCTGTCCTCAACGATGTCTGCAATACCTACACCGTAAGCACCGCCAAGCTTGTTAAGTTCTTCAACAAGCGGTCTTGGGTCTAACTTCTTGCCATCAAGTGAAACAGGTTCACCCTTTTCAAAACCGATTGTTATGTACTTTGGCTCGTTAGGAGCTTTTTCAGGTGAAACGCCAAGCTTTAACAAGCTGTCAAGCTGCGGTTCGTTTGCAGGATCTTCAAGGTCCATACCTTCGTGGCTGATGTGCCAAATGTTTCTGTCACGAGAATACAAATCTTTCTTTGTAACAGGGATTTCAATGTTGTGAGCCTCTGCATAGTCAACAGCGTCTTCACGAGATTTAATATCCCAAATTCTCCAAGGAGCGATTATCTTTAGTGATGGGTCAAGAGCCTTTATACCAAGTTCAAAACGTACCTGGTCGTTACCCTTACCTGTAGCACCGTGGCATATTGCAACAGCACCTTCCTTATGAGCGATTTCAACAAGTCTTTTTGCAATGATAGGTCTTGCGTGAGAAGTACCTAAAAGATACTTGCCTTCATATACAGCACCTGCTTTTAAAGTAGGGAATATATAATCCTTTACATAATCATCTCTAAGGTCTTCGATATAAAGCTTAGATGCGCCTGCTTTTTTTGCTCTTTCTTCAAGACCGTCTGTTTCTTTACCTTGTCCGACGTCACCGCATACAGCGATTACATCGTAATCGTAATTTTCCTTTAGCCAAGGAATAATGATTGAGGTATCAAGTCCGCCTGAGTAGGCTAAAACAACTTTTTCTTTTGCCATGGTTGCAATTCCTCCTAAAATATTATAAAATATCATTTATTGATGATTTATATTATACACCAATATTTATATATATTCAATAGCAAAATTGACGAAAATAAAGGAGTTAGAAATAAAATGATTATAATAGGTATAGACCCCGGATATGCAATAGTCGGAATAGGAGTGGTTGAGTATGTCGGAAACAAGTTCAGAACGCTTGAATACAACGCAATCACGACACCTGCCGGAATGCCGACTGTCGAACGTTTAAAAAAGATATATACGGAGATGACGATGTATATAGATAAGTATAAACCCGACGCGGTGGCGATAGAAGAATTGTTCTTCAATTCAAACCAAAAGACCGCGATTAACGTTGCACAGGCAAGAGGTGTATTGCTTGTAGCAGTGGCAAACAAGAATGTACCGATAAGCGAATATACACCGCTTCAGGTTAAGCAGTCCGTTACAGGTTACGGACGTGCGGATAAAAAACAAATACAATCTATGGTGAAAATGATTTTGGGATTGAATGTTATACCTAAACCCGATGATGCCGCAGATGCTCTTGCACTTGCAATTTGTCACGCGCATTCCAATAAAATGAATAATATGCTCGGAATGAACGGTGTAAGGTAAGCATAGATGTAGTGAAAAAATGAATTAATATACAACATATAGTATACAATGTTACAGGATTGTAACATTACTGAAAAGTTTATGAAATATAATAACTTTGGATAAAATAAACAATAAAATCAATGTGGAATAATATTAGTATGGTTAAATTATACACATAAAAGAACGATAAGTTAAAAATAAATTAAAAAACAGAATGATATTTAATAATTTTGTAACAAATTGCAAGTTGACATAATTGTAATGTTATTGTATTATATATGTACGAGGTAAGAAAGAATGTATTATTATATAAAAGGTACGTTGGTACAAAAGAACGATAATTACATAGTTGTAGACGCAAACGGAGTGGGATATATGATTTACACTTCGCTAAACAGTATGCAAAATGCCGGTGAAGTCGGTAAAAAAATTACAATATATACATATTTACACGTCAGAGAGGACGTAATGGATTTATTCGGTTTTACAACTATAGAAGAAAAGAATATGTTTATGCACCTTATATCCGTTTCGGGTGTAGGTCCAAAAGCGGCACTTTCTATTTTGTCGGTAACAACTCCGGCTAAATTTGCGTTGGCTGTTATAACGAATGACGTTAAGACGATTACAAAAGCGTCCGGCGTAGGTCCTAAAATGGCTCAAAGAGTTATATTGGAGCTTAAAGATAAGATGAAAACGGACGAGCTTGAAATTGATTTGGAAGACGAAAGTGACGATATACTTTCAGATAACAGAAGTGAGGCAATAAGTGCGCTTGTTGTTTTGGGTTACAGCTCAAACGATGCACAAAAAGCCGTTAAGGGTATAGACGGAACATTGAGTGTTGAAGAAATAATAAAGAAAGCACTTGCAGGATTATTATAATAGGAGATTATATGGGGAGGTAAAATCATTGTTTGATGAGGACGAAAGATTTGTCACAAGTGATTTTATAAGTGAAGATGCGGAGATTGAGGTCGGTTTAAGACAGAGAAATCTTTCTGAATATATAGGTCAGGAAAAAGCTAAAAACAATCTTGAAATATACATAAAAGCGGCACTTGAAAGACGTGAGGCTTTGGACCATGTTTTGCTTTATGGTCCGCCGGGATTGGGTAAAACCACATTGGCAAGTATTATTGCCAATGAGATGGGTGTTAATATAAGAATAACTTCCGGTCCTGCGATTGAAAAAGCGGGTGACTTGGCGGCTATTCTTACAAACCTGTCGGAACACGATATACTGTTTATTGACGAAATACACCGTATGTCAAGAACGGTTGAAGAAATACTTTATCCGGCTATGGAGGACTATGCGCTTGATATTATTATAGGTAAAGGTCCGGCGGCGAAGTCTATAAGAATTGATTTGCCGAAATTTACACTTATAGGAGCGACAACAAGAGCAGGACTTTTGACAGCACCGTTAAGAGACAGATTTGGTGTTATAAGCCGACTTGAACTTTATACTGTTGAAGAAATCAAGGAAATAGTCAAAAGAAGTGCGGGTTTGCTTGATGTGGAAATAGACGATGAGGGTGCGGCGGAAATCGCGTCACGTTCAAGAGGTACTCCAAGAATTGCAAACCGATTTTTAAAGCGTGTGCGTGACTTTGCACAGGTAAAGTATGACGGTAAGATTGATTATAAGGTCGCGGCAGATGCTTTAAAGAGTATGGAAGTCGATGAACTCGGTCTTGATATAATTGACAGCCGAATGATTAAGACTATGATTGAAAACTTCGGTGGCGGACCTGTCGGTCTTGACACTTTGGCGGCGACAATAGGCGAAGAACCGAATACTATTGAGGACGTATATGAGCCGTATTTGTTGCAACTTGGTTTTATATCAAGAACACCGAGAGGAAGAATTGCGACAAAGGCTGCGTATGACCATTTTGACATTCCGTTTGCGGAATGATTGAAATAGAAAAAATGTGTAGGGTAAAAAAGAAAAGGAGATGATGTGCAAAATGAGAAAATTAAGAGTATCACTTATAGCGATAGTATTGTTTTTGTTTTGCAGTGTAGGTTTCGCATCGGCACAGACTATGATGCTTGAATATGACGGTGGAACACACGAGTATAAAGGAGAGATTTATGCGCTTGTTGTAAACAATCAGCTAATCGATCCGCCGCTTTCACCGATTATATTTAATGACAGAGCACTTGTACCGGTAAGAGAAATATTTGAGGAAGTGGGTGCAACGGTAAATTACATTAATGACACTCAAACCATTGAAGTTTCAAGTGATGAATATGATGTGGTTATGAGAATTAATGATAATGTTGCGTACATAAACGGTGAAAAAACCAATATACCCGACAATGTAGTACCAAAGCTTATCTCAAAGGTAGGCGGTGAAACAAAAACAATGGTTCCCGTAAGATTTATAAGTGAAACGATAGGTCTTGATGTAAAATTTGATTCGGAGGACGGAGCGATTTTGATTGATTCTGACGGATATGTTATTTCGGACGAAAATCAAGAACCGAGTATTGACGATGTAGTTCCTCAGCCTGATAATTCGGATGATAGTGCAAGTTATACACCGTCGGTTGAAACAAAAATAACAAACGTTTCATATGACATTACAGGTGATAACAGCATTAAAGTTACAGTTACATCCAATGCCGATATTTCAAATTATTCCGATTTTACATTAAGTTCACCGGAAAGAGTTGTTGTGGATTTTGCAGGAATGAAGTTTGACGGCGTAGGTGATACACTAAGCGTTAACAAAGCAGGTGTGACATCTGTAAGAATGGGCGACAATGACGAAAGAGCAAGAGTTGTTGTAGATATTTCAAATTTGAAAAAATACAATATTGAAAAAACGTCAAACAATATTGTTGTTATAAATGTTGAAACAAAGGCGGCTGCACCGACACCGAAGCCGACTGTAAACAACGGAAATTCAAACAACAATTCGACAATTACTGCCGATTCGAGCAAATTGATTGTGCTTGATGCAGGTCATGGAGGAAGTGACTCAGGCGCAGTTGGTTATTCTAACGGTAATGTGGTACTTGAAAAGAATTTGACTCTTGAAATAACATACAAAGTAAAAGAAATTCTTGAAAACGCCGGTTATACCGTTTCAATGACAAGAACAGGCGATACTTTGCCGTCATTGGTTGAACGTCCTACTCAAGCAAATGCTGAAAATGCCGCTGTTTTTGTAAGTATACATATCAATTCCGTTGACAATGCACCGAATGCTAACGGAACTGAAGTATATTATGCAGATTCAAATAATGGTAACGCTTACGGCACAACAAGCGAAAAGCTTGCAACCAATATATTAAACAGGATGCTTTATTATATGGGTTCAACAAACAGAGGCGTTAAAACTGCCGAACACGCAGTTACAAAACGCTGTGAAATGCCTGCGGCACTTACCGAAGTCGGCTTTATAACAAATCCTACGGAAGTTTATAATATGACTACCGACGAATATCAATATAAAGCTGCTCAAGGTATTGCCGAGGGAATAATGATAACATTAAAAGATATTAATGTTCCGCAATAATTTTGTCTTTAAAATGAACTGTCTTTCTTATTTGAGAAAGGCAGTTTTTTTTATTATAATGTTTCGACTAAAATATGTCGAAACATTTTTTTTATTCGACAACCGACTTTGACATTTTTCTTACAGTATATGGAGTATAATACTTTTTAGAGGTGAGCGATATGGAGATATATGCCGATGTAATATTTTTTGTAAATTTTATATTTTCATATGTGCTGTTATACATTCTCGGCAAGTTCGTTAATACGGTGAAAATAAAAAAGCTGCGTTTAGCCGTTGCGGCGGTAATCGGCGGAATAAGTTCGGCGATTATATTTTGTATAGAAATGCCGATGTGGATTTCGTATGTGCTGAGATGCGTGGCGATGTTTTTGATGATAACAACAGCCTATTTTGAAAAACGCAAAAACATACTAAATCAGATGTTATGGTTTGTAATGCTCGGCGGTATAATGATGTTTGTAATGATAATGCTTGTATCGCTTATGGGTAAAACAATCGGTATGGCAATCAACAACGGCATTGTATATTTTGATATTAATTCAAAGGTGTTTGCCGTATCGCTTGGAATATCGTGCATTATGATGATTTTCTTTGTAAAGATGTTTAAAAACAGAAAAAATAAAAAATACTATATACTGAATGTGACACATAATGACAGAACTATAACTGTTTCTGCATTGTTTGACAGCGGTAATTTACTTAAAGAGCCTATAACGGGTAAGTGTGTAAGCATACTTGAATGGGAAGCGGCGAAAGAACTGTTTGATACCGAAATAGAATTTTCGGATATTGAAAATTATATCGAAGATATGAAATTGTGGGCAGTACCGTTTAATTCGTTGGGGAATTCGTCCGATGTTTTGTTTGCTTTTTTGGCAGATGAGATAAACATACCGGAAGAAAATAAAACAATAGATAAAACATTTATAGGTTTGTACGGCAGCAGACTTTCAAATAATGAAGAATATCACGCATTGATTAATGCAGGCTTACTATGAAGGAGTTAAAGGAAATGGAATTATTAAGAAAAATCAGTTCAAAATTTATTTGTATCGGCTCAAATCCTCTGAAAAATGCGGAAGTCTTTTATATCGGAGGCAGTGACACATTGCCGCCGCCATTGAAAAAAGACGAGGAAGAAGCACTTATGAAAAAGCTTGCAAACGGTGATATGAGTGTTAAGGCTACATTGATTGAAAGAAATTTAAGGCTTGTTGTTTATATTGCAAGAAAGTTTGAAAATACGGGGATATATGTTGAGGACTTAATCTCAATCGGTACGATTGGTTTGATAAAAGCGATAAATACATTTAATCCGCTTAAAAATATAAAGCTTGCAACGTATGCGTCAAGGTGCATTGAAAATGAAATATTAATGTATCTTCGTAAAAATTCAAATATGCGCAGTGAGGTTTCTATTGATGAGCCGCTTAATGTGGATTGGGACGGAAATGAACTTTTGCTTTCTGATATACTCGGAACGGATAATGATGTTATCTGTAAAAATATAGAGGACGAGGTTGACAAGGCACTGCTTGTTGACGCGATGAAAAAACTGTCTGTAAGGGAGCAACAGATAATGCGGTTACGATTCGGACTCGGTAACGGAAAGGAAAAAACGCAAAAGGAAGTTGCAGATATGCTTGGTATATCGCAATCATATATTTCCAGACTTGAAAAAAGAATAATAGGCAGATTGAAAAAAGAAATAGCCAAAATGTGCTGAATATACATATTATCGTCATATCTTGTACATAACCGCAATAAAGCGGTTTTCAATCAAGGAGGAAAAAGATATGACGAACAAAGTGGAAATCTGCGGGGTGAATACGTCAAAACTCCCTGTTCTTTCAAGAGAGGAAAAAAATAAGTTATTTATAAAAATCAAGAACGGCGATTTACAGGCTCGGGTAACTTTTGTAAAGGGTAATTTAAGGCTTGTACTGAGCGTTATACAAAGATTTAATAATAGAGGTGAAAACGTAGACGATTTGTTTCAAGTCGGATGTATAGGACTGATAAAGGCGATAGATAATTTCGATTTAAGTCAGAATGTGCAATTCTCGACGTATGCCGTGCCGATGATTATCGGTGAAATAAGAAGATATTTGCGTGACAATAATTCTATCCGCGTGAGCCGTTCTCTTAAAGATATAGCATATAAAGCAATGCACGTCAAGGAACGGCTTATAAGTAAAAATTCAAAAGAGCCGACCATATCGGAAATAGCAAAAGAGCTTGACTTACCGAAAGAGGACGTTGTGTTTGCACTTGACGCAATAGCTGATCCGGTATCGCTGTTTGAGCCGATATATCACGACGGAGGCGAGGCTATTTATGTGATGGATCAGGTTAAAGACACTAAAAATGTTGACGAAAACTGGCTTGAAAATATTGCGTTGAGCGAAGCAATGAAACATCTTGACGAAAGGGAAAAGCATATTTTGAATTTAAGATTTTTTCAAAGCCGTACACAAATGGAGGTTGCGGAAGAAATCGGTATATCGCAGGCTCAAGTTTCCAGACTTGAAAAGAGTGCTTTAAAACAGCTTAGAAAATATGTATAATGCAGAATACAAAAATCGGGGCAAAAAGCCTCGATTTTTGTGATTAAATCTGAAAATTAATAAAAAAATTGTCGTCTGCTATTGCATTTTTGACATATTTCATGTATAATGATAGAAGAATATAATAGCATAATTTGTATTTATAAATAAACAAATTGGAGGAATGAAAATGATAAGCAAGGCATTTCAAAATATTGTAACGCAAATGGCTGATGTTTTTCCAAAGAAATTCGGTATTGTGGATTCGCATGGCTTGGCTTTGGCAAATAACGGCGGTGAACCGACAGGTGATATTATAGAAAATCTTGTATATGCGGCTACAAATAATGATAAATTACTTTTTAAGGACGGATATACAGTTCGTTCAATGTCAAATAAACCGTATGCCGAATATGTTGTATATGTTGAAGGCACTGATGAAGTATCAAAGTATTGTTGTAATTCCATTGTTGTTGCAGCAAATAATGTACGTCATTATTATGATGAAAAATATGACAAGAACAATTTTATGCAAAATATCATTTTCGATAATCTTCTTTCTTTTGATTTACACCAAAAAGCAAGAGAACTTCATGTTGATATAGATATTCCGAGAGCAGTTTTCTATATAAAGGTGCTTGACGAGGGTGAAGTAGGTATTTACGATGTGCTTAGAAATATGTTCCCGGATAAAGAGAGAGATTTTGTTATCAATATAGATACAAAAAATCTTGTGCTTATAAAGGAACTTAAGGAAGTTGAAAATTCTCAAAAACTTGAAGAAACGGCACAAGCTATTGTTGATACGGTAAATGCGGAAACAATGCTTACAGTATGCGTTGGTTTAAGTACGGTTGCTTATAATATCGACCAGATTAATAATGCATACAAAGAGGCACAGATTGCCCTTGAAGTAGGTAAAGTGTTTGATGAAGAAAAGTATATTCTGAATTATGATAATTTGGGTATTGGCAGACTTATTTATCAGTTGCCTATAAAACTTTGTGAATTGTTCTTGCAAGAGGTGTTTAAGAAGGGGGATATATCAACTCTTGATGACGAAACAATTTTGACAATAAATAAGTTCTTTGAAAATGACCTTAATGTCAGCGAAACATCAAGACAGCTTTTCGTACACAGAAATACTCTTGTATACAGACTTGAAAAGATTTACAAGCTGACAGGTCTTGATTTGAGAAAGTTTGACCAGGCTATCGTATTTAAAGTGGCAATGATGGTGCATAAGTATCTTGAATCAAATTCAATGAAAATCTGATAATGATTTTTGGGGGGTGTGTAAACCACACCCCTATATTTTTGTTTTTTAAGGAGCAATGAAATATGTCTGATAAGAAAAAAATAGTTTTGACGGCATTGATAACAGCTGTTGTTACTGCTTTTATCAGCGTCAATTTAACATCGTTTGTAAAGGACAGAATTGCGATATATCTTCCGAGCAAGGACGAGAATAAGGCCTTTTCAAATAAAATGACGGCAGTTGAAAATATGCTTAGCAGTAACTATTTGTATGATTTTGACAAAACAAAACTTCGAGATGATGCGATTAAAGCATATGTTGACGGACTTGACGAGCCGTATACGCATTACTACACTCAAAGCGAGTTTTCTTCATATATAGACAATATCCAAGACGGCTATGTCGGGATAGGAGTAATAGTCGGAGTGAATGACGATAATCAAATAGAAGTTGTCGCACCGTTTGAGGACAGTCCGGCATATAACGCGGGAATACAGCCAAGCGATATTATAAAGGCGATAGACGGTGTGGAATACAGCGGCGATAAGCTTTCAGAAGCGGTTGGCAATATAAAAAACGGAGAGATAGGAACGACTGTTGATATTAAAATTCTTCGCGGTGAAGAAGAACTTGACATAACGGTTACAAGAGATGATATTGCAACTGATTCCGTAGACGGTGAAATGCTTAACGACAATATCGGTTATATCCGTGTGACAGGTTTCAATACAACATCGGATAACGGTGAAAAGAGTACATTCAGTGAATTTAAAGATAAGATTACTGAACTTCAGTCAAGCGGTATGAGCAAAATGATTATTGACTTGCGTGATAATCCGGGCGGTGTGCTTGACGAGGCTTGCAATATGGCAGATATGATTTTACCGGAGGGTATTATAACATACACCGAAACAAAATCCGGCAAGAGAACGGATTATAATTCGGATGCGGAAAGTCTTGATATTCCGATAGTGATACTTATAAACGAAAACAGCGCAAGTGCGTCTGAAGTGTTTACGGGTGCGTTAAAAGACTACGGCAAGGCAACAGTTGTAGGTAAAAAGAGTTACGGTAAGGGAATAGTGCAAAGCGTACTTCCGTTCTATGACGGCTCGGGAATGTCGCTTACCGTTGCAAAATATTATACACCTAACGGCACTTGCATACACGGAATAGGCATTGAGCCTGATGTTGAGGTCGATATGCCTGACGAATATAAAGATATGTATGCGTCAATGGTTGAGCATGATAAAGATACTCAACTTCAAAAAGCGATTGAGATTATAAAGGAAAAATAGTTATATTTTCACGCTTGAATAAATATATAGCATATGTTACAATAGAAAAAAATAATTTGTGATGGAGAATTAATAATGATTTCATTTGGTAAATGGCCGCGTGTTTTATTTGCGAGCGTGCTGGCAATGGCTTTATGGACGTTTATAAGCGTAAATACAAACATTTTCAGCGTAGACGGAAAGTTTGACGGATTTATGTATTTCACGTCATATATATTGGTGATAGGAGTATGGACACTTGTCGCTGTTAAAATAAATGTATCGGATAAGTTTTATAAAGCAATTTCGATATTCATATTTGCTCTGACACCGTTTTTCTGTATGCAGGTGGCAATGATATTGTCGGGGGCGGCAGAGTATTCGTTTGGAATATACTTTATAAATATTATGTTCTATGTCGCGATTATGGCGATAATTCTTGCGATTACAAGAAGTATGAAATGGACGGCAATAGTAACAAATCTTGTTGCGTACTTATTCAACTTGTCAAGCTTCGTTGTAAATATTTTAAGAGGCACACCGCTAATTCCAAGCGATTTCCTTGCAATCGGTACGGCGGCACAGGTAGCGGAAAATTACACATTTCAGCTGAGATACCCGATTGTTGTAGCAACGGTTATAGTGGTGTTGGTTATAACGTTAATCGCTAAATTTTCGTTTAATCCGCAGTTTAAGCACAAAAATCTTATATTTTCTTTAAGCGGCGGTGCAGTTGCACTTGCATTTATAATAACAATGTCATGTATAGATTTTACTAATTCATCAATGGATGTGTACGACCAGTATCACGCCAATAATACGCATGGCTCGTTATACAGTTTCTATATTAACGTAAGAAAAATGATGCTTAGCAAGCCTAAAGGATATAAGGAAGAGGACGTACAGGCACTTTTGAGTAATGCCGACAGTGAGGAACAAACGACTGTTGACAAAGAAGAAATGCCGAATATCATTGCGATAATGAATGAGAGCTTTTCGGATTTGAACGTTGTCGGTGACCTTCAGACGAGTGAAGATTATATGCCGTTTATACACAGTATGACTAAGAATACGATAAAAGGTCAACTGTTGGTGTCACCGTTCGGCGGATATACTTGTAATACCGAATTTGAATTTTTGACGGGACTTTCAATGGGCGTGTTGCCGAGAGGTTCGGTCCCATATCTTCAATATGTGTCAAAACAATATCCGTTCTCACTTCCGTCACATCTTGATGAACTCGGATATAAGAGCGTAGCCGTTCATCCGTATTTGGGAAGATGTTGGAACAGACAAAAGATTTATGAGCTTATGGGCTTTGATGAATTCATAAGTTTTGATAATAT
>ERZ773164.3131-NODE-3131-length-11895-cov-3.133446_pt1 | contig 11895 bp, 10 predicted proteins | sample MGYA00511917_ERZ773164 | MGnify/ENA primary metagenome ERZ773164 (study PRJEB29015, sample SAMEA2737847) | human gut metagenome | biome: human gut; feature: human-associated habitat; material: faeces | place: China | collected 2012 ...
GATCGGAACGACCTCCGGCTCGATGCCGCAGGCTGTCATCGCCTCTTTGGCGGTATCGATCAGGTACATGCACGGCTCAATTTTTTCTTTCATGTTGTAGTAGCTGTCCGTTACTTCGGCGATCACGGTGCCCTTACCGTATTTGCGGTTCAGAAAATCGGCGGCTTCGGCGAAAAATTTCTTTTTCTGTTCAAATTTTTCATGGTCGTGATCGCGGATGATATAATTTAACTGCGCCTCTTCTACATTTCCGCTCATTTCATCCAGATGATAGAATCCCTCGTAACCTTCTGTGTACATCGGATTTTCGAAGACCGGCAGCAGGCTCTGAAATTCCATGCCGATGAGAAGGGCATTTTTCATCTTGAGCTTCGCATCACCCGGATGGATGCTGGCTCCCTGAATCCGGACTTTGCCGGAAGCGGCGTTGAAATTTTCATATTCGATCTCGCCGATCGGACCGCCGTCTACCGTATAAGCAACCGCTGCACCGAAGTCTTTCACATCGAAACGATCCGCGCCGCGTCCGATCTCCTCGTCCGGCGTAAATCCAATGCAGATCTCGCCGTGCGGGATCTCCGGGTGGCTCAGGAAATATTCTGCCATCGTCATGATCTCCGCCACGCCTGCCTTATCGTCGGCGCCCAGAAGCGTGGTTCCGTCGGTTACGATCAGATCCTGACCTTTTAAGTCGGCTAAAAACGGAAATTCTGAAACTTTCATGACAATTTGTTTTTCTGCATTTAATACGATATCTTTGCCGTCATATGCCTGGACGATGCGCGGCTTTACGTTTGTTCCGGTTAAGGACGGCGCGGTGTCCATGTGGGAAATGAAGCCAAGTGCCGGGATGGTGGTTTTCTGTCCAACGCCGGATGCACCGTGAGCAGAGGTACTGCCTGTATTATCCGGAATGCGTGCAAACAAGTATCCGTACTCGCTCATCCGCACATCGGATGCACCCATTTCTTCCAGCTCGCGTTTCAGCTCATTGGCTAACAGAAGCTGTTTTTTTGTGCTCGGGCAGGTGTCATATGCCTCGTCTGACTGCGTATCATATGATACATATTTCAAAAAACGTTCTACGGCTGTTGTCATGAAAAATCATCCTCTCTTTCTCCTAAATCCCGGCTCAGCGGTTCCAGATAATGGACTAATATATCCCGGTGGCTTTTGATGCGCCACGTTTTATCCATTTCCTCATATGTAAAACTCTTTCGTCCGCCCTGCTGCATCCGCTCCCAGTATGCGTCCAGATGGAAAAATGGCAGGTAGTAAAGTTCATCCCTCTGTGAAAAATATATAATTAAGAAAGCAATCCCGCCCTGCTCTTCAAATTCCCGCATAAATGCGACCTGATGCGGATGGACGTTCTGCAGTGGAAATGTATCTGCCGCGCATTCTTTCGCATCAAAGCAGACCGGGACGCCCTGAATCGCGCCGATGTAATCGACGGTACTCTTCTGATCGAAATACGCCAGCGTGATATGGCGGCTGGTTTTATCGATCGAGACGGGCGTGATCGGCGTCGGGATTTTCTGGATCAATGCCAGCTTTTTCTCACGGTAAAGATCGTTTGTGTGGTTTATCATATCCTCCAGGGTTGAACCACGAAGTCCCCGGCTGTTCCAAGTCCCCATGTTGTTGCTCCTCCACTTATTTTTTTGATTTTTCGCACAATTTAAAATTTACAGGCGATGATTGGCTGGGCGTTTTGGAGCTGATTTCATCATCTCTTCCATCCGTTTCATCTCCGCCGGCATAGGCGCGGTAAATTCTTTGCCCGCCAGATATGAAAGCGGCTCGGAGATCGTTTCCGGCATTACCAGCCGCCACGCATGAAGCATCTGCGAACGAACGCCGAAACGTTTTTTCACTTCCTCATTGACCTGGGGATCACCGTACTTCGGATCCCCGGCGATCGGGTGCCCGATGGATGCCAGGTGGGCGCGGATCTGGTGGGAACGCCCGGTGATCAGGTGAACCTCCAGAAGGGTATATCCGTTTCCAGACGCCAGTGGTCTGTATGCAGTCCGGATCAGCAGACTTCCAGGGGTCTCCTCTTTTCGGATCGACACCTGATTCGTCTTTTCATTTTTCGTCAGCCATCCCTCGATCCGGGCCTCGCCTTTTACGATTCCCCGCACGACACAGACATAATATTTTCCCAGACTCCGGTCCTTGATGACCTCGGACATGATCTGCAGTCCCGGCAGGGAACGTCCAGCTGCCACTATGCCGCTTGTGTTGCGGTCGAGGCGGTTGCAGACGGACGGGCGGAAGCACGCCAGGTCCTCTTTCTTTAATTTGCCAGAATCCAGCAGATAGTCGATCAGGTATTCGACCAGCGATTCATCCGTCTCTTTCGCTTTCTGGGACAGCATTCCAGATGGCTTATTGATCAGTAAAATATGTTCGTCCTCGTAGACGATATCGAGCTTTTTCTTTTGAACCTTCTGAATCTTCACTTCCGAAAACTTCTCGATCGTCTCCTCTGCCAGAAACAGCTTGATCTCATCGCCCTCGGTCAGATGTTCGGAACCGTCGCATTTTTTTCCGTTCAGGGTAATATTTTTCTTTCGCATCATTTTATAAATGAAGCTTTTTCCCGCCAGATTCAGATATTTTGCCAGCAGCTTGTCCAGGCGCTGCCCCGCCTCATTTTTAGATACTGTCAGCATCCGCATGGCTGCCGCCTCCCTTTTTTACATCGATAATCCTTTTATTACGCGCACGCCGTACTCTACAGTTCCATCGTCCTCATACTCTGACGCCGGTTTCAGGCTGTGAATCCGCTTGTCAAAGGTGCTGCGTGAGGTCACGATTTTCAGGTTCGGATCCAGTTTATTGGCCTTTAACAGTTCATTTAAACCTGCCTCCGCGCGCTTTATATTTAGCTTTGGATTGATGCAGTACACATAGATGCCAGTCGGGTGAACGACGGTCACATCGGACGGAATCACATCTTCCGGTGTCGTCAGAACCAGATCATAGAGAACTTCAAATTTTTCCTCATACGGCATATATGCCTCATGAAACGCCTGCTCCGGCGTATGGTATTTGAAAATGGCAATCAGCGGGGATGCGAGATTCGCCGCCGGAAGTACTGTGACGATCGCCATGACCGTCAGAATTTTTTTGACGGAATCATTGTCTGTAAAAGACCGTCCAACCAGCTGTGCGATGATAAATAATGCCAGAAGTGCGATGATAAAAAGCTGTTTCCGCTTGAAATGATTGCGGTAGCCGTAATCGCCTTTTTTTATCTTTTTCACGGTGTAAAAATCCTTTCTATCATGTTTTTATTGAATGATACTAGCTTTTTGTCTGATTTAATGGTTTAACGCCTGCATCGCGCGCAGAATCCACTCATGCGGAACTATCTTGCAGAGCACAAAGAATGCCTTCATCCATACGCCGTAAATCGACACGCTTTTTCCCGCCATACAGTCGCGGATGGCAAGTTTTACAACTTTGTGCGGATCTGCCATCACCAGACGCTTATAAAGAGGAATCTCCCCAGTTGTCTCGGCAATGTCGAAAAATTCGGTTTTGACCGGTCCGGGGCAGACCGCCGTCACGCCGATTCTGCGCGGGCGGAGTTCTTCCCGCAGGGCGCGGCTGTAGCTTAAGACAAATGCCTTGGTTGCCGCATAGATGGCAAATCCCGGCTGCGGCAGAAAGGAGGCTGCTGACGCGAACTGGAGAATCCGGCTGTTTTCGCTCATATAGGGAAGCACCATATGCGTGACCGCGCACAGCGCCTCGCAGTTGAGCTCTACCATTCCCGTTTCATCGTCAAGCGGCAGGTTCCCGACCGTTCCGATTTTACCAAAGCCGGAAGCATTTACTAAAAGCTTTACGTTGGGCTTGCGCGCCGCCAGCTCGTTTTCCAGCGTCTCCCGCTGGGATGCATCCGTCAGATCGATGGCGAAACACCGCGCCGGGATCGGCAGCGTCCGTTCCAGCTCCTGCATCCGGTCCATCCGGCGGGCAATCAGCCAGACTTCCTGAAGTCCCGAAAAGCGATCCGCCAGCTGTCTGGCTGCCTCGCGCCCCATGCCGGAAGAGGCACCTGTAATTATCGCAATTTTCATGAGAAATTCCTCCCGTCTCAAGTATGTACGCTCGGAGTCTTTCCTGCATTCCGAGAGTACATGAGTTTTATTTCTTCTTGTGCACGTTCCGGATGGCTTTTTTCTTTCCGCTTCCGCTGCTCTTTCCACCTACAGCGCCGCCAAATCCCCCCGCATTTCGTCCATTTCCATTTATGCCGGTCTGTTTGTGCCCGGCCATACTGCCCACAGCCGGTCGTTTGGTGTCTTTTGCACGATTGGCAGCAGCCGGTTTTGCCGTCTGGGTGCCATGATGCGCCCCTTTATATCCGCCAGCCGCGAAATCGCGGCCTTTGATCTGCCGCGGACGGATCAGGCATTTCTTATCAAAACCGATCAGATCCGTTCTGCCTGCCAGACGGAGTGCTTCCAGCACCAGATCATAGTTTTTCGGATTGCGGTACTGGATCAACGCACGCTGCATCGCTTTCTCATGCGGGTTGGTCGGCACGTACACTTTTTCCATCGTGCGCGGATCATATCCCGTGTAATACATACACGTAGACAGTGTGGATGGCGTCGGATAGAAATCCTGCACCTGCTCCGGCATGTAGCCGAGGTCGCGCAGATATTCTGCCAGTTCGATCGCCTCCTTGAGCGTGGAACCTGGATGGGAGGACATCAGGTACGGAACGAGGTACTGCTTCATTCCCAGCGAGTCATTCATCGCTGCATATTCCTTCATGAACTGGCGATAAACCTTATTCTCCGGTTTTCCCATCCGTTTTAATACATTATCCGATATATGTTCCGGCGCTACCTTGAGCTGTCCGCTGACATGGTACTGACAAAGCTCCCGCAAGAATGCCCGGTTTTTCTCCGCCAGCAGATAATCGAAACGGATACCCGAACGGATGAAAACTTTTTTTACCTTCGGAATCGCCCGCAGCTTCTTTAACAGGGAAATATAGTCGCTGTGATCGGCATTCATGTTTTTGCACGGCTGCGGGAACAGGCACTGTTTGTGCGGACAGGCACCGTAGGTCATCTGTTTTTCGCATGCCGGGTGACGGAAGTTTGCGGTCGGACCGCCGACATCGTGGATGTAGCCCTTGAAATCCGGTTCCTGGGTCAAAAGTTCTGCTTCCTGAATAATCGATTCATGGCTGCGGGTCTGCACGATGCGTCCCTGATGGAAGGTCAGCGCACAGAAGCTGCATCCGCCGAAGCATCCGCGGTTGCTGATCAGGCTGAATTTTACTTCCGTGATCGCTGGAATACCACCCGCTGCATCGTAACACGGATGCCAGGTTCTCATGTATGGAAGTGCGTAGACATCGTCCATCTCTTCCTGGGTCAGTGGTTTCGCCGCCGGATTCTGTACCACATAGAGGCGGTCGCTGTACGGCTCAACGAGGCGTTTTCCCGAAAATGGATCGGTGTTGCTGTACTGGGTGTAAAAGCTCTCCGCATACGTCTTTTTATCGGAGGAAACCTCGCGGTAAGACGGCAGACGGATTTCGTCGTAAACAGAATCCAGGTTTTCCGCCTTATAAACAGTTCCCTCGATGAAGGTGATATCCTTTGCCTCGATGCCGCTGGCCAGTGCATCCGCGATCTCCACGATCGAGCGCTCGCCCATTCCGTAGGAAATCAGATCTGCCTGGGAATCCAGCAGAATGGACCGTTTCATTTTTCCGGACCAGTAATCATAATGTGCCAGACGCCGCAGGCTGGCTTCGATACCGCCGAGAATGATCGGCTTTTTCGACCAGGTGCGGATCAGATTAGAATAGACGATCGTCGCATAATCCGGACGTTTTCCCATCTCGCCGCCCGGTGTGTAGGAATCCTTTGCGCGGCGCTTTTTCGAAACCGAATAATGGTTTACCATCGAGTCCATATTTCCGGCACTAACCAGCCATCCGAGACGCGGTTCGCCCAGAATCTGAATGGATTCCGGATTCTTCCAGTCCGGCTGGGCGATGATGCCTACTTTATAGCCGTGCGCTTCGAGTATACGGCTGATGATCGCGTGGCCGAACGACGGATGATCGACATACGCATCCCCGCACACGTAGACAAAATCGCAGCTCTCCCAGCCGCGCTTGTCCATATCCGCCCTGCAGATCGGTAAAAAATCATGTATCATTTTATCTTGCCCCCTGTATCAGTTCCCGGTAGTCCCGGATATAAAAATCAGCTAATTCTTTCTTTTCTTCGATCATGGAAAGTGAAAATACGTCCTCGACCGCGCCGACGCGCATACCAGCCCGTTTTCCAGCCAGAATCCCCGCCGGGACATCCTCAAATACCAAACATTTTTCCGGCTGTACGCCCAGATCCGCCGCCACCTTCAGATAGATATCCGGCGCCGGTTTTCCTGCCGCCACCTCACAGGCAGTTGCCACCACACCGAAATAGGAACGGATTTCCAGAGAATCCAGCACAGCTGCTACCATATCCTGTGCATTGCTCGTCGCAATTCCCATGCGGATTCCTTTTTTCTTTAAAAATGAAAGAAATTCCGCAACACCCGATTTCAGCGGTACCTCATGGCGGTATTTATCGATCGACATTTCAATCCAGATGGCCTTTATCTCATCCAGGGTCATCGGCAGCTGGAAGCGATCTTTAAAATAGATTGCTGTCTCGGAAAAGCTCATGCCCTCGATCACCTTCTCAAGATCTTCCGGACAGTCATAGCCGTAACGCTTTAAAAATTCCACATCGATCGCTTTCCACATCCACATGGAATCGACCAGGGTGCCGTCGAGATCGAAGAGGACGGCGTCTACTGTGTTCCAGTTGATTTCAGGAGGTGTGTTATTTTGGGTGTCTGACAAATTTTCGTCATTCGATACACAATTTTGTGAGGTTAGCGTTCTTTCTTTTAACGCTCTAATTTCATCTTCCGTCAGCGCCCGGTACTCTCCCGTCGCCAGTGCCTCATCCAGGGCAAGCGGTCCCATCGAAAGGCGTTTCAGGTAAATGACTTCGCCGCCCTCTGCCTCAAACATCCGCTTTACCTGATGAAATTTTCCTTCATGGATGGTCAGGCGCGCCTCGCAGAGGTCTTCTCCTGCGTCGTTCCATTTTTTCTCGATCACAAGCTCTGCCGGCCGTACCGGTGTGCCATCCTTCAGCGTCAGTCCTGCCTGAAAGCGCGCTTCGATTCCTTCTTTCAGTGTTCCCTTTACGCGTGCAAAATAGACCTTATCCACGTGTTTTTTCGGTGCCAGAAGCTCATGCGCCAGCGCACCGTCGTTTGTGATGAGAAGCAGTCCTTCCGTATCAATATCGAGGCGTCCGACCGGGAAGAGGTCTTTTCGCTTTGCTTCATCAATAAGGTCAATGACAGTCTGATAGCGCCCGTCTTCCGTTGCGGAAACGACGCCCTGCGGTTTATTTAACATATAATATTCCGTGTCTGCCCAGCCAACCGGCTGTCCATCCAGTGTAACCCGGGTTTCGTCCGGGAATATTTTCCGGTCAGACTCGCGGCAGACGGTTCCATCGACCAGAACCCGCCCTTTGCGGATCATCTCTTTTACCTGACTGCGCGTTCCCTGCTTCATCTCTGCCAGGAAACGGTCTAAACGTATACTTTTACCCTGTCCCATCACTGCCACCTCCATCCGGGATTGTATTTATTTTTAAGCTGACCGCCCCGTTTCTGCGCCCAGCCAAGCGGAAATCCATCCACACAGATTAGTACAAGACCATCTGCTGCCTCTTCCTCTGCGGCTGTCAATGTCTCGCCCTTTAAATAGCGGATCGTGCGCTCATCCGAGGCATTAAAATTTAAGTAATTTACAAATTCCTGCATCCGCAGGTTCATTGCCAGCGCCTGGGATGGTTCAAACCGCCCTTTTTTCAGTTCTCCGAGCAGAAGTCCGGTACGCAGACAGCGGAGCGGCTTAAAATAACGTGTATTGTCGCCTGCCAGCGCTGCCGGGAGGTAATAGATGCGCTCGCCGTCACGGTAGAATTGCTCCGGATTCCAGGTTCTTACCGGAAGCTGGCGCAGAAGCTCAAACAGGGGGGAAAAATCCTCGGCGGTCTGGTTTTGCGCCACGTTTTTTCCCTTTCCAAACATTTTCCCTTTCGCTTTTCCGGAAGCCATCTGTCTGGACTTACCGTCTTCCGCCACACGGCACAACCGCGCTTCTATTTCCTCTACCAAAAGTGGATCGCTCAATGCTTTCTCACCGGCATTTTTCAAATCCTTGACATTTGCGTCTGGTTTCTCCGTCCGCTTCTCCAACAGCGCAACAAAATGTCCTTCGCCCTCCAGACGGTGCGGAAACAATCTCAGACAGCCCTCAATGCCACGGCTTCCCTCAAAGCCATATTCCGGTTTCTGCGGCACGACCGCCATCTGCGGATATTTCTCCAGAATATACTCGATCGTTCCCTCGTCCTCGTCCCTGTCAAAGGTACAGGTCGAATAAACCAGTTTCCCGCCCGGCGCAAGCATCTGCACGGCACAGTCGAGAATCTGGCGCTGCAGCGGCGCATAATAATCGGGACCTTTTTCGTTCCAGCTCTTTACCATCGACGGATCGCGGCGGAACATACCTTCGCCGGAGCACGGCGCATCGACCAGAATCTTATCAAAAAACTCCGGCAGGATGCCAGCCATTTTTTCCGGTGCCTCGCTCGTTACACAGATATTTCCCGCTCCGAACATTTCCAGATTTTTAAGAAGCGCTTTTGCGCGCGAATTGCTGATATCATTGGAAAACAGGACACCTGTACCGGCTAATTTCGCCGCCAGTTCCGTACTTTTACCGCCCGGTGCCGCGCACAAATCCAGAACCCGGTCACCCGGCTTGATCGGCAGCCATGCCGCCGGTGCCATCGCACTCGGTTCCTGCAAATAGTAGAGTCCCGCGTAATACCACGGATGCCTGGATGGGCGTTCGCCCTGATAATAAAAACCGTTCTTTGTCCACGGCACTGGTTTCAAATTCCAGTCCGCCGTCTGTGCCATCTCTAAAAACTGTTCCGGTGTCAGCCTGCCCGTGTTGACGCGCAGCCCTGAACGCGGCTCTTCCTCATACGAAGCCAGATACTCCGGGTATTCCTCTCCCAGAAATTGTTTCATTTTTTCAAGAAATTCTTCCGGCAGTTCTCGGTAATCCAATCGTTTTCCTCCTGTTTTTGTCTATTGCTCTGTATATCCATTTATAATCGTGATTCTAAAGACTTTTTCTTCGCGCTCATTCGTTCTTTCTTTGTTCGGTATGCCGGTTTTCAGGCTTCCAAAAGGAATGAGCCATTTTCTGTCTACATATATATAATCTATCTTTATATTACTTTTTAATGATAGAAAGGCGCTCCCATGCCATATATAAAAAAAATATTATCCGCCCTGTTCCCAGCACTTATCCTGGCGCTTCTGCTCTCGCATCCGCGTCTCTCTGCGGATGGGGCACAGAAAGGACTTCTTTTATGGTTCAATACGGTCTTTCCGACGTTATTTCCCTTTATGCTCTTCTCAAAGCTTTTAGCTGAACACGGCGGCGTCCGGCTGCTTCTAGCGCCATTTCACCCAGTTTTGAAACATCTTGGTATGTCTGTCTACAGCGGCTATGCCCTGCTTGCCGGGATGCTCTGCGGTTACCCGATGGGAATGAAAACTGCCGCCGATTTTAACCGGAAATCGCTGCTTTCGGCACATGAAAAACGGCTTCTGACCGCCATCAGCGCTTCGCCAAGCCCCATGTTTATCGCCGGATATGCTGCACCTAGGCTGAACCCGGCAGTTCCGTCAAACTATCTGGTTCTGGCACTATATACGCCGCTTTTATTGGTTGGAAGTCTCCTATGCATTTATAATAAAGTAACTTCTTTTACCCTTCAAAACCGATTTTTTTCGAAAGAAGCCGGCTCTGTCAAGCCTGCCCGCACAAAATCCACATCCGTCTCCGTTCCCGCTTCCTTCGACACCATCCTGATGGACTGCATCGAACTGCAGGTCCGCATCGGCGGTTTGATCATGCTGTATTCGATCCTCGCTGCCTTTGCCGACGCCTTCTGTTCCGGCACGCTGCGTCTGGTTCTGATCGGGACGGCTGAAATGACAACCGGCATCGATGCGATCGCCCGTTCTGGTGCCATATTCAGTATCCCGGTTCAATCCGGCGCGATGGCGGCATGTGCCGCGTTCGGCGGGTTATCCGGGATCGCCCAGACAAATTCAGTCATACGGGACAGCCGAAAAGACAGAGAAAAAGATGCCGGACTTTCCATCCGGCATTATGTACTGTGGAAACTGGTTCACGCCAGTCTCTCGTTCGTTCTCTTTATTCTGCTGCTTCGCCGGATGCCGCCTGTGTAGCGACCGCTGCTGCCTCGGCGCCTGTGTTCTCCTCCGGCTCGGTCACGACACTGCCAGCCAGCTCATTGCGGTTGGAAGATACAACATCGTAGCTGGACTGCATCGAACTCATGTAAGACTCGAAACGGCTCTGCGCGCCCTCCATCGAATGCTTGATGATGGTCTGCAGGCTGCGGAGCATGTCGTCTGTGTACTGAACGGAACCCTGGCGGATATTGTTTGCCTCTGTGACAGCGTTGTCCACGATCTGCTGTGCCTGTGCATTTGCCTGCTCAATAATGCTGTTTGCTTCTGCATATGCACGCTGCATGATCTCATGCTCATTAACCAGCTCATTGGTCTGGGCGGTCGCCTCGGCTACCATCGCGTCTGCCTGGGAACGTGCCTCCTGCAGAATCGCATCCTGGTTGCTGATGATCTTCTGATATTTCTTGATCTCCTCCGGAATGCGAAGACGCAGTTCCACGAGCAGTTCTTCAATCTCTTCTTTATTTACTAAAATCTTCGTGTTGGACAGCGGCTGAAACTTGCAGCTGTCGATATAATCTTCAATTTCTGTGATGATCTGTTCAATTCTGCTCATAGCTTTTCTCCTTACTTACATTCCCTGTCTTCCTGAAGCGCCTGGTATTTCTCCTGTACTTGTTTTGCAATGACCGGATCAAGAAATTCGGAAATGTCTCCGCCGTACATCGCAACCTCTTTTGCCATACTGGAACTTAAATACGCGTATTTAAGGTTCGTTGTCAGAAACAGGGTATCTATTTCGGGTGCAATCACCCGGTTCATCTGCGCGAGCTGCAGCTCATATTCGAAATCCGTGATCGCACGCAGACCACGCACGATGACCTTTGCGTGATTCTGGCGCATGAAATCGACCAGAAGTCCGTCAAACGACTGCACCTCCACGTTAGGAATGTCTTTTGTCACTTCCTCTAACATCTTAACACGTTCTTCGACAGAAAACAACGGAGATTTTGCGTTATTACACAAAACTCCCACGATGACCTGATCAAAAATTTCGGAGGATCGCTTTATAATATCAAAATGTCCGAGCGTCACCGGATCAAAGCTGCCCGGATAAATGGCTGTTTTCATCTTTTTTTCTCCTTTGGTATTCAAGCTTTTCGGATAAACAGATGTTTATTCGTCTTATATATCTTCTCTTTTTCGAGATGGTATCCCAGTTCTGAAAGGTAGCTGCACCCGGTCTCTTTTGATGCCTCTGTGATGATCATCGTATGTTCATCTGCCAGGGACGAATGCGCCAGATAAGTAAGCACTTCTTTCTCCCAGAGATGGTTGTACGGAGGATCCATAAAAATGAAATCAAACGCACTCTTCCGGTTTTCTATCCGTTTCAATGCATCCGAAATATCACAGTTTAACAGCGTCGCCTTATCAGCTAGGCGGGCCGCTTTCAGATTGTCACGGATGCAGTCCTCGTCCGGCACCTCGTTTTTGATGTCGGTGAGCTGCCGCAGCAGGAAAGCA
>ERZ773164.3132-NODE-3132-length-11893-cov-3.751478_pt1 | contig 11893 bp, 7 predicted proteins | sample MGYA00511917_ERZ773164 | MGnify/ENA primary metagenome ERZ773164 (study PRJEB29015, sample SAMEA2737847) | human gut metagenome | biome: human gut; feature: human-associated habitat; material: faeces | place: China | collected 2012 ...
TTTTTTTTTTCTATCAAAGAACAGTAGAGTCTTCGGAGAAGCAATTGATATCTTATACCTTCCGGAACTCGGATAAAATTAAACGATATGAGAAAGTATTTCCTTTATGCTTGCCTGTTGTTCGCAGGTGTGTTTACCGCTTGCGGTAACGATGATTCGGACGGGATTGATCCGTCGATCCCTTTCTACCAGAATTTGGGTGTCGAATATAATGTTACGCAGAATCATACCCATATAGGCGCAAATTTCAATAAGTATAACAGTGAAGGAGCCAATCTGCGCCTGCCGGCCAAAGGTATTCTCTTTAACGGGAAAGCACCTGACTTTTTGGGGATGGGAACCTATATGTATATGCTGTCCGAGTCCGGGCTGGACCCGGTCACGTTCACCTTTACCCGTTGGAAGGACCAGGTTTATACAAACAAGGCCTCTATCGACGATGTCGATCCGATCGCGCTTCCCGAATCTCTGACGTCTATTAAAGGTAATGGCACGACCGTTATCACTTGGGTAGGAAAGCCGGTCGGAAAGGATGAATATGTCCAGGCACATCTGACCTACAATGGTGGTGTTTATGATATCAACAATACGCAGGAAGGTGCGACCTTTATCACGCTGAACTTTACGAATCCGACCTCTGCCGCCAAAGGAACTTTGTTCCTGAGCCGCGTCAGGAAACTCCCTTTGCAGGAGAGCAACGGCAATGCAGGAGGAAAGATCGATGTCTCTTATGTGCAGAACAAGGATGTTACATTTGAATAATCACGATTGAAAGGCTATTTCCCCGCTTTCCGAAATCAGTAGGACAGACAGTTTCCCATCGGGGAACAGGGGTGCACAGTGCTCCTGGCATTTCTGCAACAGAAGGGGGAAGAAGCTTTGCTGTTCGGTCTCACTGAACAGTTCCCATAGTTCCCTGGCCAGTGTCAGGGAATCTATTGTTTGTACGGATTCCGGTTTGCAGCCTGCCTTTCCGGCCAGTTCTTTCAGGAAGGTTTTGTTCATGACGACTTTCTTGCTGTGCGTGTTCAGTGCTCCTTCTGCCAGTTTGACGGCTTTGCCGATCATGATTCCCATGATGACTTCGGCGAATTGCAGTTCGGTAGCTATTTTCAGTGTTTCTCCGATAAAGTTCCCGTAGTGCACGAACATCTGTGGAGGAAGTTCTTCCGACAACTGTTCCGACAGGTAGCCTTTCAGGAAACGCTCGCTTTTCGCCCCTGAGTTGATGACGAGGCGGGAGCATCCTATTGCTTTCGCAACTTCGGCTTCTTTCCTGATCGAGGCAATAAAGGCATCGTTCGAGAAAGGGCGTACGATTCCGGATGTCCCGATGATCGAGATTCCGCCGACAATTCCCAACTTCGGGTTGAATGTCCGGGCAGCCAACTCTTTCCCTCCCGGAACGGAGATCGTAACGACCACCTCCTTTATCTTGCCCGACAGGCCGTTTTCTTCCAGTATTGTTGTCAGTTCTTCGATAATCAGGCGGCGGGGAGTGGCGTTGATGGCTGGTCCGCCTATTTCGAGGCCGAGACCGGGAAGCGTTACCGTACCGACCCCTTCACCGCCGCGAAACAGGATAACGGGGACGGGGGATTGTCCTGCCTGCAACTCGATACGGACGATGACGGAACAGCCGTTTGTCACGTCCGGATCGTCGCCGGAGTCCTTTATAACTGTGCACAGGGCGGCGTTATCCACCCATTCGGTAGCGGTGACAGGGAGTATGATCTTTTCTCCGGAAGGGAGCGTGATGCAACTTGTGGTTTGTACCGTTTGGCTCAGAAGAGCGACTAAGGCGGCTTTGGCGGCAGCCGTAGCACATGCGCCGGTCGTGAAGCCGCTCCGGAGCGGGAAGAAACCGGGAGCGAGGCGTTCGATGGCTTTACGAAGTCCTTCCGGGCCTTGCACGAAGGTGAAACTGTCGGGCAGGGGAGGGCGTTGTATGACATAGACGGGAATGCCGCAGGCTTGTGCTGCTTCGACCTTTTCCTTGAAATATCCGCTTTCCCCGCTTTCCTTTGTCAGTATAGCATCCGGATGAAGCCGGTCCAGCAGCTTCTTCTCGTCTTCTCCTTCATGGAAAAAAATGATCCGTTCTTTCGGGAATCCGTTGGATTCGGCCAGCGAAAGCGACTCTTTCCGGTTCAGAATACGGAACCAGCAGGGTGTCTGCTCCCAGTAAGGGCGCAGTTTCGCAATGGTCTTGACGCCTGTCAGGGCCAACAGGTTGCAGATCCCGTCCGCACGCAGGCGGTCGATGGCGGCGGCATAATCCGTGCACCATATCAACCGCTTGTCATGTGCGGGATATTGCCTTTCCAACCGGACGACAGGAATCCGGAGGCGGGAGGAAACCTTTGCAAGTGTCCGGTGCAACTGGATGGCGAAAGGGTGAGCGGCATCGACCAGTAACGAGATTTCTTTCTCGCGGCAGAATCGTGCCATCTCTTCTTCATCCATACCACCGGTGAGGCGGATGGCATGGACGGTTTCTATCGCCTGTTCGTTACCAACCGTCGAGTAGTAGTAAGGTTTACCTGCGCTTTCAACGACTTGTACGGCCTTTCGTCCTTCGGTTGTTCCTCCTAAGATCAGTATCATGATGTGCGTCTCGCTAATGGCGGAAAAGATGTTTGAACTCGTCTGCATAAAGACGTGAAAGTCCCTCCCTGTTGTCTATGGCATCGCCGACGACTAACAAGGTTGTCAACGTCAGGTTGTTTTCTTTTACGATCCGTTCCAGATCTTTCAATTCGCCCCGGTAGATGCGTTCGTCTTTCCAAGTCAACTTGTAGCAGGCGGCTACCGGTGTCGTCGGCGGGTAATGTTCCAGAAGCTCTTTCTGGACTTGTCCGGCAATACCGGCGCTCAGGAAGATGCACATCGTGCTTTGGCTGGCGGCCAGTTTATGCAGCTGCTCTTTCTCCGGCATGGGGGTACGTCCTTCGCCACGCGTAAGGATGATGGTCTGCACCTTTTCTGGAATGGTGAACTGGGAGCGGAGAGCTGCTGCTGCAGCCTGGAACGAGGAGATCCCCGGTGTGATATGGTAGCTCATGCCGTAACGGTCGAAGAAGGCCATCTGTTCCTGTATCGCCCCGTAGATGCAGGGGTCGCCTGTGTGCAAGCGTACGACGAATTTCCCTTTGTCATAAAACTCTTTCATAAGGGCGAATTGTTCTTCCAGGTTCATGTCGGCGGAGCTGCGAACTGTTGCCTCTTTTTTAGCGCATAGGGTGAGCTCTTTGGGTACGAGGCTTCCGGCATAGAGGATCAGGTCCGCATTTTCCAGCATCCGCCGGCCCCGGATGGAGATCAGTTCCGGGTCGCCCGGTCCGGCTCCGACAATCTCGATGTGACCCTGTTTCGGTTTCCTTTTTTGTTCGTCTTCTTTTTCATCCCGTACTGCCGATTTGCTGATGGCGATCGCATAAGTGAAGTTCTTTGTCTGTCCCTTCTGTTTTTCCACCCATAACGGGCCGCCTTCCGCGCTCAGGATGGCGGCTGCCTCCGAGACACTGTCCGATCCGGTGACCTCTTTTACTTTGGAAGAGGGATGGGGGACGGGAACTTTGTCCAGCTCCTTTGCCGCATAGGTCTTGAACGGGCTACGCAGGTAGATGTCCGCCAGTTCCTTTAATATCGGTTCGTCTTTCTTCAGATTGATGGAGGAGACATCAGCGATGCTCTTCAGGTTGAATCCGTAGAAGATGGAGCAGATAAATAAGTCTGTGAGAACGGACCTCATATCCGTCAATCCTTTTTTACATCCGACACCTAAGTGAAGCACTTTCGGGAAGAATGACAGGCAGGGGATAGGAACTTTTTGGTAGAAAGTCGGACTGACCGTGATTAGCAGTTCGTATTTTTCCAAGTCGATATCTTCATATTTGTAGAAGATATCCACGTGTGGGGGACAGGTCTCTTCCATATAGTCCGTTTCTTTCGTGCGGATGTCGAGCAGGAGAGCGGTCGACTTGCGGTTGACGAAACGTGTGACGCATTCGTTCATCGCTTTCTTCCTGGAGGCAGCAAAGACCTCTTCGTCTGTTTTATCGAAATTCGTATCGAAAAAACTATGTATGTCGTCTTGCAGATTGTAGACGTCTTGTTCCCAGCCGTATTGTTGTGCCAAAGTGTCCAGTGGCCAGAGTCCCAGATTGTCGCTCTGTGTCGTGACAACCGCCTCGGCATCCAATAGGCGGGCCAACTCGTGTGTCAGCTCATTCGCCCCTCCGATATGGCCGGATAGTACCGACACGACATATTTGCCGGTACTGTCAAGGCAGACGACTGCCGGGTCCGTGTACTTACTTTTGACGTACGGAGCGATGCTCCGTACGCAAATACCCATCGCCCCGATAAAGACCATCGCTTCCGATTTATCGAAAAGATCGCCGGCCAGCTCCTCGAAAGAGGTGAATGGTTCGACATCGTTATCCGCCTCTCTACAATAGATAGTGGTTTTACCCTGATATTTGTCCCGGATTTTGCGTGCTAACGGCAGACTGCTTGCCGAAACCACAAGAATGTTCAATATGTTTTTAGACATGATATTTACCTGTTGCACAAAGAATTGTAATAGGATTATTGGTGTCGACCGTAATGTTCATTTCCGAATGTAGTTTCAGGTCGTTTTCTTCGACCGCCTCCCGGAACAGCTTGTTGCTTTCTTCCGAAACGGAATTGAAGACGATCTTGCCTTTCAGCTTATCCAGATGAGAAGCGACTTTGCAGATGATCTCTTTCAGTTTGCCGCCGTGACCGCCGATAAAAACAGCATCGACAATTGCATCCTCTGCGATTGGCAGGTTCAGGAAGTTACCGATATGCAGGTCTATGCCGGGAGCACTTTGCAGACGTGCGTTTGCCCGGATGATGTCTTTGCATTCTTCCCGCACTTCGAAAGCCTGGATATTCAGGTGGGGGTACTGGCGGCGTGCTTCGATCGAAACAGAGCCGGTACAGGCGCCGATATCCCAGAAGGTACGGCTGTTATGCAGTTCCAGCAGGCTTAGGTCTATCACCCGTATCGGTGCTTTGGTAATCATCTTAGCCCGGTCGTTCAGCAAGACAAACTTCGTGTCGGGTATGCCTAAGGCCGGTCGTTGCTGCGTGCTGTTCGGAGCCTTCATCAGCAGGACACAGTTCGGGCAGCTGAAACTCATTTCGCTGATTTCCTCGATCGAGTAGATATTATAGATTTTCTCCTTCTTCGGGTTACCTAAATGTTCGGCTACCCGCATGGTGTAATCCTTGTCCAGATGATATTCCATCATCCTCTTGGCTATAGCCCTGGGCGTATGGACATGATCGGTCAGCACACCGATCAACGGCCGACATTCCAGTAATGCCCGGTCGAGTTCGTGCCACGGTCGTCCGGTAACGGACACGGCGTGCATGTTCTCATACGGGATTTGTTCGTGGTGTGCGAACATCTGCAATGAGTTGAAGTAGGGGAACACTTTCATGCCTACCCCTAAAAGGTTTTTCTGGATGGTGGAAGCGAAACCGAAAAAGAACGGATCTCCCGAAACGAAGGAGACGATCACTTTGCCTTCTTGGATCAACCGGCTGTATTCCGCAAGGACGGCATTTATCGGAGCCTTGATTTCGATCCATACCGCATCAGCGGGCAGGAACGGCTTCACAATCTCGTAATGCCGCTTCCCTCCGGAGAAGATATTGTCGTGTTTGACACTTTTGATAATGACTTCTACATGCTTAGGCTGTGGATTGTCGTCCATCCCGACCATATAGATGTGTGTTTTGCCGTAAGCCTCTATAATTTCTTGAGTTCTCATACGTCTCTACCTGGTTTTAATTGTTCTGCATCATTGTAGCATAAAATCGCATTTACCAAAGTCGCGGCGAGGTTGCTACCGCCTTTCCGTCCTTCGATGATGAGTTTAGGAATAGAGACAAACGGCTTTACCATGTGTTTGGATTCCTGTACGTGTACGAAACCGACAGGAGCGGCAATGATGCCGGCGGGAGTGGCTTTCCCTTTCCTTGTCAGGTCACAAAGTTCCATTAATGCGGTCGGCGCATTGCCGAATACATATAGAGCGCCGGGATGTTCCTGTACGGCAAGCCGGATGCCGGCCTGTGTGCGGGTGATCCCTTTTTCTGTTGCAAGTTGTACGGTGCGCTCGTCCTGCAAATAGCATCTCACTTCGATTCCCATACGCTGCAAAGCTCCTTTGCGGATGCCGGAAGCAGCCATTGTGACGTCTGTGATGATGGTGCGCACCTCCCCCCGGCTGAATTTCCCGTAAAGGGAAGCCACCGCGTGATCGTCGATCCGTAGGATATTTTCCATATCGAAATCGGCTGTCGTGTGGATGGCATGGAGCAAAGCCCATTTCTTGTCGAGCGGTATTTCTTTGTTCTTGAGTTCTTTCTCGATGGTGTGGAAACTGCGGATCATGATGTCCTGGCCGATCCCGACATCTGTTTTCATCTTGATCTCTCCGTAATAGCCGCGTGGTGTGATGAATTTACCGTCGGCCTCATATGACTGCGAGTTCCCGATCAGGATGACAGTGAACATGTCGACCAGCTCAGGGTCGAACTCTGCCAGCGTGGTCAGGTTGACGACCTGCTCTTCGCGTCCGGCCTGACGGACATAGCCGACCGGTGTTTCGGGGGCACGTTCTTCGAGGAACAGCTCCTTGAGACGATGCAACTGCCAGTAGCGCCCTTCGCTTTTCGGATTGTAGATGGCTGTCACGAAGTCGCCGATAGCGGCGGCCCGTATGCGTTTTTCGATCCGTAGCCAGGGAGTCATCAGGTCGGAGAGGGAGATGATACAGAGATCATGCCCGATAGGTGCTCCCAGAAGCGAAGCTGCTTTTTGGAACGCACTGATACCGGGCACTACCTCGATCTCCACTTGCGGCGCCTCTTTCATCGCTCGCATTTCATATATCAACGGGGCCATCCCGTAGATTCCGGCATCACCAGAACTGATCACTGTCACTGTTTTACCTTCCGAAGCGTATTTGTAGGCCTCTTCGGCACGTGCTTTCTCACGCTTCATCCCGGTATCGATACATTGGGCATCCGGACGGATTATATCCTGTATAAACTGGAAGTAATAATTGTATCCGATGATCACATCCGACTGCCTGATGGCAGATAACGCTGCGGGCGTTATGTCTTCGCGACTTCCCGGTCCGATGCCGGCAACAGTAATTTTCCCTTTGTTCATATGAGCTGTTTGTAAATTAACAGAAAACAAAGGTACGATTTTATTTGTTTAATTTTCCTCTGCGGGCTGATATAAATACCGCTTAATGCTCCGTTTCGGTGTCTTTTCGAATTCTTCCTGATAAAGCTTGAAGCAGGACACTTTGCTGTAGGCGGGCATTTCGGTATTCAGCTGGTCGATGTTCTGTTGCATCAGCCCTTCGATTTCAGAGTGTTGGATGCCAGCCTTGTCCACCTGTTCCCAGTCTGGATAGATCAGTGCAACCAGTTTTCCTCCCTGCGAAATGATCAACGACTCCGCCACGTACAACATATTGTTCAGACGGTCTTCTATCTCTTCGGGGTAGATGTTCTGTCCGTTAGAGCTTAGGATCATGCTTTTGCTTCGTCCGCGGATATAAAGGAAACCGTCTTTGTCGAGTGTCCCCAAATCACCTGTCCGTAACCAACCGTCGGGTAGCATTACCGCTTTCGTCGCCTCCGGATTCTTGTAGTAGCCTAACATCACGTTCATACCGCGAACCAGGATTTCGCCTACTTCGTTTTCCGGATCGTTCGAGTCGATCCGGATTTCCATGCGGTCGACGACACGGCCTACCGAACCTTGTTTAAACGTGTCCCACTGTTCGTAGGAAACCAGCGGTCCGCATTCTGTCATCCCGTAACCTACCGTATAACGGAAGTTGATGGATTTGAGGAACGTCTCTACCTCTTTATTAATGGCTGCACCGCCGATCACGATTTCGCCGAAGTTTCCACCGAAAGAGGCTTCTAGCTTTTGGGCGATCTTTTCGCGTACCTTTTGGTCGATGTACGGCACTTTCAGCAGCAATTTGATCAACGGCTTTTCCAGTTCGGGGAAGACCTTGTTCTTGATGATCTTCTCGATGATGAGTGGCACGGCAAGGATCAAAGCCGGGCGAACCGTCGCAAATGCTTCCGCAATGATTTTCGGACTTGGTGTGCGTGTCAGGAAATGAACGTGGCAGCCTTTGTTGACGGAGTTCAGCACTTCAAACGCTAACCCGTACATATGTGCCATAGGTAACATACAGACGATGTTGTCCCCCGGATGGATGAACGGCAGGCGGTCGTAGGCAAACTGCGTGTTGCTCCACAAGCTGCGGTAGGGGATCATGACCCCTTTCGAGAAGCTGGTCGTGCCTGATGTATAGTTCAGGACAGCCAGTTCCTCCGGGGCCTCGATATGATATTTCACGTCGTTGGCGGTGAAGGAACGGGGGTATTTCTTGCCGAAATATTCGTTGATGCGGTCGCGTACGGTGCGTACCTCCTTATTCTTGCAGTCGATGATGGAGAAGTTGTCCAGCATCATGAACAGCTTGACATCCGGCATCATCTTTTCGTTCATGTTCTCCCAGTTGCTGGAGCCTGCCAGTACGGCTTTCGCTCCCGAATGGTTGACGATGTGATGGATATTGTCGGGTTTGAATTCATGCAGGATCGGCACAGCAACAGCTCCGTATGCTAATATTCCGAAAAAGCAGATCGCCCAGCTAGAAGAGTTACGCCCGACGATGGCCACTTTGTCGCCTTTCTTGATACCGGCGTGTTCCAGCAGGATGTGGAACTTCTCTATCCGCCGTGCGACGTCTTTGAAGTGAAAGGTATGTCCGTTGTAATCAGAGAAGGCGGGGAGGTCCCAATGTTCCTTCATGCTTCTCTCTATAAGGCCCAAGAAACGATTATCCATAGTGATATAATTTTAAAAAGAACCGGAATATCTGTGAGAATGTTGCAAAGATAGCAAAGAAACGATATGTTTTACGGAATGATGGTACAGTTTCATAGGCATGAAATAAAAATTCCATAGGCATGGGACAAAAGTTTCATGCCTATGGAACAGAAATTTCATGCGGAGGGAATAAATCCGCGTCCGTTTACCATGGAGTGACCGTCACGTTGCGGAATTGTACTTCTTTGCCTTCGCTTTGCAGTCCGATGTAACCTTCCTTCACCTTGTTTGTCCCAGTGTTCTGGTAAACGCCGTTGATGTAAACCGTGATGACACCGTCTTTTACAAAAATGTTGGCTTCGTTCCATTCACCGGCCGGTTTTTCGCTGTCCGGGTTACTTTTGCGTACAACCGGAAAGGCTGGACGCGGCTGTCCGGCCTTTCCCTGGTATTCGGCCAGGTCTGAACCACCAAGCAAGACGAAATCGCCGGCATTGTCAAGCATCAGGTTACATTCGATGCCGTTCGGGAACGGATTTTTCGGGTCTTCGATCAGCAGGAAGATACCGCTGTTCGCCTTTTCTTTGCCGTTCGGCCAGCGATATTCTACATGCAATTTATAATTGCCGTATTTTTCTTTCGTGTACATATATCCGAAGGGTTGTCCTGCGATGTTGATGACGCCGTCTTTTACGGAATATACCTGTTCGGCAGGGACAGAATTTTTGTCGACAACGAAGTTCCAGCCGGAAAGGTCTTTCCCGTTGAACAACTTGGTTGTTTTCTGTGCACTCGCATCACTTCCGAAACACAAAAAGGCGGCAGCCATTACTGCCATCGATAACATTCTTTTTTTCATGGTCTTACAAAATTATTTATTATAATTAATCAACAATAAGTTTACGATAACGGACACGTTTCGGTTCTACATCACCCAAATGTTTGCGCTTGTACTCTTCATATTCAGAGTAGGAACCTTCGTAGAACACGACATTCGAATCTCCTTCGAACGAAAGGATATGTGAACAGAGACGGTCAAGGAACCAACGGTCGTGAGAAACGACTACCGCACAACCGGCGAAGTTCTCCAAACCTTCTTCGAGTGCTCGAAGTGTGTTCACATCGATATCGTTGGTTGGTTCGTCAAGCAGCAACACATTCGCCTCGGCTTTCAGTGTGAGGGCCAGATGCAAGCGGTTTCGTTCACCACCGGAGAGCACGCCGCAGAGTTTTTCTTGGTCGGCTCCCGCAAAATTGAATTTGGAGAGGTAAGCGCGGGAGTTGACTTCCTTACCACCTACGCGGATGAACTCCTGTCCACCGGAAACGACCTGATAAACGGTCTTTTTCGGATCGATGTCTTTATGTGTCTGGTCTGCATAACCGACCTTTACTGTTTCACCCACTTCGAAAGAACCTTTGTCGATGCTTTCCATTCCCATGATCATTTTGAACAGCGTGGTCTTACCCGCACCGTTCGGACCGATCACACCGACGATTCCGTTCGGCGGTAACATGAAGTTCAGGTCGTCAAACAGCAGTTTGTCGCCGAACGCCTTTGCTACATGCTGAGCCTCGATCACCTTGTTACCCAAGCGTGGACCATTCGGGATAAAGATTTCCAGTTTGGCCTCCCGTTCTTTCTGGTCTTCGTTCAAAAGAGCTTCGTACGAATTCAGACGGGCCTTGCCTTTTGCCTGGCGGGCTTTCGGAGCCATATTGATCCATTCCAGTTCGCGTTCCAGTGTCTTACGACGTTTGCTTGCCTGCTTTTCTTCCTGTGCCATACGTTTGGTCTTTTGATCCAGCCAAGAAGAGTAGTTTCCTTTCCAGGGGATACCTTCTCCGCGGTCCAGTTCCAGAATCCATCCGGCTACATGGTCGAGGAAGTAACGGTCGTGCGTAATACAGATAACCGTACCCGCATATTGCTGTAAATGTTGCTCCAGCCAATCGATCGATTCGGCATCCAAGTGGTTGGTCGGTTCGTCCAGTAACAGGACGTCCGGCTGTTGCAGCAACAAACGGCAGAGAGCTACACGGCGGCGTTCGCCTCCCGACAGCGTATCGACTACCTGATCTTCAGGCGGGCAGCGCAAGGCGTCCATCGCCCTTTCCAGACGGCTGTCGAGGTTCCATGCGTCGGTTGCATCTATCTTGTCTTGCAATTCGGCCTGTCGGTTGATGAGGGCGTCCATCTTGTCCGGATCTTCGAGCACTTCAGGATCGCCGAACTTTTCGTTTACTTCTTCATATTCTTTGAGGGTGTCTACGATATCCTGTACACCTTCCTGTACGATTTCTTTTACCGTCTTACCCGGTTCCAGTTTCGGGTCCTGCTCCAGATATCCAACGGAATATCCGGGTGAGAAAACCACTTCTCCCAGGTATTCTTTTTCGATACCGGCAATAATTTTCAGCAATGTAGATTTACCGGAACCGTTCAAACCGATGATTCCGATCTTCGCTCCATAGAAAAAGGACAGGTAAATATTTTTCAATACTTGTTTTTGAGGCGGAAAGATTTTACTCACGCCTACCATCGAGAAAATAATTTTCTTGTCGTCTGCCATGTTTCAAATTATGTGTATTTATATGATCATTTTTCTTCGTGGACAAACTTACGCAAATATCTTCATAGTTCATATATGTCGGATGAAAATAGCGTGTATTTTTATCCTTTCTGCCTCCCTTTGTATTTGATCGTTAAGGTCAATCGTAGGGATGTATGATTGCCTGTTGTGGTATCGGCTCACCGCAAACACTGCAAATGTGTTCACTATCCTTATCTGGCCAATATTTTGGTTTATATGAAATAACCCCGGTTGCGTAATTGATGAAAACACCCCTTTTCTGTGAAAAGCCACTTTTTTGAAAGAATATTGATTTTCAATTATAATCTGTTTTGATATATATTTTTCTAAATTAATAGTCCGTTAAAAATTCAACATATCGGCTAAGCGGCTTCTGCCACTATGC
>ERZ773164.3134-NODE-3134-length-11877-cov-4.423871_pt1 | contig 11877 bp, 7 predicted proteins | sample MGYA00511917_ERZ773164 | MGnify/ENA primary metagenome ERZ773164 (study PRJEB29015, sample SAMEA2737847) | human gut metagenome | biome: human gut; feature: human-associated habitat; material: faeces | place: China | collected 2012 ...
ATGACGGTTTTCTGAAAACTCCCGATGAAAATGAATATGTGCCGCTGTTGGAACATACTTCCTGTATCAAGCGCTGGGATATCAGTCCCGAATTGCATGGGGCACATGATTTTGCAAAATACACTCGTTCCAAGGGGATCATGACTGCCGTTACTCATACGGAAGCTGAATATGATGAGATTAAGGCGGCGTATGCGGTAGGGTTCTCACATGCTGCTCATTTCTATAATGCGATGCCCGGTTTTCATAAACGTCGTGAATATAAATATGAAGGTACGGTAGAAAGTGTATATCTGACAGATGAAATGACGGTAGAAGTTATTGCAGATGGTATTCACTTACCTGCTACTATTCTGAAACTGGTTTATAAACTGAAAGGAGTAGAGAATACCTGTCTGGTGACTGATGCGTTGGCTTATGCTGCCAATGAAGGGAACGAGCCGATTGATCCGCGTTATATTATTGAGGACGGAGTATGTAAGATGGCGGATCATTCTGCATTAGCCGGTAGTTTGGCGACTATGGATGTGTTGGTTCGCACGATGGTGAAGAAAGCAAGTATTCCTTTGGAAGATGCTGTGCGTATGGCTTCCGAAACTCCTGCCCGTCTGATTGGTGTGAGCGATCGGAAAGGGGCATTGTCTAAAGGTAAAGATGCTGATATTGTGATACTTGATAAGGAATTGAATGTACGATGTGTCTGGTCGATGGGAAAAGTTGTTCCGGGGACAGATAGGTTGCTGCATAAATGATAAGCGCTATCTGTTTAATGATATTTTAATTATAGGACATCGCATGGAATTGAAATATCATACCTTCTAGCTGTTCCATGGCTTTATTTTGTATTAATTGTACCTGATGTCCTATTTTAAAATAGAAAGTCCGAACCTTTAAATTGCAAAAAAGCAATTAGGATTCGGACTTTTTCAGTAAGAAAAGTAGTTATGTGAGTGCTCTATATTCTATTTTATCATGAAAATAGAGTCGTTTCTATAAGTTCTTTCAATTGAACCTTATTCATTGTACCGAGTTTCATTATCGGTTTGCCATTCACTGGGCAAAGCAAAAGGTTGGGAATTGTCCGAATCTTGAATGCACTTTCCAGTTCCTCTTCCTGATCGACGTCTACTTTATAAATATCCAGTCTCCCTTTATATTCTTCTGCTAATTGGTCCAATATGGGTGATAATGCCTTGCAATAACCACACCATGGAGCATGAAAATCGACTAAACAAGGTTTATCCCCTTTATATTCCCAATTATCCGGATAAGACTGATAATCAGCAATTTTCTCAACAAAACTTTCTTTGGTTAAATCTATAATTTTCATATTTCCTGTTTTTAATGATTCATTATTTATTTCTACTTTGCAAAGATAGGGGTATGGTAGAGAAAGAGGGATAGCCATTCTTCCTGTTGTGTTTACAATTTTTCCTTTCCTTAGATATTTTCTAATCAAATTCTAATCTGAAATGAGAGCCTTATAATCGCTTTTATCCAGCCTCTACCGTTGCAGAGTTGTACTTTTGTCGGAAAACAAATTAAGGTAACAAAAAGATTGCGATGAACAGAGCATTTTTATTTTTACTATTTCTTCTATTGGCAGGAAAGATGTGTGCGCAACAGGTTGCAGGCACATTGACACTGAAAGAAGCAGAGCAGCGTTTTTTAGAGCGCAATTTATCGTTGATAGCCGAGCGGTACAATATCGACATGGCACAGGCGCAGGTATTACAAGCCAAATTGTTTGAAAATCCGGTCATTTCGCTGGAACAGAATGTCTACAACCGATTGAACGGGAAGTATTTTGATTTTGGAAAAGAAGGGGAAGCTGTTGTTGAAATAGAACAGGTGATCCATCTTGCCGGTCAGCGGAATAAGCAAGTCCGGCTGGAAAAAATCAATAAGGAAATAGCTGAATACCAGTTTGAGGAAGTAATGCGGACGCTCCGTCAGGAATTGAATGAAAAGTTTGTAGAAGTCTACTTTCTTTCCAAATCCATTGCCATCTATGAAAAGGAAGTAAATTCCCTGCAAGTACTTTTGGGCGGAATGAAAATTCAGCAGGAAAAGGGAAACATCTCTTTTATGGAAATTTCCCGTCTGGAATCCATGTTATTCTCCTTGAAGAAAGAGAAGAACGAACGGGAGAGTGATTTACTGACTACCAGGGGAGAACTGAATTTATTACTGAACCTTCCGGAAGATACACAAGTTCAACTCTCATTAGACGAAGAAGTACTGCAACAACTGGACCTGTCGCAATTATCATTTGCAGACCTGAAAGCAATCATCAATGAACGGCCCGACCAAAAGATTGCCCGAAGCACAGTGAATGCCTCCCGTGCAAATCTGAAACTACAGAAGTCAATGGCCTTTCCCGAGTTCTCTGTAAAAGGGAATTATGATCGTGTCGGAAACTTTATCAATGACTATTTCGCGATAGGAGTAAGCCTGTCCGTACCTATCTTCAACCGTAATCAGGGAAATATCAAAGCAGCCCGCTTCAGTATTCAGCAGGCGGGAGTGCAGCAGGAATATGCTGCCAATCGTGCTGATATGGAACTCTTCACCGCTTATACGTCTCTGGAGAAAGCAACTCAACTCTATCAATCCACTAATATGGACCTGGAACGTAACTTCGAGAAATTGATCACAGGAGTCAATGAGAATTTCACCAGAAAGAATATCAGCCTGCTGGAGTTTATCGACTATTATGACAGCTATAAAGAAACCTGCATCCAACTATACGAGATAAAGAAAAACGTATTTCTCGCTATGGAAAACCTGAATACAGTTGTCGGACAAAATGTATTGAACTACTAATAAACCGACCAATATGAAACGATTAAAGATTACAATCCATAAATTATCAAAGACTATGAACTGGAATAAATTCCTTCCTTGTATATTGTTTGGCAGCCTTTTGGGAGCATGCTCCGGAAAAGGAGAACAACCCAAAGTAGAACCGACTACACTATGCCTGACGGACAGCCTGCTGAGAATCGTATCCGTCGATACCGTGCACGTCCGTGAAGTGGTAGATGAACTGACATTGAATGGACGGGTCACTTTCAATCAGGATCAGGTGGCAAATGTGTATCCGATGTTCGGAGGAAACGTGACGGAACTGCGTGCCGAAATAGGAGACTTTGTTCACAAAGGAGAAGTGCTGGCAGTGATCCGTAGCGGGGAAGTGGCAGATTATGAGAAACAATTGAAAGAAGCCGAACAACAACTCTTGCTGGCACGCCGGAACATGGATGCCACACAGGATATGTACACTTCCGGCATGGCATCGGATAAAGATGTACTTCAGGCTAAGCAGGAACTGGCAAGTGCGGAAGCGGAGGAAAGACGAATCAAAGAGATATTCTCCATTTATCACTTCTCCGGAAATGCTTTTTATCAGCTCAAATCTCCCGTATCAGGCTTTATTGTGGAAAAGCAGATCAGCAGGGATATGCAGCTGCGCCCCGATCAGGGGGATGCGCTGTTTACGATTTCCGGTCTGTCCGATGTATGGGTGATGGCGGATGTGTATGAAAGTGATATTAGTAAGGTTTCCGAGGGAGCTGACGTCCGTATCTCGACTTTGGCATATCCGGAAAGGACATTTACAGGTACGATCGACAAGGTTTATCATCTGCTGGACAGTGAAAGTAAGACAATGAACGTACGCATCAAACTGAAAAACGAGGATTACTTGCTGAAGCCGGGTATGTTTACAAACGTGAGCGTGAAGTGTAAAGCGGAAGATACTTCCATGCCTCGTATCGACTCCCATGCGCTGGTATTCGAGGGAGGAAAGAATTATGTGGTCACAGTAGAGCCTGACCAGCGTCTGAAGATAAAGGAAGTAGACGTTTACAAACAGTTGAGCAAGGAATGTTATGTCCGTTCCGGTCTTTCCGAAGGAGACAGGGTACTGAATAATAATGTATTGTTAGTGTATAATGCTTTGAATGCGGATTAAAAATCAGAGAATAGTATGCATAAATTCATAGATAATATAGTAGCCTTCTCGCTGAAGAATAAATTCTTTATATTCTTCTGTACGGTGATTGCCGTTATAGCCGGAGCCGTCTCATTCAAACATACGCCGATAGATGCCTTTCCGGATGTAACGAATACAAAAGTGACGATCATCACGCAATGGGCGGGCCGTAGTGCGGAAGAGGTGGAGAAATTTATCACGATTCCCATTGAGATAGCCATGAATCCCGTACAGAAGAAAACGGATATTCGTTCGACCACTCTTTTCGGACTTTCTGTGATCAATGTAATGTTCGAAGATCGTGTTGATGACTTTACAGCCCGTCAGCAAGTCTACAATTTGCTGAATGATGCCGATCTGCCCGAAGGCGTGACTCCCGAAGTACAACCTTTGTACGGACCTACCGGAGAAATCTATCGCTACACCCTGCGCAGTGACAAACGTAGTGTACGGGATCTGAAAACGATTCAGGATTGGGTGATCGAACGAAATCTCCGTTCGGTATCGGGTGTAGCCGATATTGTCAGTTTTGGTGGCGAGGTGAAAACATTCGAAGTGAGCGTGAATCCTCATCAGCTGATTAATTACGGAATTACCTCTCTCGAACTTTATGACGCGATAGCCAAAAGTAATATCAATGTAGGAGGAGATGTCATCACGAAAAGTTCTCAGGCATACGTAGTCCGGGGAATCGGTTTGATAAACGACCTGGATGAATTGAGAAACATCGTAGTGAAGAATATCAACGGAACGCCGATTCTAGTAAAGAACCTGGCAGATGTCCACGAATCCTGCCTGCCCCGTCTCGGACAAGTGGGACGAATGGATGAGAACGATGTCGTTCAGGGAATTGTGGTGATGCGTAAAGGGGAGAACCCCGGTGAAGTCATTGCAAATCTGAAAGATAAGATAGAAGAATTGAATCAGAATGTACTTCCTGAAGATGTACGGATAATACCGTTCTACGACCGTGAGGACTTGGTGAACCTGGCGGTAAAAACGGTGACCCATAATCTGATTGAAGGAATATTGTTGGTTACGTTTATTGTGTTAATCTTCATGGCGGATTGGCGGACAACCGTGATTGTTGCGGTGATTATTCCATTAGCTTTGTTATTCGCATTTATTTGTTTACGCGTGATGGGGATGTCTGCCAATCTGCTTTCTATGGGGGCCATTGACTTTGGTATTATTATCGATGGGGCAGTGGTGATGGTGGAAGGTGTGTTTGTCGCTTTGGACAAGAAGGCGAAAGAGGTGGGAATGCCCGCATTCAATGTGATGTCCAAGATGGGACTGATCCGTCATACCGCCAAGGATAAGGCAAAAGCGGTATTTTTCTCCAAACTGATCATCATTACTGCCTTAATTCCTATTTTCTCTTTTCAGAAAGTGGAAGGAAAAATGTTCTCACCTTTGGCATATACATTGGGTTTTGCCTTGCTGGGTGCACTTATTTTCACATTAACGCTGGTTCCCGTCATGTCGTCCATGCTGTTGAAAAAGAATGTACGCGAAAAGAACAACCGCTTTGTTCATTTCATCAATCAAAAGTGTACGGCTCTTTTTGATACCTTCTATGCTCATCGCAAGCTGACTATCGGACTGGCAACCGTAGTTGCAGGAGTCGGTTTATGGCTTTTCTCTTTCCTCGGGACGGAGTTTCTTCCTCAGCTCAACGAAGGTTCGATCTACATCCGTGCTACGCTGCCGCAAAGTATATCGCTGGATGAATCCGTAACGCTGGCAAATAAGATGAGAAAGAAACTATTGACTTTCCCCGAAGTGAGGCAGGTACTGTCTCAAACCGGACGTCCCAACGACGGAACGGATGCAACCGGATTTTATAATATTGAGTTTCACGTAGATATTTATCCGGAGAAAGACTGGGAAAGCAAACTGACCAAACTGCAGCTTATCGACAAGATGCAGGAAGATTTATCCATTTATCCCGGCATTGACTTTAACTTTTCGCAGCCGATTACGGATAATGTGGAAGAAGCGGCTTCCGGTGTAAAAGGTTCTATTGCGGTGAAAGTGTTCGGTAAGGATTTGTACGAATCGGAAAAACTGGCCGTCCAGATTGATAAGATCTTAAATACCGTGCAGGGAATTGAAGACTTGGGAGTGATTCGCAATATCGGCCAGCCGGAACTTCGTATCGAACTGAACGAACGTCAGTTGGCACGTTATGGAGTGGCTAAGGAAGATGTTCAGTCTATCATTGAAATGGCTATTGGCGGGAAGTCAGCTTCGCTGTTGTATGAGGACGAACGGAAATTTAATATTATGGTGAGGTATAGTGAAGAGTTCCGTCAGAATGAAGAGGAGATAGGTAAGATACTGGTTCCGGCGATGGACGGAACGATGGTGCCTATTAAGGAACTGGCAGATATCACAACGATTACAGGACCATTATTGATCTTCCGTGACAACCATGCCCGTTTCTGTGCTGTCAAGTTCTCGGTGAGAGGACGGGATATGGGTACGGCAGTTGCCGAAGCGCAGAAAAAGGTAAATGCTTCCGTCCATTTATCGGCAGGATATTCTTTGAAATGGACGGGTGATTTTGAGAATCAGCAGCGTGCTTCGAAACGTCTGGCACAGGTAGTACCTATCAGCATTGCCATTATTTTCATTATTCTGTTTATTCTCTTCTCCAATGCAAGAGATGCAGGACTGGTATTGCTGAATGTACCGTTTGCTGCCGTGGGAGGTATCGCAGCCCTTCTGATAACGGGCTTCAATTTCTCTATATCGGCGGGTATCGGTTTTATCGCCTTGTTCGGTATCTGCATACAGAATGGAGTTATTATGATTTCCGATATCAAGGCAAATCTGAAACTGGGTTCGCCTTTACAGGAGGCCACTAAAGAAGGAGTCCGATCACGTATCCGCCCTGTGATAATGACGGCGGCTATGGCAGCTATCGGTCTGTTGCCTGCGGCTATGAGTCATGGTATCGGTTCGGAATCACAGCGTCCGCTGGCGATTGTCATTATCGGCGGATTGATAGGAGCGACTTTCTTCGCCCTGTTCATCTTCCCGCTGATTGTGGAAGTAGTGTATGAACGAATGCTATATGATAAAAACGGAAAATTATTGCAAAGACGTATCTAATTCATTTTCTATTCTTTCTATGAAAGAAACGGCATAGATTAAATTTTAATTTCGTTTTCAGTAGGTAGAAGTGAGGAAGGGACAAAAGTCGGTTGAATCAGAAGATCACCCGTACTTTTGTTCCTTTTTCTATTTCCGAAGATATCTCCAGCCTGGCGTTGTAGACAGATACTATTTTCAGAGTCAGGCTGAGGCCGATGCCCTGACCTGCATAGTCATGTGTGTTGCTGCCCCGATAGAAAGACTGGAATATATGTTCTATTTCTTCCGGAGGAATGCCGATGCCCTGATCTTTTATTTCAAGAACGAGGTGTTGATCTTTCCGGCTGAGCGTAATGTCTACTTCCTTTTCTGAATATTTGCAGGCGTTATCGATGATATTCTTTAAAGCTATTTTGAGCAGATAAGGATTGGCCTTTACAGTGGCAGCCTTACCTGTTTCTTCATGATGGAACCGGATTCGTTCGTTCGTTTTTATTAAGTCATCCAGCATATCCGGCAGAGACACTGCCTCCATATTGCTTTTTAAGAGCTCTTCATCCTGACGTGAAAGGAAAAGAAGATGGCGGATCAGATTGGAGATTCGCTTGCTTTCGGATGAGATTCGTTGCAGGGCTTCGATATATTCTCCGGTACTTCTTTCTTTCAGCAGACTGATTTCGCATTCTCCCTGTATGGCGGTTATGGGGTTGTTCAGTTCATGCGAAGCATGGCTGACAAAGGACTTTTCAGCTTTGAAAGCACTGTCCAGACGGTCGAGCATGCTATTCAGTGTTTTGATCATGTCTTCCAGTTCATCGTTGTTTCCGGTCGTCTTTAACCGGCGGTTCAGACTGTTGGCTCGTATCCTCTTCAGCTCCTTCAGTATATGCTGCAGGGGGATAAGAATACGGCCGGAATAGATTTTCCCGACTAAATAAATCAGGATGGAACTGAATAAAACCAGAAAGATGGAGAGAAGCAAGAGGTGTTCTTTGATTTCTGCACCGTACACATTCCGGGACATGACGAGGACGATGAAATTCCCTTCATTATCGGGATAATAAAGGGCGGCTCCCAACTGGTCTTTGTATTTAAAAGAAAAAGGGATGCTGTCTTCACCGGCTATCAGGAGTGCCTGCTGATGCTGGGTCAGATATTTGTTCAGAGTGTCACGGACTTCGGAGAGACTGTCCATATTTAAAAGAATCTCATGAGCTTCGGGCAGGAGTTCGTCATATTTGCGCTGGATAATCTGGTAACTCTGTTCGTCTACTTCGTCTTTCTCCCAGTGCTTTTGTGCGGTCAGATATGCTTTTTCACGAAGGTAGGAGGCATAGAGTTTATTGATAAACTGTGTGCTGAAAAGATAGAATACGGCAATAATGATGATAGTTGTCAGTACACTGAGCAACGTATAGAAGAGAGCTATTTTAGAACCTATTTTCATACACGGATTTATTTGATGGATGTTCAGGCATTCATGATATATCCTAATCCTACTACCGTATGAATCAGTTTCTTGTCGAAGTCACGGTCTATCTTTACCCGTAGATAATTGACGTATACGTCTACGATGTTGGTATTTGTATCAAAGTTCTTGTCCCATACGTCTTTGAGCAGCGTAATGCGTGACAAGGCTACCCCCTGGTGAGTCATGAAATATTCGAGCAGGCGGTATTCTTTTACGGTGAGATCGATATCCGCATCACCTCTTTTTGCCCGTCTGGTGTTACAGTCCAATACCAAATTGTCGCAAGTCAGTTGATTGGTTACAGCCTCCTTGTTTCGTCGCAGCAGCGCCTTGATACGTGCTTCCAGTTCCTGAAAACTGAAAGGCTTGACGAGATAATCGTCTGCTCCTGCATCCAGTCCTTTTACAATGTCTTCGGTAGTGCCTAAAGCCGTCAGCATAATGACCGGTGCTTGGTAACCGAACATCTGCCGATAGAGATGGCAAAGTTCGAGCCCGTTTATTTTCGGCATGATAATATCCAGAATTACAAGGTCGAAAGGTTCTTCCTGAAGGATTCTCCAACCCGTATTTCCGTCATGACAGACTGTTACCGAATGTCCGAACTCTTTCAGTCCCCGTTCGATAAAGGAGGCGATATTGACTTCATCTTCTGCTAATAGTATCTTTGCCATAAATCTACATTGTTTAGATGCAAAGATACTTTTTCTTTGCATCCGAAGAAAGAAAAACGGCATACATTTAAGTGTTTCTCCTTTCTGAACTGTATTATATATAAACAGACGATTATACTATGAAAGTAAAACATTTAGTTGGAGCTTTTCTGTGTGTGCTGGGATGCTATGCTTGTAGTAGCCCGAAAACAGAGGTCCAGTCACCGGACGGACATATCAAGATGACATTGACGGTAGACGAAAACGGCAAACCGTTTTATAATGTGTCGGTGGATGACTCCCTCTTGATAGAAAATTCAGCCATGGGCTTTACGGCGGCTAACGGCATCATTCTGGCAGAAGGTTTTCAGGTGAAGAACACGACTTTCAGCAGTGAAGACGAAACTTGGACACAGCCGTGGGGAGAGAATAAAAAGAACCGGAATCATTATAACGAAATGGCAGTCAATCTGACAAATGAAGATCATGTACAACTGACGCTTCGTTTTCGTGTATTTGATGATGGAATCGGTTTCCGCTATGAATATACGGTACCGACTGTAGATTCTTTATTGATAACCGACGAACTGACTACTTTCCGTTTCCATCGTGACGGAACTTCGTGGTCGATTCCCGCCAGTGCCGAAACATATGAACTACTCTATCAACAACAACCGATTTCCGAAGTGGAAACGGCCAATACACCTTTTACATTCAAGACTGCGGATGGAGTTTACGGAAGTATACACGAAGCCGCTTTGTATGATTTTCCGGAAATGACTCTGAAGCAAATCGGCCATTATACATTGAAAGCGGAACTTGCCCCGTGGCCTGACGGCATTAAGGCGCGTAAGGGAAATCACTTCACGACCTCATGGCGCACCGTACAGATCGCACCGGAAGCTGTCGGTTTGATCAACTCTTCGCTGATTCTGAATCTGAATGATCCTTGCGTACTGGAAACTACGGACTGGATTCGCCCGCTGAAATATGTAGGAGTGTGGTGGGGGATGCATCTCGGCGTAGAAACCTGGAAGATGGACGAACGTCACGGAGCTACTACTGCCAATGCAAAGAAATACATAGATTTTGCCGCAGCCAATCATATCGAAGCTGTCCTGTTCGAAGGTTGGAACGAAGGTTGGGAAAGTTGGGGCGGTATGCAGAGCTTTGATTTCACTAAGCCATACGCGGATTTCAATATTGATGAAATCGTACGTTATGCCAAAGAGAAAGGTGTTGAAATCATGGGACATCATGAGACCGGAGGGAATATTCCTAACTATGAACGTCAGATGGATCATGCCATGCAATGGTATACCGATCATGGTATCCACCTCCTGAAGACGGGATATGCAGGCGCATTTCCGGATGGGTATCTGCATCATAGCCAATACGGTGTCAATCACTATCAACGGGTAGTGGAAACTGCCGCCCGTCATCAAATGACTCTGGATGCACACGAACCGATCAAAGATACCGGTATCCGTCGTACATGGCCGAATATGATGACACGCGAGGGGGCAAGAGGCATGGAATGGAATGCGTGGAGTGAAGGCAATCCTCCTTCTCATCACGTGATGTTACCGTTCACCCGCCTGCTGTCCGGTCCGATGGATTATACGCCGGGAACTTTTGATATTCTGTTCTTGAAAACGAAGGATTCTCCGCGCCGACAGAAGTGGAACGATCAGGATAAAGGCAATAGCCGTGTGAATACGACGCTGGCTAAACAACTGGCTAATTGGGTAATCCTGTATTCTCCTTTGCAGATGGCTTCGGATATGATCGAGCATTATGAAGGACATCCGGCATTCCAGTTCTTCCGTGATTTTGATCCGGATTGTGATGAATCGAAAGCACTGGCAGGTGAACCGGGAGAGTTCATTGCAGTGGTACGTAAAGCAAAAGGCAATTATTTCCTGGGAGCAGCTACCAATGAAAGCCCCCGTACTTTAGAAGTAAAACTGGACTTCCTGGAACCAGGCAAGCAGTATAAGGCTGTCATCTATGCGGATGGCGAAAAGGCTGACTGGAAAACGAATCCTACCGATTATAAGATTACGGAACAGATTGTAACATCTGAAAATACGTTGAGTATACGGATGGCTCCCGGAGGCGGGCAGGCTGTTTCGTTTATAAAAAGTAATAGGTAGTAAGTAATAGGTAATAGGTAATAAGTAATAGGTGAGGGTAATAAGTGAGGTTGTTAAAGTAGAGAGATTGTCGGAGGATAACAAGATAAAATTAAGTTGGTTAGGTTAGACTGAAAAAACGGTGGACAGAGTTTTGATACCTGTTCACCGTTTTTGTTTTTATTGAGTATGGTTTTGAAAGGATGTGTTATCCTTTTGCTTCTTGATACATAAAGCGTTTGATTGATTTCTTCGCAGTCTTTTCAAATTCCTCGAAATGGATTTTGACTTTGCTTATCTGAGAATAATTGGGAAGCTGCTGATTCAGTTCAACACGATTGGCTTCCATAACTTTTATGATATCGGCCTGTTGCAAGCCATGGGCAAAAGCATCGTCAAAGTCCGGATAAATCAGTGCGACCAACTTGTCGTGCTGCAAAACGATCAGTGACTCGGCAACATAAGGCATATTATTCAGTTTGCTTTCTATCTCTTCCGGATAGATATTCTGTCCGCTGG
>ERZ773164.3140-NODE-3140-length-11864-cov-7.623507_pt1 | contig 11864 bp, 10 predicted proteins | sample MGYA00511917_ERZ773164 | MGnify/ENA primary metagenome ERZ773164 (study PRJEB29015, sample SAMEA2737847) | human gut metagenome | biome: human gut; feature: human-associated habitat; material: faeces | place: China | collected 2012 ...
TGACCCAGGTAGCCGTAAAGCCGCCGACCTTCGTTATTTTCGTAAATGACAAAGAACTGATGCATTTCTCCTATGTGAGATACCTGGAAAACCGCATCCGCGAATCCTTCGGATTTAAGGGTACGGCTCTGAAATTCCTGATCCGCGAAAGGAATGGAAAGGAGGAGTAAATGGAACGAGTACTTTGTCTGGTAATGGGTTATGTGTTTGGTCTGTTTCAGACCGGCTATCTCTACAGCAGATCCAAGCATATGGATATCCGTAATTACGGAAGTGGAAACTCCGGCAGCACCAATGTCCTGCGTGTGATGGGCAAAAAGGCCGGACTGATCGTATTCCTGGGTGACGCAGGCAAGATGATCGCTGCATGCCTGATCACAAGAGTATTGTTTCGCAGCCAGCCCGAGCTTCTGTATGTATACCTGCTCTACACCGGCTTTGGCGTGATCCTGGGACATAATTTCCCGTTTTATATGGAATTTAAGGGTGGCAAGGGCATTGCGGCCTCCGCCGGGCTTCTGGCCTCTACAGACTGGCGTGTGATGCTGGTCTGTCTGGTGGTGTTTGTGGCTGCAGTAGCCATTACCCGCTATGTATCCCTGGGCTCCATCCTGGTGATGATCTGCTTCTTTATCGGTATGGTGTTTTTCGGTGCCCGTGGGGATTTCGGCATTGGGGCGGCACATCTGACGGAATTCTATGTGCTGGCAGGCCTGATCTCCGCCATGGGGATCTGGCGCCATCACACCAACATCAAACGACTGTTAAGCGGCACGGAAAACAAGCTGGGTGCCAGAAAGGAATAGACCTATGGCAAATGTGAGTATAATCGGTGCAGGAAGCTGGGGCACCGCCCTTGCATTTCTGCTTCACGAGAACGGCCATCAGGTGACGGAATGGTCTGCCTTTGAAAAGGAGGCAGAGAGTCTGCGGACAGAGCACCGCTTAAAGACGCTTCCGGATCTGGTGCTTCCGGACGATATGGAATTTACCTCTGACCTGGAACGTGCCATGAAGGAGAAAGACCTTCTGGTGGTGGCGGTTCCTTCCATCTATGTGCGGGAGACTGCCCGGAAGATGAAGCCTTTCTTAAAAGAAGGACAGCTGGTGGTTAATGTGGCCAAGGGCATTGAGGAGGCAACCCTCATGACACTGACGGATATTCTGGAGGAGGAGCTTCCGGGTGCTGATGTTACTGTTCTTTCCGGACCGAGTCATGCGGAGGAAGTGAGCCGCGGCCTTCCGACTACCTGTGTCGCCGGAGCGAAGACACGGAAAACAGCAGAGAAGATCCAGAACATCTTCATGAGTCCGGTATTCCGCGTGTATATCAGCCCGGATATCCTGGGGATTGAGATTGGCGGGGCGCTGAAAAATGTCATCGCCCTGGCAGCGGGAATCGCAGACGGACTTGGGTATGGTGACAACACCAAGGCAGCCCTCATTACCCGGGGCGTGGCGGAGATCAGCCGGCTTGGCATGGCCATGGGCGGAAAGCTGGAAACCTTTGCCGGTCTTACCGGGATCGGAGACCTGATCGTAACCTGTGCCAGCATGCACAGCCGCAACCGCCGTGCCGGAATCCTGATCGGAAAAGGTTATTCCATGAAGGAGGCCATGGACGAGGTTCAGATGGTGGTAGAGGGCGTCTATTCTGCCAAGGCCGGTCTGGCTCTTGCCAAAAAGTATCAGGTGTCCATGCCGATCATCGAGGCAGTCAATGAAGTACTGTTCGACGGAAAGTCCGCGAAAGAGGCAGTTGCTGATCTGATGCTGCGGGACAAAACAGTAGAAAGCGCAAATTTACCGTGGTAGGAATTTTCAGAACTGAAAATTCCGTACGACAAAACAGAGGTTGTGGATTTTGCCAATTCGGAATGCGAAGCATTGGCAAAATCGTCTTGCTGTTGCGAAGAAACAGCAAGGAAAGCGCAAATCTTCCGTGGTAGGAATTTTCAGAACTGAAAATTCCGTATGACTTTGCTTCAACTTCGCTTTAACGCAAGAAAGTTCTTGACAAGCGTTTTTTGGGCTACTATAATTAGTTCAGCTTTAAGGATACGGCTTCCTGAAGGTTCAGGAAGCCTGTTTTCATTTAAGAGGAGGAAACAATTATGAAGAAAAAACTGGTTAGTTTTGGTATGGCAGCTATGATGGCAGCATCCTTAGCAGCATGTGGCGGCAGCAAGCCGGCAGAGACTACCGCAGCAGCAGATAATGCTGAGACCACTGCAGCAGAGGGCGCAGAGACTGAGGCAGCAGAAGGCGGCACATTAAAGGTAGGCATAATCGGACCGTTAACCGGTGCAGGCGCAGCTTATGGTAACGCAGTCGCAAACGGCGCAGAGCTGGCAGCAAAGGAGATCAACGAGGCTGGCGGTATCAACGGCATGATGATCGAGACCAAGGCTGAGGATGATGAGAATGATCCAGAGAAATCCATCAACGCATACAACACCTTAAAAGACTGGGGTATGCAGGTATTAGACGGTCCGACCACTTCCAAACCGTGTATCGCTGTAGGAGCAGAGGCTGAGTCTGATAACATGTTCCTGATCACTCCGTCCGGTTCCGCAGTTGAGTGCGTAGCAACTGACAACGCATTCCGCGTATGCTTCGCAGACCCTGATCAGGGTACCGCTTCCGCTAAGTATATTGGCGAGAACAAGCTGGCTACCAAGATCGCTATCATCTATGACAGCTCTACCGAGTATTCTTCTGGTATTCGTGAGGCATTTGTTGCTGAGGCAGCAAACCAGGGTCTGGAGATCGTAGCTGACGAGGCATTTACCGCAGACAGCAACACCGACTTCTCCGTACAGCTTGACAAGGCAAAAGACGCAGGCGCAGAGCTGGTATTCCTTCCGATCTACTATCAGGAGGCTTCCATCATCTTAAAGCAGGCAAGCGACAAAGAATTCGCACCGGTCTTCTTCGGCTGTGATGGTATGGATGGCATCCTTTCCGTAGAGAACTTTGATACTTCCCTGGCAGAGGGTCTGATGCTCTTAACTCCGTTCTCCACCACTGAGGAGAGCAGTAAGGCATTTACTGAGGCTTATGTAGCAGCTTACGGCATCGAGCCGAACCAGTTTGCTGCAGATTCCTACGATGCGATCTACGCAATCAAGGCAGCTGTTGAGAAGGCAGGCGTTACCGCTGATATGAGCGCTTCCGATATCTGTGACGCATTAAAGCCGGCTATGACCGAGATCTCTATTGATGGCCTGACTGGTTCTGACATGGTTTGGAACGCAAATGGTGAGCCGAACAAGGCACCGAAGGCTGTTAAAATCGTAAACGGCGCATACGAGATGCAGTAATTTTTCTGTGTACACAATGTGTGAACAGCAATGAAACATCCGAAAGGGGATCGTCCAATGGACGGTTCCCTTTTTTCCATGTATGAAGCAATTTTGCACAACGCTGTTCGGAAAAAAGCTTCCTCCGGAGGTGCAGGAGTGTGGCTCTGATTCATTTTGAAAGACATGTCCCCAGTGCACGGACAAATGGTGCGCATTCACGAACTTTTGCTTGAACTTCAAATATGTCTATGCTATAATTCCAGTTATGTTTTATTTCCTATAGAAAAAATAAAGAGGTGGTAGGTACATGAGTTTTCTGTCTTATTTGATTAACGGAATCAGCCTGGGCAGTGTATACGCGATCATTGCACTGGGCTACACCATGGTTTATGGCATCGCGAGAATGCTGAACTTTGCTCATGGTGATATCATTATGGTGGGTGGCTTCGTCATCTTTACCATGGTAAGTACCCTGGGACTCCCGCCAATGGTGGGCGTTCTGGTGGCAGTCATCGCCTGTACGGTGCTTGGTGTTGTGATCGAGCGTGTGGCTTATAAGCCGCTGCGTGGCGCGTCTTCTCTAGCCGTTCTGATCACGGCTATCGGTGTCAGCTATCTGCTGCAGAACGTAGCACTGCTGATCTTTGGCTCCAACGCACGTCAGTTCACATCTGTTGTGAACGTGCCGAGCTTAAAGCTGGCCGGCGGCGCGCTGTCCATTTCCGGTGTTACACTGGTTACGATCATTACCTGTATTGTGATCATGGTGGCCCTGACTACTTTCATCAACAAGACCAGGGTTGGTCAGGCTATGCTGGCTGTATCGGAAGATACCGGCGCGGCAACCCTGATGGGCATTAATGTTAACAGCACCATCGCTATTACCTTCGCGATCGGTTCTGCCCTGGCGGCAATTGCAGGCGCGCTGTTGTGTTCCGCTTATCCGTCCCTGACTCCGTATACCGGTTCCATGCCGGGTATCAAGGCTTTTGTGGCAGCCGTATTCGGCGGCATCGGCTCCATTCCGGGTGCCCTCATCGGCGGCGTACTCCTTGGAGTGATCGAGAACCTTTCCAAGGCATATATTTCTTCCCAGCTTTCTGACGCTATCGTATTCGCAGTGCTGATCGTCGTACTTCTGGTACGTCCGACCGGAATCCTGGGCAAAAAGATTACGGAGAAAGTGTAGGTGAATGGAATGAAGAAGAACAAAGTATTAGTCCAGAACAGCATCACTTACGCCATCGTAATTGCCTGCTGGATCCTGGTTCAGATTCTTGGAGCAACCGGACACATGACCAGCCTGTTAAAGGGACTTTTAGTTCCGCTGTGTATCTATGTGATCCTGGCTGTATCCTTAAACTTAACTGTTGGTATCCTGGGTGAGTTAAGCCTGGGCCATGCCGGTTTCATGTGTGTGGGCGCGTTTACCGGCGCGTTTTTCACCAAGTGTATGGAGAACGCAATCCCATCTGTCGGCATGCGTTTCTTCCTGGCTCTGATCATCGGAGCAGCGGTAGCAGGTGTGTTCGGCATCATCATCGGTATTCCGGTACTGCGCTTAAAAGGTGACTACCTGGCTATCGTAACCCTGGCCTTCGGTGAGATCATCAAGAACCTCATCAACGTTATGTATGTAGGCCTGGATTCCAACGGATTCCATTTTTCCATCAAGGATACCACATCCCTTGGCATGGGCGCCGACGGCGTTGTCATCATCAAGGGCGCTCAGGGTATCACCGGTACCCCGAAGGCAGCAACCTTTACGGTAGGCATCATCCTGGTGCTCATCACCCTGTTTATCGTATTAAACCTGATCAATTCCCGTACTGGACGCGCTATCATGTCCATCCGTGACAACCGCATTGCGGCAGAGTCCGTGGGAATCAATATTACCAAATACAAACTGATGGCCTTTGCCATTTCCGCAGCCCTGGCAGGTGTTGCAGGTGTTCTGTATGCCCACAACTTATCCTCCCTGGCAGCAACCCCGAAGAACTTCGGCTACAACATGTCCATTATGATCCTGGTATTCGTGGTACTGGGCGGCCTGGGAAATATCCGCGGTTCCATGATCGCAGCCATCATCCTGACCATGCTTCCGGAGCTTTTGCGCGGCCTGAACGATTACCGTATGCTGATCTACGCAGTGGTTCTGATCGTTATGATGATCTTCAACTCCAGCCCGAAGGCAATTGAGATGAGATCTGTCTTCATGGACCGCATCAAGAAGAATAAGAAATCTGCAAAGGAGGCTGCATAATATGGCTATGCTGGAAGTAAAAAATATCGGCATCTCATTCGGCGGCTTAAAGGCAGTTGACAACTTCAGCCTGACCATCGAAAAGGGACAGCTTTACGGCCTCATTGGACCGAACGGCGCAGGTAAGACCACCATCTTCAACCTGCTGACCGGTGTCTACAAGGCAGATCACGGTTCTATCTTCCTGGATGGCAAAGAGCTGACCGGAAAGAGCACTATTGAGATCAATCAGGCAGGTATCGCGAGAACCTTCCAGAACATCCGTCTGTTCAAGGATTTAAGTGTTCTGGACAACGTAAAGGCAGGCCTGCACAACCATCATCCCTATTCCACTATTGAAGGCATCTTCCGTCTGCCGCGCTACTACAAGGTAGAGAAGGAGATGAATGCCCGGGCTATGGAACTGTTAAAGGTTTTCGACCTGGACAAAGAGTGCGATTATAAGGCATCCAACCTTCCTTATGGTAAGCAGAGAAAGCTGGAAATTGCCCGCGCCCTTGCTACAGACCCGAAGCTTCTCCTTCTGGACGAGCCGGCAGCCGGCATGAACCCGAACGAGACCGCAGAGCTGATGGATACCATCCGCTTCGTGCGCGATCACTTCGATATGACTGTGCTTCTGATCGAGCATGATATGAAGCTGGTTTCCGGTATCTGTGAGAAATTGACTGTCTTAAACTTCGGTCAGGTACTGACCCAGGGTGAGACATCGGAAGTACTGAATGATAAGCGTGTTATTACGGCTTATCTTGGAGAGTAGGAGGTTAGAGCAATGGCAATACTTGAGGTAAAAGACCTGGAAGTCTGCTACGGTGTCATCCAGGCAATCAAGGGAATCTCATTTGAGGTAAACCAGGGTGAGATCATTGCCCTGATCGGAGCAAACGGCGCAGGGAAAACCACAACATTGCAGACCATTACCGGTCTGATCCCGTCCAAGGCGGGCACCATTACCTATGAGGGAAAAGATATCACAAAGATTCCGGGTTACAAGCTGGTCGGCATGGGAATTGCCCACGTGCCGGAGGGACGCCGCGTGTTCGCGGAGCTGTCCGTTCTGCAGAACTTAAAGCTGGGCGCTTACACCCGTAATGATAAAAATGAGATGGAAGAGACCCTGAAGGAAATTTATGAGCGTTTCCCACGTCTGGAAGAGCGTAAGAACCAGATGGCTGGTACACTTTCCGGCGGTGAGCAGCAGATGCTGGCTATGGGCCGTGCGCTGATGTCCCATCCGAAGCTGATCGTTATGGATGAGCCGTCCATGGGTCTGTCCCCGCTGTACGTAAACGAGATCTTTGACATCATTCAGAAGATTAATGCAGACGGAGTAACCGTGCTTCTGGTTGAGCAGAACGCAAAGAAAGCTCTTTCCATCGCGAACCGTGCTTATGTTCTGGAGACTGGTAAGATTGCCCTGAGCGGTGACGCAAAAAAACTCATGAACGATGATTCCGTCAAGAAAGCATACCTGAGTGAATAAACGAACAGGGTGTTGCTCACATTGTGCGAAACGCCGGGAAAAGCAAAACAGATGCCGTAATTTGACAAAAAGCGAGAATTTGTTTCAAAACTTTAAAGTGTCTGAAAATAATAGAAAAAGGAGCGAAAAGTCCTAGACTTTTCGCTCCTTTTTGTGGTATTATTTAGGCAAAGTAACCGGGTGTGGGGACCCGTTACGTTAAGACTATATGAAGGAGGGTTTACTATGAAGGGCAATGTAATCGTTGGACAATCCGGAGGGCCGACGGCCGTCATCAATTCCAGTCTTGCAGGTGTGTACCGTACGGCGGTTGACCGCGGAGCGAAAAAGGTATACGGCATGCTGTATGGAATTCAGGGACTTCTGGATGAACAGTATGTGGATCTTTCCAAGTACATCCGGAGTGATCTGGATGTGGAAATACTGAAACGCACACCGTCCGCATTCCTTGGCACCTGCCGCTACAAACTGCCGGACATCCATGAGAATCAGGAAATCTATGTGAAGATTTTTGAAATCTTAAATAAGCTGAATATTGAATGCTTTATTTACATCGGTGGAAATGATTCTATGGACACGATCAAAAAACTGTCCGATTACGCAATCCTGACAGGGCAGTCCCAGAAGTTTGTCGGCGTTCCGAAGACCATAGACAACGACCTGGCGCTGACTGATCATACACCGGGCTACGGCAGCGCTGCCAAATATATTGCGACCTCTACCAAGGAAGTAATCCGGGATGGCATCGGCTTCTCATATAAAAAGCAGCAGGTGATCATCATTGAGATCATGGGCCGCAATGCCGGATGGCTGACCGGCGCGGCTGCATTGTCCCGGGGCGAGGATTGTGACGGACCAGATCTGATCTATCTGCCGGAACTGACCTTTGACATCGAAAAGTTTACTGCGAAAGTACGGAAGCTTCTGGTCAAGAAGGATGTGGTCGTTGTCGCAGTTTCTGAGGGTATCCGCATTCAGGACGGCCGTTATGTCAGCGAGCTGGGAAGTGCTTCGGATTATGTAGACGCATTTGGTCACAAGCAGCTGACCGGAACCGCGAGCTATCTGGCCAACGTAATCCATCGTGATATCGGCTGCAAGACCCGTGCTGTTGAATTTTCCACTTTACAGCGAAGCGCAGCCCATCTGGCATCCCGTGTCGATGTGAATGAGGCCTTCATGGTAGGCGGTGCCGCTGTCAAGGCAGCGGATGAGGGCGATTCCGGCAAGATGGTGGTCATTGACCGTGTATCCGATGACCCGTACCAGTGCGCGACCGGCATTTACGATGTTCACAAGATCGCAAACGGAGAGAAGATGGTGCCGAGAGAGTGGATTACCAAGGATGGCACTTATGTGACCGAGGAGTTTATCGATTATGTGAGACCACTGATCCAGGGTGATTCTCCGTCTGTCATGGTAGACGGTATTCCGCGCCACCTTTATATGGGAAAAAAATAAAATAGAATGAAGCAGGGACACTCCCGCATATATTGTTAACAGCAGCAAGAAGCAAAGTCTGTTATTGGCAGGGGGAGTGTCCATATGGAGCAGTACAGCGTATACCGGGATATTCAGGCAAGGACCGGAGGCGAAATTTATCTGGGAGTGGTAGGGCCGGTGCGGACCGGAAAGTCCACATTTATCAAACGGTTTATGGAGCAGATGGTACTGCCCGGTATCACCGATGAGCATCAGAAGAACCGGACCCGGGATGAACTGCCACAGAGCGCGGCAGGAAAGACCATCATGACCACGGAGCCCAAATTTGTTCCCAAGGAAGCGGCCCGCATTGATCTGGGAGAAGATACCGCGGTGAAGGTGCGGCTGGTGGACTGTGTGGGATTTATGACCGAAGGGGTCAGCGGACACATGGAGAATGAGAAGGAACGCCTGGTGAAGACACCCTGGTTTGAAGAAAGCATTCCCTTTACCATGGCGGCGGAGATTGGTACCAGAAAGGTGATCCGTGACCATTCCACGATCGGCCTTGTAATCACCACGGATGGCTCCTTTGGGGAACTGGAACGGCAGGCCTACATAAAACCGGAGGAAACGGCAGTCCGGGAGCTTCAGGAGATTGGAAAACCGTTTCTGGTGCTTTTAAACTCCAGCCGCCCGTATTCAGAGGAGACCAGGAATCTGGCCCGGGAACTGGAAACGAAATATGGGGTTTGTGTCATGCCGGTGAATTGTGAACAGCTAAAAACCGGGGATATTTACCAGATTTTAAAGCAGGTACTGTTCGAATTTCCGGTGACGGAAGTAGACTTTCAGATCCCGAAGTGGCTGGAGATTCTTCCGGCGTCCCACTGGCTCAAACAGCAGGCCGTAAAAGCGGCACGCAATGCCATGAGCCACATCCGCCGGATGAAGGATCTTAAAGATTCCTGGAAGGACGAGGAAGCAGAGGCGGTAAGCAGCATGGAAACTGGCCGGATGAACCTGTCAGATGGAAAAGTCACAGTACGCATGCTGTTTGAGGACGGCTATTATTACCAGATTTTAAGTGATTTTTCCGGTCTTTCCATTGCGGATGAATACCAGCTGATGCAGCAGTTGAAGGATCTGGCGGCAAAAAAGTCCGAGTATGACAAGATTCAGAACGCGATAGAGCAGGTAAGGGCCAGAGGCTACGGCGTAGTGACACCGGAGCGGTCGGAGATTGTTTTGGATGAGCCGGTGGTGATCCGCCACGGAAACCGCTATGGGGTCAAGATGAAGGCGGAAGCGCCGTCTATCAACCTGATCCGGGCCCAGATCCAGACAGAAATCGCACCCATTGTGGGGAGCGAGCAGCAGGCCCAGGATTTGATCTCCTATATGAAGGACAACGCAAACCGGGAAGAAAATGGAATCTGGGAGACGAATATTTTCGGAAAATCCATAGAACAAATTGTGGAAGATGGGATTCAGGCCAAAGTAAACCAGATGACAGAGGAGTGCCAGGCAAAGCTTCAGGACGCGCTCCAGAAGATCATCAACGACAGCAATGGTGGCCTGATCTGCATCATTATTTAAAATGTGTACCCTCGGACCCCGAGAGCACATACCTACAAAAGGAGGGTGCCATATGAGATTGGTTTTCAGCGGAGCGGCTCATGAGGTAACAGGAAGCTGCCATTATCTGGAAGTCGGGACCAGCAAGTTTCTGGTAGACTGTGGCATGGAGCAGGGTGTCAACATTTACGAGAATGTGGATCCGCCGGTGCCGTGGTCAGACATTCAGTTTGTGCTTGTGACACATTCACACATTGATCATGTGGGCATGCTGCCCTACATTTACGCGAGAGGTTTTAAGGGGCGTGTGATTGCAACTAATGCTACCTGTGACCTCTGCAACATCATGTTAAAGGATTCCGCGCACATCCAGGAGATGGACGCGGAATGGAAAAACAGGAAAGCAAGGCGTGCCGGACGACCGGAAGTACCGCCGTTATACGAGATGAACGACGCGCTGGGCGTACTGGAGCATTTTGAAGGGTATAACTACGACGAGATCGTGGAAGTAAACGATGAGGTTTCCATCCGGTTTACGGATATCGGCCATCTGCTTGGATCAGCCTCCATCGAAATCTGGATGAAGGAAGATGGTGTGGAGAAGAAAATCGTCTTTTCCGGTGATATCGGTAACTTCAATAAGCCGCTGATCCGGGATCCGATCTACACCAAAGAGGCAGACTACGCAGTCATGGAGTCTACTTATGGAGACCGGTTCCATCAGAAGGGTAAGGATCATATTTCCGAGCTGGTCCGGATCGTGCAGGAAACTCTGGACCGGGGCGGCAATGTAGTCATTCCGGCCTTTGCGGTAGGACGTACCCAGGAGCTTCTTTACTACTTCCGCCAGATCAAATCCCAGCATCTGATTCACGGCCATGATAATTTTGAGGTTTATGTGGATAGTCCGCTGGCGGTAGAGGCCACACATGTCTTTAAGGAAAATCAGGCAGAATGCTATGATGAGGAAACCAGGGAACTAGTAGAGGAGGGAATCAACCCGATCTCCTTCCCGGGTCTGAGGCTTTCCGTAACCAGCGACGAATCCGTCAATATCAACTTTGATACGAAGCCAAAGGTAATCATTTCCGCGTCCGGCATGTGTGACGCGGGTCGTATCCGCCACCATTTAAAGCATAATCTGTGGCGGAAGGAGTGTACGGTGATTTTTGCCGGATATCAGGCAGTTGGAACCATTGGCCGCGCGCTGGTTGATGGAGCAAAAGAAGTGAAGCTCTTTGGTGAGAGCATAGATGTAGAAGCCCATATTGAGGTGCTTCATGACATCAGCGGTCATGCAGACCAGAATGGTCTTCTGACCTGGGCACTGGCTTTTGAAAAGAAGCCGCAGCAGTTCTTCGTGGTACATGGCAACGATGATGTCTGCGACCGCTTTGCGGAACTTTTAACAGAAAAGACCGGTGTGGCGGCAAAAGCACCCTATTCCGGCGCGGAGTTTGATCTCATCAAGGGAGTCTGGGTACGCGAGACTGCAGGAATTCCGATTCCGGCAAAGAGTGCTCCGGCGAAGAAGGCCAGTGGTGTCTTTGCACGGCTTCTGGCAGCAGGCGAGCGCCTGATGGGTGTCATCCGCAGAAACGAGGGCGGAGCCAACAAGGATCTGGCGAAATTTGCCGATCAGATCAATGCATTATGCGATAAATGGGACAGATAGGAGAATAGCAGATTATGTCAAAAGTACAGATTTACACCGATGGTTCAGCAAGAGGCAATCCGGATGGACCGGGAGGATACGGCGCAGTCCTGCATTTTACGGACAGCAAGGGACAGCTTCACGAAAAGGAGCTGTCTG
>ERZ773164.3156-NODE-3156-length-11802-cov-3.881246_pt1 | contig 11802 bp, 9 predicted proteins | sample MGYA00511917_ERZ773164 | MGnify/ENA primary metagenome ERZ773164 (study PRJEB29015, sample SAMEA2737847) | human gut metagenome | biome: human gut; feature: human-associated habitat; material: faeces | place: China | collected 2012 ...
TCGCAGATTGGAAAGGAAATCCAGTATTTTTGGAAATATTACGGTTCGCTTCGGCCGACAGTGTTTTTAAGTTATGAGCGTGAAGCGTACTATTCTCTGGACGGAAGTGATTTCAGAGTGACTTTTGATGAAAATATTTTATATCGGGAGGAAGACCTTTCGCTTGGAAGCCCGATTTACGGTAAGGCGCTGCTGGGAGAAGATGAAACACTGATGGAAATTAAGACATCTGGGGGAATTCCGCTCTGGCTCAGCAGGGTACTCACGGAAAATAAAATTTTTAAAACTTCGTTTTCAAAATACGGATTGGCATATAAACAGATGGGAGGAAGACAATATGGTTAATAAAATATTTGGAGGGATTTTTGATACGGAAATGACAAATGTGATTGCACTGTCGGATTTTTTACTTTGTGTAGGCTGTGCGCTGATAATCGGATTTATTTTGTCGATGGCATATATGTACGGCACACGGTACACGACAAGTTTTGTAGTGACGCTTGCCGTGCTGCCGGCTATCGTCTGTGTTGTGATTATGATGGTAAATGGAAATGTCGGAGCAGGGGTTGTGGTAGCCGGCGCTTTCAGCCTTGTGCGTTTCCGATCCGTTCCCGGTTCTGCGAAGGAAATAGGCGCTATTTTTCTCGCTATGGGAACGGGACTTGTGGCAGGAATGGGGTATCTCGGCTATGCTCTTCTCGTATCGGTGCTTTTAGGCGGGATTACACTGCTGTATTACCGACTGGACTTTGGAAACGGGAAGAAAAAGGCGCTTTATAAAACGTTACATATTACTATTCCGGAAGATTTAGACTATACGGAAGTGTTTGACGGGATTCTAAAACAATATACACAAACTTGTGATTTAGTCCAAGTAAAGACAACAAATATGGGAAGTTTATTTAAACTGACTTATAATTTGACACTGTGTGATATGAACAAAGAAAAAGAATTAATTGATTCACTTCGCTGCAGAAACGGAAATCTGGAAATTACCGTTTCTAAGCAGGAAACAATTATTGGAGAATTATAGGAGGTGGCATATGAGAAAAAGAACAATTTTTCTGACAGTTTTCCTTGCCGGAACACTTATTGTTTCCGGCTGTGGAAATAAAAACAGTAATTCTGAAAATACGGATACGGCGAAAACTTCCACTACGCAGAACATTGATATTGCAAATATGTTTTCGGACAGAGATATGGAAACAGGATACGACGAAGAAAAAAGTGTCAATATCAAATTGGCGGATAACGGCACGACAAGTGATTCCGATACGGTGAAAATTTCAGATAATATTGTTACGATTACGGAGGAAGGAACTTATGTACTTACAGGTGCGCTCACGGACGGAATGGTAATTGTGGAAGTGAAGGACACGGAAAAAGTGCAACTTGTATTAAACGGAGTAGAAATAACAAACGAAACCTCGGCGGCAATTTATGTCCGTTCCGCCGATAAAGTATTTATAACAACGACTGAAAACGCAGAAAATGTATTGGAAAACGGTGGGGAATATACGGCAATTGATGACAATAATATTGATGCCGTCATTTTTTCAAAGGCAGATTTAACTTTAAACGGTACGGGAAGTCTGATGGTTAATGCGGAAGCGGGACATGGAATTGTGTCAAAAGATGATTTGGTGCTTACAAGCGGAACGTATGAAATTCAATCTGCGTCTCACGGCCTTTCGGGAAAAGACAGCGTGCGTGTGGCGAACGGCACATATACAATTACATCTGAAAAAGACGGTATCCATGCGGAAAATGCAGATGACGACAGTCTTGGATTTGTCTATTTAGCAGAAGGAAACTTTGAAATTGTAGCAAAGGGAGACGGAATCAGTGCGGGAAACTGGCTTCAGTCAGACGGCGGTACATATACGATCATTGCCGGTGACGGCAGTGAAAATGTTCAGAAAAACGGACAGAAATGGGAGTTTGGACCAAGAGGAGAGCAGGAGAATACTGCGGAAGAAAACTCTGTCAGCATGAAAGGAATAAAAGCGGCAGGCGACCTCACTGTGACCGCCGGAAAATACGATCTGAATACGGCAGATGACAGTATTCATTCAAATGCGAACACGACAATCAGTGGTGGGGAGTGGACAATTGCATCAGGTGATGATGGAATTCATGGAAACTCTGCCACGACAATATCCGGAGGTACAATTGAGATTACACAAAGTTATGAAGGGATTGAAGGACTCAGCATTGATATAACGGGAGGGGACATTCAGTTAGTCAGCAGTGATGACGGATTAAATGCGGCAGGCGGAAATGACAGCAGTGGTTTTGAAGGTCCTGGCGGAGATCAATTTGCGGCAGAAGACGGCGCGTATATTCACATTTCAGGAGGAAAATTGAAAGTAAATGCGTCAGGTGATGGAATTGACTCTAACGGAGAATTGACAATTTCAGGCGGGGAAACCTATGTATCAGGGCCGACAAATAATGGCAATGGAACACTGGATTATAGCGGAACGGCAAAAATTACAGGAGGAATTTTTGTGGGAGCAGGTTCTTCCGGAATGGCACAAAGTTTTGGGGAGGATTCTACACAGGGAGTTATATTTGTTGCGATGAATTCCCAGTCATCAAAAAGTGCAATTACTTTACTGGACGCAGATAAAAAAGAAATTGTTTCGTGGACGCCGGATAAGGAGTATACTTCTGTGATTATCAGTGCTCCATCTGTAAAAGAAGGAGGTCAGTATACGCTGACTGCAGAAGAAACAACGGAAAATATTACGATGGACAGTTTAATTTACGGGAACGCACAGGGAATGGGACAGGCGCCGGGAAACGGGCAGAATGACAGAAAACAGGGTACCCCTCCAGATATGAGATAAGTGAGAGTGCTGCAAAATGATTTGTTTGATTTTGCGGCACTTTTATTTTTTTGCCAGAAAGTATTGACCAATGGGAAAGAATGTAGTAATCTAATAAAAAAGAACAGAATATAACAAATATGAACATAAACAAACAAATATTAGAAAGGGTGAAAGAAATGAAAGTAGGTTTTATCGGATTGGGAATTATGGGAAAGCCCATGGCTAAAAACCTGTTGAAAGCAGGAATAGAACTGTGGGTTTTCGATTTGAACAGGGAAGCGGTAAGAGAAGTTGAAGAGGCGGGAGCGTATGCGACTACCTATGCTGAAATAGGAAAAAAATGTGATATTGTGTTCATAATTGTTCCTAGCGGAGATATTGTCAAATCCATTCTCTTTGGTGAAGATGGCGTGGCATCTACACTGAAAGAAGGAAGTATTGTATGTGATATGAGTTCGGTAACTCCGGTTGAATCAAGAGAGTGCTATGAAAGATTACAGAAGATAGGTGTTGGATTTGTAGATGCTCCGGTATCGGGAGGAGAACCGGGAGCGATAGCAGGTACATTGGCAATTATGGCAGGCGGAGATGAAAAAGATTTTGAAGCGCTGCAAAAGTATTTTGACATTCTGGGTTCAACGGCACTTCTCATTGGCGGCAGCGGCAGCGGAAGTGTAACAAAACTTGCAAATCAGATTATCGTAAACAACACGATTGCGGTTGTATCAGAAGCATTTGTGCTGGCAGCGAAGGCGGGAGCGGATCCGCAGAAAGTTTACGAGGCAATCCGAGGCGGATTAGCGGGAAGCGCAGTGTTGGACGCAAAAATACCGATGATTATTGAGCGGAATTTTAAGCCGGGAGGACCTATCCGCATCAATCATAAAGACATAAAAAATGTGGTGAACACGGCACATTCTTTAGATGTACCGATTCCATATACGGCACAACTTTATGAGATTTTACAGACATTGAAAGTGCATGGACATATGAATGATGACCACGGAGGAATCGTACAGTATTTTGAAAAATTAGCAGACGTGGAAGTGAAAAAATCAGAATAGAAAGGGCTGAGAGATATGCTGAGTGCAGAGATTTTAAATTCATTTGAGGCAATAGACGAAGAATATGTTGATAATCTGCTGAGAAGAGAAATTGAGAATAACGGGAAAAAAATAGTTGTTCTCGATGATGATCCTACAGGAGTGCAGACGGTTCATGATATATCCGTATATACAAACTGGGATAAAGATAGCATGCTACAGGGATTTGAGGAAAAAAACAGTCTTTTTTATATTTTGACAAACTCCCGCGGATTTACGGCAGAACAGACGACAAAAGTACATCATGAGATTGCGTCGGTTATAGATGAAGTATCAAAGGAAACCGGAAAAGAATATATCTTTATTAGCAGAAGTGACAGTACGCTCAGAGGACATTATCCTTTAGAAACGGAAATTTTAAAAGAAGATTACGAGAAAAATACAGGAAAGATAATTGATGGAGAAATTATTTGTCCGTTTTTTAAGGAGGGAGGCCGTTTTACAATCGACAATGTACATTATGTCAAATACGGTAACGAATTGATACCGGCAAATGAAACAGAATTTGCGAAAGATTCCACGTTTGGTTATACGGCGGGAACAATGCCTGAATATGTGGAAGAAAAGACAAAAGGAAAATACAAAGCATCAGACGTCTGCCGTATTCCGTTGGAAGATATGCGCAGCATGAATATTGATAAGATAGAACAAACATTGTCAGAGGTGAACGGATTTAACAAGATTATTGTAAATGCAGTGGATTATGCGGACATTAAAGTATTCTGTGTGGCGCTGTACAGGGCAATGGCAAAAGGAAAAGTATTTATGTTCCGCACGGCTGCAGCGATTGTGAAAGTAATGGGAGGAATCAGTGATCAGCCGCTTCTTACAAAAGAGCAGATGATTGTAAAAGAAACGGACAACGGAGGTGTTGTCATCGTAGGTTCCCATACAGATAAGACAAGCAGACAGGTGGAAGAACTTCGGAAATTAGAAAATATTGAATTTATTGAACTGGACGTATCTCTTGTACATGATGAAAATGCTTTTGCAAAAGAAGTAGAGCGCTGTCTTGAGAAAGAGGAAAACTGTATACGAAATGGAAAGACAGTCTGCTGTTATACGACACGTTCTCTTATTACGGCGGATACGGGAGACAAGGAAGATGAACTCAGATTATCCGTACGCATATCAGACGCCGTTCAGTCTTTGGTCGGACGGCTTCAGGTTACGCCGCGGTTTGTTATTGCGAAAGGCGGAATTACATCGAGCGATATAGGAACGAGAGCGTTGGCGGTAAAGAAAGCGAATGTGCTTGGGCAGATTAAACCGGGAATTCCGGTATGGCAGACAGGCGGGGAAAGTAAATTTCCAATGACTCCTTATGTGATTTTCCCGGGAAATGTGGGAGAAGATACGACATTGAGAGAGACAGTTGAGGTATTGACAAAATAGTTGTTAAAACAGGAAGAAAGACGGGAGGAACAGAAAAATATGCCACAATGTGTAGTGATTGCAGATGATTTGACAGGAGCAAATGCGACAGGTGTACTGCTGAAGAAGATGAATTATAAAGCGTACACGGTCATGAATATGGAACGAATTGAACTGGAAATGCTGTCAGATTGTGACTGTGTGTTGTATCCGACAGATAGCAGAGGGGTAGACGCGGAAATATCGTACAACAGGGTAAAAAATGTATGTGAGTTGTTAAAACATGAAGAAGTAAAAGTATATTCAAAAAGGATTGACAGCACACTCAGAGGCAATCTGGGAAGTGAAACAGATGCAATGCTGGACGTGCTTGGTGAAGATTATGTGGCGATTGTTGCTCCCTGTTTTCCGAGTTCCAAAAGGATTGCAATTGGCGGATATATGTTAGTTAATGGCATTCCCCTTCACAAGACAGATATTGCCATTGATCCGAAAACACCGGTTACAAAATCAGAAATTGCAGTGTTGTTTGAAGAACAGAGTAAATATAAAGTGTCATTAATCTGTATGAAAGACTTAATGCACGGAAAACATTATCTGGCTGATAAAATGAAAGAATGTGTGAATGCGGGAAGCAGAATTATTGTTTTAGACTGTGTGACGCAGGAAGACTTAGACCTGATTGCAGATGCGGTTATTACAAGCAGATTAAAAACCGTAGCGGTAGATCCGGGAGTTTTCACGGCAACACTGTCGAGAAAACTAATTGTTCCGGCGGAAAAACAGGAAAAAAGCCGCATACTTGCGGTAGTTGGAAGTGTAAATCCAAACACAAAGACGCAGATGGAGGAATTGTGGCTGTCACAGAGAACGCACAATGTATTTGTACATACGAAGGAATTGTTGGAAGGGGACAGCAGAAGAGAAAATGAAATTGAAAGGGTAACCGAAGAAATTTTATCAGAGAGCAGCAGAAATATTGTATCCACAGTGGTTGGAGACGGCATTTATCCGGAGAACCGAATTGATTTTATTCCATATATGGAAAAATATAACTGTTCAATGGACGAAGTGACTGAGCGCATTAATAGCGCTTTTGCAGAAATTACATATCGGATTTTCCAAAAGGAAACAAGTTTCAAAGGACTTTATACGAGCGGAGGAGACATAACGGTGGCTGTCTGCAGAAAATTTAAAACGGCAGGACTTTTGTTAAAAGATGAGGTGCTTCCTCTGGCGGCGTATGGACAGTTTCTGAAAGGAGAATTTGACGGAATACATATTATTACGAAGGGAGGAAGTCAGGGAGAGAGCGATGCGATTAATCGGTGCATTACATATCTAAAAGAAAAATTATACATTTAGGTTTAGGAGGAAAAATATGAAAAGATCATTTATTGCAGTGCCAATCGGAGATCCGGCAGGCGTAGGTCCGGAGATTGTGGCAAAATCCGTGGCATCAAAAGATGTGACGGCGGCAGCGAAATGCGTAATTGTCGGAAACAAAGAAGTGATGGATAATGCAATCAAAATTACAGGCGAAAATTTAACAGTCAATGTGATTGACGATGTGGAACAGGGAGATTATCGGGAAGGAATTTTAAATCTTATTCACATAGACAATATGGATATGAGCCAATTTGCATTCGGAAAAGTGAGCGGAATGTGCGGAAAGGCTGCCTATGATTATATTGAAAAAAGTATTGAGTTGGCAAACAACGGAAAAGTAGATGCGGTGGCGACAACTCCTATCAATAAGGAGTCACTTCGTGCAGGCGGTATTAATTTCATCGGACATACTGAAATATTTGGCGCGCTGACAAATACGGAAGATCCGCTGACAATGTTTGAGACAAACGGGCTGAGAGTGTTCTTTCTGACAAGACATGTTTCCCTACGGGAAATGCTTGATATGATTAAAAAGGACAGAATTATAGATTATGTTAAACGTTGTACGGCAGCATTGGAAAAATTAGGCGTGACAGACGGCGTTATGGCAATAGCCGGATTAAATCCGCACAGCGGAGAACACGGTCTGTTCGGCTGGGAAGAAGTGGAAGAGATTGTGCCGGCAATTGAAGAATTGAAAAAACAGGGGTATAAGGTGGAAGGTCCGATAGGAGCAGATTCCGTATTCCATCAGGCAGCCCAGGGAAAATACAGCAGTGTATTGTCTTTGTATCATGACCAGGGACATATTGCTACGAAAACTTTAGACTTTGAAAAAACAATTGCTATTACAAACGGAATGCCGATTCTCAGAACGTCTGTAGACCACGGAACAGCATTCGATATTGCGGGAAAAGGAGTAGTAAGCGCTGTCAGCATGATTGAAGCCATTCTGCTTGCGGCAAAATATGCTCCTAACTTTACAAAATAGGAGGCGGAATTATGGTAAATGGACTTAGTGGTGAAAGAATGCTGATTGGTCTTGCAATCGGGATTGCAGTTTTAATTTTTCTGGTATTAAAGACAAAAGTTCAGGCGTTCTTAGCTTTAATTATTTGTACGGTTATTGTAGGTGTGGTAGGCGGAATGCCGCTTAATAATATTACGTTAGAGGACGGAACGACCTTTGGAATTTTAAATTCAATTACAAGCGGATTTGGAGGAACGTTATCCAGCATCGGAATTATCATCGGATTTGGAGTTATGATGGGGCAAATCTTTGAAGTGACCGGAGCCGCAAAAAGAATGGCGCATACATTCCTGAAACTATTTGGTAAAAAGAGAGAGGAAGAGGCTCTTGCTTTTACGGGATTCCTTGTATCCATTCCGATTTTCTGTGACTCGGGATTTGTCGTACTTGCACCGATTGCAAAGGCAATTTCAAGAGTGACGAAGAAATCCGTTATCGGTTTAGGTGTTGCTTTGGCGTCAGGCCTTGTTATCACGCACTCATTAGTTCCACCTACACCGGGACCGTTAGGCGTGTGTGGAATTTTCGGTATTGATGTTGGAAGTTTTATTCTGATGACAATCCTTTTGGCGATTCCTATGGCAATTGCCTGCATCGCATACTCAAGATTATATCTCTCGAAGAAATATTATCGCATTCCGAACGAAGAAGGAGAGATTGTGGAAGCAACATATCAGGAACCTGATTACGAGGCGGCATTTTCTATGGATATGACAGGACTGCCTGGGGTATTTGAATCTTTTATGCCGCTGTTAATTCCGATTATTTTAATTTTGGTGAACACTGTGGCGACGGCGATGGGACAGACAAAAGGGATTATGAACGTGCTTATCTTCTTAGGACAGCCGATTATTGCCGTGGGACTTGGATTGATTGTTGCCATTTTCACATTGGGAAGAAAATTGGACAGACATACGGCGCTGATGGAGATGGAAAAGGGAATGATGTCCGCAGGTATCATCATGCTTGTTACAGGTGGCGGCGGTGCTCTTGGACAGATTATTAAAGATTCAGGACTTGGAAACTTTATGGCAGAAGGACTTGCTAAGACGGCAATTCCGATTATCATTTTGCCGCTGTTAATAGCGACGGCGATGAGATTTATCCAAGGTTCGGGAACAGTTGCCATGACAACGGCGGCAAGTATTTCTGCCCCAATCATTTTAGCGTCAGGTGCAAGCCCGCTTTTAGGCGCAATTGCCTGCTGCGTCGGTTCACTGTTCTTCGGATACTTTAACGACAGTTATTTCTGGGTAGTCAATCGAACATTGGGAGTCAGCGAGGCAAAAGATCAACTTCGTGTTTGGTCAGTTACTTCAACGGTGGCATGGGCTGTCGGTGTAGTGGAAGTATTGATATTGAATATCTTTATGTAAGAAAGCACTTGGAATATGGAGTGATAAACGACGTATTCCAGGTGTTTTTTTGTTACAACTATGATATACTTGGCTTAAGAGGTTGCAGGACGTTAAGGAGGAAGGAATATGCTGGCAGCAGAAAGAAGAGAGAAAATAACAGAATTCCTTTATCGATATGGAAGTGTACAGGTGGAAGAATTGGCGCAGGAACTGGGAGTAAGTACGATGACAATACGCCGTGATTTGCTGAAACTTCAGGAAGATGGGAAAATTGAACGATGCCACGGCGGAGCAGTAGCAAAACAGGAAGTGACTTATATGGATAAGCAGACAAGCCACTGTGAAGAGAAAGCGGCGATAGCGGAGAAATGCGCGGAATATGTAGTTTCGGGAAATACGGTATTTCTTGATGCGGGAACGACAACTTATGAGATTGCAAGGAAAATCATGGACATACCGGATATTTTAGTTGTGACAAATGATTTAGAAATTGCGCAGTTGCTGAAAAACAGTCCGGTAGAGTTATTTGTCTGCGGAGGGCATGTGCAAAAAGCGACGGGAAGTATGTTTGGACACTATGCGACGGAAATGTTAAAAGATTTTAAGTTCGATGTAGGATTTTTCGGTGCGGCTTCCATAAATGATGAATTTGAAGTGATGACCCCAACTGTAGATAAAATGTGGTTGAAAAGAGAAACACCAAAGCAGTGCAGAAATGCGTATCTTGCAGTGGACGGTTCCAAATTCGACAGACAGGCGATGGCAAAAATTAATTGTCTGGGAGATTACACGGGAGTTATAACAGAGAAGAAATTCAGTAAAGACGAACAGGTATATTTGAACGGTATGGGGGCTGAAATTATAGAAGTTTCCATATAAACTAAAAGGAAATCCGGTTCCTCTCATTGTTGAGGGGAAGGGATTTCCTTTTATTGTTCTTACTGATAAATCCTTTTATTTTCATCTTTCGATTCAGTAGTCAGTTGAATGCCGAGACGCTTAAACATTTTCACATCTACGGAAGACAGACGGACAGTCGTGTGTACCTGGCAGCCTTTTAATTTCGGAATCTGCTCCAAAGCGAGTTCAGCGTTTGGATTAGACGCTGCGCTGATGGAGAGTGCCAGAAGAACTTCATCTGTGTGGAGACGCGGATTTTTACTTCCGAGGTATTTTGTCTTCAACGTTTGAATCGGTTCGATCGCTTCAGGTGAGATCATGTGAAGTTCATCATCTATTTTGGAAAGATGCTTCAATGCATTTAATAAAAGTGCTGCAGATGCACCCAATAAATTTGAAGTTTTTCCCGTAATAATTGTTCCGTCATCTAACTCAATTGCAGCAGCAGGTGCTCCCGTCTCCTCAGCGCGCTGTAAAGCAGCGGAAACAACAACACGGTCATCTGTTGTCACATGAGCCTGTTTCATTAATAATTCGATTTTAAAAATCTCTTCCTCTGAATGTGTTCCTTCTGCAAGTCCGTTCAAAGCATCATAATATCTGCGGATAATTTCCTGTTTAGAGGCATTTTGGCAAACCTCATCATCGGAAATACAATTACCAACCATATTTACACCCATGTCAGTTGGAGATTTATACGGATTTTCGCCATAAATTTTCTCGAAAATGGCATCGAGTACAGGGAAAATTTCTACATCACGATTGTAGTTTACTGTAGTCACGCCATATGTTTCTAAATGGAAAGGGTCAATCATATTAACGTCATTTAGGTCGGCGGTGGCAGCCTCGTAAGCAAGATTTACAGGGTGCTTCAGCGGAATGTTCCAAATAGGGAAAGTTTCAAATTTCGCATATCCTGCGCGAACGCCGCGCTTATGCTCGTGATAAAGTTGAGAAAGGCATGTTGCCATTTTTCCGCTTCCCGGTCCCGGAGCAGTGATGATAACAAGAGGTCTTGTTGTTTCGATGTATTCGTTTTTGCCGTATCCTTCATCACTTACGATGTGCGGGATATTGCTTGGATATCCGGGAATACTGTAGTGGAAGTATACTTTTTTACCGAGTTTTTCGAGACGCTTTTTGAAAAGGTCAGCACTTTCCTGACCTGCGTATCTTGTGATACACACGCTTCCTACATAAAGACCGCGTTCGGTAAACTCATCAATAAGACGGAGAACATCTTCGTCATAAGTGATGCCCAGGTCACCGCGCATTTTGTTTTTGTCGATGTCTGCAGCACTGATAACAATGACGATCTCAGCCTGATCACTGAGCTGCATAAGCATACGGAGCTTGCTGTCCGGTTCAAATCCCGGAAGAACACGGGAAGCGTGGTAATCGTCAAAAAGCTTTCCGCCGAATTCAAGATACAGTTTGTTGTCAAATTTGCTGATGCGGTCGCGAATATGCTCAGACTGCATCTTCAGATACTTTTGGTTGTCAAATCCTGTTTTCATTTATCGTTTTCCTTTCCCATCACATTTAGCCGGAATATAATTTTCCGGCTATCACGTTGATAGTATACTACAGTTGCTGTTCACAGGCAATATCCTTGCGGGGTGTTTTGCCATGAATATGGCAAAATCCCGAATCATACAGGGCAAACATTCACAGTTTTCCAGTTGATTTATACAAGAAATCTCTTTATAATATAAAAGATAATAAGAGGAGGACAAGAATGAACAATCACATGGATAACCGGCCGGATGGAAACCGTCCGAATCGAAACAATCCCGGAAATCAGGGACCGAATA
>ERZ773164.3157-NODE-3157-length-11797-cov-24.961506_pt1 | contig 11797 bp, 8 predicted proteins | sample MGYA00511917_ERZ773164 | MGnify/ENA primary metagenome ERZ773164 (study PRJEB29015, sample SAMEA2737847) | human gut metagenome | biome: human gut; feature: human-associated habitat; material: faeces | place: China | collected 2012 ...
TCCGTGCGGTGCTGCCTGCTCTGGGCAACGAGTTCATCATCCTGCTGAAGGATACTTCCCTGATCACCACCATCGGCGGCAAGGAGCTGCTGTATGCCGCACAGGGCATCATGAACCGCACCTACGAGGCCATGTTCCCGCTGCTGGGCGTTGCGCTGATCTACCTTGTGCTGGTCATGCTGTTCACCCGTCTGCTGGCAAAGTTTGAAAGGAGGCTGGCTCAAAGTGACCGATAAAATTCTGGAAGTCCGCGGCCTGACAAAAACCTACGGCGGCGAAAAAAAGCCGGGCGCAAAGCAGCCCACCCCCACTCTGGACGTGCTGAAGGGCATCGATATTGATATCTACCGCGGCGACGTGGTCTGCCTGATCGGCCCCTCCGGCTGCGGCAAATCCACCTTTCTGCGCTGCCTGAACCGGCTGGAGATCCCATCCTCCGGCAGCATCAAATTTGAGGGCACCGAGGTGGATGAAGCCCACATCGACGCTGTGCGCCAGAAGATGGGCATGGTGTTCCAGCACTTCAACCTGTTCCCGCACCTGACTGTGAAGAAAAATCTGGAGCTGGCCCCTACCCTGCTGAAGCTGAAGGATAAGGAAGCCATCTCCGCCAAGGCAGACGAACTGCTGGCCCGCGTGGGTCTGGCCGACAAGGCCAACGTCTACCCCAAGAGCCTTTCCGGCGGCCAGCAGCAGCGCATTGCCATTGCCCGTGCCCTTGCCATGGACCCGGACGTGATCCTGTTCGACGAGCCCACCAGCGCCCTTGACCCCGAAATGGTGGGCGAGGTTCTGGAACTGATGAAGGAGTTGGCCCACACCGGCATCACCATGCTGGTGGTCACCCACGAAATGGGCTTCGCCCGCGAGGTGTCCAACCGCGTCATCTTCATCGACGACGGCAAGATCCAGGAGGACGAGCCGCCGCAGGAACTGTTCACCAACCCGAAGCATCCCAGACTGAAAGCATTCCTTTCTAAGATGCTGTAATACTTTTCCACATAGAAAACCTCCGCTGTGCAAAAACACAGCGGAGGTTTTTGTTGTACTTCGTCAAAAATTATGGTATAATGCAAATAAGGCGCTGATTGCAAAATTGGTGGTCATGCTTTCTATCCCGTATCGCTGGTTTTTCTATTTCTACATAGAACAAGCAGAGGTCCGGGAGGAAACTTTTTTTGAAAGTACCCTGCCCGGAGCCTTGAAGGCGAAGGGAGGGATATCGGATGACTCTGTTGGAAACTCTCGCACTGCTTACGTTCATTCTCACGCTGCTGGGTCTGATCGTGGATGTGATCCGCCTGACCGCCGAGGTTATGGCAAAGTTTTCCCAGACGAAAAGCGATGATAACAAAAAAGATTGACCGCCTACAGTTACCAGCCGAGCGGTCAATCTTTTTGACTAACGGGATGGAAAGCTGACCTTTGCAGTCAGCGCCCCTTCTGTTTGTAGTATAACTTTTTTCTGTCGCTCTGTCAAGGGCGACCTTTTTTACGTGTTACAGATTATTTTCTCCGTTTCCGCTTTCGCCCTGCTCACTGGTGTACAGCACCATCAGATGGTTGGCGCTTTCTTCCAGCTGGGTCTTGGCCTGACGCAGGGCGGCTTCCTCGTTTTCATTCATTTTTTCGGGCTTATCCTTGCGCAGGCAGCGGCGGAGGTTGGCGAGGTCGGTTTTGATGCGGTTCTTCTCGTCCTTGTCCAGCTCCTTTTTGCATTTGGAAAGAGCCTCGTCCACCTTGTAGGCCAGCACCTCGGCCTGATTGTGCAGGTCCAGCCGCTCCTTGCGGCGGCTGTCCTCGGCCTCGTAGGCGGCAGCGTCTGCCATGGCGCGCTGGATCTCATTTTCCGAAAGGTTGGTGCTGCCGGTGATGGTGATGTTCTGCTCCCGGCCGGTGCCAAGGTCTTTGGCAGATACCTTCACCACGCCGTTCACGTCGATATCGAAGGTAACTTCGATCTGCGGTTTGGAGGAGAAGCTTGCCCGGATGCCAGTGAGCTTGAATTTGCCCAGACTCTTGTTGTCGCGGGCAAAGTGGCGCTCGCCCTGCAGCACGTTGATCTCCACACTGGTCTGCATGGGCCGTGCGGTGGTGAAGATCTGGCTCTTGCGGGTGGGGATCATGCTGTTGCGGGTGATCAGCGGGGTGGCCACGCCGCCCAGCGTCTCAATGGAGAGGGTCAGCGGGGTCACATCCATCAGCACAAGGCCCTGCGCCGCTGCGCCGGTGGCACCGGCCAGCTTGCCGCCGCCCTGCAGCAGACCGCCCTGCACAGCCGCACCCATGGCAACACACTCATCCGGGTTCAGGCTGTGGCTGGGTTCGCAGCCCAGCAGCTCCTTCACCTGACGCTCCACCGCAGGCATCCGGGTGCTGCCGCCCACCAGCAGCACCTTGCCCAGCTGGCTGGCAGAAATGCCTGCATCCCGCAGCGCATTCTGCACGGGAGCCACTGTGCGGGCCAGCAGGTCGCCGGTCATCATTTCGAACTGCGGGCGGGAAAGCGAGATATCCAAGTGGTGAGGGCCGTCCTTGCCCACTGCGATAAAGGGCAGGTTCAGCTGTGCCGACGGCGCGGCAGAAAGCTCCTTCTTTGCCTTTTCGGCTTCCTCTTTCAGCCGGCCCATAGCTGCCGGGTCGCGGGAAAGGTCGATGCGATCCGACTTTTTGAACTCGGCCACGGCATATTCCACGATGCGCTGATCGAAGTCGTCACCGCCCAGATGGGTGTCGCCGCCGGTGGCAAGCACCGTAAAGGTCCCGTCCTCGATCTCGATGATGGACACATCAAAGGTGCCGCCGCCGAGGTCGTAGACGAGGATCTTCTGCGATGCTTCGTTATCCAAACCATAGGCCACAGCGGCAGCAGTAGGCTCGTTGATGATGCGCAGCACGTTCAGGCCTGCAATGCGGCCTGCATCCTGCGTAGCCTTGCGCTGGCTGTCGTCGAAGTAGGCGGGCACCGTGATGACCGCTTCGGTCACCGGCTCGCCCAGATAGCTCTCGGCATCGCGGCGGATCTTGGCCAAGATCATGGCGCTGATCTCCTGCGGGGTCAGGTCTTTGCCGTCGATGTGCACCCGGTAGTCACTGCCCATATGGCGCTTGATGCTGGAGATGGTGCGCCCGGAATTTGTGGCGATCTGGCGCTTGGCCGCACCGCCCACCAGACGTTCACCGTCCTTCGTGAAGGCCACAACGCTGGGGGTGGTGCGCTCACCCTCCGCATTGGTGATGACCACGGGCTTGCCGCCCTCCACCACTGCCACGCAGGAATTGGTCGTGCCGAGATCGATGCCGATTACTTTGCTCATACTGTCTGTTTCCTCTCCGGTGCTGTGCATCTTGGGCGCAGCTCTTCAAATCATTTCCGAGTATATCTTACCGTCCCGATATGACGATTTTTTAGTCCAATTGTAAAGATTCCATGTCGTAAGCTGTGGCTCTGGCAGGCAGTTCACTGGTCAGTTCCCGGATGAGCTGGTCGGCTTCGGCCAGCCACTGCTCTGCGTCCGGCTCGTGCTCACGGGCCTTGATGGCAAAGCCCTGCCTTGCTTCTGCGGCCAGTGCCAGCGCCTTTTTGCGGCTGGTGTAGCGCGTTTCGGTCTGGGCCACACGCAGGCACACCTGCGGAGTGTACTCGATATCCGGCATATGGGCTGCGTTGGCGCGGGCACGGCGGTAATACAAAAGTGCCCGGCCATTGTCGCCCCGGGCAGCGCAGTCATCGCCCAGTGCAATGTTGGATAAGATCTCGCCGCTGTCTGCTGCTTCCTTCCACATGCGGCGGGCCTTGGCACGGTTCGTGCGGGTGCCGCGGCCCTTATAAATACAGTCTGCCAGCAGGGCAAGTCCCATGGTGCTGCCAAGCTCGGCTGCTTTTTCAAAGCATTCCACAGCCTGCGCCCAATTGCCCTTGCGGGCGGCTTCCTTTCCGGCATCCGCTTTCTCATCACCGGGGTCTTCCGGCGTATGGCCCGCGTGCAGCAAACCGTTGAGCAGAGCGCCGTCCAGCGTAGCCGAGTGGCTCCACGGGTCCAGCACCACGCCGTCGATCCCCTCAGTGGAAAGGGCCAGTTCCATGGCATCCTGCAGGGTGTAATCCGCCATTGGCCGGGCAGAAGTGCTGCGGTCGGCGCAGGCCGCAGCTGCAGAGGTGAACATAGGCAGCCATGTGCGGCCCTTCTCGTTGCGCAGGGTCCACAGCTGCAGGTCCTTAGCCTTTGCCGTGGGCACCGGATGCTCCGTCCACGGTGCAGGCGTGTTGTGCACCGTCAGTGCCGTGCGCAGCGGCACCAGAACATGGGTCTCCATTTCCAGTGCATAGTTCAAAGCGCCCATCAGCGTCCAGAAGCTTTCTTCGTTCTGGCCTTTATATAAATTTTCCACTGCCTGCTCAAAGGCCGGGCAGCCGGTGCCCGCCGGGCTGTAGGCCGGAGCGTTCTGCCGATGCTTGCGGGTGCCCACCGGGCGCAGCCGGATGCCGCCGTCTTGTCTTTTTGCCATCTGCTCACCATTCTTCCAGTTTCTAGTCAGTTTTTAGTATAGCAGGAAATGGCTTTGGGTACAACGCCTATCTGTATGTATCCATTTTTCCCTGCTCAAAAAAAGCGGGGTGCCAGATCAGCTTCTTCTGGCACCCCGTTAAAAATACATTTTTCCTGAAACGCCTTATTCCGCGTCCAGATCTTCTTCGGTCTCAGCAGCAATATAGATCGGTCTGTGCTTTGTTTCAAGATATGTTTTGGCAAGGTACTCGCCCGCAATGCCCGTACACAGCAGCTGCACACCACTGCACAAAAGGATAATGCAGACAAGGCTCGGCCAGCCGGAAGTAGGGTCGCCGAACATCAGTGCACGCACCACCACGATCATGATGCCTACAAACGCCAATACGCAAAAGGCAAGGCCAAGGCCCGCCGCCATCAGCAGTGGAGCTGTGGAAAAGCCCACAATGCCTTCGATCGAATATTTGAGCAGACCCCAGAAGTTCCACTTTGTTGTGCCCGCCACACGCTCTACGTTTTTGTAGTCGATCCACTTTGTTTTAAAGCCGACCCAGCTGAAAATGCCCTTGCTGAAGCGGTTATATTCCGCCATGCTCAGCACGGCATCAGTCATTTTGCGGCTCATCAGGCGGAAGTCTCTTGCTCCATCCACGATCTCTGTATCCGAGAGCTTATTGATGATCTGATAAAACTTTTTGGCAAACCAGCTGCGAACGGGCGGTTCACCCTCGCGTGTCGTGCGGCGGGTGGCCGCGCAGTCATATTCGCCGGAGAGCAGCAGTTCCAGCATTTCCGGCAGCAGCGAGGGCGGGTCCTGCAGATCCGCATCCATCGTTGCTACATAATCGCCCTTTGCCGCTTTTAATCCGGCATAAATGCCTGCTTCCTTGCCAAAGTTCCGGCTGAAGGAGATGTACCGCACACGGGCATCTTTCCGGTGCAATTCCCGCGCGATCTGCAGTGTGCGGTCTTTTGAGCCGTCATCCACAAAGATGAACTCAAAATCTGCTCCGTGGGATATTCCCATCTGCTGTGCGATCTTGCTGGCCTCTTTATAAAAAATGGGAAGTGATTCTTCCTCATTGTAGCACGGAACGACCAAACTTATCAGCATTCCTGTTTCCCCTTTTGTGCAATATTTAAAATCATTGTAGCATACCCCCACCCTGGTTTCAACCGTTTTCGGCATTTTGCCCGGCGGTTTTCAGCACACTTTTGCAATAAAAACATTTTCTATGGCTTTTTAAGTTTTTGTACGCTATAATAAGTAGGATTTCATAAACCTTATAATGCAAGAAAGAAGGAGTATCGCCTTGAACAAGATGCTAGGCTATCTGAAGGACTACAAGCGCGAGAGCGTGCTTGCGCCCCTTTTCAAGATGCTGGAAGCCACGTTCGACCTGTTCGTGCCGCTGGTCATGGCGGATATCGTGAACATCGGCATTGCCGCCCACGACTTCCACTATATTCTTGTGCGGTGCGGCATTTTGCTGCTGCTGGCCATGATTGGCCTTGCCTGCAGCCTGACGGCACAGTATTTTTCCGCAAAGGCGGCCGTGGGCTATTCCACAGCTCTGCGCCACGCCCTGTTTGAGCACATCCAGACCCTGAGCTTTACTGAGATGGACACCCTCGGCACCAGCACCCTGATCACCCGTATGACCAGCGACGTGAATCAGGTGCAGAGCGGCCTGAACCTGTTTTTACGCCTGTTCCTGCGCAGCCCGTTCGTGGTGATCGGTGCCATGGTCATGGCCTTTACGGTGAATTCCCGTGCAGCGCTGATCTTTGTAGTGACCATCCCGCTGCTGAGCGTGGTGGTGTTCGGCATCATGGCTGCTACCCGGCCCCTGTACAAGACGGTACAGAATCGCCTTGACCGGGTGCTGGGCCTGACCCGCGAAAACCTGACCGGCGTGCGCGTGGTGCGCGCTTTTGATAAGGAAAAGAGCGAGGTAGAGCGCTTTGAGAATGCCAACGACCTGCTGACCAAGATGCAGCTCCATGTAGGCCATATCTCTGCCCTGATGAACCCGCTGACCTATGTGCTCATCAACATTGCCATTGTGGCACTGCTATATGTGGGCAGCATTGAGATCAATGTGGGCGGCATGGCTTCCGGCGACGTGATCGCGCTGGTGAACTACATGAACCAGATCCTTGTGGAGCTGGTCAAGCTGGCAAACCTGATCGTGCAGGTGAGCAAGGCGCTGGCCTGCGCAGGCCGCGTGCAGGCTGTGCTGGACACCACGCCCGGCATGGCCTTCCCGGAAAAGCTTCTGGGCGAGGTGCCCGCCGAAAAATCCGGCGATGCCGTGCGCTTTGAGCATGTAAGCCTGACCTATGCGGGTGCCGGTGCACCCAGCCTTTCCGACATCAGCTTCACTGCAAAGCGCGGCCAGACCATTGGTGTCATCGGCGGTACCGGCAGCGGCAAATCCAGCCTTGTCAACCTGATCCCCCGCTTCTACGATGCCACCGAAGGCACGGTGGAGATCATGGGCCGCGATGCCCGGAACTATCCCCGCGAAGAACTGCGCGGCAAGGCAGCCATGGTCATGCAGAAGGCCCAGCTCTTTGGCGGCACCATCCGCTCCAACCTGCTGTGGGGCAACAAGAATGCCACCGATGCGGACCTGTGGGCCGCACTGGAAACAGCACAGGCTGCAGAGTTCGTCAAAGCCAAGCCCCTTGGGCTGGACGAGCCTGTGGAGCAGGGCGGTCGCAACCTGTCCGGCGGACAGAAGCAGCGCCTGACCATCGCCCGCGCCCTTGTGGGCAAGCCGGAAATTCTGATCCTTGACGACAGCGCCAGCGCACTGGACTACGCCACCGATGCTGCTCTGCGCAAGGCACTGGCTGCTCTGCCCGGCAGCCTGACCGTGTTCATCGTGAGCCAGCGCGCCGCCAGCCTGCAGCACGCGGATCAAATTCTGGTGCTGGACGACGGCCATCTGGTGGGCATCGGCACCCACGACCAGCTGCGCCAGACCTGCCCCGTCTACGAGGAGATCTACGAGAGCCAGTTCAAGAAAGGGGATGCGCAGAAATGAGTGCAAAAGCAAAAACAAAGCTGACCCCGCAGCAGCGCAAGGCCACCTTGACCCGTGTTCTGGGCAAAATCAAACCTTATTCCCTGTTTGTGGTGTGCAGCCTTGTGGTGGCCGCCGTGAGCGTGGGCGCACAGCTGTATATCCCAATCCTCTGCGGCAGCGCCATTGATATGATGCTGGGCAAGGGTGCCGTAGATTTTAGCGGTGTGATGCGCATTATCATCGAGGTGCTGGTGGTTGCCGGTGTGGCCGCTCTTGCGCAGTGGCTGCTGAGCGTGTGCAACAACCGCATCACCTTCCTTGTCAGCCGCGACCTGCGCAACGAAGCCCTGCGCAAAATTCAGACCCTGCCGCTTTCCTACCTCGACAGCCATCCCTCCGGCGATATCGTCAGCCGCATGGTGGCCGATGTGGATACCTTTGCGGACGGCCTGCTGATGGGCTTTACACAGCTGTTCAGCGGCGTTCTGACCATCCTCGGCACCCTGCTGTTCATGCTCAGCGAGAATGTGCCCATCACGCTGGTGGTGGTGTGCATCACCCCGCTGAGCCTCGTGGTGGCAAGCTTCCTCGCCAAGCGCAGCTATGGTTACTTCCAGAGCCAGAGCACCGTGCGCGGCGAGCAGACCGCGCTGGTCAACGAGATGATCGAGGGCCAGAAGGTGGTGCAGGCCTTCGGCCACGAGGCCGAGAGCCTTACCGCCTTTGACGAGGTGAATGGCCGGCTGCAGGACGTGAGCCTGAAGGCCATCTTCTTTTCCAGCCTGACCAACCCCGCCACCCGCTTTGTGAATAACATCGTGTACGCAGGCGTGGGCCTTGTGGGTGCCGTGTACGCGGTGCGGGGCGGCATCACCATCGGCCAGCTGAGCGTGTTTTTGAGCTACGCCAACCAGTACACCAAGCCCTTCAACGAAATTTCCGGTGTAGTCACCGAGCTGCAGAATGCTCTGGCCTGCGCCGCCCGCGTGTTTGAGCTGCTGGATGCCGACAATCAGGTGCCGGAAGTCGAGAACGCCTCCGTGCTGCAGCCGGACGGCCATGTGCAGCTGGAGGATGTTTCCTTCCGCTACCTGCCCGACCGCCCGCTGATCGAGGGCCTTTCCCTCGACGTAAAGCCCGGCCAGCGCATTGCCATCGTCGGCCCTACCGGCTGCGGCAAGACCACTCTCATCAACCTGCTCATGCGCTTCTATGATGTGAACGGCGGTTCCATCAAGGTGTCCGGCACCGACATCCGGGATGTGACCCGCGCTTCCCTGCGCGGCAGCTACGGCATGGTGCTGCAGGATACATGGCTGCGGGCCGGTACCGTGCGGGAAAACATTGCCTACGGCAAGCCGGATGCAAGCCTTGAAGAGATCGTGGCAGCAGCCAAAGCCGCCCATGCAGACAGCTTCATCCGCCGCCTGCCGGAGGGCTACGATACCGTCATCGCCGAGGACGGCGGCAACATCAGTCAGGGCCAGAAGCAGCTGCTGTGCATTGCCCGCGTGATGCTCTGCCTGCCGCCGATGCTGATCCTGGACGAGGCCACCTCCTCCATTGATACCCGCACCGAGGTGCGCATCCAGAAAGCCTTTGCCCGCATGATGCAGGGCCGTACCAGCTTTATTGTGGCGCACCGCCTTTCCACCATCCGCGAGGCGGACGTGATCCTTGTGATGAAGGACGGCCGCATTGTGGAGCAGGGCAGCCACGACGAGCTGCTTGCTGCAAACGGCTTCTACGCCAAGCTCTACAACAGCCAGTTCGAGGGCGTGGAGACCTGAGAATTCCTGATAATAATAACAAAAAGGAGCGATGCGCTGCATCGCTCCTTTTTGTTATTATTTGCTTTCAACTTTCTGCACGATGGGTTCATCGGGCGGCGGCGTGAGGGTAGAGTGCTCCACAATGAACTGCTCCGCCCTCTCCCGGGCCAGACGCTGGCGCACCTTGCGTGCATCGTTGGCGGGGAAGGTGCGCTCGCCGTCCAGCTTGGCATCCCAGTGGGCAGCGGCTGCTTCCACCTCGGCGTCCGTGGGTGCAAGGCCCTCCTTTTCTGCCACCAGCAGAAGCCCCAACCAGCTGCGCAGCTTGCGCTCTGCCTGCGCGTGGAGCCATGCACGGAACTCTTCCACCGTCTGGCCGCGCACTTTAAGGAACTGGTCAAAGTTGATGCCATTGGCCTGCAGGCTCAGGTTGAACTGGCGCTGCTCGGCAAAATAGTTACCGCCCACCAGCTGCTTTGGCAGCGGGCCTTTCACTGCATCGCCCAGCTGCCATACCAGCTCCTTGCGTGCCCGCTGCTCAGCCTGGGCACAGCGCTGTGCCCAGATCTCGCGGGCCACCTGCTGCCGCAGCGCCGCCTTGCCCGCTGCATCGGCTGCACGTTCTTCGTCGCCGTGGTGACGGTTGATCTCCAGTTCAATGGTCAGCTGCCGGATGGGGTGCGGCTCAATGGGCTGCACGAAACCGGTGTATGCTCCCACTTCCAGCGGCGGAAGCGCGTAGAACTGCGCCCCCGCCCGGAAGCCCTCGGCCCGGTTCACCGCCAACAGTTCAAAATCCGGGTCGGTCACCGGCACCACATGGTACTCCTGCACCAGCTGCTCATACAGCGCCGAAAAGCCGCCAAGAATGGTGCGATTCACCGCCTCAGTCAGCAGACCGTCCTCTTCCTGCGGCGCGTCCGGCTCCGCCTGCACCTGTGCAACGGCTGCCGCCAGTTCCTCGGCACCGGCTGTGAATACCAGCCGGCAGTCGCCCGGCTCAGCCATGCCAAAATGTTCCAGTTTCATCTTCTTTTCCCCTTTCAGCGGGCAATGCCCACGGTCAGCACCAGCAGGGCCACACCTATCACGGTATACAACACCTCGGCTCCCAGCGTGGCCCGGTCGCCTTCCACGTACATCTTCTCCGGGTCGTCGGGGTCATAGTATAAGGTGACGGTATCCCCCACCGCAAAGCTCTTGCCCCGCGCAGGCTTCGGGTAGTGCAGCCGATGGCTGCCGCCTGCGGTGGTAAAGGCCAGCACATAGGCACCGCCATCTCGGCTCTGCACGGTGCCCTCCACCGTGGCCGTGACCTTCTGCCCCTGCGTGCACAGCCTGCGCCGTGCCAGCACGCTGCGCAGAGCCATAAAGAACATGATGCCTGCTCCCAGCAGGAAAATAATGATATTGAACATTCTGCATTTCCCTCGTTTTCTCAGTCTGCGCGCAGGACACCCTCCCGGCGCGTCCTGTTTATTGTATCACACTTTGGCAAAAATTTCGCCCTGCAGCTGCCATTCAGAATGCATCAATTTTCAAGCAAAATTTTGTCGAGAAAAATTAAAAATAATGCTTGACAATTCTGCCATATCTGGTATAATAACTATCGTTCCGAGCGGCACAGCTCATGAACACAACAGAATATGCGGATATGGCGGAATTGGCAGACGCGTTAGATTCAGGTTCTAATCGGGGCAACTCGGTGGAGGTTCAAGTCCTCTTATCCGCACCACAAGGAAGACAGCTTTTGGTAGCTGTCTTTTTTGCTTTATATGACATTTTCCCTTTAGCTATAACAGCGGATAAGAGGGCTTGAACAGCACGGCCCCACCGCAGGCGGGGCAACAAAAGCCCCAGTGGGGCTTTTGTTAGTGCGCGGTTCCCAACCCGTAGGAATGTCTACCGGGAGGACTGCCGCTAAAATAGAAAATCCGAACCTTTTCTCGATAGGAGAAGGGTTCGGATTTTTTGTTTTCTAATGAATGCTGGACATTACCGCTTTTTTGAGCTGGTGATGTCCGGCATTTTTTAGTGTTTCCCGATCAATTTTAATGAAATCTTTATACTTCTACAATTTTCTTTACGGCTCCTTTATTTATTCCATGCTAATCTTTATGCACACGGACAGGTAAAGGAGCTTTTATGATTCAATATCCTTGTTATAAGCGGCACCGTTTTTCTTCTTTTCAGGTCATTATTGCAGGTTTTGCGGCAGTTGATCTGGTGGGCGCGTTGCTTCTGATGCTTCCGATCGCTGCACAGCAGCGGTGCGTTACACCGTTCCATGAGGCACTGTTTACCTCCACCTCGGCCCTTTGCGTGACCGGACTGGTGGTTCAGGATACCGGCAGCTACTGGTCGGCATTCGGGCAGAGCGTGATCCTTCTTCTGATCCAGATCGGAGGCTTGGGCGTCATTACAGTGGGCGCTGCCTTTGCGCTGCTTTCCGGGCGAAAGATCTCCCTCAAGCAGCGCA
>ERZ773164.3178-NODE-3178-length-11712-cov-5.169340_pt1 | contig 11712 bp, 10 predicted proteins | sample MGYA00511917_ERZ773164 | MGnify/ENA primary metagenome ERZ773164 (study PRJEB29015, sample SAMEA2737847) | human gut metagenome | biome: human gut; feature: human-associated habitat; material: faeces | place: China | collected 2012 ...
AATATATGACGGAAAAATAAAAGAAACGTTTTTTTGCATAATTTTTCGGGTCAAAATTTGTGTAAAAATTATCCCAAAAATTGAAAAAAATACTACACAAGTTTAAAATATGTGTTATAATATTTTCGGAAAGAGGCAAGAGGATTTGTTATGCTACACAAAAGCAGCAGTTCTCCTCGGAGCTTTCTCTTCATTTTGCCCTAACCGCATGGGGCAGAACCGCATTTTAACCGTGCGGAAAAATACTAATTGTTATTGTATAAACAATAGGAGGTCAAAGAGTTATGAACGCTTATATTGAACGCGTAATCGAACAGGTTAAAAGACGTGACGCACATGAACCTGAATTCATCCAGACAGTAGAAGAAGTTTTCGCTTCTATCGAAAAAGAAGTAGAACTGCACCCCGAATATGAAAAAATGGGTCTGCTGGAAAGACTGGTAGAACCTGAAAGACAGGTATCCTTCAGAGTTACATGGGTAGACGATGCTGGTAAGGTAAACGTAAACAGAGGTTTCAGAGTACAGTTCAACAGTGCTATTGGTCCATACAAGGGCGGTCTAAGACTTCACCCATCAGTAAACCTTGGTATTATCAAGTTCCTTGGTTTTGAACAGATTTTCAAGAACTCACTTACAACACTTCCAATCGGCGGTGGTAAAGGCGGTAGTGACTTCGATCCTAAGGGTAAGTCAGACAGAGAAGTTATGGCATTCTGCCAGAGCTTTATGACAGAGCTTTTCAGACATATCGGTGCTGATACAGACGTTCCTGCCGGTGATATCGGTACAGGTGCAAGAGAAATCGGATTTATGTTCGGTCAATATAAGAGATTAAAGGACGTATATGAAGGCGTTCTTACAGGTAAAGGTTTAACTTGGGGCGGTTCACTTGCAAGAACTCAGGCTACAGGCTACGGTCTTGTATACTACGCTCAGGAAATGCTTAAGGATTTGGGTACTGACTTTAACGGTAAGACAGTTGCTATTTCTGGTGCAGGTAACGTTGCTATTTATGCTTGTGAAAAGGCACAGCAGCTTGGTGCAAAGGTTATCACTGTTTCTGACTCAAACGGTTACGTTGTTGATGAAGAAGGTATCGACCTTGCAGCAGTTAAGGAAATCAAGGAAGTTAAGAGAGGCAGAATTAAGGATTATCTTAACTACAGACCAAATGCTAAGTATGTTGAAGGTGCAGGTCTATGGCAAGCAGTTAAGGTTGATGTTGCTCTTCCATGTGCTACACAAAACGAATTGCTTATTGACGACGCTAAGGCTCTTGTTGCAAACGGTACAATGATCGTTGCAGAAGGTGCTAATATGCCTACAACTCTTGAGGCTACACAATATCTACAAGAAAACGGCGTTTACTTTGCTCCTGGTAAAGCATCAAATGCCGGTGGTGTTGCTACTTCAGCTCTTGAAATGAGCCAGAACTCACAAAGACTTTCATGGACATTTGAAGAAGTTGATGAAAAGCTACATAACATTATGATTACAATTTACAAGAATTCTGTTGCTGCAGCTAAGGAATATAACTGCGAAATCGGCGGAAAGACTAACCTTGTTGCCGGTGCTAATATTGCCGGATTTATGAAGGTTGCTGACGCTATGATGGCTCAGGGCGTTTGCTAATTATAATATTTTGAATTTTAAAAGGTGTTTCCAATCGGAAACACCTTTTTTGTATTGGTTGATGTATTTTATTGTATTATGCCACCTCTCAGTCAACTGCATTGACAGCTCACCTCAAGGGGAGCCTTTATGAAGTTCATCGGCAATTTTATTCGTAGGATACGGTACCTAAACGTTCCGTATCCCTTACCACCACTCCACCGCAAGTGGTCCCCCTCTCCTCAAGGAGAGGCTTTTGAATAACAGCCAATCCAAAGGCTCCCATTGAGGAGAGCTGTCGGCTATGCCGACTGAGGGGGGTCTTGTTTATTCTCTGTTTTAAAATGGGTGACCAATGATCGCCCCTACGTCGTTAATGTGCGACCGATGATCGCCACTACATCGTTAATGGGGGAGACCAATGATCGCCACTACATCGTTCGTAACAACTTCTCATTACTGAAACGGGTCATTCTTTGGTGAATCGTCTGTTTTTTTATAAACCGACAATGTGTTATTACCGTCGCAAAGTGCGATGAACACATCTTTCACATTGCCGATTTTTTGTTTTTGCAATTCGTTTTCAAGCCACTTTTTATTATTGCCGCTGAGTTTTAAATTTTCCTTCATAATATGTCCGTCAAGAACAACTGTAAAGGACAGCTTTTCTTGGTTTGCTGCGATGTTCATATCCTGCACATTAACAGGGCGTGCCTGTACTTTGGGCAAAAACGATATTTTACCGTTTTGTTCAAGTATTGCGGTATCGACATCATCTAATGTGAAAAAACCGTTTATTCTGCATTGTACAAGGAAATCGTTTATGTCTATTTTTGAAGTCTTAAAATTTTTCTGATATATTTTACCGCTTTGCATTAAAACTATTGACCGTCCCGTAAAGAAACGTCTTAGTTTAATATTTTTTTCGGTAAGATATGATATAAACCACATAATGGCGGTATAAATTACTATTGCAGTAAGGGGATAGTAAAACTTGCCGTCAAGCGAAGTCGCCATTTCGGCGGCGATAGAGCCGATAGTTATACCGTTTATATAGTCGAACATACTCAATTCCGACATTTGCTTGTTGCCGATTATTTTTGTTGAGAAAAACAATGCGATGATTGAGCCGACTGATGTAAGTATAATTTTTATAAATTCCATAATAATCTCCGTTCTTTTGGATGGTAAATATATTAATAGTATGCACAAAAAAACAGTATTTTAAAAATACTGTTTCAGATTTTCTATATTCATAATAATATTTTTCATTTCGGGATAATCTTTAATAATTCGTTTAATACATCGTCTGCAAAAATCGGCTCTTAAAAAAGCATTGTCGCGCATTTGCTGTTTCATACCCCATGTATGCGTAAACATATTGTCGCCGTTTTTAAAAAGCCTGTTCAAGTCCGAAAATGACATAATGCTCATATTGAGCTTTTTTGCACACATAGGCAACATACGCTGTTCCGCAAACACCATATATGCAAGTCTGTCGTTTTGTTCGCTTGTATGACGCATAAATTCGATTGATTTATCTGTATAATAACGGAGCAGTTGTTCGTTTTTTATTACACAAAATGCGGTGTTGCACGCTTTTATGTTCCAATCAAAATCATTGTCAAATTCATAGTTATCCATATGAAAGAACTCTTTTGGGGGATAAACGTCCGGATAGAGATTTTCAAAGTGGATAACCGACACGTCAGCGAGTTTTTCTTCGTCGATTCTCTCCCACACGACAAAATCAGTGTCAATCATTGCAATAGGTGCGTTTTGTTCCTTTAGGGCAAATATTTTGCCTGCCGCCCAAAAAACATTGCTGTTGACATCGATATTGTCAAGAATATTTTCAACGCTGTTCCAAATAACGTCAAGACCTGTTTTTTTATAATATTCCGCACCTACGGAATCGGTAACCATTTTTATATTACCGTTTTTTTCACGCCATTTCAATGCGGAAAGAATTGTTGTGAGTATTTCAAAATCTTCGACTTCATAAGGTGCGTTAAATCTGTTTCTGAAAGGCTTTGTCCAATTTATATGTATTGCGTCCATATTGCCACCTATATGAGATTAATTCCGTAACCGTTTATATATACACACCCACTGCCAGTTACAAAGCTTGTGGCAAATGATGATTGTGCCGAGGTGGTGTATGATGATGAATAGCTTGTTATGTATTCGTACTCATATTCATATTGATATGATGTTATATATGATGTTATATAGGAAGAAACCGAAGTAGAATGTTCGCATATCTGTGGTGCAAATTGCGGTACAAATCCGATACAATTTATGTTGTGCTTTTTCATATCGTCTTTTTTGAATTTTGCTTTTGCGGATATTTCGCCTATTGATATGTATGTTACACCGGCTATTTGCGGTAATATAAAGTCATTATCGCAAAGCCCGATTGACGTACAGCATAAGTTTAACGCATTGTCAAGCTCGTCCTGCGTAAATGCGATTGTGTCAAATGTCATACGTTAACCCCCCTATATAAAGTATATTATAATTATATCATAAAGATGATAAAACGGATAGAGTTATTTTTGAAAAAAACCGTCCTCAATCATTTTATTTATCTGTGCACCGAACAGGAATATGTTCATACAAAAATAAAGCCAAAGCATTAAAAATACGATTGCGGCAAGTGAACCGTAAACGAATGAATAATTTGAAAAGTGTTCTATATATATTGAATAGAAGAATGAGAACACCATCCAGCCGACCGCCGAAAATGCCGCACCGGGAAGCTGTGCCTTAAAGCGATTGTCCTTTTTGGGCAGAAACTTGTAGAACAATGCGAATACAAAGGTAAGATAAATCATAAATATAAGTATCTTGCCCCTTAAAAAGAAGTCGAGCAATGTCGAGAAAAACGGCGAATGTGAATTGATAAAGTATTCGAGTTTGCTTCCAAAACCGAAAAACACAATCGTCAAGATAAGTGCCGCAATAAATGCAAGTGTATATAATATAGAAATAAGTCTGCCGATAAAGTAATTTTTGCTGCGTGAACGGTAGACTTTGTTAAGTCCCGTATACAGTGCCATAACGCCCCTTGACGCAAGCCAGAGTGTTGATACGGCGGTTACGGAAATGACTTGCACCGAGCCGCTTTTAGTAAATAAATCGGTTATTGTTTCCGTAAGAAACGTGCTGATTGCCGCAGGGGCAAATGAATTTATTGTGTGCAATATTGAGTTTATGTCTATATTAATGAACAGTTTGATTATTGAAAGTACAAGCATACTGAACGGTATAACCGAAATTATAATAAAAAAAGATGCCTGGGCGGCGTATATGCTCAAATCATCACCGGTAATTTTCAATATAAATTTTATGATTTTTGAAAATATGTCTTTTATCGTTTTCATAAAACTTTCTCCTATCAGTTACTATATTATAATATACCACATATTGAATTTTTAGTCTACTAAATTTAATTAACATTTGCGTTATATTACCTTGACAGTGAGTGAGTATTAGTATATAATATCCACATAAAAGGGGAGCTTTTCGGCTGAGAGGAAGTTTGACTTCGACCCATTGACCGTATTCGGGTAATGCCGTAACGGGATTTTGGAAACGGCTCTCTTTTTGAGAGCATTTTTTTATGCTCAATAAAAAGAAAGAGGAGATATATATGAATTATACAACACAAATGGATGCCGCTAAAAAGGGTATTATAACACCTGAGATGGAAATAGTGGCTAAAAAAGAAAATATAACCGCAGAGGAACTTCGTGAAAGAGTTGCAAGAGGCAGTGTTGCAATTCCTGCAAACAAAATGCACAAGGCTATAAGTCCGGAAGGTGTCGGCGAAGGTCTTAAAACAAAGATAAACGTAAATCTCGGAATTTCAAAGGACTGTACGGATTACAGTATTGAATGGGAAAAGGTTAAGATGGCTGTTGATATGAAAGCTGAGGCTATTATGGACCTTAGCTGTTACGGCAAAACTCATGAATTCCGTCAGAAACTTATTGACGAATGCCCTGCTATGATCGGTACAGTGCCGATGTATGATGCGGTTGGTTATCTTGATAAAGAGCTTGCGGATATTACGGCTGACGAATTTTTGGAGGTTATAGAGGCTCACGCTAAAGAGGGTGTTGACTTTATGACAATTCACGCAGGCATCAATCGCAGAACTGCTCAAATATTTAAAGAATCGGGCGGTCGTCTTACAAATATCGTTTCAAGAGGCGGTTCGTTGATTTTTGCTTGGATGGAAATGACAGGCAATGAAAATCCGTTTTTTGAGTATTATGACAAGGTGCTTGACATACTTGCAAAATATGATGTAACAATCAGTCTTGGTGACGCTTGCCGTCCGGGTTCTACACATGATTCGACAGACGCGTCACAGATTACAGAGCTTATCGAGCTTGGTATTTTGACAAAACGTGCTTGGGAAAAGAATGTACAAGTTATGGTTGAAGGTCCGGGACATATGACGATAGATGAGATTGCGGCAAATATGAAACTTGAAAAACGTCTTTGCCATAATGCACCGTTCTACGTATTAGGTCCTCTTGTAACCGATATTGCACCGGGATATGACCACATCACTTCTGCAATAGGCGGTGCTGTTGCGGCGGCAAACGGTGCTGACTTCCTATGCTATGTAACGCCTGCGGAACATTTAAGACTTCCTAATGCCGATGACGTTAAAGAGGGTATTGTGGCTGCTAAAATCGCCGCTCATGCCGCTGATATGGCTAAGGGTGTGCCGGGTGCAAGAGATATTGACAACAAGATGAGTGACGCAAGAAGACGTGTGTGCTGGGACGAAATGTTCCAATATGCTATTGAACCTGAAAAACCACAGAGATATTATAACGAATTGCCGCCGGAAGAAAAACATACTTGCTCAATGTGCGGTAAGATGTGCGCTGCAAGAACTATGAATAAAATTCTCGCCGGTGAAAAGGTTGATGTTAAATAATTGAATGTGTACATATTTAAAGCGGATAACTAAGGTTGTCCGCTTTTTACGTGGGAAAATAGGCATTGCGGAGATGTTGTGAGCAATGTAGGGGCGATCATTGGTCGCCCCATACGGAGGGATGGGAGATAAAAGATATGAGAGAGCCACCCCTCAGTCAACCGCGTTGACAGCTCCCCTCAAGGGGAGCTATGCGGAATGCGTTGTGTGTCGAAAGCCTCTCCTTGAGGAGATGGGACCGCTTGCGGTGGAGTGGCGGCATGGAGTTATGTAACAAATTCGACGCTGTATTTATTAAAAACGGTGTTTTTGAGGATGTTTTTATTAATGAAAATTTATTCAATAAAAAATTTATTATAATAAGAAGAAACTCGAACGAAAATGAGTAAAATATGATGTGATTAAAAAAATATTTTAAAGAATTTCTCAGAGATTTTGACAGGAAAAACCGCACAGTGGTGCGGATTGTAGCAATTTCTTCACAACTTCTTAAAATTTTGTAACAAAGTTGTAATATTATGTGCAAGTTTTAACATAAATCGTTCAATATCTTGCGTGGGATAAAAAAATATGTCAATATATTGTAGTTGTAAAGTTTTTTATGTTAATCGTAAATGTAATATACTGTAAAAACAATGAACAAATTTTTGTAATATTTCAGCTGTTTTACTGTAATTTTACAAAAACAATACAAAAATTTTAAGAAATTTAACATTTTTACTTGCCAAAGGCTTGACACAGCTATTTTTTAGTGTTACAATACAGTCAACGTTCAAAAAGCAAAGACTATGAGCGTAAGACAAAATATTAACGCGGATAATACAAACATAGAAAAAAACTCATAGGGTAAAGGTCTTTAAAGTGAAAAGGAGAGATTATATCTTGAATAAGTTAGCAAAGAAGATTATCTTATCTGTTATATCGATGTCAGCGGTTTTAGGAACTTCTGCTTTGGCGGCAGACCTAAGCGGCTGGGCTGTATCCGACTACCAACAGGCTAATGAAGCCGGCCTTGTTTCGTACTCGGTGGTTTCAAACAACCTAAAGGATAACATAACTCGTGAAGAGTTCTGTGAGCTTGCGGTAAACTTATACGAAAAGCTTACAGGTGAAGATATGATAGAACCGGAAGTGTCACCTTTTGAAGATACAGATAGCGTGGCGGTAGCCCAAGCTTACTGTTATGGAATGGTTTCCGGTACAGGTGATAATACATTTACACCTGACAGACTTGTGACACGTGAAGAAATGGCAAAAATGCTTGTAAGTACACTTACTGCAAGTGAAGTCAATTTTAACCTTTCAGACGGTTATGACGACGCTGATGTTGTCAACGCATTTGAAGATTCCGACGAAGTTAGCTCTTGGGCTAAATCATCGGTAATTACAATGCTTAACTACTCATTAATGAGCGGTGTTGACGATGAAAACTTCTCGCCGTTGGGTTCAACAACAAGAGAACAAGCCATTTCAAGTATCAATCGTTCATACAATACATTTAAGAGCGGTGATTATTCAATCGAACTTCCTGAAATAACACTTCCGGAAGACGGTGCAGAAATTGAAGAAGGCAACTTTACAGTGTCTTGGACACCTGTAAGTAATGCACAAGCATATCACGTTATTATAAAGGACGCAAACGCAAGTTCGGTTCTTTTGTCAGACGTATATGACGGCGAAAGCATTGAAGTCAGCGAAGGTTCGCTTAGAGCCGGTAATGATTACTCAATAACAATCGGTGCTGTTATTGCAGACGGCTCAGAAGTTTACAGCTTGCCTGTTGACTTTAAATATGTGGCAAAGCCGATAATACCAAACAGTGAATATATTCAGGAAAACCCTGCCGCACAGGGCTTGCTTACAGAAGCGGCTAAATATCTTGGCGTACCGTATCTATGGGGCGGTACAACACCATCAGGTTTTGACTGCTCTGGATTTGTACAGTATGTATGCCGTGCAAACGGTATTTCAATACCTCGTATAGCTGATGACCAACTTCACGGTCCGGGTACATATGAAACAAGAGGCGAACTTCAACCGGGCGACCTTGTATTCTTCGGAAGTGGCGGTTATGCATCTCACGTTGGTATGTATGTAGGCGACGGAATGATGATTCATGCTCCGTCAACAGGTAAGGTGATTCAATATACTTCTATTGACTCAAGTTACTATTCATCAAGATTTTTGGGCGGTAAAAGGGTAATTGATTAATATGTATAGTAAAACGGACTGTAATGTTATTTGCAGTTCGTTTTTTTGTGGCTAATGATTTGAACAAATATGATTATATATTTTGTGCAATATTTTTTTAAAAAACACTTTACTAAATTAAATTGATACAGTATAATAATATAGTAATTATAATTTAAAGGGGAAATTTAATATGAATATCAAAAAAGTATTTACATTTGCACTTGCAGGTGCGTTGAGCATATCAATGCTTGCAGGCTGTGGCGGTTCATCAAACGAAAGTGCAACAAGCGAGCCTAAGGAAGATACATCATTGACAGATGTACAGTCGGCAGGTCACTTCACTTTGGGACTTGACGCAGACTTTGCGCCTATGGGCTTTACAGATGATAACGGCGAAATCGTTGGATTTGATATAGACCTTGCAAAAGCAGTCGGTGAAAAGATGGGTGTGGACGTAGAAGTTAAACCGATAGATTGGGATTCAAAAGATATGGAACTTTCATCAGGTAAGATTGACGTTATCTGGAACGGTTTCTCAATCACAGATGAAAGACGTCAAGAAGTTCTTTTCTCTAATCCCTATCTTTCAACAAAGCAATCAATCGTTGTTAAAAAAGGTTCTGATATAACAAAGAAAGCCGACCTTGCAGGCAAGAAAATTGCACTTCAAGACGGTTCAACATCAGAAGATGCTTTGAAAGCTGATACAGCTACATACGAATCAGTCGGCGATGACAACATTTCTCGTTTCAAGGAAAATTCACAGGTTCTTATGGAAGTTGATTCCGGTAGAGCAGATGCGGCTGTAATTGATGAAGTATTCGTAAGATACTATTTGCAAAAAGAAAACTTGCTTGACAAGTACACAGTTCTTGAAGAAGGTTTTGATGAAGAAGATTACGGTGTCGGCGGAAGAAAAGGCGACTATGCACTTATGGAGGCTATAAACAAGGCTCTTGATGAATGTAAAGCTGACGGCACAACTTCTGAAATTTCAAAGAAGTGGTTTGGAGAAGACCTAATTAAATAATTAAAAATCAGCAAACCGTTGGAATAACGTATTTCAGCGGTTTGCGTATTTATGGAGATTATATATGCAAGATTCTATTGAATATATTTTACAAATACTGCCTCAAATGCTTGAGGGTTTAAAGATTACAATTAAATTATTTGTGGTAACGCTTGTTTTGTCATTGCCTCTCGGACTGTTAATATCACTTTTTAAAGAGGCGGTAAGCAAAAGGCCGACTGATAATTTTGTTATCCGATGGATTGTGAAAATGCCGATCCGATTTATTATAAATGTATATCTGTGGGTATTCAGAGGAACACCGCTTTTGCTGCAGTTGTTTTTCTTCTACTTCGGACTTACATATGTGACATTGCCGAACGGTGAGTCGATAACGCTTTCGATGTTTACGGCGGCAGTGATATCATTCGTGCTTAATTACGCGGCGTATTTTGCGGAAATATTTCGCGGCGGTATAATAGGTGTGAGCAAAGGACAGTATGAGGCGTCAAAGGCATTGGGACTCACAGGAATACAGACTATGCGATATGTAATAGTTCCGCAGATGATAAGAACAGTCATTCCACCGATTGCGAATGAAACAATCGTGCTTGTAAAAGATACGGCATTGGCATCGTCAATTGCACTTATCGACTTGTTAAAGGCGGCTCAACGTGCCGTAAACAGAGATATGCGTGTATCTCCGTACCTTGTGGCGGCGCTTTTCTACCTTGTTATAACGCTTATTTTGACATTTGGATTTAACTATGTGGAAAAACGGTTGTCTATATCGGAACAGGGTGTAAAATAGAATATAATTGAGGGATATTGCATAAATTGCGGTATCCCTTTTGTGTTAATTGCAGTATTACTTTTTTTTGAACAATTATATCTGCTTTTTGTATTTATTTTTTGTATAAAAGAAGGTAAAATACAATTAATATGATAGCGTAAAGTAAGAAAGGGAGAGAATTAAATGAAAAAGAAACTATTATCTATAGCTGCAGCGTGTGTACTTGGTGTGCAGGCTATAGCAATGCCTATGATTGCAAATGCCGAACAAGGCACACATTATGTGGAAAAATCTGATTTTAATGACGTTTCTATCGGAGGAGCTAAGGGTACAGGCTATTATGGTCTTGGAATCATTATGGATGGTTCTCCATGGCTTTCAAAGGGTAGTGCGAGCGTTCATTATCAGACATTCTATCATGATGATCAAAGAAACGTAAATTATTGTAACTTCTGGTCAAACAGTGATAAGACAGGTTCGGGCGACGGTGCAGGTTCAATGTATTTCTATAACAGAAACCTTGCTAAGACAATGGGACCTTATGGTATCGCCGAATATGACGTTCGTCTAAAAGCTGATACACAGGATTTCAACTTTATGATGGGTTGGTTTGAAGACCCGACAAGCAGTGGATTTAATGCGGCAACTCAAGTTGCTTTGAATCTAAGATTCAGCCTTAACGGTGTAACAGCAAATAACGGTGTAAGAACAGAAAATTTGGCAACACTTCAAGCTGATAAGTGGTACAAAGTAAGAGTTACTCTTGATAACAACTTTGAAGAATACAGTGCTGTTGTTACTGATGTAGAAACGGGGAAGGTAGTCGGCTCACTTCTTGATGCAGCTTACCAAGCATCAATTCCATCAGGTGTCACAGGTATTAAGACAACGTGTTGGGGTTATATAAGAGGTAACACTTATGACTTTGATTTGACTAATGTAACAATCGGTAAGTCAGATACAAAGTATTCGGCTCAATAATGTAAATTAAAATTACCGCTCTTGGAGCGGTAATTTTTTGTGCTTTTATAGGATTAGTGGTTGCAGAAAGTGAAAACTACAATATATAGTGTGGCAAAAAGAAAAATGAAAAAAGTTCAAAAAAAATGAAAAAAAGTGTTGACAAAAGGGGTAATAGAGTGTA
>ERZ773164.3188-NODE-3188-length-11677-cov-3.568577_pt1 | contig 11677 bp, 10 predicted proteins | sample MGYA00511917_ERZ773164 | MGnify/ENA primary metagenome ERZ773164 (study PRJEB29015, sample SAMEA2737847) | human gut metagenome | biome: human gut; feature: human-associated habitat; material: faeces | place: China | collected 2012 ...
ACCGCTGACGTGTCCGAGAGGGCTGGCATCAAGCATTTTCTTCGGATCTTTCGTAATGCTTTCGCCGGGGAAAGTATTGAACGCCGGGCCGTTCACTAACAAAGCTTCAGTCACAGCGGGCGAATCATGCACAACTCGAATTTCTTCTGGGAATCCTTCGCCGATATTGCGAAGGTCTGACAACCCGTAAAGAGACACGACAGCCTGAACGTCAGAAGACTGGTTCAGGAAATCACCTTTATCAAACTGTTTTTCACCATTAGTAGCCCCCGACATTTGAGCAAGGTACCCGCCGGCAGAGTCACCGAGAACGCCGATCTTTGCAGGATCAATACCATATTCTTTTGCGTGTTCACGAAGAAATCGCACAGCAGCTTTTGCGTCATTAACTAATGCCGGATATTTTGTCGGAACTGTTCGGTATTCAGCGGCTGCAACCACAAATCCAGCCTTAGCTAAAGCTGTTCGCATTTCGGTGAATTTTTCATGGTCTGCGGAAGTGAATCCCCCGCCGGGGAAATAAATAATTGCGGGTTTTGCTTTGCCGTCTCGAGGAATCATCACCGTCATACGAAGAGCTCTGTTGCTTCTCAGCCCCTTGATTTGCGAATAAATAATGCCAGACATAGAGTCTATTTGGCCGTTCTCGATTTTCGGCCGCATTATTTCTGCGCCCTCCGTGTAGCCGGGCAATTTTGCGTTTGCGATATTAGTCATTACTAAAAAGGCCCCAGTCAAGACAAACATCTTTCCTAACTTCATTTGTATTCCTCCTCAAAAGGCACTTCTCCCCAAGTCTCTTTGGATTTTACTTTTGCGCTCCGGGAAACAGCTACCAAAGTATTTAAGGACATTTACTCAGTACAAACCATTAACGTAGTACTGTGGGAAAAATTTTCCGCTTAATCTGAGTGAAAGACCTCCTTTGAAGAGCCATCCGCGACTAACATCAATCTAATATTCCTCTTCGGAGAGATTTATGCGAACAAAATTAATCGTCGGCTCCCTCTTCGCCTTTACAGCCTTATCTTCCTCCGCGGCGCTCCTTGATTCCGTCAATATTCCTCAAACGCCTCAGCAGGAGGCAAAAAAAAATAGAACTTGGCAAAATGCTTTGGTTTGATCCAAGACTTTCGTTATCAGGCAAAATCTCCTGCAACAGCTGTCACGATCTTTCCACAAACGGTGCAGATACGAAGCCTCTTTCTATTGGTTACGCCGGAAGAAAAGGGACAGTGAACTCTCCGACTGTCTTTAACGCAGGCAAACAGATTGCGCAGTTTTGGGACGGAAGAGCTAAGAATCTATCTGAACAAGCAACGGGCCCGATTACCAATCCTCTCGAAATGGCAATGACGCCTGAGTTAGCTGAAGGAGTTATTCGGTCCATTCCAGGATATAGGCCTTATTTTGAAAAAGCCTTCGGAAGTCAGAACCCGACTTTTAGCGAAATTGCGGAGGCCTTAGCAGCCTTTGAAAGCACGTTAACGACTCCGAATTCTCCATTTGAACGCTATGTCAAAGGAGATAAAACAGCGCTCACTCAGCAGCAAATTGACGGCTTAAGACTGTTTAGAAGATCTGGCTGCATCATGTGCCACAACGGGAATCTTCTGGGCGGAACGTCTTTCCAAAAAGTCGGTTCCGTTCGGCCTTACATTACCAACAATCCTTCTAAAGGAAAAATGGACATCACCGGCAAACCATGGGATGAAATGATGTTCAAAGTGCCTATACTCTTGAACATTGAAAAAACAGCTCCGTATTTTCACGATGGAGCGATCAGAACATTGCCGGAGGCCGTCGGGACAATGGCTGACATTCAGCTCGACGCCAATCTAAGTGCGAAGCAGGTGGATGATATTGTTGCCTTCCTTCATTCTTTGAACGGCGAAGTCCCCAAGATTGAAAAACCGGCTCTTCCGCCAAGTGGGCCTGAAACCCGGAAATACATCGAAGAAGTGTATTGATTTCCAACCTCTGAATTACGTGTGAAACGGCTCGAACCTCTAGGCTCCGGCCGTTTTCTTTTTGAATTTCAGCAACCGAAAGGCAAAAAAAAGCACCTGAGAAATAGTTTCAAGTGCTCTTAATCAATCAGAAAGATACAGCCGAATTGCTCGGCAGAATGTATCATTCTCAACCTCAAATCCCAAGGAGAAGTGACAAAATCATTTGCCACGTAGAGATATTAGCACAAACATCTAGATAAAAACCCTATATAAGAATAATTTTTCTGCTATTTGCCTAAAATAGTTCACTCCTCTAGGTGTTATTACTCTAGTCAAAGCTTTTACGTACTAATACAATTTTCTCAACAAACCAAAATAATCCCAAGGACCTCTGCTTCGATTTCGTTGCAGAGGTTTTATTTTGTGCGGAAAAATGCCGACTGGTTTAAGGCACCTCAGACAAAAAAAGGCGCTCGAAGAATCAATCCCGAGCGCTCCAATCTAAATTTGAAATTACGGCCGACTTGCTCGGCAGAACGTAATCTCAACTCAACCTCAAATCCCAAGGAGAAGTGACAACATTCAATTGCCACATCTGCATATTAGCATAATCCACTAGGTGAAAACCCTCTTATGTGAATACGCATCCTATTTTAGGTTTAATTTTCCAGTGCCTTTGCAGCTCGAAGAACGCTGATGATGCGGGCGTATTCTTTCTTTAGCTCATCCGTATATTGGTTTCCTTCTTCCCATCGTCCATTTTTAAAATCGAACTCCTGAGCTTTTACGGGTGTATTCAGGCTGGTAAAACCCAGCGTGGCAGTAATTCCCTTCAAAGAATGAGCAGCCCTTCTGGCATCTTCTCTTCTGTCTTCTTCTATTGCTTTAAAAAGCTCAGGGAATGTCGGTTCTTCTAAAAAACGGAAAAGGTACTTTTCATAGAGTCTTTCGTTCTCGGAGAAATAAATCAAGCCATCAGTTAAGTTAATGCCGCTCTTGGCTAAAAATTCCTTTTGTTTCCCGTTCATCTCAATCCTTAGGATCTTTAAAAATACCGAGCAAGAATAACAAACCGCACATCCGATTGAACAGAAGTGCGGTCTAATTCACATAATCAGAAAATTAGTATTCGAAGGTTCCTTTCTGCAGGAGCTCATTGTCCTTCATCATCAGCACGCCTTTACTGTAGACGTCCTGCAGTTCCCAGTTTTCATCGAAAAGGCACATATCAGCGCTATTTCCGACGGCAACTTCGCCCTTACCTTTCATTTCCAAGCCGCGAGCTACGTTGCGAGTCAGAAGAGGAAGAACTTTTTCAACCGCATGACCTCTTGCAATCAGCTTCTTGAGATCACGGAGGTTACACGCAACGCCTCCGATACCGAGACCAACCATTTCGCCTTTTTCATTAAAGCGAGGTACAGAGCCATGACCGTCAGAACTCATTGTCATAATAGACGGTTCAATTCCGGCATCCCATGCTGCTTCAACTGCATCTGCAGGGCTTTCAAAGCAACAGGAGCCGCCGGTTGTAATGTCGATACGGCCGCCTCTCTTCGCAAACTCAAGTGCTTTGCCGAAGACATACTTATCGCGAGCACAGTGCGTCGGACGAATGTGACGAATCGGGAAACCGCGGTTAACGATTTCTTCGAACATCTCAAATGCGCCCGGAACATTGCCAAGATGGATATGAAGAACACCGATCTTTCCGGCAATCATGCCGCCTACGCGAATCTGTGTCAGGAGGTCGAGAACATTCTGTGTTGTCGGGAAGGAGGAGCGATGGTCGCCCAATGCGATCTTAACGCCTAATACCTCATGAACCATCAGCAGGTCGTTTTTAACCGATCCCGTCAGAGTTGTCGGAGGATAAGAATAATTGCTTGTATACATCCAAGCGGTCACGCCTTCATCCGTCAAGGCTTGGACTTTGGCCAAAAGATTCGGCAAAGAACGAGTAACGCTATCTGTTCCGGAAACACCGACCAAGCTTGTGGTGCCGCAGGAAATCAGTTCACTGAGAACGATTTCAGGCGTACGGCTGCGCGGACCGCCTTCCCCGCCGCCACCGGTAACGTGAATATGTTGGTCAATGAAGCCCGGTGTCAAGATTTTGCCGGAAGCCTCAACCGTTTCAAGTTCAGGTAAAACAACCGTCAGATCTTTACCGACTGCAGCAATCTTGTCGTTAACCACCAAAACGTCCTGAACACCCAAATTATCCGGGTTGTAGACATGAGCCCCTTTTATTAAATAAGCCATAGAAAGATCCTTTTATAAGAAGATTAAGCTGCTGGTTACGGAAACGATCACTGCTATGATCATGACCGGGATTGTGCGGCGGATCAGGGCAATCGGAGTTAATCCTGTAATACCGGAGACCGCAATGATGACGCCAGCGATCGGGCTCATCGTACGAGCAATACCGGCAGACAGCTGAACCGGAACGGCCAGAGCTAATGTCGGAATACCGACAGAAGAAGCTGCCTCAGGAAGAAGCGGAGAGAAAGCAAAGAAGGCGGCGTTGCCGGATCCCGTAACGATAGCGGCAACAATCATGATGACGAGCATCACGATCAACATGATGAACAAACCTGCGTTCTGGATAGAAGCCGCCGCCTGAATCATCGTGGAGATACCGCCGATCTTGTTCAAACCGAGAGCAAACATTTCTGCGCAAACGATCAAGCTGACGGTAGAGGTAAAGACCTTGCCCATACCCTCAAAAATTGCCTGAGAATCCTTGCAGCACTGTTTAAAATCGCGGCGAGTTGCAATATCGACGACTAAAGCAATAATTAAAGAAACGATGATCGCGGTAACGAGATTCAGCTTGATGGCCTTATAGACTAAAGGAGAAAAACCGATCAGGAGACCCAGCGGCAGCATCGGTAGAATGGCGTAATACGCGGGACCGGCACCTTCAAGAGCCTTGTCGACGTCTAAAGCGCTTTCCTTTGTATCTTCTTTATTAGCTAAAGCGCCTTCTTTCTTATCGAACCAACGCTGGACAAAGAAATGACCGATTGCAACGGAAGCAATCGTGCAGAGGGCGACAGGACCTTGGCCCTGAACGAAGTAAGTCACGACGTCCATGTTGCAAAGGTCGGCAGCACGCATCGCGTTGGAGCTGGACGGACCCAAGTCCAAACAGCAGGTTGTCGCAATGACTGCGGCAGCTGAGGTGCGAGAAACGCCTAGTGCAACCAGCAGCGGATAAATCGAAGCCATCAGCAGAAGGCCGAGTCCGACAGCAGAGTTCACGAACAATGCGATGAACTGCCCTACGACATACGTCAGAGCTAGCAGGACATAAGGGGAGCGAATGGCTTTCAGAGGCTTAACGCACAGCTTAACTAAAGCTTTACTGGCACCGATGCGGTCCATATAAACAGCAAAACCGGCAATAGCCATAATGTTGAGACCTAAGCCAGGCAGACGACCCTTCAAGAGGTTTGTAAATGCCTGAGCAAAGTCAAACGCAAAGAAATTTGTGGAAGCTTTAGGAGCAACTGCCGGGACACCTTCTAGATATGCACAGAACAGCAACAGCAAGCCCAAAAGCAAGAGGATAATCGGAGGATAGTAGTTTTTAATAACGAAGTAGCTAACCAGCCCAATTGCAACCAGCGTGAGAAGTACACCAACCATTTTGCACCTATGGATTTGAGTTAATAATTATGTGGTCATGCTAGAACTTTAAAATTTTCTTGGGAATGGTGTAACCTTTTGTTAACTTGTTGTCCTTACGAAATTTTTAAGTGTAATTCCTAGGATATTTTTTGTGATTTGTTCACCACAACATTGAAGGAAACAGCGTTGATTACGAAATCATTTCTGAATTATTTCATCTTCCCTCACCGGCAAAGAAAGCATTGCCGCTAGATTCTCATTAGAAAATTCGATATGAATATAACTCATATTAGTTATATCTTATTCAAAACGGGGTGCTCCCCTAGGATGAATACTAGTATTTTCACTAAGAAAATGTATAATAGGAGCCGTTAGAGAAGTACTCCTGAAGTTAACAAAGCCGCTGGCAAAGATTGTTCGCCGGCGGATTTTTTATGCCGGATTTCTGAGCTTGCTAAATTTTCAACCTAAAGATTTCATCCACGCCGCGACGTCATCAAGTTCTCTATTACTGATTTCGTGTTTCATGTCATACGTGTTAGTCTGGATGGGGTTGCCTCGATTTGCTAAGAAAGAGGAGGCTCTCTTGGATGCTTCCTGGGAAATGAACTCATCTTTAAGAGATACAGCCTGAAAAACCGGAATAGTCTTAGAAGCATCCGTAAGTCGACTGACAAGTGGTTCATCTAAGGGAAGATAGGAAGACAAAGCAAAAACTCCGCCTATCGGAAAGGGCTCTAAAAGGGCTGCTGTTAATGCGATGACGCCTCCTTGGGAGAATCCTCCAAGAAAGATATCGTCCGGACTAATTCCTCGCGCCATCTCTCTTCTGATCATGGAGCCAATACGCTGGGACGATTCAAAAATACCGTCTACATCTACTTCTTTTCGAAAATCACAGTTTTTAACGTCGAACCAGGCGTGAACATGTTCTCCATTAAATTGTTTGACCCTGATAACGGATGCTGTCGGAAGGAGGAAAGAATAGTCATTCCCCAGACTCCTTCGGAGATATTCGGCAACCGGCTTAATAACGGAACCGGTCCCCGTCAATCCATGGAGCAGTATTACCTTTCTTGCGGCCTCCGATGATCCAACCTCTATAAGTTCTCCATCCATCGTGTTGATTTTCAACTCCATTCCAAGTTTGGGTAATTGAGGAGAAGACGCTCTTAGGGACCATCTTGGACTCATTGAGGATCTTCTCCATAGGAACTATTCTTTACCTTCGAGCTATCTGAATATTTCTCAATGTACCGCGGTAGGCAGAATAATTATTTTCTGTCGATCTAAAGGAAAACTCAATTTTCTCAAACTCCAAGTAGTCCTTTCAAGAATAGGCTATCCCCGACAGCTAGAATAGAAAGGTTGAAGTATGAATAATGAAAACCAAGGAGAAACTATGATCGTCCTGCTTCCGGATGGGAAACTCATCAACCTTAATCTTGTCTGCTTCACCGACACCCGTACCTTCAAAGAACCCGTGCGTTTCTGCATGGTGAATGGAGAATCCGTTTTCTGCGAAATGACGGAAGATCAGTATCAGGCGTTGCTGCTCTCTTTAGTCCATAACGAGCCGCTCCACAAAGTTCTTCCCATTAAAGAAAAAGTCCAGAAGACCAAAATTGATTTCCGAGACTTCCCTTCTGTTTTGGAAGGTGAAAACTCTCCCGTCTGATTTTTCTATTTCAAGGCAGCTTCAGCTGCCTTGACTTTTTTCAGGATTTTTCCTTAAAAATTCCGTTTTTTTCAATGAGGTACTTGTTTGTATCAAGGTCAGGCGCAACCGTTGAAATTCCCGTCTGTTGGATTCTTGCCTCATGGAAGTCCCGAGAAATAAGCGCTTTGTATCGGCCTTGTGCAAAAAATTTCAACAAATCAAGCTGTCGTGGTTACAATTACGACTATTACGACGCTTCGTCGGTTAACTCAGAGGTCTCTATGAAATTACTTACCGTTGCCGCAATGGCATTTACGCTGTTGGCAGGATCTGTCAATGCTGCCGAACAACTGAATGCATATTCCATCATGCCTGAAAAATATGCTTCTAAGGTTTTCGCAGAATTCACAAAAGACACAGGCGTCAAAGTTAACTTCATGCGTTTCTCCTCCGGCGAAGCTTTGGCCCGTCTGAATGCTGAAAAGAAAAATCCTCAGGTTGACGTCATGCTCGGGGGTCCAGCTGACACTTACGCTGCCGGCGTTAAAGAAGGCATCTTCGAACAGTATCGCCCCAAAGACTCCGATGCCATCCCTGCAAGCCTGCGCGATCCTCAGAATCACTGGACCGGTATCGGTATCATTCCTCTGTGTTTCTTAACGAACACCAAGTTCTTAGAAAAGAACAAAATGCATGCACCGGAGTCCTGGAATGATCTCCTCGATCCACGCTACAAAAACAACCTACAGATGGCCGACGCCCGTACTTCCGGTACGGCTACGGAACGTATCTACTCCCTCGTAAAAGTTATGGGCGAAGATCCCGCCTTTGCGTATCAGAAGAAGTTAAACGGCAATATCCAGATGTACACAAAGAGCGGTGCAGGTGGTGCAATGCCTATCGCTACCGGCCAGTGCGGCTCAGGTATCTTCTACATTGTTGACGCGCTTGACATTCAGCAGCAAGGCTACCCCGTCGTGATTACCTATCCGAAAGACGGTGTCTCGTACGGCATTGAGGCCACCGGCATCGTTAAAAATGCCAAGAATATGGATGCCGCTAAGAAATTCGTTGACTGGGCTGCCAGCAAGAAATTTGCTGACTTTATCGTTGCAAATAAGATTAACTACGTTCCGACACGCTCCGATGTTAAGACCAGCAATCCTCTGCTCGACCTCTCCAAAATCAATATGAAAGACGTTGACGTCGCTTGGAAAGGCGAAAAGCGCAAAGAGTATACAAATCGCTGGATCAACGAAGTCATTAAGTAATTCATTCACCGTTTTAACGTGATTTAAAAATTGTGGGGTTCTGCTTGATTAAGTCGAACCCCCGTTTCATTAGGAGTACTTAAATGACGAGCGGAAATAAGCAGCAGAGGGACCCGGTGACCTTGCTCACCATCTGCGTCCTTTGGCTCGCCATGGGCGTATTCGTCCTGTACCCGATCGTTCGCCTGCTGGCAATGACTTTCATTGTCGACGGTCATCTGACATTTGATAACCTCTTGCCGTTCCTCGCCAATTGGTATGACCGTCGCGCCATAGTCAACAGTATTATTTTGGCCTGCGCCGTAGGTTTTGCCGGCACGATCATCGGATTCATTTTTGCCTTTGCGGTAACGCGTCTGTCGCTTCCGAAATGGCTGACTTTCTTTATCAGTGCAGTCACGCTTCTGCCGCTGATTTCTCCCCCTTTCACATCAAGTATTGCATTAACGCTTTGCTTGGGACCCAACGGCATTATTTTGACTGCCTTAGGTCTGGAAAACTTTAATTTCTTCGGCTTCTGGGGAACGTTCATTTCTGAAACGCTGACCTACTTCCCCATTGCCTTTATGACGTTGTCTACGATTCTGATGAGAATCGATCCGAACTTGGAAGATGCGGCCTACTCCTTGGGTGCTTCCCCGTTCAACGTCTTCAAATCCGTCACCTTTCCTCTTTCAGTCCCGGGTTTGGCAAACGCCTTTCTCCTTGTGTTCTCCTGCTCCCTCGCAGACTTTGCAACTCCGCTGGTTTTGGGCGGCCACTCCTTCCCGGTTCTGCCGACGCAGGCTTATTTACAAATTACCGGCATGTACGACTTCAAGGGCGGCGCGGCTCTGTCCTTCCTGCTCTTAATCCCGGCACTTGCCGTTTATGCTCTGCAGAATTTCTGGGTCAGCCGTAAGAGTTTTGTCACCGTCAGCGGTAAAGCCGGAGGAAGGAGCTCGATTAAAGGTCCGGGACCGCTCATTTCTTCGATTGTGGTCGGTACCGTTGCTTTTATTACGGCATTTGTTCTTTATCTCTACGCCATCATTCTGGTGGGCTCAGTGGTGAAAGTTTGGGGTGTTGATAACTCCCTGACATTAGAAAACTATCATTACGTCTTTACGTTCGGCATGAAAGCCATCAAAGACACCTTGCTGATTGCTTGCATCGGCACACCGCTCGGCGGGCTCTTGGCCGTGCTCATCGGCTACGTCTGCAAATGGCTCAAGATCCGCGGTCACAAAACACTGGAAACCGTTTCTCTCTTGAACTACACGCTGCCGGGTACGGTTGTCGGTATCGCATACATTATTGCGTTTAACGATCAGCCGCTGGTTCTCACAGGCACGGTTTACATTCTTATTGCCGCCTATGTGTTCCGGTACTCTTCTGCCGGTATTCGAAACGTCATTGCAGCCTTAACTCAGATTGATCCGTCTATCGAAGAAGCCTCTACAAGTTTGGGTGCCTCTTCGGCCTACACCTTCCGTAAAATCACCGTTCCGCTTGTCTTGCCGGCGGTTTTAACGGGTATGCGCTACCTGTTCATCCACTCGATGACCGCGATTAGTGCCACGATCTTCTTGGTTTCTGTGAATTGGACCTTGATAACTACACGTATTTTGGAATGTATGACCGAGCTTCAGTTCGCTCAAGCTTGTGCATTCTCCATCGTCTTAATTTTGATTGTCTTCGCCGCCTCTGCCTTTATGGCTTTAATGGCAAAAGTTCTTTGTCCGGTAGGCGATGCTTCCGGAGGACTTCGCTAAATGTCCGTATCTCTTACGCTTAAAAACATTTCCCGCAGCTACATTAAGGACAACGAAAAGTTTTTCGCCGTTCAAAACGTAAATCTTGAAGTTAAACCGGGCGAATTCCTCACGTTCTTAGGACCGTCCGGCTGCGGTAAAACTACCACTCTGCGCATGATCGCAGGTTTTGAAACTCCTACGGAGGGCCAAATCCTTTTGGGAGACAAAGACGTCACAAAAATCCCTGCCAATGAACGCGGCATGGGCTTCGTATTCCAGAACTACGCTTTGTTCCCGCACATGAAGATTTTCGATAACGTGGCCTATGGTCTGCGTATTCGCAAAGAATCTTCCGACGTCATTGCACAGAAAGTCAAAGAAGCGCTTGCTATGGTCGGATTGGAAAAAGCCGAGCATCGCTACCCTAACCAGCTTTCAGGCGGTGAGCAACAGCGTGTCGCTTTAGCCAGAGTACTGGTTTTAAGACCGCAACTGATTCTTATGGATGAACCGCTCTCGAACCTTGACGCAAAACTGCGCCTGCACATGAGAACGGAAATCCGTAGAATCCAACAGGAACTCAAATTGACCTGCCTCTACGTGACTCACGATCAGAAAGAAGCTTTGACCATGTCCGATCGGATCATGGTGATGAACAAGGGCAAGATTGAACAAATCGGTACGCCTATGCATTTGTATGATGACCCGGCAACGCCTTTCGTTGCCGATTTCATCGGGCAGGCTAACCTTTTCTACGGCACGCTTGTTTCTGTTGAAGATAAGTACGGCCTTGTCGATGTTGCCGGCCGTAGGGTCAAAGCTCGAATGGGCGTCCTAAATCCTCCAAGAATTGGGGGAAAAGCGCTCCTGATCGTACGACCAGAAAACCTCAACATCGGCACCTCGGAAAACTGTCTGGCAGTCAAACTCATTAACCGCCTCTTTGAAGGAGACCGGATAGACTACCAATTCGAAGTAGTAAATGGTATCAATCCGAAACCTTACTCGATGTCAGTTCCTTTTCTTCCCGGCACTTCACTACTGCCGGAAGGCTCGACATTAGATGCTTCGTTTGTCCCGGATGCCGGTGTACTTCTAAACGGCGAATAACTTAAGCAACGATCACAGTTACGTCAAGCCGCCTTGTTTTTCCCGAGGCGGCTTGTTCTTATTCGGAGCTTCTGGAAGGAAAAATTATTAGTATCAACGAAGAGAACAGTTTCATAAATCTCTACAATAAAATCTCGCAATTGTGACGCACGCAACGGATTTTTTGTCAACTACCTCGACCTAAAGGCCGAGGCTTGAATAAGCCTCTAGTTGACTAGCCTCAGTCCGTCATTTGGCGGACTACGTTGGTCGGGAACATAGGCACCGCGGGATGCAGATCCTAGTCCCGCGCTCTGCGGCCGATGGTTAAAA
>ERZ773164.3190-NODE-3190-length-11675-cov-26.515663_pt1 | contig 11675 bp, 8 predicted proteins | sample MGYA00511917_ERZ773164 | MGnify/ENA primary metagenome ERZ773164 (study PRJEB29015, sample SAMEA2737847) | human gut metagenome | biome: human gut; feature: human-associated habitat; material: faeces | place: China | collected 2012 ...
ATTCATGATGTATTTTCAAAATTTATCCGTGGACAATTATTAGAAGCAGTATTTGTAGGTGTATTATCATCTATTGCTCTTATTATTGTAGGTATTGACTATGCTGTTGTAATTGGTATAATCGCTGGAATATGTAATATGATTCCATATGTGGGTCCTATTGTTGGTACAATTCTAGCAGCTATTATGGGACTTCTTAGTGGTAATCCTATTAAGATAATATATGCTATTATAGCCATGCTTATAGTACAGCAAATTGATAATAATCTGCTAGCTCCTAAGATTGTTGGTGAAAGCGTAGGTTTACATGCAGTATTTACGATGCTTGCCATAATAATTGGTGGAAATGCTTTTGGTCTTATAGGAATGCTTATAGCTGTTCCTTTAGCTGCTTCTTTTAGAGTTTTATTTAACATCTGGTATGAAAAAAAGGTTAATCAGATTTAAAAAATGAGCATCTGTTATATTTTTATACAGATGCTCATTTTTTAACCTGAATTTATAATATGTTCCTTCCATTGCTATCCTAAATGTTAAAAAGCATCAAGATAAACTAAATTATCTTGATGCTTTAAATTATTGTGCTAATCTTGCAGTATCTCTCGCTATCATTAACTCTTCATTAGTTGGTATAACATATACCTTAACTCTTGAATCGTCAGTTGATATTTCACCAATTTCTCCTGCTATTTCATTTTTCTTAGCATCTAAATTGAATCCTAAGAACTCTAATCCTTTTAAGCTTTCACTTCTAACTAAAGCTGCATTTTCACCAATTCCTGCTGTAAACACTATAACATCAATCCCTCCCATTGCACCTGCATATGCTGCAATTTGAGTTTTAATTTTATAATGGAATATATCTAAAGCAAGTTGTGCTCTTTCATTTCCTTCTTGTGCTGCTGCTCTTACATCTCTAAAATCTGATGAAACTCCTGAAACCCCTAAAACTCCTGATTTCTTATTTAACATTTCATCAACTTGTTCTATTGTATATCCTTTTTCTTCAATTAAGAAAGATATAACAGATGGATCTATACTTCCTGCTCTTGTTCCCATCATTATTCCTGCTAATGGTGTGAATCCCATAGAAGTATCTATTGATTTTCCACCTTTAACTGCTGCTAAAGAACAACCATTTCCTAAATGACATGTAACTATCTTTAAATCTTTAATATCTTTTCCCATGACTTCAGCAACTTTATTTGAAACATATTTATGTGATGTTCCATGGAATCCATATTTTCTTACACCATATTTTTCATATAACTCATATGGTAATGGACAAATATAAGCATTCTTTGGCATTGTTTGATGGAATGCTGTATCAAACACTGCCACCATTGGAATATTTGGCATTAATTCTCTACAAGATTCAATTCCTATTATATTTGGTGGATTGTGTAAAGGTGCTAAAGCAATACAGTCTCTTATTGAATTTAAAACTTCATCAGTAATTAATACTGACTCTGAATATTTTTCACCACCATGTACTACTCTGTGTCCAACTGCTGAAATTTGATCCATTGATTTAATAACACCATATTCTTCATTTACTAATGCTTCTAATACTAATTTTATTGCATCTTTATGATCTTTTATTTCTGTATTAATAACATGCTTACCTTTTCCTGGTGTCTTTTGTGTTAAAGCAGAGCCTTCAATCCCTATTCTTTCTACTAAACCTTGAACCATCGATTCTTCATTACTCATATCTATTAATTGATATTTTAATGAAGAGCTTCCACAATTAATAACTAACGTCTTCAACTCTGTTACTCCTTTATATTGTACCTAACTATTATTGTACTATAAATTTCAGGAAATTAAAAATAATTCATTATTCTAATCTTTCAAAATTGTCAATCAATTTTACTATTATATGCAGTATTAAATATTATTTAGCCATTCTATATATTCTTTATCACTACTTTCATTAGTTAACTTTTCTTTTAATGCTTTAAGTTCGTTTTCCATACCATATATTTTATAGATTTCTGGTATTAATCTCTTCTTAATTTCTTCATTCTTACTCTTCATCATCACTGCTAAAGTTTGCTTTTTAAACTCTAGATATACATTTGATCCGTATTCTTTACTTTTTTCAATTCCTGAAACAAGCATCATTTTAACAGCTTGATTTTCTGGATAAGCCATAACCATATTTAAATACCAATTAAGTAAATTTCTTTCACCTAAAAGTAACTCTTTATTTACAAACTTTCCTTGAATTAAAGTTTGAGTTAACGAATGCCCTAATGACGCTAAATAATGTAGTACTTCCTTATCTTCTGGAAGACTGTAAAACTCAATATTACTTTTCTCTGCTCCAGCTAGTTCACTTCTTAGTTCTTTTATCATTGCGTTAAATCTATTACCAAAATTATCTTTTTGAATGAACATCTCTATTTTCTTTGATGACTTATCACTCATATTATAAATAGTATTTTTCTCATAATGTAATGTCTTTTTAGCTAGATTTAAAATTGCAAATTAACTCCAAAAGTGAATGTACGTGAAGACGGATAACGTGTAGTATCCACTCCCATATCCAATGGGTTATTGATACCCAGTTCCGGATCAAGTCCGGAATAACCGGTTAAAGTAAATATATTCTGACCGCTCACATAGAATCTACAACTTGAAAACAGTTTGCTCTTCTGGCAAATGTGACTAGGCAGTGTATAACCTATTTGCATATTCTGCAAACGCAGGTAAGAACCATTCTCCACATAGAAAGAAGAACCTCTCATATTGTTGTTAGAGTCAGAGTTGGTTATGCGTGGATATACAGCATCCAAATCCCCGTCTTTTGTCCATGCTTTTGTGTAAGCATCCGCCAATGCATTCTGGCGTCCTGCTGAAGCAAGGCTTCCTTTAGCAACGTTCCAGATGTCATTTCCAATAGTTCCCTGGAATGCCATGCTTACATCAAAGTTCTTATAACTAAATCCTAAGTTGAAACCATAAATGAGGTCCGGATTAGGATCACCGATAAAAGTACGGTCATCATCATCGTTCAATTCGCCTGATTCTCCTAATTTGGCAAACTTGAAATCACCCGGTTGTGCATTAGGTTGAATCTTGGTACCATTCTTATCCACATAATTGTCTATCTCTTCCTGATTCTGGAATATTCCTATTTGTTTGTACCCCCAGAAACGTCCGATAGGACCTCCTACATACGTACGGCTAGTATTTCCACTCAAATATTCCGATGTAAGTTTGGTTACCTCTGTCTTATAAGTAGACATGTTCAGCCCTACATTGTAATTAAAGTCTTTTCCTATCTGGTTACGGTAGTTGACTACTATTTCGAAACCGGTATTCTTCAAGTCTCCTGCATTGAAGAAGGGGCTGTTAGGGAAGGCGCCAAAAGAAGGAATAGGCATATTCAGCAACATGTCACTTGTTTTCTTTACATAAAAGTCCATACTTACATCAAGGCTGTTTTTAAAGAAAGACATATCTAAACCGACATTGGTTTGCTGGCTGGTTTCCCATTTAATATCTGCATTTCCCACATAAGTCGGGACGTAACCTTGTGAGTACCCGTTTCCAAAGTACCACTGATTCTCATTATTGGTGCCAATCAACGTAAGAGGCGCGTCTCTATCAATTCGTTGGTTACCATTCTGTCCCCAACCTACACGCAGTTTTAAATTGGAAATTGTATTTTCAATGTTCAGGTTCTTAAAGAATTCTTCATTGCTCACTCTCCAACCTAATGAAACTGATGGGAAATAGCCCCAACGGTTACGTTTGGCAAATCTTGAAGAACCGTCGGCACGGAAATTGACTGTAGCAAGGTATCTGTCATCATATACATAGTTGATACGTCCCAGGTACGACAACATAGAAGATGTTTCTTTACCTCCCGAGGTGTTATCTCCGGCTGTTTGTGCATCAAGTATCTGATAGATTTCATCGTTACCTAAAGCCTTTCTCTTAAATGCATTAATGCCTTCGCTGCTGTTCTTCTCATAAGTCATGGCAACCATTGCATCCAGTTTATGCCTGCCTATTGTCGTGTTGTAATTAAGGCGTTGTTCCACTTGATAATTAGAAGTAACAGCGCTATTATTATTCAATTGAGTTTCTTTATTATATTTACTTTCCTGATTCGCTAAGTTATCTTCCGAAAAAGTAGACGAATAGACAGGACGGAAGTCTTTGAAAGTATCATGGTATCTTTCGAAACTATACTGTACCCGATAGCTCAATCCTTTATACAATTTGATTTGGGCAAACACATTACCAAATACATTGAATATGTCATTGTATCTATTAGGAAGTTCGAGCATGGCTACCGGATTAGGGTCGTAAGACCACTCGGTAGGCGCATATTTGTTATATTCGTAATTTTCAGAAGACGGATCTACCAACGGGCTGATAACAGGGGTAAAAGGATCAGCTTTTTGAATGAAATCGAATGAAGGAATTGCTCCTGCGTCACGTTTTCTTATCTTTGCCAGATTGACATTGGCGCCAACAGTGATAAATTTGTTAATATCATATTCAAGATTCGCTTTAAGTGAAAGTCTCTTGAATTCAGTAGTGATGATTGCACCCTGATCGTCTACATATCCTAAACTTAAAGAAGATCTCGAATTATCTGTCCCCTTACGGATGCTTAGATTATAGTTCTGGTTGAAAGCTGTACGGGTTACTTCATTCCACCAGTTGGTATTATAACCTTTCTGATACTGATTGGTAAACTTATCCTTCATTGAGTTTTGAAAGCTTGCATCATTTTCATACGCTTTCATGATGAAGTTGTAGTATTGGTCGCTGTTCATCATGTTCAATGCTTTATAACTGTTTTTTACACCTACATAAGCATCCAATGTTACAGTCGTTTCACCTTTCACTCCTCCCTTGGTAGTAATGAGGATTACTCCATTAGAACCTCTCGAACCATAGATAGCGCAGGCTGAAGCATCTTTTAATACTTCCATACGTTCAATATCAGATGGATTCAGGCTGCTGATGTTATCCATGAACTGTCCATCAACTACATACAATGGATTGTTGTCATTGACGGTCCCTAAACCTCTCACGCGGATCACTGCATCCGATCCCGGCTGGCCGGAACTGGCGGCAACAAATACGCCGGCTGCCTTACCTGTAAGTAGTTCGGATGCATTGGACACTGCATAGTTCTTAATATCCTTACTACTTATAGAAGCCAAAGCACCGGTAAGGTCACTCTTTCTTTGAGTACCGTAACCAATAACTACAACCTCATCCAATTCATTATCGGACACTAGATTTACATTGTACGTTCCGCTATTTGTTACGTTTACAATTTCAGTTTTAAAACCTACATACGAGAATGAAACTTTATTTGACGATACTTTTAATGTATATCTACCGTCAAAATCAGTGATAGTACCATTGGTCGTTCCCACTTCAAGAACAGAAACTCCAATTAAAGCCTCTCCGGTATTACTGTCGTATACCACACCCGAAATACTCTTGGTTTGCTGTGCAAAGACATTTGTGCAAACAGCAAGAATAAGAATGAATAATAATAAATGCTTACTCATAGTTTATACACTTAGATTTAATTATATGAAATGATATTTTGTTTATTCGCAATAATCTTACCATCTTTCAGTTCTAATTCTGTTCCGGCGGGAAGTTCCACAATTACTCTTGCGTCGTTGGCCGGGATCTCAACGGAGCCATTTGTCTTTATATTTTTTGCTATATATTCTTTGGCAACAATATCAAACAAATCGCATGGTTGGGTAGCTTGATAAGTAATGGTTTTGGTCTCTTTATGAGGGTTATAATAGAGATAGACCGGATAAGGTTTCTCTGTATAGAAGTCTGTGACATTGCAATCCAGTCGGAGAATACCCTCCACATTCGTTTGACAAACAATGGCCCCCAAAATACCAACAGGAGAAGAGCTGTAAACACTGAACATGCTTTCCGTCGGATTACCTTTTATCCATTTGGGACCATCGCCGATTGCAACCGGACTAACCCCTTTTAATGATGCTTTTCCATAGTCATCCGTTTTTCGTAAACCTTCATAAGAAACATTATCATAAGTAATATCCTTCAATTCCGGAGCCCATTGATGTGTTTCATCTATTTCCCCCGGATAGAACAAACGACATGCACTTGCATTGTTCAACATCCACTTGCCGATAGCTTTTGCATATTGAGGCTGATATTTCACCATCGGAATGAAAGGCCAGGCAGGTTTGATACTGTTCATGAGGAATGCATATCCTCCGCCGTCTGTGATACTTCCTTGCAGACCACTTACATCATAATCACCCCATTTTCCTACAATAATTCCCCAACCGGTTCTTCCTGCAGGGCTTTTACATCCGTCAAATACCCAATCAAGAAGTTTGGCTACATCATAGTTAGCCCCCTCTACTGCATTCAAATAGGCTGCCGTATACACTCCGAGTGGTAAAAGAGCCTCGTAAAAACGGCTTTCTTTCTGGGCAAGCAGGGCTTCGATAGCACTTTTACTATGTTGCAGATAACGTGGATCGCCAAACTTATGATAAGCACATAGTAATACATAAGCATGGCCACCGGCGGCGTCTTGTTGCAATGGAATATTATTAACCATTCCTTTCATTTGTGCATAGTCAAAATAAGAATAGTCGTAATTTCCATTCAATACGGAATCTGCTTTAACAAACTGCTCCGCAATGCTTTTTTGTATCTTCTCTGCCCCGTCTACATTGGGGAAAACATCGCAAATAGCATAATATAAGGCATTGGGTAATACATCATACCACCAGTCGCGGCCATAGCCTCCTCCTAAAAGGGCTACTGACGGAGTCGTATTGTTCATGACTATATTCCAGCCGTTATCAGAATTGAAATAATTCTGCACCATTTTTACATAGTTATATCCGTCTTGATTCGTCTTGTCAATCCCTACAAGGCCGGCACCAAGAATAGCTGCCAATGAGTTCAGACTTTCATGGAACTCTCCGTTATTGGCATTCTTTCCCTGACGAATATCTTTAATGGCAGTATATAAGCCAAATGTAGTCTGGTCCATATTTCTGCGGGCGTCATCTAACCAGATTAATGGTCCGACTTCGCTTTTATTATTCCAGTCAAAGATAAACTGGTCATACTTTTGGGCTTTTTGCTTCCAGTCCAGCATTTTATAAGTTTCAGGCATATCAGGCATAGAGTCTACCCTATGGATGGAAACCTGTTTTATCTTTTCACCAAAGTTATTTCCGTTGCCCGAGCAAGATGCCAGGAAACAAACGGTCATAAGTACAAAAACACCTTTACTTGTCATTTTCATGTTCAATAGTATCAGTTTGATTAGTAATATTCTTAGCTAAAGGATATGCCGCTAATTGTAATCCGGCAACAATCACCAGCGCATATTTCAATGCAAAATCCTGCGATACACAATAAGCAAGGAAGATAAACAGTAGTAAACCGAAAGCTCTTCCAAGGAAAAGGCCGAACTCATGACTTAGGATATATGCATATTCGTTTCTATTCTCAATCTTTGCAACTGCATCAATTGTTCTCATCATAATGGGGAAGTAAGCCAGGTCGAACAAAGGCTGGAATATCACTTTGCAAAGGACGAAAAGGATCACTCCCGTAGCAGAGAAGAGAATACCGTTGAATAGTGTACCGGCAAAGAATACGATTAGTCCTCCTACAAATATTTTCAAACGGTCTTGCGGGCGGGCCATACGTCCTAATACATACACCAGGACAGCGGTCAATGCTCCGCTAACTCCCTGAATCAATCCTAACGCTCCTTCATCTCCTACCAGCTTCAATACCAATATAGCCGGTGCCGTTACTAAAAAACCTTGAACCATTCCTTTCAATCCGGCTAGCCACAGCATCTTTTTCCAAAGTATGTTGAAGCGGAAATAGAGGAAGTTCGTTTCTTTGGGGTTCTCGAATTTACCTTTCCACAGTGTCATGCAGGCGATAACGGTAATGACTACTGCTGCCATCGTAACTACACAGTAAGAGGTATTGATATTGAAGAGGAATCCGAAAACTTCTTTTCCATCTATCTGGCTGATAAATGCGCCTATAATTAAAGGAACACCGATGGAGGTAATAGAAAAGAAGAAAGACTCTAGTCCGAAGAAATAGTTACGGCTGTTGTCGTTGGTATTATAGAGAGCCAGCAGGTATCGGTTGGTCCAGAAGAAACCAGAAGCTGCTCCCATTAAAAAGCCGGCCAGACCAAGTTCGACGAAGCCAAGTGACTTGATAGTCATCATACCGAACATGGAAATGCCACTTACCAGGATTCCTACCGAATAAAGCGTCTTCACACTGTATTTTTTTAGCAGATAACCGTTAACAAGAGAGGTAGTAATGATGCCTATATACATTGCCAGCTGATAAAAAGCAACCATCACCGGATCGCTCGTGTTCCTCATGATATAGGCTCCCACAAAGATTTCTACTATCGGTAGTACCAATGCATAAAGCATATTGGTAACCAACAGTGTTCTCATGTTAGGTTCCTGTTGCTTAAAGAACAGATATTCTTTTTTCAGTTTATTCATTACTTCTCTTGTGTCTGTTTTAATACGTTTAATATCTCTGAAATGGAAAGCTCTGCCTTACAAATCACTTCATCGCTTGCTCCATAATACATGGTTATCGTATCGCCGTCCACCAAATGCCCATTATTGAAAACTACATTTCCGAAGAAACCTGTTTGCTCATAAGCGGCGATAGGTTCCATGATCGGTTCTTCGCTTCTTGCAATGACTTTCGACGGGTCATTTAAATCGAGTAATAAAGCCCCCAAGCAATAACGGTGATTAAAATCGGCTCCATGATAAATCTCCAGCCAGCCTTCTTCTGTCTTTATTGGAGCTGCCCCTGCCCCTACACGTGCGCAATCCCACATTCCGTCACGAGTGGTTGCCACACATTTGTGGTTTCCCCAATGCAAGCGGTCGGGCGATTCTGCCAACCATATATAATTGCCGCCAAGTTCGGGACTGCTCGGGCGATGAAGAGCGAAATACTTGTCGCCTATCTTCTGTTCGAATAATGCACAATCTTTATTATGCGGTGGGAATATCATTCCATGCCGTGTATAGTTTTTCCAATCATTGGTGTGAATCAGTCCAACCCCTACAGCTACCGACGATACTTCTGTGAAAGTAAGGTAAAAACCATCTTCGGTTGTTGCAACACGGCAATCCTCAATACCGAATGCTTCCAGCTCTCCTTTTCCGAAAATAGGTGGAAATTCCGGTTCATCTTTGAAGTGAATACCGTCGGTACTTGAAACCAATCGTAAGTAAGACATCGTGGTCAGATAATTCTTTCCTTTGTAACCGATAACGCGTGGGTCTGAAGCATCCAAATCGGGATCATTCTTTAAAAACGAAACCACTTCTATTTTTCCTTTTTCATTATATATAGGAAAACTGATAATTCCTTCTTTCTGTATAGGTCTCTCTGCGACGCGCAAAAGTAACCAAATTTTGCCTTGATATTTGAAAACTCCGGGATTTAACAAACATGTAATTTCCATTCCGTTGATTCCCGCTTTTAAATCTTTTGGAGCCAGTAGGGGGTTCTGCTCACATCTTTTAGCTATATCCATAATATTTCGATTAGTGATTATTTCTGTGAACAAAAGTATGAGATGAAAGACAGGAAAGCGTTTACTATATTCTCAAAGAGGTGTACACATGCTCAAGAACATGTTTTTAAGAGGATGATATTAGGGAATGATTTTAGAAGAGGCAGTGATATTCGTATTTATATGCTGTACTATTTAAAAGCTTGATTTATAGATGGATGTGCACTTCGTTGAAGTGTATTATATTCTCATAAGTGTATAGTATAGTTTCTTTGAGGAGTGCAAAAGAAACATATAAAGATAAAAAAATAAGAGGCCAAACTCAAAAATATAATTTGAGGAAGCCTCTTGTTTTTTCTTTTTAATAAAAATGATACTGTAAATCCTATTTCTTCACGTATGGATAATCTATCGTATATAATCTGTCAGAGTTTGTTTGATAGAGGTGAAGCCGTTAAAAAAAAATTGTTAGACAGCCTCTTTTCGTTATCGGTTTGGTATACTGTCTTTATAAATAGTAATTGTCCTTTTTCTTGTTGAATCATTCTTGATACTGGTTACATCTCCCCGGGTCGTGAAATACACATAGTTTCCCAAATCGAGAAAACGGTACACTTTCACTCCGTCGTGCTCGAACAGATAACTGACTTCATAAGTCTGGTTATTTTCCGATTTTCCGCTTTTCAGTGGAATACCTGCATAGCAGGAAGCTAGTCCCGTTATGCAGAAGAAAAGAATAAAGGTCCGAATCAATGTTTTCATAATCATTTCTTCACGTGTGGATAATCTATCGTATAATGTAATCCGCGGCTTTCCTTACGCTCCATTGCTTGGCGCATAATCAGATAACCCACATTCACCATATTACGCAATTCGCAGATTTCTCTGGACGCTACGCTGCGTTTGAACAGGCTTTCAGTCTCTTCGTAGATAATATCGAGTCTGTCCCAGGCACGTTTCAGACGGAGGTCACTGCGGACGATGCCTACGTATGTACTCATAATTTGATTCACTTCCTTCATACTTTGCGTAATGAGCACCATTTCTTCCGGAGAGCGGGTTCCTTCGTCATTCCATTCGGGAATATCTTCATTATAAGAATACTGATCAACCGCTTGCAGACTGTGCTTGGCGGCAGCGTCGGCATATACCACTGCTTCTATCAATGAGTTGGAAGCCAGACGGTTTCCACCATGCAATCCGGTGCACGAACATTCTCCCACGGCATAAAGGCGTTCGATGGAAGATTGTCCGTCCAGGTCGACAAGAATACCTCCGCAGAGATAGTGGGCGGCCGGGGCTACCGGGATATAATCTTTAGTGATGTCGATGCCCAGGCTAAGACATTTCTCGTAGATATTGGGGAAGTGTTTCTTTGTTTCTTCGGGATCTTTGTGGGTGACGTCCAGATATACATGGTCGTCTCCACGGTTCTTCATCTCGTTGTCGATGGCGCGTGCCACGATGTCACGGGGAGCGAGCGAAAGACGGGGATCATATTTCTGCATGAACTCTTTTCCGTCCATGGTGCGCAGTACGCCTCCGTAACCACGCATTGCTTCCGTTATCAGGAAAGAAGGGCGGTCTCCCGGATGATACAGGGCGGTAGGGTGGAATTGTACAAACTCCATATCCTTCACCGTACCTTTGGCACGGTAAACCATGGCGATACCGTCTCCGGTAGCGACTAGCGGGTTAGTGGTTGTTTTATAAACGGCTCCTACTCCACCGGTAGCCATTAGCGTCACTTTAGCAAGATAGGTATCTACTTTTCCCGTTTTCGGATCGAGGATATAAGCACCATAACATTTGATGTCCGGTGTCTGGCGGGTTACAGTCACTCCCAGGTGATGCTGTGTCAGGATTTCAATGGCAAACTGGTTTTCGATGACCGTGATATTCGGATGGCGTTGTACGGCTTTAATCAGGCTGTCTTGAATTTCTGCTCCTGTATTGTCTTTATGGTGAAGAATACGGAACTCCGAGTGTCCGCCTTCGCGGTGCAAGTCAAATTCGCCTTTCTCGTTTTTGTCAAAATCCACTCCCCACTTAATCAGTTCTTCAATTTGTGCGGGAGCTTCGCGCACTACCT
>ERZ773164.3195-NODE-3195-length-11664-cov-31.252390_pt1 | contig 11664 bp, 8 predicted proteins | sample MGYA00511917_ERZ773164 | MGnify/ENA primary metagenome ERZ773164 (study PRJEB29015, sample SAMEA2737847) | human gut metagenome | biome: human gut; feature: human-associated habitat; material: faeces | place: China | collected 2012 ...
TTTCTGCCAGTTCAGGAGCCGTTGTCTTTTCTTCCTGCAGTAAGATTGACAATATCCCAATAAGCCTATCTATCTTCATAATTCCACTCTCCATACATATCATATCTAACACAACACGACAACTATATGTCATGTTTATTATATCCACAAAAAAATTTTCTGTAAACAAAAAGCCTCCGAACATCAGGTTTTATTCCCAATGTCCGAAGGCTCTATAGCATTAGTTAAATTTTCTCTTTCTTATAAGCCGAATCATCCTACGATTCACTTGGAATCATCTGAAAATATCTCAGTGCCTCTACGATTGCCTCCTCCACTTCATCTATTTTATCATATTGGGTATCTAATCGTCTCTGTAAATCTGAAATTTTTTATCGTAATGAATATCTGTAACATCCAGATTAGCTTCATGAATTCCCTCATATACAGGGAACTCCGATTGTTCCACTACATGCGTTTCATTACGGGTTCCCGTTTTCTTTTCGGTTCGCCTGCGTCCGTATGCTATCTTCCCCATATACACTGGGTTATCAATAATCTTTTTGATAAAACTTGATGAGAAACCGGGAATTGTTCCGTTTTGACGTAATTTCTTTGTATAACCATGATTATTCAAATAATTGGCAACGCCATTGATTCCATCATTGGTATGAATATACCAATCAAAAATCATTTGAATAATTTCCACTTCATCCTCTGCAATGACAAGTTCTCCATTTTCCAGCTTATATCCATAAGATGCAAATCCACCGTTCCATTTTCCTTCTCTGGCTTTTTGCTCACGTCCAGCCATCGTCTGTACTCTTATATTCTCACGTTCCATCTCTGCTACAGCAGCAATAATAGATAATTCAGTTTTGATATTTCTCTGTTTAGATTCCAATTCAATGAAAAACGGCTATTTTCATCTGCTTTCAGCCTTTTATAATCCTTGATTATATAAAGTTTAAATTCTGCTGAAATCCATGATGCAAATTCAAACGCAATATCTGAATGTGCAAAAGTGCCACCATATCGTCCAGATTTACTTACGATTCCTATTGCTCCAGTTGTCTCTATCCATTTTGTAGGTGACATTGTAAATGCATTAGACCCTGCCTGATTTCTAAAGGAGTCGAATTCGACCCCTTTAAAATTACTATTATGTAGTTTTTCCCATAAACCAAGAAATTCTATTGTATCCTTGCTTCTCATCCAATTTTTGATTACATCCTTTGGTTCATCACTTTTATAACGCGCAATATCAGTCAGTGATATAAATTCATTTTCAAAGTCCTGTGTATATATTCCAATATCAATTCCATTACGACGTATTAATTCATGGTTCACTTCGCAGGCTCCTTTTTGGTAAGGTGCACTTGGATCGCAGTAAAATACATTCGTTCTGTTGCGTGGAATCGTATCACGTTTTTCAATTGCTTTTGGATTTGAAAACTCACTTCCATTATCCGTAAGGATAACTGGAAACAACTGTGAAAAATTTTTATTTCCAAGAACCTTATCCAACAGATTTATAACCTGTATGACAGATGCTGAAGTATTTGAATCTCGCAGAAATGCAAGCATTAAACTTGTTTCAACGAAATGTATAGTAAGCAGGCATTTGCCTCCCACACGTCCGATAACACTGTCCATCTGTACAACAGTAGATTCCGGATTGGCTTCAAGAAACTTCTGGAAATCAGTATAGCTTCTACCAATACGACAGCCTCTGTCTACCTTGAATTCCGGCTGTTTGTAACGAGGACGATATTTTACTTTACGAGGCAGATCAATGTTCCGTATGTCAAAAAGCTGAGCATCAACATAGTTATACAATGTTTTTTCGCTGCACATGATTTCATCGACATGCTCTATATAAATCTGATGAAGCGACTGACCATTTTTGACCAACGGGCTTATGATTCCATTTATCCTTGCTATATCATCCTCATTGGATAAAATGCCTGTTCTGGATTCTGAAATAGATTGATGTGCCATTTCATGAGCATCTGCCGGATCATAAATGCGTTTTAATAAGGTGCATTTGGGAAGCTGACTGCAACCATTACATACATATGGAGGTTTTGTTTTAACGGAGCAGATATCCTCTGCAAAATCCGGGCAATGCAAGGTACACTCGGAACATAGACTGCATTTATACGCTGATTGATGCGTACAAGTGTTTCCGCACAGCTTTTTAGCTTTGCATGTACAGCGATGTTTACATGGTTTATAAGGATATCCTGGGCGACCACTTTTCTTATCATAGGAATGCTTTTTTATTTTCTTTGCAATCGTGGTACGATCCTTGCCTAATTTCTTTCCTATAACTCCAAAGGAGGAATTCTCCTGAAGGAGTTGTGCAATAACTAATCGATCTTCATATGTTAAAAACTTTGACATGGTAACTCCTTTCCAGCCGCCAGAAATCAAAGCATAACAAAAAAGAGACCAACAATCCAGTCAGTCTCTTGAATTTGTAAAGGAAAATCCATACCCTTCCTTTACACTTATTACTATTAACTTTTTAAAGCAGTCTGAGATGGTGGGTATGGAATCTCAGGTTACAATTGACGTATTAAATAAATTCAATGGCTGAAATATATGCTGAATATATCGTCTGATTAGATAAGATAGATATTATTCATATAAGTCTTAATATTTTCAGTTTCATTATCTTGTCCTTTGGACACTCCAAGACAATCAAAAAAGACATCCCTTGCCCCGTAATAATTACGGTTCAGGAATGTCCTTTTTTCGCTACTTAGCAGTAAAATAGACTCACGATACAACTTATCCACAATCTATACAATTCCAAAATGCTTAAACGCCTGCATAATCGCTTCTTCCTTCTCCGGTGTACATTGTGGCTGTCTCGCATTCTCTGACTTAGGCAGATTAAAATTCTCTCCCACATCCAGTCCACATTTCTTCTTAATCTGTGCAATATACAACGAAGAAACCTTAAGTCCAGTCTGTTCCAGTACATAAGCCTTTATCTGCTCGTAAGTTGCCTTTCCTTTGAACTCTGATAAATCCATATCCTCCAACGAGAAGTCAACCTTCACTTTCCTGCTGTTGAACATTCCCTTGGAAAGAAGAACAACCGTCTCCACATGTGTCGTATGTCCAAACTGATCCACCGGCCGCACCTTCCGCAGCTCATAGCCACCCCCGCACAGAATCTTCAGATCCCTTGCAAGCGTTGCCGGGTCGCAACTGACATACACAATCCGTTCCGGCTTCATGCGAAGCATCGTCTCCAGACACTTCTCATCGCATCCCTTCCGGGGCGGATCAACAACGATCACATCCGGATGAAGCATGTCCGCATCCGGCTTCCGGCTCTCCTTTTCGTAGAACTCCGGAAGAACCTCCTCCGCCTTTCCCACGAAAAACGAGGCGTTGGTAATACCGTTTAATGCCGCGTTGCTTCTCGCGTCTTCAATCGCCTGCGGCACGATCTCCACGCCGTAGACCTTCCCTGCCTTCTGTGCCAGAAACAGGGAAATGGTTCCAATGCCACAGTATAGATCCCAGACGGTCTCCCTGCCAGTCAGACCCGCGTAGGAAAGTGCCAGACTGTACAACTTCTCTGTCTGCACCGGGTTTACCTGGTAGAAAGACTGCGGAGAAATGTGATAGGCGATTGCCGTATCTGTCAGTGCAAAATCATGGTCACAGTCGCGCAGATGAATCTGATCCGTGATATAATCCGATCCCCAGACGGTCCGGGTCTCCTCCCCCAAAATCACATTCGTATTCTTCCGGTTGATGTTCACGGAAATGCTGGTCATACCTTCTATTTTACACAACGCATCCACCAGTTTCTTCTCCTGCGGAAGTGTCTCTCCGTTAATGACCAGGCAGACCATCAGTTCCTTTGAGGTGAATCCGTAACGGATCAGCACATGGCGCACCAGTCCCTTCCCGGTCGTCTCATCATAAGGGCGGACGCCGTTCTCACGCATATAGGAAAGCACTGCTCCAAGGATCTGCTCATTCTGCGTAACGCCCAGTTTACAATCCTCCACCGGGATAATGCTGTGCGTGCGCGCTGCGTAAAATCCCGCCACCGGCATCCCGTCCCTGTCCGCGCCGATCGGGAACTGTGCCTTATTGCGGTAACGATACGGCTGCTCCATCCCCACAATCTCCTCCATCACGGAATCAATGAGTTCCGGCGCAAATCCTCCGATACGTATCAGATTGCCGCGCACCTTTTTCTGCTTATAGCAAAGCTGCTGCCTATAGTCCATCGCCTGGATCTGGCAGCCGCCACAGCGCGCATATAGCGGACACTCCGGCTGCACACGGTACGGCGACGGTTCTAAAATCTCCTGCACCCTGGCATAGCCGTAGTTCTTCTTGAGCTTCGTGATGCCGGCACGGATCGTATCCCCGATCACAGCATCCTTCACGAAAAAGGTCATCCCCTCGTATTTTCCGATGCCCTCTCCGTCAACGCCCATATCTTCGATCTTTAACTCAATACTGTCGTTTTTCTTCATATCCTGTGATATACCTATGACTCTCTTCCTGATCTGCGGATATTGCTCTCCAGCAGGCGGTTATATCCCTGCCACTCCAGATTGTTCTCCGGAACACTTGCAAAAATCTCCCGTATTGTCTCCATCTTGGCGTCAATATTGTCCGCAAAACTGAGTGCCAGTGCTTCCGCAAGTGCCGGTTTCTTCGGCGAACCGTATTCCAGTTCTCCGTGGTGTGCCAAAATGCAGTGCTTCAACTCATTGGCGGTTCCCTTCGGGAATCCCGGAATCGTGCGGATCCGCTCTCCGACCATCTCGGCACCGATCATGATATGTCCTAAAAGCTGTCCCTCATCTGTGTAATCGTTCTCCGGGAACGTCGAGAGTTCCTCCAGCTTTCCAATATCATGGAAAATTGCCGCAGACACGATCAGATCGCGGTTTAAGATCGGATAGGTTGCCGCAAAATAATCACAGTTCTTCGTCACAGAAAGCGTATGCTCCAGCAGTCCGCCCACAAATCCGTGATGCACGCTCTTTGCTGCGGAATGGAACTTGAACCGTTTTTCAAAATCCTTATCCTCGACAAAAAAGCTCTCCAGAAGCTTTTTTAAATACGGATGCTTCACGGAAGCAATCAGTCCCAGAAGCTCTGTATACATCTCGTCGATGTCCTTTTTGGATACCGGCAGATAATCCTTCGGATCGTATTCCCCTTCCTGCACCTTGCGCACACGCTTTACGTTGAGCTGGAGATTTCCCTGAAAACTTGTGATGTCTCCCATGACTGCAATATAGTCTAACGAATCAAACTCATCAATTCCAACCGAGCCCGGCTCCCAGATCTTGGCGTCCAGCGTACCGGTCTTATCCTGCAGGATCAGATTATCATAAGGCTTTCCCGCCTTTGTCAGCGCTGACTGCTTTACCTTGCACAAATAGATTTCGTTGATTCTCTCGCCCTCACGCAGGCTCTCAATATACTTCATTTCTGACCTCATTTCCATAATATGGCGGTGCCGCAAGGCACCGCCTTCTGTTACTATCCTCTACTTTAACACTCCGACCTGTACCGTGCAGGTGATCTCCTCATACTTTTCAGCGCCCTGCCGCTGTACAACGATCTCCACCTCGTCGCCCGGTTCCAATGCCAGAAGCTTGCTCTCATAACTGTCCACCGTGTAGACAGCCTCTCCGCCCATCTCTGTAATGATATCACCGCTCTGCAGCCCCGCCGCCAGTGCCGGTGAATCCATCTTGACATCCTTGATATATGCGCCCTTTGGAATATCGTATTCCTTGGCGGTTGCCGCTGATACCGTCGTCAACTCCAGACCAATATACGGAATATCCTGATTGTTGGACAGTTTTTCGATCAGCTGCTTTAACTCGGAGATCGAAATCGCTGTCAGCGTCGTCTGATCCTCCTCATTGCCGTAGTCCTGCATGACCAGACCGATCACCTCGCCGTTCACGTTGATGATGACACCGCTGCCGCTGCTGCTGCCCACAATATCCGTCGTAAAGACGGTATAATTATTATCAATCGTGGAAATCACATTATTGGTAGATGTGATGTTGCCCGTGAGGATCGAGTAGTTCGTTCCAAGCGGACTTCCCACCGCAATGACCATGGTTCCCTGCATCGTCGTCAATGAATTCCCAAGCTTCGCCACCGAGATTGCATTCATGGTATCCGTATCCACCTGCTCCTTCGGTACCGAGAGCACCGCAATCCCCGTATTGCCGTCGTAGTGCTTCATGGACGCCTCCACCGTCACGTCATTGATAAATGTAACGTAGACTTCCTGTGCATCCGAGATGACCTTGCGCTCCGTTAAGATCAGTAGTTCCTGACCGTTATCCGCTATGATGACACCGGATGCCTGTCCTCTGCTCTCGTAGGAATTGTTGAACCAGTCCGTATCACTCTTGACCCCCGTCACTGTCACGACAAAGCGGTTGGCTTCTCTTCCCACCGCATACAGCTTGTTCTGCACGTTCTGTACATCCGCAATCTCAAGCTCCTCGGGCTGCTGTACCGGCGGTTCCTCGGAAGGCGCCTGCGGTTCCTCGGATGCCTCCGTCTCCTCGGATGTCTCTGTCTCCTCGGTCTGCTCCGTCTCCGTAACCGAATCCTGCGGAATGGTGACCACCGGTTCCTCCTTGGGGTAAAACAGTGATTCAAACTTAGGCTGAAAATATGCAAAAACCAGACTTGCTATGACTCCAAAAACGACTGCCATCAGGGCGATAAAACCTGCCTGCATCAGCAATCGCTTCTTATTGACCGGCTTTTCTTTGATTTTTTCGTTAATAAAAGAAAACTGATCGTTATCCTTTTGCTGCATGATTTCCTCTTTTCTGCATGTATTTACACACGAATTTCTGAAAACCGTACCAGTAATCATTATAAAATGAATCACATACGCTTGCAATAGGATTCTACAATTCTTTTCAGGTTCCGCTTTCCAAGACTCCCGGAATCATATATAATAAGAAGGACATAACCATGTGACAATCAAATCAAAGGAACTGCTATGAACGAAAAAGTATTACACACCTTAGAATATAACAAGATTCTCGATCAACTGACCGAATATGCTTTCAGCGCCGACGCCAAGTCGCGCTGTCAGAAGCTGCGCCCGATCACCGACCGCGCGCAGATCGAACAGCTGCAGCAGCAGACATCGGATGCCTTAAGCCGGCTGTTCAAATACGGCTCCCTGTCCTTTTCGGGAGTTACGGACATCCGTGATTCACTAAAGCGCTTAGAGATCGGCGGCGCCTTAAGCGCCATTGAACTGCTGCGCGTCTGCTCCCTCTTAGAGTCCGCGAAACGCGCGAAGGCTTTTGCCAGATCACAGGAAGACAACGATCAGCCGGACGATTCCCTGACCGGTCTTTTTGCCGGCATCGAACCTCTCACACCGCTGTGTGACGAGATCCGGCGCTGTATTCCCTCCGAGGACGAGATTGCCGACGACGCCAGCAGCACGCTACACTCGATCCGGCGCTCCATGCGCGGAATGAACGATAAGATCCGCGCACAGATGAACTCCATGATCAACAACACCACGACCAGAAGCTATCTGCAGGACACCGTCATTACCATGCGCGACGGGCGCTACTGTCTCCCGGTCAAAGCGGAAGCAAAGTCTCTCGTTCCCGGCATGATCCATGACCAGTCCTCCACCGGCTCCACACTTTTCATCGAACCGATGGCTGTCGTCAACCTGAATAACGAATACAAAGAACTGCAGCTCCGTGAGCAGGAGGAGATCGAGGTCATCCTTGCCGGCTTAAGCAATCTGACCGCCTCCTACGCCACACAGCTGCTCGCCGACTATGAACTTCTGACCGAGCTGGACTTTATCTTTGCCAGAGCGGCTTTCGCTCAGACATACAACGGGGTTGCCCCGCTGTTCAATGATGACGGACGGATTCACATCCGCAAAGGACGCCACCCGTTACTCGATCCGAAAAAGGTTGTTCCGATCGACGTACGGCTCGGCGAGGATTTCCGCCTGCTGATCGTGACCGGTCCGAACACCGGCGGCAAGACGGTCTCCTTAAAAACCGTCGGTCTGCTGACGCTGATGGGACAGTCCGGCCTGCATATTCCGGCGTCCGAGCGCTCGGAACTCGGTATTTTTGACGAAGTGTTCGCTGACATCGGGGACGAGCAGAGTATCGAGCAGTCGCTCAGTACCTTCTCCTCCCACATGGTCAACATCATCCGTATCTTAGAGCAGGTCAACGACCGTTCTCTGGTACTTTTCGATGAGCTCTGCGCCGGGACCGATCCGACCGAGGGCGCTGCGCTTGCGATCTCCATTCTCTCAAAGCTCCACCTTTACGGAGCACGCATTATGGCTACGACGCATTACAGCGAGCTCAAGGTCTATGCTCTCTCCACACCGGGCGTGGAAAATGCCTGCTGTGAGTTCGACGTAGCGACGTTAAGTCCGACCTACCGCCTCTTAATCGGTATTCCGGGCAAGAGCAACGCGTTTGCCATCTCCGAGAAGCTCGGTCTTCCGTCGGACCTCATTACCGATGCCAAGGGGCGCATCAGCAAGAGTGAGGGCGATTTTGAAGACCTGATCGCAGATCTTGAGAAGAGCCGCAGCACGATCGAGCGGGAGCAGTTAGAGATCAACCAGTACAAAGCCGAGATCGAGTCCTTAAAAGAAAAGCTGGAGCAGAAGCAGGAGCGCCTGGATTCCAGCCGCGACAAGATTCTGCGCGAGGCAAACGAGCAGGCATACAATATCTTAAAAGAAGCCAAGGACGTCGCCGATGAGACAATCCGCAATTTTAACAAATACGGCAAAGCGGGCGCACCGGTCAGCGAGATGGAAAAAGAACGTACCAAGCTGCGCGGCAAGATGGACAAAGCCGCACAGAAGATGTCCGAGCAGAAAAAAGCTTCCGTACCGAACCACAACGTTCCGAAGAAGCTGCGCATCGGTGACAGCGTCAAAGTCATCAGCATGAACTTAAAGGGCACCGTCCATTCCCTTCCGAACGCCAGGGGTGACCTCTATGTGCAGATGGGAATTCTACGCTCTCTGGTCAACATCAACGACCTGATCCTTCTGGAAGAGGATGCCGCACCGGGCACCAAAAAGTTCCAGAAGACCAGTGCCGGCAAGATCAAGATGAGCAAATCCGCCTCCGTCTCCACAGAGATCAATCTCATCGGTAAGACGACCGACGAAGCCATTCCGCTTCTCGACAAATATCTGGACGACGCTTATCTGGCGCATCTGCCGTCCGTGCGCATTGTCCACGGGAAAGGCACCGGCGCACTCCGCAACGCAGTGCAGGCTCATTTAAAGCGCTTAAAATATGTCAAATCATTCCACCTCGGCGAGTTCGGTGAGGGCGATGCCGGCGTCACGATTGCCGAGTTTAAGGACTGATATTTAAAATAAAAATGAGGAGATGATGATATGGCAGCAAAACAGAAAATTCTCATCGTAGATGATGACAATAATATCGCAGAACTGATTTCCCTGTATCTCACAAAGGAATGTTTCGATACCCGGATCGTCAATGACGGCGAGGAAGCCATGATCGCTTTTGATCAGTACAATCCGAATCTGATCCTGCTCGATCTGATGCTTCCCGGCATGGACGGTTATCAGGTCTGCCGCGAGATCCGTGCGAAGGCAAATGTTCCGATCATTATGCTGTCAGCCAAAGGCGAGATTTTTGACAAGGTACTCGGTCTGGAGCTCGGCGCGGACGATTACATGATGAAGCCGTTCGACTCCAAGGAACTTGTCGCGCGCGTCAAAGCAGTGCTGCGCCGCTATCAGCCGGCAAAGCAGGAAGAACCCGCCGCAGAGTTAAAATGTGTCAAGTACACGGATCTGGTGGTCAATCTCTCGAACTACTCCGTCATCTACATGGGGCAGGCCGTCGATATGCCGCCAAAGGAACTGGAGCTTTTATATTTTCTTGCGGCTTCGCCGAATCAGGTTTTTACAAGAGAGCAGCTATTAGACCACATCTGGGGTTATGAATACATCGGCGACACGCGTACTGTGGATGTTCACGTGAAGCGTCTCCGCGAAAAGATCAAGGACCACGCCAACTGGAGCCTCGCAACGGTCTGGGGCATTGGCTATAAATTCGAGGTTCGTGACCTATGAAACGTACGCTTTACCCCAAACTGCTCGCCGGCTATCTGATGTACGGCGTGATCGGTTTTCTCATCATCACAACCTTTACCTACCACATTACGTTTGCCTTTGTGGAAAAAAAGGAGGCTGCCAGCCTCTACCGGGAATCCGCCCTGATCTCCTCCAACTATGCCGGGAATTATTTTTCCAAGACCATGACGCTGGACGAGATACAGACACAGCTTTCCACCTTAAGCACCTATCTCTCCAGCGAAATCTGGATCGTGGACACGCGCGGCAGCATCATTCTGAACACGGCGGCGCCGGGCTGTGATCCCACACCGGTTCCCGGCTTCAACATTACCGACTTCGGAAGCCGCTATTATCAGACCGGCACGTTTTATAACCAGTTTACGTCAGAGATGCTAAGTGTTTTCTCGCCGATTACCGTCAACTACAAAGTGCGCGGCTATGTGGTCATCCACAAGCCGGTCAGCAGTCTCGTGTCCTACGCGAACGGACTTGTCGCCATCGCTTATGAGACGCTTGGGCTTCTGTTTCTGGCAGCCTTTGTGGTACTGATTCTGTTTACCTATGTGGTGTACATACCGATCCGCAAGATTACAAAAGCGGCGGACGAATATGCCGCCGGCAACTTTGAGAAAAAGATTGATGTTCACTCCAACGATGAGATCGGCTATCTCGCCGCCTCGCTCAACTACATGGCGAACGAGCTGAATACCCTGGAGGACGACCAGAAAAAGTTCGTCTCCAACGTCTCGCACGATTTCCGTTCGCCCCTCACCTCCATCAAAGGTTATGTGGAGGCGATGCTCGACGGTACCATTCCCGTAGAGATGCAGGACAAATATTTAAACATCATCCTCTTTGAGACCGAGCGGCTGAACAAGCTGACCAAGAGTCTGCTTGAGTTAAACAAGTTCGGCTCACACGGCACGATGCTGGACATCACGGATTTCGACATCAATCACACGATCCGCATGACAGTCCAGACGTTCGAGGGGCGCTGCATGGAAAAGCGCATTACTTTCAACCTGATCTTAACCGGCGAGAAGCTTTTTGTCTCCGCCGATATGAGTAAGATCGAGCAGGTGCTCTACAACCTGATCGACAATGCAATCAAGTTCAGCCACACGGACTCCGCAATCACAATCGAGACCACAGAGAAGAACGACAAGATCTTCGTCTCCGTCAAGGACACTGGCATCGGCATCCCGGGCGACAGCATCAAAAAGATCTGGGAGCGCTTCTACAAGACGGATCTCTCCCGCGGCAAGGACAAAAAAGGAACCGGGCTTGGTCTCTCCATCGTAAAGGAGATTGTCCAGGCACACGGCGAAAACATCAACTGTATCAGCACGGAAGGCGTGGGAACGGAATTTATCTTTACCCTGCCGTTAGCAAAGAAGCTGTCCCATCAGGCGGGCAGTTGACTTTGGGGCGATAAGTTATACTATGAGAAGCATACCCCTACGATTTCGGATGGAATGCCTATGGAACATTCTGTTCAAAAAATGCGGCATTTCTAACCAGCCGGT
>ERZ773164.3210-NODE-3210-length-11614-cov-3.402284_pt1 | contig 11614 bp, 10 predicted proteins | sample MGYA00511917_ERZ773164 | MGnify/ENA primary metagenome ERZ773164 (study PRJEB29015, sample SAMEA2737847) | human gut metagenome | biome: human gut; feature: human-associated habitat; material: faeces | place: China | collected 2012 ...
TTTACTGCCGGCACGAATTATGCATATGTTGAAGTCTTAAGCGGAGAAAAAAAGAGCTACAAAGGCTATGTAAACAGCGATTATATTACTAAATTAGGAGAACCAACCGTTCGTATTGGAACAGAGGAGTAAGAATTATGTTTTCTAACAATTTAACTATGATGACTGACCTGTATGAGCTCACTATGATGCAGGGATATTTTTTTGAAGGCAACAATGATACCGTTGTCTTTGATGTTTTTTATCGTAAAAATCCATCCGGCAGCGCCTATGCCATTGCCTGTGGACTCGATCAGGTAATTGATTATATAAAGAATCTGTCATTTTCTTATGAAGATATTGATTATTTAAGAGGACTCGGTATTTTTAAAGAAGATTTTCTTTCCTATCTTGCCGGCTTTCATTTCAGCGGAGATATTTACGCAATCCCAGAAGGAAGCGTTGTATTTCCTAAAGAACCACTTGTCAAAGTTATCGCTCCTATCATGGAAGCACAGCTTGTCGAAACCGCCATTTTAAATATCATCAATCATCAGAGCCTGATCGCGACAAAGACTTCCCGGGTCTGCTTCGCAGCCCGTGGAGACGGAATTATGGAATTCGGTCTGCGCCGCGCACAGGGTCCGGATGCCGGAACTCTCGGCGCGAGGGCTGCCATGATCGGCGGCTGTGTCGGCACGAGCAATGTTCTCGCAGGACAGCTTTTTGACGTTCCTGTCAAAGGCACACACGCCCACAGCTGGATTATGAGCTTTCCGGATGAGTACACTGCATTTAAAACCTATGCAGATATGTATCCTTCCGCCTGCATCCTGTTAGTCGATACCTACGACACCTTAAAATCCGGCGTTCCGAATGCGATCCGCGTGTTCACCGAGATGCGTGAGGCAGGTATTCCCCTCACCTTTTATGGCATCCGCTTAGACAGCGGCGACCTCGCCTATCTGTCCAAAAAAGCCCGGAAGATGCTCGATGAAGCCGGCTTTCCGGACGCTGTGATTTCTGCTTCCAACGATCTTGACGAATACCTCATCGACAGTTTGAAGGTACAGGGCTGTAAAATCACGTCCTGGGGTGTCGGCACAAACCTCATCACCTCCAAGGACTGCCCTTCCTTCGGCGGCGTTTATAAGCTGGCTGCCATCAAGGACCGTTACACAGGCAAATTTATCCCGAAGATCAAGCTTTCGGAAAATACAGAAAAGGTTACCAATCCGGGCAACAAGACCATCCAGCGAATCTATGACAAGGAGACTGGCAAGATTATCGCAGATCTGATCTGTCTCGTGGATGAAGAGTTCGATGAGAAGAATTCCCTTCTGCTCTTCGATCCGATCGAGACATGGAAAAAGACACACCTCGCGCCGGGCACCTACACCATGCGCGAACTTCTCGTTCCAATCTTCAAAAACGGCGAATGCGTTTACGAGTCTCCAAAGGTTATGGACATCCGCGAATACTGCAAGAAAGAACAGGAGACGCTGTGGGATGAGTCCCGCCGTCTGGTAAACCCGCATGAGATTCATGTGGATCTCTCCAACGAGCTGTGGCATATGAAGGCACAGCTGTTAGACAGCTATCATTATACAAGCAACTAGTAGATAAAATACGAGTAAATACCATGTTCAGGCAAGTTTATTGCTGCCGGACATGGTATTTTTTTCTTTAACGCTTCCATAAAATTTGCAAAATAAAAACGAATGTGTCTCCAAGGAAATTCCTATTACACAAAAACTGCCGCCAAATACATCCGGCTGCCAGCCCTCTTCTTTGAAAAGTCCAGCCCGCCATTGTATTTCAGCGACAGTTTTTATATGAATCGTATCTTTATTTTTTTAAATCTATATCAAATATGATATCAATTACTCATCCCAGTTATGGTAAGTAGCCTGTACGTCATCATCCTCATCCAGAAGATCCAGAATTCTCTGCATCTTTTTGATGGATTCCTCATCGGTAAGCTCTACCCAGTTCTGCGGAATCATGGTAACGTCTGCTTCCATCATCGGAACGCCAGCCTTCTCCAGCGCCTCGCGGACTGCAGAGAAATCTTCCGGTGCGGTGATCACTTCGTAGCTGTCCTCCTCCTCGGAGAAATCCTCAGCTCCTGCATCCAGTGCAAGCATCATCAGCTCATCCGGATCCATCTCGCACTCTTCTTTGTCGATGATGATCTGACCTTTTTTATCAAACATAAAGGACACGCTGCCCGGAGTACCTACGTTTCCGCCGCCCTTGGTAAATGCGCTGCGGACATTCGCTGCGGTACGGTTCTTGTTGTCGGTCAGGGTATCTACGATGATAGCGACGCCATTCGGACCATATCCCTCATATGTAAGATTCTCGTAATTGACAGAGTTTGCATCTCCGGCTGCTTTCTTGATACCACGATCGATGGTATCGTTCGGCATATTGTTCGCTTTTGCTTTTGCAATCACATCACGCAGACGGCTGTTGTTTGCCGGATCCGAACCACCTTCCTTAACAGCTACGGCAATCTCACGACCGATAACGGTAAAGATTTTTCCCTTTGCTGCGTCGTTTCTCTCTTTTTTGTGCTTAATATTGGCGAACTTTGAATGTCCTGACATAAAATAACACTCCTCTTTCTATCTTCTTTGTTGTATCTTTTCGCTCATCAGCTTTTATATCACGCCGATTTCGGCACTAAAAAGCTGCATCTTAACTATTTTAACACCATTCTGTATGCTTGACAAGGGGTTCGCGGCTGATTTTATGTATCCAGTTCCAGACTGACCTTCAGCGCACGGTCCACTTCCTGTAAAAGCGCCCCGTCGATATGACAGATTTTCTCTTTCAGCCGCTGCTTATCGATCGTGCGGAGTTGTTCCAGTAAAATGACCGAATCCCTCACCATCGCACAGCGGCGCGTGTTTAATTCCACATGCGTCGGCAGCTTGGCTTTGTTCATCTTTGATGTGATCGCCGCGCAGATCACGGTCGGGCTGTGCTTGTTGCCGATATCATTCTGGATGACCAGCACCGGGCGGACGCCGCCCTGCTCTGAGCCGATGACCGGTCTTAAATCTGCATAATAAATATCTCCTCGTCTGATAATCACTCGATTCACACTCCGTCCAAACTATTTTAAGATATAAATAACTGCTTTGTACTTTCACAGCTCCACAGTCCGTTTATACCGTTAGTATGGACAGATTTACACCGCCTATACGCGGGTCGTCCCATAAATGCATCCGGCAGTCCAGGTTCCCGACTTTGCCGAAGCTATCTACTTTATCTTATGAATCCTTTTTCTAAATGGTTCAAACACCGGCTTTACTCCATAAAATCCTCATACCGATCATCATTATAATCCTTTTTCCCGACGATCTTTCCACCTCTCACGTACACGCGCGGCACACGTTTTCCAAGCACGCATGGGATCTCATAGTGGAAACCGCCACTCCATTCCGCCAGCTCTTCCATCGTGATCTCGTCGTCCCCGTCGCGTCCAACCAGCGTTACCCGCGTGTCCTCAGCAGCCTCCGGGATATCGGTCACATCGATCATGCACTGATCCATGCAGACGCGTCCCAGAATCGGTGCGCGGTGTCCATGAATCAGGACATAACCCTTTCCAGAGAGATTTCTCGGATAGCCATCGCCGTATCCGGCGCCAATCGTCGCGATCCGCATCGGACGGTCCGTCACAAAGGTTCCGCCGTAGCTGATCGGCGTGCCCGGCTCTACTTCCTTAACATAGGTAATAAAGCTGCGGATCTCCATCGCCGGGTAAATCTTCATGTTCCGCTCTACCTCATCCGACGGATACAGACCATATACCGTGATACCGGCTCTCGCCGCATCCAGTCCCATCCGCGGCAGTTCCATGATCGCCGCGCTGTTCGCACAGTGGCACATCGGAATATGAACGCCTGCAGCTTCCAGACCTTCATGGAATTTCTGGTACCGCTCATACTGTAAATGGGTAAATGCCTTATCCGCCTCGTCAGCACGCGCAAAATGTGTAAACATTCCCTCGATCTCAATGCCCGGAAGCTTTGCAATCCGCTCTATCTCTTTCAGGCTATTTTCATCCGGGTGAAATCCGATTCGTCCCATGCCGGTATCGAGCGCAATATGCATTTTCGCCGTCTTTCCCATCGAAACCGCAAGTTTTGAGAGCAGCTCTGCCTTGTCTTCCTCAAAGATCGCTGGACGGATATCGTCCTCAATCAATTCCGCAAAATGCCGCGGATGCGTGCTGCCAAGCACCAGAATCGGTTTGTCAATGCCGTGGCGGCGCAGGTTCTGTCCTTCCTCCAAGGTTGCCACCGCATAGCCCCATACAAACGGCGCGATCGTCTTCGCCACCGGGACAGCCCCGTGACCGTAACCATCCGTCTTAACCACGCCGATCATCTTCGTTTTTGCCGGAAGATTTTCGCGCATCGCCTCCATATTTTTCACAATCGCATCCAGGTCAATCCGCGCATAAATCCGGGTATATGGTTCTTCTGCCATTGTATATGCTTTTTCCATCTTTTTGTCTTCCTTTTTATTTTCAATCTATCTTTTCAAGCAGACAGTCCGCGATATCTCTTGCCAGCACGGAATGCTCTCCCTTTTTACAGGCAGCTGCCGCCCCAGCTCTTCCGTGCAGGAACACGCCGAGCGCCGCCGCTTCATCCTCTGAAAATCCCAGCGCCAGAAGCCCGGCAATCACACCGGTCAGCACATCGCCGGAACCGCCCTTTGCCATCGCGGCGCAGCCGCTGTCGCCGATATACACATTGCCATCGCGCCCCGCCGTCACCGTCACGGCATCCTTGAGCACGCAGGTCACGCCTTTTTCTTCGCCATACCGCACCGCTGACTCGACCAAATCCCTTTTCAGATCCTCAATCGAGCGTCCCGTCAGACGCGCCATCTCTCCCAGATGCGGAGTAACGATCACATTTTCCGTAAAATACCCGGACAAATGCGGATGCTGTGCGACAGCATTTAATCCATCCGCATCCACAATGATCGGCACATAGGCGGAAAGCAGCACGTTCTGCACCAGACTTGCGACATGGGCTTCCTTTCCCAATCCCGGTCCCAGCACGATCGCGCTCGCCCAGCCGCACTCCTGTTCCACCAGGCTCTTAAAACCTGCCGGATCCGTCTGTGCCTGTTCCGGATCATACGGCGTCAGAATCGCCTCTGGAAGGAGATTTTGCAGAATCGGCACATTTGCCCGGACGGTCAGGATCTTCACAAGTCCCGCGCCCATCCGGTACGCAGCCAGAGCGCTCAAATACGCTGCGCCGCACATCCCCTCCGAACCGGCTGCGATCAGGATTTTTCCATACGTTCCCTTGTTGGCGTCTGCCCGCCGTTTCGGGATCTGGTTCTGATCCTCCGAATCATAGGCAAAATAGGTATGCCCTTCATATTTTGTATACGCCGGAAACCCGATGTCGGCAATCACAATCTCGCCGCACAGCTTCCGTCCCGGATAGAACACCATTCCCAGCTTCTCATAGCCGAAAGTAACGGTCAGATCCGCCTCAACTGCCTCGCCAAGCGCCGCCCCCGTCTCTGAGCTGACGCCGGACGGAATATCAACCGCAACTACCGCCTTTGGCTCCTGCTCCCGCATAAAACGGATCGCCTCGGCAAATTCACCGCCGACCTCTCTGGAAAGACCCACGCCAAAGATCGCATCCACCATGATCTCCACATGCCCCGGCACATAATTTTCAAACGCCTCCACCGGGATCCCCAGATTCCGGTCAATCGCCACCTGACAGGTCATCTCCCCCGTCCAGTGTGCCTTGTCACCGACCGTGAGCACCGTCGGAAGCGCGCCGCGCAGAAAGAGAATCCTAGCCAACGCTGCGCCGTCCGCACCGTTATTGCCCGTTCCGCAAAATACCAGAAGCCTCTGCCCTGAAAGCTTTCCATACCGTTTTTCCATCTCGTCTGCAACCGCCAGCGCCGCTCGCTCCATCAGTACCAGAGAGGGTATCCCCACTTTCCGGATTGCATATCCATCTATCTCTTTCATCTGTTTTCCTGTCACCAGACGTCTCATTTCCATTCCCCCTCTCCGACTGCGTAAGCGGATGCAAGACTGCCTGTATTCGTGATCGACACGTGAATCCGGGTGATTTTTAGGCTGTCCGCAAGTTTCTTTGCTCCCCCGTGAAGCCGCACCCACGGTTTTCCAAGCTCATCCCGGAGCACTTCTATATCCAGCAGTCCAAAGCCCCGAAAGCCTGTTCCAAACACCTTCGAGACTGCCTCTTTTACCGCAAAATCGCCGGCGAGCCGGGACACCTTCCCCCCAGCCTGCCGACGCTCTTCTTCTGTATATACACGCACCAAAAAAGCCTCTTTTTCACAGGCTTTTTTGATTCGCTCTATCTCTATCAGATCCGTACCAATTCCGACGATCATTTTGTTTCTCCGGCACCAGCTACCTCTTCCTGCTTTCTCTGCGCTTCTTCTCTCGCTTTCTGATCCTGCATGCTGCATACGCGGTAAGAAAGGCGCATCAGGCTCTCCGACAGATGGACATTTTCCACCACAACGTCATCTGGAACCTGTAAATCTGTATGGGCAAAATTCCAGATCGCCTTGATTCCGGCTTTGACAAGCCGATCCGCAATCTCCGGCGCTTTCGACTTCGGAATCGTCAGTGCTGCGATCTGCACTTCATTGTCCTTGATAAACTGCTCCAGATCCTCAATACCGCGGATCTCCACTCCACGGACTACCAGACCGACCAGACGCGGATTCACATCAAACATGCCTTTGATTAAAAAACCACGCCGCTCAAAATTCGTATAATTCGCGATCGCCTGACCCAGATTTCCCGCACCGATAATAATTAGGTTATGCTGACGGTCAATTCCCAGAATCCGGGCAATCTCCGAATATAAATACTTTACATTATAACCATATCCCTGCTGACCAAATCCGCCGAAATTATTCAGATCCTGACGAATCTGGGACGCTGTCACCTTCATGCGGATACTCAAATCATTCGATGAGATTCTCTCTACTCCCTCCTCGAGCAATTCGCCCAAGTAACGATAGTATCTGGGTAGCCTAGAAATGACCGCTTTAGATATCTCTTTCTGTTCCACGGCTTTCTTCCACCTTTCTTTCCTCTAACGTTGTCCATATGGTTTACGCAAACCTTCGGACAATCTGATAAATTTATTATAGTCATATGATAAATAATTGTCAATTTTTTTATTTCATATGAGGGATTTTACATTGTATTTCGCAAAATTTTCTGACCAGAAACAGCCATTAACCGTTCTCATTCTTGCATTGCTTCTTTATTTATATTATAATTTGAGATTGACGGTATATTTTTAACCGAAATACATGGATACAACCACAGGAGGAATCTATGATTTTATCTTGCAGCAATATTTCAAAAGCATTCGGTACAGAGGAAATCCTCAAACACGTATCGTTTCATGTAGAAGATCACGAAAAAGCCGCCATCGTCGGCATCAACGGAGCCGGTAAATCGACTCTTTTAAAAATAATTGTCGGAGAACTCGCAGCAGACGAGGGCTCCGTGACCATCGCCAAGGGCAAAACCCTCGGTTACCTGGCACAGCACCAGGATCTGCACAGCCAGACCACCATTTATGACTCTCTTCTGGAGGTCAAACGTCCGATTCTGGAAATGGAACAGCAGATCCGCACGCTGGAACTCCAGATGAAGCACGCCGAGGGCGAAAAGCTCGAGACGATGCTCAACACTTACAGCCGCTTAAACCATGAATTTGAACTTTTAAACGGCTACGCATGGCAGAGCGAGATCACCGGTGTCTTAAAGGGACTCGGCTTTGTCGAGGAAGAATTTTCCAAACCGGTTTCCGAACTTTCAGGCGGTCAGAAAACGCGCGTCTCCCTCGGTAAGCTCCTGCTCTCCAAACCGGATATCATCCTTTTGGACGAGCCGACCAACCACCTCGACATGGAATCCATCGCGTGGCTGGAAACCTATCTGATGAACTACGCCGGGACGGTCATCATCGTCGCCCACGACCGCTATTTTCTGGACCGCGTCGTGACCAAGATTGTCGAGCTGGACAGCGGCATCGCCACCTCTTTCCAGGGCAATTACACCGCCTACAGCGAGAAAAAAGCGATCATCCGCGCCGGTGTGCTCAAGGCTTACCTAAACCAACAGCAGGAGATCCGCCATCAGGAGGAGGTTATCACCAAACTCAAATCCTTTAACCGTGAGAAATCCATCAAGCGCGCCGAGAGCCGTGAAAAAATGCTTTCCAAGATGGATCTTCTGGAAAAACCGACCGAAATCAACGACGCGATGCATATTACGCTGGAACCGTGCGTCACCAGCGGAAATGACGTTCTCTCCGTCCGTGAGCTTGCCAAGAGTTTCGACGGCATGACACTCTTCACGAATCTGAACTTTGAGGTAAAACGCGGCGAGCGCATCGCCATCATCGGCAACAATGGGACCGGCAAGACCACAATCCTCAAGATGATCAACGGTCTTCTGACCCCGGACAACGGCGAGATCCGGTTAGGTTCCAAGGTGCATATCGGTTACTACGATCAGGAACACCAGGTTCTGCACATGGACAAGACGCTCTTTGACGAGCTGCAGGACACCTACCCGGATATGAACAACACGCAGATCCGAAATGTGCTGGCGGCATTTCTCTTCACCGGCGACGATGTCTTTAAGCGCATCCGTGATCTGAGCGGCGGCGAACGCGGGCGTGTTTCCCTGGCGAAGCTGATGCTCTCGGAGGCGAACTTCCTGATCCTCGATGAGCCGACCAACCATCTGGATATCGCCTCGAAGGAGATTCTGGAAAACGCGCTGGTTCATTACACCGGAACCGTTCTCTACGTCTCCCATGACCGATATTTCATCAACAAAACTGCGACCCGGATTCTCGATCTGACGATGGGAACACTGATTAATTATATTGGAAACTACGATTATTATCTGGAAAAGAAGGAGACGCAGGAGAAAGCCTATCTGGCTTCCGCCGCACAGGCAACCAACCGCTCTGCAAAATCTTCCGGAGCCGGAAACACAGGGACTTCCAGCCATCCGACCGCTGCGGCAGGTGCAAATCCGACTGCTCTTTCTGGAAATGGCACTGGTACCTCTGCTGCTTCGTCCGCTTCTGCCGTGACCGCTGCAGTTCAGGCGGCAGCCAGCGCTTCCTCCGGCAAATTGGACTGGAAACAGCAGAAGGAAGAACAGACGCGGCTTCGTAAGAAACAGAATGAATTGAAACGCGTCGAGGAAGAAATCCACACCCTTGAAACCCGCGATCAGGAGATCGATGCGCTTCTCTGCGATGAGACTGTCTTTTCCGATGTTCCGCGTTTGATGGAACTGAATAAAGAGAAGGAAGAACTGAATGCAAAGTTAGAGGGATTGTATGAGAAGTGGGAGGAATTGGCAGAGTAGAGGTTACTGTTCACGTACCCAGTAACGGAATTTGCCGCGGCTTTGCATTTAAATACGGCAAATTCCTGCTGCCACCACGTTTTCTTACGGCACTTCCGATGCCGGACCACTCTTAGCCTTTAAAGATTCATCCCCAGCCGGTCCGGCTCCGCTTCCGGCAAATTCCGGATCAGAGTTCATCTCGATCCCTTCGGCTTCGTCTGGTTTTTGTCCTTCCTGCCAGAATCCTAACTTTACGACATATTTGTATAATTCCGGACTGTTTTTTCGGATGTCAGCTCGGACATCTTCGTCACAGCAGGCGGCGAAAAAGCTGCCGAACTGCATCTCCGGCTTATCGTCAAAGTAGGATGGAAGAGGCTGCACCAGTCCACTGCCAGCCAGATATCGCTCGAAATCCGTCAGGGCACGTGAGGTTTCTTCGTCGCTTAGTTCCGACGCAGCGAACTCGCCGAATGCCATCGCAAGTCCCTGCGGTTTAGAAAATTTGATTTTCTTGTAATGCACATCTGTATCATAATTGACAAAATAGATACCCTGCTCTGTTTTCGGCGCTGAGAAGTATGCCTTGTCTGTGTAGTACATCAGCTCCCAGCCTGATTCTGCAAATCGTTTGATCCACTCTCTTGGCACGCCTGCCAGTTCTTTCGTAATCTGTTCTTTTTCACTGTCCGACGGACGCCGTTTTCCCATCAAACGCACATCATGCGTCCGGTCGCGCAGTCCATTTGCATCGTAGTAGTTGAGTTCCACGTACTGATCCGCCGCCATCTGACCATTGTCAAAGAAATAATATTTATGCCCGTTTACCATCCGGTTTCCGCCGCTGAACATAACACATTTGGAATCAAACCAATACCAGGCATTTCCTGCCTGATACCAGCCGGTCGTCAGTGCCCCATCCTCGTTTGCATGATACCACTGATCCGTCTCTTCCTCATAAATCCAGCCAGTCATCATCGCGCCGCTCTCGGCGAAATAATAACGGTTTGTGCCGATTTTCCGGAGTCCCCGCTGCATATAGCTGCTTTTTCCCAGATAATACCAGTGACCATTCGATTTCAGCCAGGACGCTTTCAAAAAGCTGCCATCCGTCAGGCGGTACTGCCAGTCCTCGCCGTCTCCGACCCACTCGCCCTCATACAGATACATTTCTTTATTTTCAAAACCAGCCGCGCCACTTTCTGTCGCCGATGCCTCTGTCTCTGTTATATCATTGGCATTATTTTCGGTGCCGAACCTGTAAACTTGATTTTCTTCCTTGCCCTGCGCCGGGGTGTCCGCAAACGCATCGTTACCTGCCGCCAGCGCTGTCCCACAAACAAACAGGGATACTAAAAAGGATGCTGCCCACATAAATTTTTTCTTCCAATTCATCGTGTGCCTCCCCTTTCTTGTTCATAATTAAGCAAAAAACTGTGAACAGTTGCCACATCTCTTCTTATTTTACCGCACCGCAAATGAAAAGTATAGAAAAAAATTCTTACATCCTTTATAATAATAAAATAAAAGACAGTTCATCAAAGACAGCAATATCCAATCTGCCTTTGAAACAATATAAAAATGATTACAAATTCCAATCACTCTTTTTTATAGAGTTATAAAATTAGAAAGGATACCATATATGAAATCAAAACGCATTTTGGCGCTGACGGGTGCTGTTATCCTAATCACCCTCTACGTCTCTTCCATCATCTTCGCCCTGATGGACAGTCCACTGGCAGAAAATCTGCTGCTGGCATCGCTGTTCTGCACGATCGTTATACCGGCGGTGCTCTATGGGTATGCGGTGGCACTGCGATATTTTAAAAAGAAAAAATAACGTTCAAAAAGCAAACGACTGTCTATTTCTAACACAATACGCAGTCGTTCGCTTCTTTCATTCTTCTATACTGACTGCCTCCGCAGTCTCCTGTCATTTTTTCATCATCCCGCCACTGTAACCGCATTCTCCCGGACATCATTAATCGCTTTCATAAGCGCTGTTCTCGTTCTCACATCAAACAACTTTAAAAAACTAATTGGCTTATCAAACGGAGGCTTCTGCAAAACAGCCACATTCTCCATATACCCATTCTGCTCCATATGATTAATAATCTTATGAACAAAATTGATCTGCCGTTGGGTGAACCTCACATGGCTAAAGTCACATGCTTCTCGGCCGTTTTAAACGGCAAGACTAAA
>ERZ773164.3213-NODE-3213-length-11603-cov-2.482248_pt1 | contig 11603 bp, 10 predicted proteins | sample MGYA00511917_ERZ773164 | MGnify/ENA primary metagenome ERZ773164 (study PRJEB29015, sample SAMEA2737847) | human gut metagenome | biome: human gut; feature: human-associated habitat; material: faeces | place: China | collected 2012 ...
AATCTTCCGACCACACGCGCCTCTGCGGGGCGCTGCGGCAGGACGCAAAAAATCCGGTCCGCAGAGTGGCGGACCGGAGCAGCTGCCGTGAGGGAGTGGCTACTTCTTCTGCAGCAGGTCGAGTTTGATCTCCTGGGGACCGTTTTTGTTGGTCTCGATATGCAGGACGACGCCCTTCTTGCCTTCGAGCCGTTCGGCGAGCGGCGTGAGGTCGAACGAAACGTAATAGCCGTCGGTATAGCCCTGCGTGTCGCCGCCGGGGTTGTGGCGCAACTCCAGTTGCAGGTAATCCGTTTCGGCCGCTTCGGACTGTTCGGCGCCTCCGTCACCCTTTTCGCCTTCGTCTTTCACCTCGTTGACGATCACCGTGAACGTGTGTTTCGAATTGTCCGATACGGGGTAGAGCGCATAGAAGGTCAGCCACTCTTTCGTGAGGTTGAACGTATTGCTCTGGAAGCCCGTTTTGGCGCTGCCCAGCTCTTCGAGCCGAGCCGCGTCGGTCACGATCTCCGAAGTGCCGGTGTAGATGTTTTCCACGAAATAGAGGTCGATGTTGTAATCGTAATCGGCAATGCCGTTCTGCAATGTGAACCAGATGATGACCCGCTGCGTTTTGTCGGGATCGGGCTTGTAGCCCGGGACGCGGGACTTGTTGCCGGGGTAGAGCGTCTCCCCGTTGTCGCGCTGGAAATAGTAGTCTCCGCCGTCGAGCGTGCGGACGGTGGTGATGAGCGTACGGAGCGGTTCGCCGCCGTCGTCGTCGTTGCAGGAGGTAAAAGCGGTGACAGCTATAGCTGCGATGAGGAATAAACCGAATTTTTTCATAATATCCATATTTTATGTTACCTTTCGCTCTTAAAACGTCCGGCAGGGCCGAATACTGCATGCGAAATAAATTTTTTTCACTCATGCAGTCTTTTGCCTTCCGCGGCATTTATAGAGTGTATTGAGTAATGCAAATGGAGGAACAGATACTGGCCGAAGGGTGCAGGAAAGGGGACGATATGGCCCGCAAGGAGCTGTACGACCGCTATGCAGGCCGTCTGTTGTCGATTTGCATGCGTTACGCCGGAGACCGCGCGACGGCCGAAGACCTGCTCCACGACGCTTTCCTGAAGATCTACGGGGCGTTCGACCGTTTCACCTACCGGGGAACCGGCTCGCTGCGCGCCTGGATCGAGCGGATCACGGTCAACGTGGCGCTGGAGTGGATACGCAGCCGCAGCAAGCTGGGAAGCGTGACGCTCGACGAGGGGAAGGCCGCGGCGGAGGTGGCGGAACCGGACGTGGCGGAGATGGCCCGCGTTCCGCGCGAGGTGCTGATGCGGTTCATCGGCGAGCTGCCCGAGGGTTACCGGGCGGTGTTCAACCTCTACTGCATCGAGGAGTATTCCCACCGCGACATCGCCCGGATGCTGGGAATCAACGAGAAAAGCTCCTCTTCGCAGTTGTTTCGCGCCCGGGCCATGCTGGCCCGCAGGATCAGGGCTTATTTGGAGACGCATTGAAATCGAGAGGATGCAGCTCCGGAATATCAGAAAAAGGTGGATCATCCGGCGCTGCCGGACTCACATAGAACTATGAAACAAGACAAGGATTGGATCAAAGCCATGCGGAACGCGCTTCGCGACGCCGAACTCCCGCCTCCGGCGGGGGGATGGGAGCGTTTGCAGCGCGAGTTGGGCGGTGCGGCTCCGGGGCCGGAGGTTTCCGGGACAAAACCCCGCGGGTCCGTATGGCGGATCTACCGGCCGCGGATTGCCGCCGCAGCCGCTGCCGTGCTGATCTTGGCCGTTGCGGGTGAATTCCTGCTCCGGCCGGACAAGGCGTTGGAAAATGATGGGACTGTTATCGCATCGGTGGCGGAAGACGGAGCAACCGCGGTTGCCATACCGCAGCCCGCGGAGCCGGAAACCGTACGGGACGCCCTTGCAAAGGCGGTGGGGCTGCCCCGGGAGCAGGTTGCCGGGGAGGTATCCTCCGCGGGGCGGCGGTCGCTCCTCGCTGCGGCAGCAGGGCAGCCTGCGCAGACGGCGGCTCTGAAAAATCTCCGGACGGACGGTGAGCCTGCGGTCCGGGCCGGAGAGGTTGTGGCGGCGGAAGTTTCCGGAGAGGCGGCGAAGGCGTCGTCCAGTGAAGTCGCAAAGGCGTCATCCGGTGAAGTCGCGAAGGCGTCGTCCGGAGATACTGCGAAGGCGGAGGCTTCCGGCGAAAGGGCTTCGAAGCAGGCTTCCGGGCGGCCCGCAACGCGGTCGGCGGCCGGCGCGGCCGGTCGTGCGGGGTTCTCCGACGAGCCGTTCGTAGCCTACACCAAACCGCATAAAAAGGCGTCGTTCTCCCTGTTTGCCGGCGGCGGCGTGGCGGGCGGAAACAGCGAAGGTCTGGCTCCCCGGATGCTCAACACCTCGATAACGAACGATGCTTCGTCGGTGATCGGCAACGGCAACAGCCTGGCGCCCCTGCGCAGCAGCGGATACGGCGAGAGTTCGTTCCGCCACCACCAGCCGTTGAGCTTCGGCATCGCCGTGCGCAAGGAGTTCGCCCACGGACTGTCGCTGGAAAGCGGCGTGAACTACACCCTGCTGCGTTCGGACGTGAGGATGCAGTACACCTCGGACGACGTGGCGCAAAAACTCCATTTCATAGGGGTTCCCCTCCGCTTCAACTGGCAGTTCCTCGAGCGCGGCCGCTTCTCGTTATATATGGGTGCGGGCGGCATGGTCGAGAAATGCGTTTCGGCCCGGCTCGGCTCCGAGACCGTCGACGAACCGGGCGTGCAGTGGTCGGCGCTTGCAGCCGTGGGGGCGCAATACCGTGTAGGCGGTATGGTGGGGCTTTATTTCGAGCCAGAAGGATCGTATTACTTCACCGAAACCGGATTGCGTACGTCGCGTACGGATTCACCTCTGACGCTGACCTTGAGACTGGGCGTGCGCCTCTCTTTTTGAAGTCTGATTTTATAAATCGCACATTTATTGTATAAGAGGAGTTCGCACCGGGAGTGCGGATTCCTTTTATCGTATTACGGGCAGGCGTGTCTAAAAGTGGCATTCGGACGATTAAATATGCTATTTTTTGTTGTATGATCGAAATTTGTTACTATTTTTGTTGAATAAAATAAGTGACGCCCGACTTTGCATTCGCCCAGATACGATAAAAAAAAGTACAAGTGCGCTTGTTGCGCACCTGTGCCTGGTAGTCCCGACGGGAATCGAACCCATATCGTAAGAACCGGAATCTTATATTCTATCCATTGAACTACGGGACCGGGTGTGCAAAGATGCAAAAATTTTTTTAATATTCGAAAAAAAAATGCGAGAAAAGCAGAATAATTGGCAAAGAATCGAGGCCGTAATCAAGTGGGCGAATATGTCGACCAACTATTTTGCGCTATATATCGGCCTGGCGCGCGGCGAAAACCTCTATCAGATAAAGCGGGGCAACAACGGCATTTCGCTGGACGTCGCCGACCGTATCGTCAGCAAATTCCCCCAGGTCGACAAACTCTGGCTGCTGACGGGGGAGGGGCAGATGTTCTCCGAGGAGCGGATACGCGGCGCGCAGATACCTTATTATAATATGGATGTCGAACAGGGCATCGCACATCTGGAACATCTCGAGGCCGAGAGCAACCTCGTCGTGCCTCCGGTGGGGGCGTGCGACCAGGCGATGGGCTATACGGGGCGTGCGATGGGAAACATCGTGCCGCCCGGAACGGTCGTGCTGCTGAAAGCCGTGGACCGCGATGCAATTATTCCCGGGGGTGAATATGTGATAGTCTGCCGAAAAATTGTAACTTTGCGGATAGTTCGGGCCGCCGACGAGGAGGGCAAAGTCCGCCTGGTGGCCGGGGATCGGGAGAATTACGATGACATCGTTTTGAACGTCAACGATATAGTCTCGGTCTACAAAGTGAAGGGAAAATTGATCATAAACAGTTGAAGAGTATGTTTTCAGGCATCGTGGAACGTACGGCGGAAGTGGTTTCGATCCGCACGGACCGTCAGAACAAGGATTTCACGCTCCGGGCGGATTTCTGCAAGGAGTTGAAAATCGACCAGAGCATAGCACATAACGGCGTATGTTTGACAGTTGTGGACATCACGGAGGACACCTACACCGTGACGGCCATGAAGGAGACGCTCGACAGGAGCAACCTCGGGTTGCTGCGCGAAGGCGATCTGGTCAACCTCGAACGGTCGATGAAACCCGATGCCCTGCTCGACGGGCACATCGTGCAGGGGCACGTCGACCAGACGGCGGTCTGCACGGCGAAGGAGGATGCCGACGGAAGCTGGTACTTCACCTTCGAGTACGAGCCGCAGGGCGCCGGACTTTGCACGGTCGAGAAAGGTTCGGTGACGGTCAACGGCGTGAGCCTCACGGTCTGCGACTCGAAAGAGAGCAGTTTCCGGGTGGCGATCATTCCCTACACCTTCGAGCACACGAATTTTTGCCGCATCGAAGTCGGTTCGGTCGTGAACCTCGAATTCGACATCGTCGGCAAATACATCGCCCGGCTGATGCAAAACTACATGAAGTAAGCCTATGGTACACATCAAGACAAAGGAGGGCGCGTCGCTGTGGATCGCCCTGCTCGCCACGGCGATCGTCGCCGTGGGGATGGTTATACAGCATATCGAGTGGTGGATCACGCTCTGCACGTCGGTCGGGGTGTTCGTCGTGGTGGCGCTCGCGGCGCTGTTCATCATCCGCAAGTACGTGGCTTACAAGCTCAAGCCGATCTATTCGATCGTGCTTTCGCGCGACGTGCACACCAATGAGATCTTCTCGGAACTGAAGGACAAGCGCGTCGAGAACATCGGCGAGGAGCTGACGGCCTGGGCCGACACCAACGACCGGGAGATCGCCCGGCTGAAAGAGGCCGAGTGTTTCCGCAAGCAATATCTGGGCAACGTGGCCCACGAACTGAAAACCCCGATATTCAATATCCAGGGATATATTTCGACGCTGCTGGACGGAGGGCTGGAGGACGAACTGATCAACCGCAAATACCTCGAACGCGCCGAGAAGAGCATCGACCGTCTGATCAACATCGTCAACGACCTCGACACCATTTCGAAACTCGAAAGCAGCATGAACAAGCTCAATCTGGAGCGATTCGACGTGGTGGCGCTGGCCAAGGAGATCGCCGAGCAGGCCGAGATGGAGGCCGACAGGAAGGAGATCCGGATTTCGGTCAAGGGGACCGACAACCTGCCTTCGCCCTTCTGGGTGCTGGCTGACAAACACTACATCGGGCAGGTGTTCGTCAACCTGATCATCAACTCGATCCGCTACGGCAAGGAGGGCGGGCAGACCCGCATCCGTTTCCGCGACATGCTGGATAAAATTCTGATCGAGGTGGAGGATAACGGTTCGGGTATTGCCAAGGAGGACCTGCCGCGTGTGTTCGAACGCTTCTACCGTACGGACAAGGGGCGGTCGCGGGAGCAGGGCGGCACGGGACTCGGGCTGGCCATCGTCAAACATATCGTCGAAGCGCACGGCGAACGGATCACGGTCCGCAGCGAACTCGGCGTGGGCAGCACGTTCTCCTTCACGCTGAAGAAGGTGAATTTGCAGGAGATGAAATAGAATGTACGAAATCCGGAGTAAGATCCGTTAGCATTTCGGTCTGAATTCCGGTTGCGTCGCGACAAGTCCTTTACGTGGGTCGTTTGAGAGACGGCTTTCGGACGAGAGGCGCGGGGCGTACGCCGTCTCCCTCCCCGAAAGAGGGGCGGGGTGGCAGATTCGAATGCGACGCCGGAGACGGCGACTGTGACCGCCCGAAAAGGAATCGGGGCTGAATAATAAAGAAACAACTTAAATAAATGATTCTACAACCTCTTTCCGTTGTCTGGAATTTCGATCCGGTGCTGTTCAGCATCGGGTCGCTCGACATCCGTTATTATGGGCTGATGTGGGCGCTGGCCATTCTGATCGGCGCGAAATTCTTCGATAACTTCGTCAATCGAGAAGGACTTCCCGCAAAGGTCTCGGAGTCGATTTTCATTTACGGAACACTCGCCACGATCCTCGGCGCGCGGCTCGGCCACTGTCTGTTCTACGACACGATGGAATACCTTTCGAAGCCGTGGACCATCATCACGGGATTCCGCGACGGAGGAATGGCCAGCCACGGCGCGGCCATAGGCCTGCTGATCGGGTTGTGGCTCTTCTCGCGCCGCAACAAACTGCCTTATATCTGGTCGCTGGACCGCATTATGATTCCGGTGGGCATCGGCGGTGCGATCGTGCGGTTGGGCAACCTGTTCAACTCGGAGATTTTCGGCCAGGCGACGACCCTGCCGTGGGGCTTCGAGTTCGTCCGTTCGCACAAGTGGGTGGCCGAGTTCGCCCCTGCGGCGGTGCACCCGACGCAGATTTACGAGGCGCTCTGCTACCTGGCGACTTTCGGCATCCTCTGCTGGCTCTATTACAGGAGGGACATCGCGCGCCGCCGTCCGGGCATTCTGTTCGGAATCGGCCTGATCGGTACGTTCCTCACGCGCTTTTTCATCGAGTACATCAAAACCGAGCAGGAGCCTTTCGAAGTGGGCTGGGCTTTGGACATGGGCCAGTGGCTCAGCATTCCCTTCATCCTGCTGGGAATCTATATGATCTGGCGGGGCGCGACCCGGCCCGGAACGGTTCCGGCCCCGGTGCCGAAAGCCCCGGCCGCAACGCCTAAAAAGAAGAAAAAATGAACGCGAACCCGATGGAAGAGCAGATCGGCAGGCTTGTCGGCAACCTGCTGGCCGGCGGCGGGGAGATTTTTCTGCCCGGCGTAGGCTCGCTCTACACCGAGCGGCAGGGAGCCAGGCGGCTCAACCGGCGAACCGTACTGCCGCCGAGCCGCACGGTGGCCTTCACCTCGCAGCAGCGGGGCGTGTCGCTGGTCGACGAGATTGCCCGCGTCATGCGTGAGGCCGGCGGATACGAAAATCCCGAAGCCGAGGCGCAGGCCGTTTACGACCGCTGGATCGCCCGGGTGCACCGGGCCGACCTGCTGACCGTCGAGGGCGTCGGAGAGTTGAAATTCAAGAATTTTATCCCCGACGAGGCGTTCGACCTCCGGCTGAATCCGCAGGGGCGCGAACCCGTGCGGGTTCGTGTGCAGCGTCGTTTCGACTGGCCGCTGTGGGTCGGCATCGCGGCAATCGGGATTGCGGCGGTCTATGGCGGGCGGGAGTTCCTGCTGCTCTATCCGGAGGCGCCGGAAGCGGCGGCCGTGACGGAGATTCCCGCTGCGTCCGACAGCTTCGGGACCGTCGAAGCGCCCGATGCTTTGGTCGAGGCTCCTCCGACGGAACGGTCTGTGGCCGGGGTGTCCGCTGCGCAGGCGGGGGGCGCGGCTTCGGGGGCTTCCGTTCCCGATGCAGCCCCGGAACCGGAGACCGCCGAAACGCATCCGGCGCAGGAGCAGGACGCCCCGACGGCGTTGCTTTCGGGCCGCCACTATGTCGTGCTGGGGGTTTTCAGCACTGAAGAGAACGCCCGGCGCGCCGTGCGGGAGACCGAGGCCAGGGAGTCGGCGCTCCGTTGCCGGATTTATCGTTTCGGAGGGAAATTCATGGTTTCGCCCTTCTCGTCGGACGATGCCGGAGCCTGTGCGCAGTTCATCCGCGTGCAGGACGGGCGTTTCCCCGACATGTGGACCTACACCGCCCGCTGATGGCCCTTGCGGAGTTGATAATCCGGGCGATCGACTGGTTTTACATCCGGCCCGTCGCCGCGGTCCTGCCCCGGCAGGTGTTCCGTTACGTGGTCTGCGGCGGTGTGACCTACATCCTGTTCGATCCCGTCTGCTATTTCCTCTTTTACAATTTCATCGTGGCGCACCGCTACGTCGACCTGGGATTCGTGGTCGTCTCCCCGCACATCGCGGCGATGATTCTCGTCTTTCCGTTCACCTTCTTCGTGGGCTTCTGGCTCAACCGTTACGTGGCGTTCCGCCGGTCGCCGATCGGGGCCGGGACGCAGCTTCTGCGCTACCTGCTTTCGGTGGCGGGGTCGGTGCTGCTGACCTATGCGGGGCTGAAGTTCTTCGTGGAAGTCTGCGGCGTGTGGCCCACGCCGGCGAAGATGGTCACGACGCTGCTGACGACGGTTTACAGTTTCCTCGCAGCCAAATATTTCACCTTCCGCCACGCGGAAAAACCGGAATAGACAAGAATCTGAATTCCATTCATAGCCGAACGACTTTTCGTGTCGTCGGGAGCGGACTTTCAGGCCGATTTTTGCAGAATGCCCGATTATGAATTGTGAATTGTGAATTGTGAATTCTGATTCCGGTTCTCCTCCCGCAGTTTCTGGAGTTCGTACATCCGGTCGCGGAATTTCGCCGCGGCGAGGAAGTCCAGCGATTTGGCCGCGCGTTCCATCTCCTCGCGGGCCTTGTCGATCAGCGCGTCGATGTTCTCGCTGGCCGTGTAGTTTTTCTGTACGTCGGCCGCCGCCGCGTAGTGGTCTTCGGCGATGGGGTAGGCCGTCATGTTGACCTCCGACGTGTCGACGCGGCCCGCCAGCAGCGCGCTCTGTCCCGAGCCGCTCTTCTGCGCCTGCCGCGGCAGCATTTCGTGCTCCATGTTGTAGCGCACCTGCTTCTCGCGGCGGCGGTTGCTCTGCTCGATGGCGTAGCGCATCGAGTCGGTGCAGGTGTCGGCGTAGAGGATCACGTTGCCCTGCGAGTGGCGCGCGGCGCGTCCGGCGATCTGCGTGAGCGACCGGACGTTGCGCAGGAATCCCTCCTTGTCGGCGTCGAGGATCGCCACGAGCGCCACCTCCGGCAGGTCGAGTCCCTCGCGCAGCAGGTTCACGCCCACCAGCACGTCGAACATCCCGGCCCGCAGGTCTTCGAGAATCTGGATGCGCTCCAGCGTGTCGACGTCCGAGTGGATGTAGCGGTTGCGCACGCCCACGCGGTCGAAGTATTTCGAAAGCTCCTCGGCCATGCGTTTGGTGATGGTCGTCACGAGCACCTTGTCGTCGTTCTTCACGCGCTTGTCGATCTCCCCGATCAGGTCGTCGATCTGGTTCAGCGTCACGCGCACCTCCAGCGGCGGGTCCACCAGCCCCGTGGGGCGGATCAGCTGTTCGACGATCACGCCTTCGCTCTTCATCAGCTCGTAGTCCGCGGGCGTGGCGCTCACGTAGATCGACGTGCCCTGCAACTGCTCGAACTCGGCGAAGGTCACCGGACGGTTGTCCTTGGCCGCCGGGAGGCGGAAGCCGTACTCCACGAGGTTCTCCTTGCGGGCGCGGTCGCCGCCGAACATGGCGTGGACCTGCGGCAGGGTGACGTGGCTCTCGTCCACGACCATCAGGTAGTCCTTCGGGAAATAGTCGATCAGGCAGAAGGGGCGCGTCCCGGCGGCGCGGCCGTCGAAGTAGCGCGAGTAGTTCTCGATGCCCGGGCAGTAGCCCAGCTCCTTGATCATTTCGAGGTCGTACTCCACGCGCTGCTTGATGCGCTGCGCCTCCATCGGACGCCCGGCGCGTTCGAAGAACTCGATCTGCTTGCCCAGGTCGAGGTAGATCTGCTGCACGGCGGCGTTGATGCGCTCTTTGGTCGTCACGAACAGGTTCGTGGCGTAGAGCGTGATGCTGTCGAGCGATGCGATGCGCTGTCCCGTGACGGGGTCGATCGACTGGATGGCCTCCACCTCGTTGTCGAAGAACATCACGCGGAAGCACTGGTTGCCGAACTCGCCGAAGGCCGCCATGATGTCCACCGTGTCGCCGTTGACGCGGAACGTCGCAGGCTCCAGCTCGCGTTCGGTGCGGGTGTAGAGCGCCTCGACCAGCTTGTAGAGGAAATGCTTGTAGCTGACGACCTGCCCCACCTTGATGTTGATGGCCGTGGCGTGGAAGTCCGCCGGGTTGCCCGCGCCGTAGAGGCACGAGACGCTCGACACGACGATCACGTCGCGGCGGCCCGACAGCAGCGTGGCGACCGTGCCGAGGCGCATCTTCTCGATCTCGGCGTTGATCTGGAGGTCTTTCTCGATATAGGTGTCCGTCGAAGGCAGGTAGGCCTCCGGCTGGTAGTAGTCGTAATACGACACGAAATATTCCACGGCGTTCTCCGGGAAGAAGTTGCGGAACTCCCCGTACAACTGCGCCGCGAGGGTCTTGTTGTGGCTCAGGACCAGCGTCGGACGGTTCAGCCGCGCGATGACGTTGGCCACCGTGAAAGTCTTTCCCGAACCCGTCACGCCCAGCAGCGTGTTGTGTTTGGACCCGTGTTCGATCGAGCTGACGAGCTGCCCGATCGCCTCCGGCTGGTCGCCCATCGGGGCATAGTCCGATACTAACTTGAAATCCATAGATGCAAAGGTAGTGAAGAATTAAAAATTAAGAATTAAAAGTCGCGAATTATTTCCTCGTGTTCGAATCTCATGCCGAAGAAGTGCGGGGACATCGGATGGAAGACGGCGGGCGGAGAATAATTTTTAATTCTTAATTTTTAATTCTTAATTCATATTTCGTATCTTTGCAACACTATGAGTGATTTCATCGTCAGCGCACGCAAATACCGCCCCGCGACCTTCCGGTCGGTCGTCGGGCAGAAACATATCACCTCGACGCTCCAGAACGCCATCGAGCGCGGCCAGCTGGCCCACGCCTACCTCTTCTGCGGTCCCCGCGGCGTAGGCAAGACCACCTGCGCCCGCATCTTCGCCAAGGCCATCAACTGCCTCGCACCCGACGGCGCCGAAGCGTGCAACGAGTGCGAATCGTGCCGCTCGTTCAACGAGGGACGTTCGCTCAACATCCACGAGCTGGACGCCGCGTCGAACAACTCCGTGGAGGACATCCGCACGCTGATCGAGCAGGTGCGCATCATCCCGCAGGTGGGCCGTTACTCGGTGTTCATCATCGACGAGGTCCACATGCTCTCGGCCGCAGCCTTCAACGCCTTCCTCAAGACGCTGGAGGAGCCGCCCGCCCACGCCATCTTCATTCTGGCGACCACCGAGAAACACAAGATCATCCCCACGATCCTCTCGCGCTGCCAGATCTACGATTTCAACCGCATCCGCGTCGAAGATTCGGTCGAATACCTCAAATACATCGCCTCCCAGGAGGGCATCTCGGCGGACGAAGAGTCGCTGAACCTCATCGCGCAGAAGGCCGACGGCGGCATGCGCGACGCGCTGTCGATGTTCGACAAGGCCGTGTCGTTCTGCGGCAAGGCGCTCGATTACCGCAACGTCGCCCAGACGCTCAACGTCCTGGACTACGACACCTACTTCAGCGTCACGGAGATGCTGCTCGCGGGCAACTACGTCGACGTGCTGGTGGCCTTCGACAGCGTGCTGTCGAAAGGCTTCTCGGGCCAGACCTTCATGTCCGGCATGAACCGCCATATGAGGGATCTCCTGATGGCCAGGCAGCCCGACACGCTGCGACTGATCGAAATGACTGGAACGCTGCTCGAACGATACCGGACGCAGGCGGGCGCCTGCAGTGTCGAGTTCCTGTTCGGAGCCATCTCCGTACTGACGGAACTTGACGGGAAGATCCGGCAATCGTCGAACCAGCGATTGCTTGTCGAGTTGGGCCTGATGAAAATCGCCGGACTCGGTCAAAAA
>ERZ773164.3215-NODE-3215-length-11594-cov-3.634544_pt1 | contig 11594 bp, 9 predicted proteins | sample MGYA00511917_ERZ773164 | MGnify/ENA primary metagenome ERZ773164 (study PRJEB29015, sample SAMEA2737847) | human gut metagenome | biome: human gut; feature: human-associated habitat; material: faeces | place: China | collected 2012 ...
TCATATTATTGATGACAGTCTTACTTTGTGGAGTTATAAGTGGGTTATTTGCTTTCTTTATTTTAGGATTCCTTATTTTTGTAGGAATCCTTTATTATTTATTTAGACATAAAAAATCTATCGCATGGATAGATTTTTTTATAATAAATGAATATTATTTTTTTCACATTCATCAATCATTTCTTGAGGCCAAATACTTGCTTGTACTTCACCAATATGAGCACGATTTAAAAGTAACATACAAAGTCTTGATTGACCAATACCACCACCGATAGTGTAAGGTAATTCTTTATTCACGATGGCTTGATGATATGGAAGATTTAAACGATCTTCACAGTTTTCTTTCTTTAATTGTTCAACTAAAGAATCTTCATCCACACGGATACCCATTGATGAGATTTCTAAGGCACATTGTAATGGTTCGTACCAGAATAACAAGTCACCATTGAGTTTCCAATCATCATAGTCTGGTGCACGTCCATCATGCTTTTGTCCACTTTGTAAAACATTACCGATTTGCATAACAAAGACACACCCGAATTCTTTACAAATTTTATTTTCTCTTTCTTTAGCTGCTAAATCAGGATATTGATTTTCTAATTCTTGTGCAGTAATGAAATGAACACGATCTGGTAAACGATTAACAACATGAGGGTATTTATACCAAACTTCATGTTCCATATGTTTAATGACTTTAAAAATCTTTTTAACATGATTTTTTAATGTTGTAATATTGCGATCTTCTTTTTCGATGACACGTTCCCAATCCCATTGATCAACATAGTAAGAATGTAGGTTATCAACTTCTTCATCTTTTCTAATAGCGTTCATATTTGTATAAAGTCCTTCACGAACACCAAAACCATATTTTTTAAGTGCCATTCTTTTCCATTTAGCAAGAGAATGAACGACTTCAATATCATCGTTTTCAAAACAACTGATTTGGAAAGAAACAGGTTTTTCAACACCATTTAAGTTATCATTTAAACCACTGCTTTTTTGGACAAAAAGAGGTGCTGAAATTCTTTCTAACATTAAAGCTCTTCCAAATTCTTTTTGAAATGTATCCCTTATGTATTTAATTGCTTCTTGTGTTTGTCTTAAAGATAACACAGGATCATATTTTTCTGGAATAATGAGATTCATTTTAATTTTTTCCCCCTTAATAATATGTTCTATTTTATCATTTATCTAGATATATGAAAGATAATAATAAAAAATTATAATAGCTATAAAAGTGTTTCAAATGTATTCACTTGTTGTCAATTGCCTTTCTTTTCTGTATAATAAGAAAAAATGAAAAGTAGGTGTAAACATGAGAAATTTAGAACATGTCAAACATGTTATTATAAAGATTGGTTCGACTTCTTTGTGTAATGAAGATGGACAACTAGATAAAGAAAGAATTTTAAAACTCATCCAACAAATAGCTATTTTAAAACGTAAGGGGTTAAAAGTAACACTTGTTTCATCAGGAGCGATTTCTTCAGGAATGGGTGTTTTAAATTTAAGTGAAAAACCTAAAGAAATTTCTAAAAAACAAGCACTTGCGGCTATTGGACAAGCTCATTTGATGCAAATTTATGAAGATTTATTTTCATTGTTTCATTTAAAATGTGCACAGATTTTATTAAATCATGATGATTTTGATCATCGTAAACGTTTGATGAATTTAAGCTATGCTTTATCTTCTATTTTAGATTATGATGTGATTCCTATTATTAATGAAAATGATACATTAGCGGTAGATGAAATCAAAGTAGGAGATAATGATACATTATCTGCCTTACTATTACCTATTGTGGATGCACAATTACTTGTTTTAGTTTCAGATATTGATGGACTTTATAATGATAATCCTCATACCAATTCCAATGCAAAATTATTAAGTGATATTGAACTTGTGGATGATAAAATTATGAACTATGCGAAAGATTCAAGTAGTCAATTTGGTACAGGTGGGATGGTGACAAAATTACGTGCTGCAAAAATCGTTAATGATTATGGAGGAGATATGGCCATCGTTAATGGCAATAATGAAACAGCTCTTATTGATTTATTAGAAGGAAAACAAATTGGAACATATTTTAGTGGAAAAGCGGGGCGTACTTTAAGTGCTAGAGATCATTGGATCATGTATCGTAGTTCTCCTAAGGGAAAAGTCATTGTTGATGATGGTGCATGTGAGGCTTTAAAAACACATACAAGTTTACTACCTAAAGGAATCAAAGAAGTTGAAGGTTCATTTATGCAAGGTAGTGTCATTGATGTTCTTTCTTTTAAAGGACAACTCATTGCTAGAGGTATTACGAATTATTCAAGTGATGAGTTAAAATTGATTAAAGATCATCATAGTAATGAAATAGAAAGTATTTTACATTATAAAGATTATGATGAAGTGATTCATGCAGATAATCTAGTCATTAATAAGGGGTGAAATTATGATTAGGGAACAACTTAAAGAAGCTAAAAAAGCATGTCGTTTTATGCAAAATGTTAAACCAGAAGTAAAAAATAAAGCCTTAAAAAATATTTCTGAGGCATTAATTCAAAAAAGTGAATTGATTATTCAAGAAAATCAAAAAGATATTGCAGAAGCTAAAAATAATGGTATTAAAGAATCAATGGTTGATCGTTTATTATTAAATAAAGAACGTATTGAAGCGATGGCAAAAGATATTTTAAAAGTAATTGATTTACAAGATCCTATTGGAACTCTTGTAAGAGAAATTAAAAGACCCAATGGTTTAGTGATTCAACAAATCAGAATTCCTTTAGGAGTGATTGGGGTAATTTATGAATCAAGACCTAATGTAACAGTAGATATTGCCAGTTTATGTATTAAAACAAACAATGTTTGTGTTTTAAAAGGTGGTAAAGAAGCCATTCATTCAAATCGCATTTTAGTTCAAATTATAAATGAGGCTATTCAAGATGTTTTACCAACACATACGGTTACTCTTATTGAAACAAAAAAGCGTGAAGAAACTTTAGATTTAATTCAAGCCTATGATTATGTAGATGTCATTATTCCTCGTGGAAGTGCAGGGCTTATTCAATATGTTGTTAAAAATGCAACTGTTCCAGTAATTGAAACAGGAGCAGGAATTTGTCATCTTTATGTTGATCAAGATGCTAGTCTTGATATGGCTTTAGAAATTGCAAAAAATGCAAAGATCCAAAGACCATCTGTATGTAATGCAATTGAAACGATTCTTGTTCATCAAAAAGTAGCTCAAGAATTTTTACCAAAACTTCAAGAAATATTTAAAAATGTACAAATCTATGGTGATGAAAAAACAAGAAAAATTATTGATTGTTTAGAAGCTACTGAAAAAAGTTATGCTACAGAATATGATGATTATATTTGTAATATAAAAGTTGTAGATGATATTGAAGAAGCGATTGAACATATTTATAACTATTCAACAAAACATTCAGAATCCATTATTACCGGAAATAAAGAAACAGCAAAATATTTTATGGATTCTTTAGATTCAGCTTGTGTTTATCATAATGCTTCTACACGTTTTAGTGATGGGGGAGAGTTTGGTTTTGGGGCAGAAGTTGGTATTTCAACGCAAAAGCTTCATGCCAGAGGCCCACTTGGTTTACAGGAAATTACTTCTACAAAATATATGATTTATGGAAATGGACAAGTAAGGAGTTAAGACTCCTTCTTTTTTTATAAAAAAATAATTAGTGTACTAAATATATTGACATTGATTAGTGCACTAACTATAATGTTTAGTATACTAACTAATAGGAGGTGTCTTATGGAACTATTGGAATTTGAGGATATTAAAGAAATCTTTTTACAATTTAAATCTCTCCATAAAAATATTCAAGAACTTACTAGTAAAAAAAGCAATAGGGAAGGATTATCTGCTGATCAGTGTTATTTGTTAGGTCTTATTGATCATTTTGGTCATCCTAATCAAAAAATTCTTGCAGAACGTTTAAAAATTACACCAGCTACTTTATCAGTAAGATTACAACGTTTAGAAAAAGCAGGTTTTATTGAAAAAGTTGTAAGTAGACATGATAAAAGAAATGTCTCATTACATATTACGGAAAAGGGAAAAGAAGAAATTAAAAGTTGTAAAGATGATATGAAAATGTTTACAACACGCTTATTTGGAGGAATAAATAAAGAAGATTTAGATAGAATGAAAACGTATTGTCAAATCTTTGAAAAGAATATTCGTTTAATGAAGGAGGAGTTAGATGTTCAAGATTAAAGGATATTTAAAGAAATTCTGGTACTTGATTTTAGCTTGTATTTGTTTGTTGTTTGTACAAGCGCAAACAGAATTAACTTTACCAGATTATATGAGTGATATTATTTCAGTAGGAATTCAAGCGGGAGGATTTGCTTCACCTGTTTCAGATGTTTTAACGGAAGAAACTTATCAACATTTATTATTGTTTGTTGATCAAAAAGATCAAAAAACAGTAAAAAAAGATTATAAAAAAATTAGTAAAGTCAATCAAGATATCATTGATACATTTCCTAAGGCTAAAGGCAAAACAGTATATCAATTGAAAGATTTATCAAGTGATGAAGAAAGTAAGTTAGAAAGTATTTTAATGAAACCGATGTTAATTATTACTTCGCTTGATAGTATGGATACTTCTAGTAAAGAGTATCAAGAAAAATTTGGACAATTACCTCCAAATATGACGATTTATGACGCTATTTCTTTTATGGATGAAAGTCAAAAAGCAAAGATGTTTGAAGACATTGATAAAAAGATGGATACCATGGGAGAAAGTACTTTAAAAATTGCTGCTGGTAATGGTGTTAAAGCAGAATATAAAAAATTAGGTGCTGACATTGACAAAGTACAAACCGATTATATTTTTAAAACAGGTTTAAAGATGTTAGGAATTGCTTTACTTGGAACAGTGGCTGCAATTTCAGTTGCTTTCTTTGCGACAAAAGTTGGTGCTGGTGTAGCGCGTGCTTTAAGGAAAGATGTTTTTGAAAAAGTAGAAAGCTTTTCTAATGAAGAATTTAATCATTTTTCAACAGCGTCGCTTATTACACGTACAACAAATGATATTACTCAAGTACAAATGGTGACAATGATGCTTTTACGTATTGTATGTTTTGCACCAATTATTGGTATTGGAGCTTTAATTAAAGTTTTAAAAGAATCACCATCAATGACATGGATCATTGCAGTTGTTATTCTTGTTATTTTTGGTGTGATGGCGGTTGCGTTTGCTGTAGTTATGCCAAAATTCAAAATTATTCAAAATTTAATTGACCGTTTAAATCTCACAATGCGTGAAAATTTATCAGGAATGCTTGTTATTCGTGCTTTTGGTAATGAAAAACATAGTGAAGATCGTTTTGATAAAGCCAATAAAGATGTTACAAATTTAAACTTATTTGTTAATAGATCAATGGCTTCTATTATGCCGATTATGATGTTTATCTTTAATGTCGTTACTTTAGTCATTGTCTATTATGGTTCTAAACAAATCGATTTAGGTAATTTAGCAATTGGACAAATGATGGCTTTTATGCAATATGCAATGCAAATTATTATGGCCTTTTTAATGATTGCAATGATTGCTATTATGTTACCTCGTGCCAGTGTTGCTGCTAATCGTGTTTATGAAATTATTGAAACTAAGCCAACAATTCAAGATCCTACAAATCCAATTGCTTTAGATGAAAGTAAAAAAGGACTTGTTGAATTTAATCATGTTTCATTTGCTTATCCAGGGGCAAGTGAACCGGTTTTAAAAGATATTGATTTTGTTGCTAAACCAGGACAAACAACAGCTTTTATTGGCTCTACTGGTTCAGGAAAATCAACACTTATTAATTTAGTACCTCGTTTTTATGAAGTCAGTGAAGGAAATATTAAGGTTGCAGGGGTTGATGTTCGTGAGATGACACAACATGAATTACGTGATCGTATTGGACTTGTTCCTCAAAAAGGAAACTTATTTTCTGGAACAATTCGTTCTAATTTAAAATATGGTGCACCAGAGGCAACAGATGAAGAATTAGAAGAAGTGATTCGAATTGCTCAAGCAAAAGAATTTATTGATCAAAAAGAAGAACGTTTTGATATGGAAATTTCACAAGGTGGAACAAACGTTTCTGGTGGTCAAAAACAAAGACTTGCGATTGCTCGAGCTATTGCGAAAAATCCAGATATTTATATTTTTGATGATAGTTTTTCAGCACTTGATTTCAAAACAGATGCTAAACTTCGTCAAGAATTAAATCAACTTGTTAAAAAGACAAAAAGTACAGTTTTATTAGTAGGACAACGTATTGCTTCTATTATGGATGCAGACCAAATCATTGTCCTTGATGAAGGAAGAATTGTTGGTAAAGGGACACATGAGGAATTAATGAAATCATGTCAGGTTTATCAAGAAATTGCCTATTCTCAATTATCTAAGGAGGAACTAAGTCATGAGTAATGAAAGAAGAAGACAAGGGCCTCGTGGACCAATGGGTCATGGAATGAGAGGTAATGGTGAAAAAGCCAAGAATTTTAAAGGAACATTAAAGAAATTATTTGTTTATTTAAAACCTTATTATTTTAAATTAGCGGTTGTTATTATTTTTGCAGCTTGTTCAACAGTATTTACGATTGTAGGACCAAAGATCCTAGCAAAAGCAACAGATAAATTATCTGAAGGAATTATGGCGAAGGTAAGTAATACAGGAGGAATTGATTTTGATTATATTGGTATGATCTGTTTGATTCTTGTTGGTTTCTATCTTGTCAGTGCACTTTTTAGTTTTATTCAAGGATTTATTACATCTTCGATTTCACAAAAAGTTGCTTATGATTTAAGAAGTTCTTTATCTAAGAAGATGTCAAGAATGCCTTTGAGTTATTTTGATAAACATTCTAGTGGAGATACTTTAAGTAGGGTAACAAATGATATTGATACAATTGCCCAATCACTTAATCAAAGTTTATCACAAGTGATTACATCTTCTGTTACAGTTGTTGGAATCTTTATTATGATGCTTACCATTTCTGTAAAAATGACATTGATTGCGGTACTTGTTTTACCACTTTCGATGTTACTTATTATGTTTGTTATGAAACATTCTCAAAAGTATTTTAGCAGACAACAAAAAAGCTTAGGAGATGTCAATGGTCATATTGAAGAAATGTATGGTGCTCATGATGTTGTTAAAGCCTTTAATGGGGAAGAAGATTCTGTTAAAACTTTTAATGAATATAATGATGCACTTTATGATTCAGCATGGAAATCTCAATTTTTATCAGGTTTAATGCAACCTTTAAGTAACTTTGTAGGAAACTTAGGATATGTAAGTGTTTGTTTATTAGGTGGTTTTTTAGCAGGGGGTAATACGATTACAATTGGTGATATTCAAGCGTTTATTCAATATGTACGCCAATTCAATCAACCAATTGCCCAACTTGCGCAAACAATGAATATGTTACAAAGTACAGCTGCCGCAGCTGAACGTGTTTTTGAATTCTTAGAGGAAGAAGAATTAGAAGCTGAAACCGTTAAAATTGAAACAGATGAAGTTGAAAAATTACATGGTTCAGTTACTTTCAATCAAGTTAATTTTGGTTATTTATCAGAAAAAACAATTATTCATGATTTCAATATGCATGTTCATGCTGGACAAACAGTTGCTATTGTTGGTCCAACCGGTGCAGGAAAAACAACGATTGTTAAATTATTAATGCGCTTTTATGAATTAAATAAAGGTTCAATTATGATTGATGGTCATGATATTAAAGATTTTTCAAGACATGATTTAAGAAGTTTGTTTGGAATGGTTTTACAAGATACATGGCTTTTTAATGGAACAATTAAGGAAAACTTGATGTATGGTAAATTAGATGCCAGTGATGAAGAAGTAAAAAATGCCTGTGAAATGGCGTATGTAGATCATTTTGTCAATACCTTAGAAGATGGTTATGATACGGTTCTTGATGAAGAAACATCAAATATTTCACAAGGACAAAAACAATTATTGACGATTGCTAGAGCGTTTCTAAAAGATCCTAAAATTCTTATTTTAGATGAAGCAACTTCTTCAGTTGATACACGTACAGAAGTGCTTATTCAAAAAGGTATGGAAAAATTAATGGAAGGACGTACAAGCTTTGTTATTGCACACCGTCTATCAACGATTCGTGATGCTAATACAATCATTGTCATGAAAGATGGCGATATTGTAGAAATTGGTAATCATGATGAATTGTTAGAAAAAGGTGGATTCTATGCCTCACTTTATCAATCACAATTTGAAGGTAGCGAAATTTAGAAGCAAAGAAATTTGCTTCTTTTTCTTTTCAAAACATGTTTATATATGGTATAGTACAAGCCGAGGGGATGATGTTATGGTGAAAAGAAAACCACAATATGTCAAAATTAAAGAATATATTATTCAAAATATTGAAGATGAAAAATATAATGAAAATGAACAAATTGAAAGTGAACATGCTTTATGTGAACTTTTTGGTGTTACCCGAATGACAGTGCGCCAAGCTTTAACGGAATTGATTAATGAAAATGTGATTTATTCTGTACCTAAAGTAGGTTCCTTTGTTTGTAAGAAATCGAGATTTAAAAGTTTTGATGGACTAAACAGTGTTACAGAAGACTGTGCTAAGAAAAAAGAAGATTGTACAAGTCATGTCGTTTTAAATGAACTTGAAGAAGCTACAGATTTAATGAAAAAAGAAATGGCTTTAGAAGATAATAAAGTATGGCACGTTAAACGTGTAAGACTTGTAAACGGAGAGCCTTTATGTTTTGAAGATGATTACTGTAATTATGATTTAACAGGAGATATTCCTTTAGAAGTATCCAGTACATCTTTATTTAATCATTTTGAAAATGATCTCAATTTACATATTGCTTTTTCCGATCAACAAATTGATGCGGTTTTAGCGGGTGAAGAACTAGGAAAATATTTACAAGTTGATCCGGTGACACCTTTGCTTAGAGTTTTATCGATTACATGCTTACATAATGGTAAATGTATTGAATATGGGTATACTTATTATCGTGTAGACAAGTATACTTTTAACCAAGTTGCATATCGTAGAAAATAAAAGGATGTTGTCAAATCCGTTTGGTTTGTTATAATGAGAATGTTAAAAAGGAGATTTTAGATGAATTATTTATATATTGCATTAATATCAATGGTACCTTTAATTGAACTTAGAGGAGCAATTCCTGTTTCTCAAGGATTAGGATTACCAATTATTCCATCTTATATTGTTTGTATTCTTGCTAATATGGTACCTGTACCTTTTATTTACTTATTTGCTAGAAAGGTTTTAGTATGGGGTTGCGATAAACCAGTTATTGGTAAATTTTTCACTTGGTGTTTAGACAAAGGTGAAAGAGGTGGAAAAAAACTTCAAGAAAAAGTAGGAAGAAGTACTTTTGTTGCTTTATTATTATTTGTAGGAATTCCACTTCCAGGGACAGGTGCATGGACAGGAACACTTGCAGCTAGTATTTTAGATATGGATTTTAAATCAACAACGATTGCTGTTATGCTAGGAGTTTTACTTGCTGGTGTAATTATGATGGTGGTTAGTTTTTTAGGATTTTCATTAATTTAGAAGTGTTTTACGCTTCTTTTTTTGTAAAGGAGGACGGTTATGAATGTAGAAATTATTAACGTTGGAACAGAGTTATTACTTGGAGAAATTGTCAATACAAATGCAACTTATTTACAAAAAATGTGTAAGGAATTAGGTTTTAATGTTTTCTTTCAAACGGTGGTAGGTGATAATCCCCAAAGATTTTTAGATTGTTTAAATATTGCTTTTAATAGAGGATGTGATTGTGTTATTACTACAGGTGGGCTAGGACCAACTGAAGATGATCTTACAAAAGAATTATCTGCAAAATATTTAGGATTAGAAATGATTTTTAATGAAGCAGAAGCCAAAAAAGTGAATGATAAATGTTGCTTTGTATCACAACTAGATCAAGTTACGGATAATAACTTTAAACAAGCTTATTTTCCAAAAGATTGTTATGTTTTAGATAATCCTATTGGAACAGCCAATGGTTGTGTGATGTCTAAAGATAAAAAAATGATTGTTAATCTTCCTGGACCACCAAAAGAAATGACATATGTTGTTGATCATCAACTTCAACCTTATTTAGAAAAATATCGTCAAGCTAAAATCTATACGTATGATATTTTAACTCAAGGTGTTGGTGAATCGGCAGCAGCTACTTTGATTGATGATATTGTTCAAAGTCAAAAAGATATTTCTATTGCTTTGTATGCTTCTGAAGAGTATGTAAGAATTCGTTTAGGAGTTAAAGCAAAACATCAAGATGAAGCAGATGTTTTAGTGAAAGAAACAAAAGAATTGATTGAAGAAAGATTAAAGGATTATCTTGTTGAAAATCCTAATTTATTTGAAGAAGTGATGAAAAAGATTAATGGTTTTACGATTTTAAATGAATGTGATTTTTCTTTAAGTGATTATTTTATTAATAATGGAGGACCTGTTTTTATTCATTTAACGTTAAAAGAACATGCTCTTGGAGAAATTGTTCATGTGTTATTAAAATACAAAGAAAAAGAAATATCTTTCGATATTCCTTTACTTGTTAAAGCAAGTCTTTCTTTATCTAAACTTGAATCTAAATTGATTTATCAAATTGATCAATTAATTCGATAAATTTTAAAGTAGCTTGTGATAAGCTTCTTCTTTTAAGATAGCCATAACCGATGCTTCTTGAAGGAAGAGGCTTTTTGAGTTTTAACTCATAAACTTTATTTTTATCTAAAAAATCATGAGAAAACTCTTTGACAACACAAGCATTTCCTAAATTAGCATGGGTAAATTCTAATAAAAGATGATGTGCTCCGAGTTCCATTTCGGGTTTTAATAAAATACCATGTTTCGCAAAATATTTATCAATATAATTTCTAGAATTACTTGATTTTTCTAAAAGAATAAGATTCTTTTTCGCAATTTCTTGATAGCTGTAAAGATGATCATCTTTTTCTTTAGAGATAAAGATATCATGAATTGTTAAACATTCTTTCATCGCTAGACTTTCATCATCAAAAGGAAGATTGATAAAGGCAAGATCAATCGTTCCATTTTTTAAATGTTCAACTGTTTCAATAGAAGTTCCATTGACAACATTGATTTTGATTGTTGGATAAAGATGATGAAATTGTTTTAATAGGTCAATTAAGTAATTTTCACAAATTGAATCACCAGCACCAATATTTAACTGTCCTGAAAGTAATTCATTATAATGAGAAAGTTCATTTTCAACACTGGTAATTAAAGCAAGGGCTTCAGTAATGTTTTTATGAAGGAGCATACCTTCTTTAGTAAGAGTAACACCTTTGTTTAAACGAATGAAGAGTTGAGTGTTGAGTTCTTTTTCTAAAGCATGAATTGTTTGAGAAACAGCGGATTGGGAAATGAATAAATTTTTGGCTGCTTTTGAAAAAGATAGGGTAGAAGCCGCTTCGTTAAATATCTTATATTGTTCTAGTTTTATCATATTAGTACTCCTTATATCAAATATATTATATATTAATTTTACTTATATTAAAATATAGCATATAA
>ERZ773164.3246-NODE-3246-length-11503-cov-9.803634_pt1 | contig 11503 bp, 7 predicted proteins | sample MGYA00511917_ERZ773164 | MGnify/ENA primary metagenome ERZ773164 (study PRJEB29015, sample SAMEA2737847) | human gut metagenome | biome: human gut; feature: human-associated habitat; material: faeces | place: China | collected 2012 ...
TGACAGCAGCGCCGGTCACGGCGTTTGCTGCCAGCCCGGAGTTTTCACGCAGTGCAGAGGAGTGGGCGAAGCTTCGCGACAATACCATTGAGTATGATGAACTGGAAGGCCTGATCCAGGAATACAACGCCACGGTCCAGACCAACAATCTGGATCTGGCAGAGTTCAAGCGCAAATACGGAGACACCAAGGATGATGTCTCCTCCAAATACCGTGATATGGCAGATGAGATTTATTCCAGCATTACCTATCCGGACAGTGATGAAATGACTTACGGAATGATGGTAGGTTCTGTGGTGATGGCAGAGGTTCAGGCAAAAAATATGGAGCAGCAGGCAGACGATAACCTGCAGGACAGTGAAATTGTCTATCTGAACTACAAGTCCGCGGAGAAGACTCTGGTAACGGTAGCCCAGTCCAATATGATCAGTTATGAAAAAGACCAGCTGGCTTTAAAACAGGCGGAGCTGGCAAAGCGGCAGGCGGAGATTGCCCTGACCTCCACCCAGACCCATGCCTCTCTTGGCATGAGTACCGAGGTGGATGTGCTGAACGCGAAGGAAAGCATTCAGAACGCGGACCGAAACGTGGAATCTTCCAAAGCGGCCATTGAAAATGTGCGCCAGAAGCTGCAGGTCATGCTTGGCTGGAAGTACAACGATACCCCGGAGATTACCGAAGTTCCGGCATCGGATATGAGCCGGATCGCGGCAATGGACCCGGCTGCAGACAAAGATCAGGCACTGGAAAACAACTATACGCTGAAAGTAAATAAAAAGAAACTGGCCAACGCCACCAGCGATAACACCAAAGAAAGCCTGCAGAAAACCATTGAGGATAATGAGAGAAAGATTGGTTCCGCTCTGGTGACCAATTACCAGAATGTGCTGACCGCGAAGCTGGCCTATGACCAGGCGGAGGCAAATCTGGAACTGGCAAAGCGGAATCTGAACAGTCTGCAGCTGCAGTTTGCTCAGGGAAAGGCCAGCAGAAACCAGCTGGAGAACCAGCAGATTACCGTTGAGAATGCGGAACTTTCCTTAAAAACTGCGGACCTGACTCTGTTCCAGACCATGGAGACTTACGACTGGGCTGTGAATGGCCTTGCAAGTACCTCATAAGGAGCGTGTGAGATGAGAAGAAAAAATCAGATCCTGGCTCTGGGGCTTGCGGCGGTTCTTACGGCGGCATCCGCGGTCCCGGCTTTTGCCGGGTACGCGCCTACCGGACCGGGAGCGGAGCCGGAGCCTGAAAAATATGACGCGGCAACGCTGTCGAAACTGCAGGATAACGTATTGGAGTACGACGAGCTTGCCCTGCGGGTGCGGGAATATAATCCGAATATCTCAGAGGCCTGGAGAAAATATGGGGAGTCCAAGGAAGACTACCAGAATATGCTGACGGAGCTGGAAAGCACCTACGATGATTCCATGGACAATATTGACGCGGTGCTGAAACCGCTGAAGCAGGCAGAGAAGCTGATGCCGCAGTTAAAGGGAACGGTAAAACAGATGTCATCGTTAAAGAGCGGTTATCACAGCCTGGTTCAGGGAATCCGCGATACGGTGACGAACTGGGATACCAGCAAACGTAATACTTCCCAGATCCGGCAGTATGAAAAACAGGTGATCTCCGGTGCCCAGAGTGCCATGATCGGTTACAATACCATTGTGGACAACAAGGCTACACTGGAGACTATGGTAGACCTGTATCAGAAGCAGTGTGACATGTACCAGCGGATGGCCGCTCTGGGACTTGCGAACCAGACGGATGTAGTCAGCGCGCAGACCTCCCTCATCGGGGCAAAGTCTCAGCTGGCTTCCCTGCAGTCCCAGCAGGATAGTGTATACCGTACCCTTTGCCTGCTTCTGGGCTATGATACGGACAGCGGCGTGGAGATCCGGAATCTTCCGGACTTTGACATGAGCCGCCTGGATGGCATGAATCTGAAGGCAGATACGAAGAAGGCCATCGGCAACAACTATACACTCATTGGTCAGAGAACCTCTGCCAAGGGAGAGACCAATGCCCAGATCGCGGCGCGATTAAATACCATTGAAGAAGGGGAACAGAAGCTGACCATTGAAATGCAGCGCCTGTATCAGGATGTGCTGGATAAAAAGGCAGCCTATGAGGCAGCCATGACTGGCTATGAGGCGGCGGAAAAGAGCAATGGAGCTGCCCAGAGACAGTATCAGAACGGTCTGCTTTCCGAGATGCAGTATGTGGGGACCCAGATCAGCTACAACCAGAAGAAGGCGGCAAAGGAGTCCGCGGAGCTGGATCTGTGGACTGCCATGAATGCCTATGACTGGGGCATTGAAGGGCTGGCGGCTGTAGAGTAAACATCCAAAGCAAAATCAGCCGGTGCTGTGTGATGGCAGCACTGGCCGGAATTCAGGAAAAAAGAAAAAACGGATATTCAGATCAGGGCGGTGATCCTCGAGCAGGGGATAATCGCCCTGATTCAGTTGATCCTGAAGCTCTTTCCGGCTCTCCTCCGGGATCTCTTTGCATGTCTCATCCAGAAAGCAGAAGCGTGGGTAGAGGACACACCACCAGTTGTGCCCTTTCCCTTTTCCGAGAATGACTCGGACTGCGTCATAGGTACCGCAGGGAATTACCAGGTTATCGTAGACCCGGGTGGGAAACCAGGCGCGCTCGAGGGAGAGACTTGCGGAGTAGGGCATCTGCTTTTGGGCCAGAAACTGGCTGGAGACAGATTCTAGGCTGCTTTTGTGAGCGGAAAGCCAGCTGGTGATGGCCTCCTTACTGTCTGCGCTTTCAGGCAGCCGGGCCTGGATGTAATCTAAGAGAAAGCTGCGCACCTCCAGTTTTACGTTCTGGTCTTTTCTGGAATTACTGTTGGCGAGAATATGGAAGCGCAGGATAGAGGGCGCAATACGCTCTGCCAGTGACTCCCGGTTTTTCTGCAGGCTGTCCATGGAAAACAGCAGACAGAGCAGGAGAAGTGGCAGAAGCAGAATTGGAAACAGGGAACGGTAAATCTCAGGAATATGGTCCAGAGTGCGTGGCCATGTGGCGGCGCCGGATTTTGATTTCATGGAAAAAGCCTCCTTCTGCCAGGGGAAAAGATCTATTCTTGTATACCCTGTCACTTCTTAAGTGTTGACAGATATGGTATAATTAATCAGATATTTTGGAAAAGAGAGGGAATCGTTATGAGCAAAAAGAAAATCGCAGTCCTGTTCGGCGGACAATCCTCAGAGCATGTAGTATCCTGCGTGTCTGCGGCCAATGTGATTGACCAGATAAATAAAGAAAAGTATGACCTGCTCCTCATCGGCATTACCGAGGAGGGACACTGGGTGAAGGCAGAGAGCGTGGAGGATATCCGTTCCGGAGCCTGGAGAGAGAGCAGCGTGGAGGTTGTTATCTCCCCGGACGCAACAAAGAAGTGCGCTCTCATTACGGAGAACGGCGTGACCAGAGAAGAGAGGATCGATGTGGCATTTCCGGTGCTCCACGGCCTTTACGGCGAGGACGGTACTGTTCAGGGCCTGTTCGAGCTGGCAAAGATCCCGTATGTAGGCTGTGGTGTGCTGGCTTCCGCGGTATCCATGGATAAGCTGTATACAAAGATCATCGTAGATACCCTGGGCATCCGCCAGGCAAAATATGTTCCGGTGATGCGCTGGGAGATGGAAAAGGATATGGATATCGCGGTTGCGGCAGTAGAGACTCACTTCCAGTATCCGGTATTTGTGAAGCCGTCCAACGCAGGTTCTTCCCGCGGCGTGAACAAGGCAGAAACCAGAAAAGAACTGATCGGGGCCCTGAAAGAGGCTGCAAAGCATGACCGCAAGATCCTGGTGGAGGAGACCATTGTGGGCCATGAGGTAGAGTGCGCGGTTCTTGGCGGCGGCCAGAATCCGGTAAAGGCGTCCGGTGTCGGTGAGATTCTGGCAGCAGCAGAGTTTTATGATTTCGACGCAAAGTACAACAATGCAGAGTCCCGCACGGTCATTGGACCGGAGCTTCCGGGTGATTCCGCAGAGCGCGTACGCGAGGCAGCAGCGAAGATCTTCAACGCAGTAGACGGCTATGGCCTGTCCCGCGTAGACTTCTTTGTCACCAGCGACGGTGAGGTGATCTTCAACGAAATCAATACTATGCCGGGCTTTACCGCCATCAGTATGTACCCGATGCTCTGGGAGGCAGCCGGTATTTCAAAGCCGGAGCTGGTAGACCGCCTCATTGACCTGGCGTTTGAGAGGTAGGAAGTCATGAGTGACAGAAACGCGCCGGTTGGCGTATTTGATTCCGGTGTGGGCGGCCTGACGGTGGCAAGAGAGATCATGCGGCAGCTGCCGGATGAACGGATTGTTTATTTTGGAGATACCGCCCGGGTACCCTACGGAAGTAAGTCAAGAGACACCATCCTGCGTTATTCCCGACAGATCATCCGCTTTCTGCGCACCAAAGAAGTCAAAGCCATTGTGATTGCCTGCAACACGGCAACGGCGCTGACCTTAGACACCGTGGCAGCAGAATCGGACATTCCGATCATCGGCGTGATCAATGCCGGTGCCCGGACCGCGGTAGAGTCTACCCGCAATGGCCGGATCGGTGTCATCGGAACGGAGGCTACTATTGGCAGCGGCATCTATACCGAGGTTATGAAAAAGATGAAACCGGGCATTCAGGTATTTGGGAAGTCCTGCCCGCTGTTCTGTCCGCTGGTGGAAGAGGGCTGGCTTCATGATCCGGTGACAGATGAGGTCGCGTCCCGCTATTTAAGCGTGCTGAAAGAAAAATACATTGACACGCTGGTGCTGGGCTGCACGCATTATCCGCTTCTGCGCTCCACCATGCGGCGTCTGATGGGAGAGGATGTAACGCTGGTAAATCCGGCTTACGAAACTGCCATTGAGCTTCGCGGACTTCTTGCGGAGAATGGGCTGAGCCGTGATCCCTTTGCGCCATTTGCCGGAGAAAAACACCAGTTTTTCGTCAGCGACCTGGCTGAGAAGTTTACGGATTTCGCAAGCTCCATCCTGCCGGAGGATGTAACGGAAACCAAGAAAATCAATATCGAAGAGTATTGATCCTGCGCCGGGACAGGACGAAAACAAGATATGCCATAAGAGAGTTGAGGATTATGACAAGAGATGTACTGATCCGCTTAAGCGGCCTCCAGGCCACGGAGGGCGACGAGGGCGTTGTGGAAGTGATCACCGCAGGGGATTACTTCTGGAAGAATAACAAACATTATCTGATCTATGATGAGGTGATGGAGGGACTGGACGGAGCCATCCGCAATACCATGAAACTGACTCCGGAGAAGCTGGAGATCAAAAAGAGCGGGCCGGTGTCTGCCAGCATGGTATTTGAGGTGGACAAAAAGACCCAGACCCACTATGCCACTCCCATGGGAGAACTGCTGGTGGAGATGACCACCAGCCGGATTGGCTTTGAGGAAGAAGATGACCACCTGAAGGTTGAGGTGGAGTATTCCCTCGATATTAACTATGACCATGTTTCTGACTGCCGTATTGTTCTGGATGTGACATCAAAGAGCTGTGCGAAGCTGGAACTTGGGGAAAACTAAAAAAGAAGAGACAGACGAATTTGCCCGTCTGTCTCTTCTTTTTGCCTAAGCTTAATTTTCTTTTTTAAATCTCGCAAAGAAACCTTTTTTCTTTGGTGCCTGCGGGATTGCTCCGCCGCGGACACTCTTGATCTCGGTGATGTAAAGACCGCTTACAACCACTTTTGCCTCGGTCTTAACCGGGAGTGATGCAAATACACGCTCGTCGGCCATCAGGGTCATAACCTTCGGACCTACCTTCGCCTTTACAACCGGAACCTTTGCCCAGCGCATGTACTTTGGAGTCTGCTCGTAAACGATTTTTGGAAGACCGGAATCCTTGATCTTCATTTTCTTTTTGTCGATGACCAGCATGGAAACGGTCTGTTTGGACATCTCCAGAAGCTGCTGCTGCTCAACCTGACGTTTTTCGAGTCGTCTTCCCAGGAAGTACAGAACTGCAAGAGCAATCACTGCGATCACCAGAATTACCAGCAAAACGTTTAAAAAAGTCTGCATGGGGCATACCTCCATTAGGTTCTTTTGTGTAACAGGACAAACCTGTACAAAAAGTATAGCATTTTACGCAAAAAAAAGCAAGGAAAAACTTGACACCTTGACAGACGTATGATATTATGGAGTGTGCACTATTGTGGCGTCCTGGGCTTTTTGCGCCCAAAAATATGCCAGAAATTAGATTAGAAAACAGGGGTGAAACGTCAATGGAGAAAAGCAGAATGCGCCCGGTAACATCGGGAAAGAGCGTTAGAATGAGCTACTCAAGACAGAAAGAAGTTCTTGAGATGCCAAACCTGATTGAGATTCAGAAAGACTCCTATCAGTGGTTCCTCGATGAAGGATTAAAGGAAGTATTTGAAGATATCTCCCCAATCTCCGATTTCGCAGGTCATTTAAGCCTCGAATTCGTTGATTTTACATTATGTAAAGATGAAGTCAAATACAACATCGAAGAATGCAAAGAACGCGACGCAACTTACGCTGCACCTTTAAAGGTAAAGGTAAGACTTTACAATAAGGACAAAGAAGAGATCAACGAGCACGAAATCTTTATGGGAGATCTTCCGCTCATGACCGATACCGGCTCATTCGTAATCAACGGCGCTGAACGAGTTATCGTAAGCCAGCTGGTTCGTTCCCCGGGCATCTACTACGGAATCGGACACGATAAGATCGGTAAGGAGCTGTATACCTGTACCGTAATCCCGAACCGTGGCGCATGGCTGGAGTATGAGACCGACTCCAATGATATCTTCTACGTTCGCGTAGACCGTACCCGTAAGGTTCCGGTAACCGTACTGGTGCGTGCACTGGGCTATGGCACCAACGCGGAGATCATTGATCTGTTCGGCGAAGAGCCGAAACTGCTGGCAAGCTTCGGAAAAGATACTGCAGAGAGCTATCAGGATGGTCTGTTAGAGCTCTACCGCAAGATCCGTCCGGGCGAGCCGTTATCCGTTGATAGTGCAGAAAGCCTGTTAAACAGCATGTTCTTTGACCCGCGTCGTTATGACCTGGCCAAAGTCGGCAGATATAAATTTAATAAGAAGCTTCACTTCAAGAACCGCATCAAGGGCCAGATTCTGGCTGAGGATGTGGTAGATGAGACCACCGGAGAAATTCTGGCAGAGGCTGGCACCAAGATCGACAAAGACCTTGCGACCACCCTGCAGAACGCAGCTGTTCCGTATGTTATGATCCAGGCTGAGGAGCGCAACTACAAGGTTCTTTCCAACTTAATGGTTGACCTGGCTGCTTACGTGGACTTCGACCCGAAGGAAGCCGGTGTTACGGAATTAGTATATTATCCGGTATTAAAAACTATTCTGGAAGAAGCTGGTGATGACCAGGAAGAGTTAAAGAAGCTGGTTCATAAGAATATCACCGAGCTGATTCCGAAGCACATTACCAAGGAAGACATCATTGCTTCCATCAACTACAACATGCATCTGGAAGGCGGCATCGGTACCCCGGACGATATCGACCATCTGGGCAACCGTCGTATCCGTGCCGTTGGTGAACTCTTACAGAACCAGTACCGCATCGGTCTGTCCCGTATGGAGCGTGTGGTAAGAGAACGTATGACCACCCAGGATATGGACGGCATTACTCCGCAGTCCTTAATCAACATTAAGCCGGTTACCGCAGCGGTGAAGGAGTTCTTCGGAAGCTCCCAGCTGTCCCAGTTCATGGACCAGAACAACCCGCTGTCTGAGCTGACTCACAAGAGACGTCTCTCCGCACTGGGACCTGGCGGTCTGTCCCGTGACCGTGCCGGATTCGAGGTTCGAGATGTACACTACACCCATTACGGACGTATGTGCCCGATCGAGACTCCTGAGGGACCGAACATCGGTCTGATCAACTCCCTTGCAACCTACGCAAAGGTCAACGAGTACGGCTTCATTGAGGCTCCGTACCGTGTTGTAGATAAATCCGATCCGGCCAACCCGCGTGTAACCGACGAGGTTGTATACCTGACCGCGGACGAAGAGGATAACTTCGTCGTAGCACAGGCAAATACCCCGCTCGACGAGGAAGGCCATTTCGTGAACAATAACGTAGCCGGCCGTTTCCGTGAGGAGACTTCCGAGTTCCAGAAGAGAGCCATCGACTTAATGGACGTATCTCCTAAGATGGTATTCTCCGTAGCAACCTCCATGATCCCGTTCCTTCAGAATGACGATGCAAACCGTGCTCTGATGGGATCCAACATGCAGCGTCAGGCCGTTCCGCTTTTAAGAACTGAGGCACCTGCAGTAGGTACCGGTATCGAGGGCAAAGCTGCTGTTGACTCTGGTGTCTGCGTTGTCGCAAAACATGCCGGCGTTGTTGAGCGCTCCGCCTCCAACGAGATCATCATCAAGAGAGATGACAACGGCGCAAAGGATGTTTATCATCTGATCAAATTTTCACGAAGCAACCAGTCCAACTGCTACAACCAGAAGCCGCTCGTTTACAAGAACGACCATGTTGAGGCAGGCGAGGTTATCGCGGACGGTCCGTCCACCAGCAACGGTGAGATCGCTCTCGGTAAGAACCCGCTGATCGGATTCATGACCTGGGAGGGTTACAACTACGAGGATGCGGTTCTCTTAAGTGAGAGACTGGTTATGGAAGATGTCTACACCTCCGTTCATATCGAGGAGTATGAGGCAGAAGCCCGTGATACCAAGCTTGGACCGGAAGAGATTACCCGCGACGTTCCGGGTGTCGGCGACGACGCGTTAAAGGACCTGGACGAGAGAGGCATCATCCGTATCGGTGCTGAGGTTCGTGCCGGTGATATCCTGGTTGGTAAGGTTACCCCGAAGGGTGAGACCGAGCTGACCGCAGAGGAGAGACTGCTGCGTGCCATCTTCGGTGAGAAGGCAAGAGAGGTAAGAGATACCTCCTTAAAAGTACCGCACGGTGCTTACGGCGTCATCATCGACGCAAAAGTATTTACCAGAGAGAACGGCGACGAGCTGGCTCCTGGCGTAAACCAGACTGTCCGCATCTACATTGCACAGAAGCGTAAGATCTCTGTCGGTGATAAGATGGCAGGACGTCATGGTAACAAGGGTGTCGTTTCCCGCGTACTTCCGGTAGAGGATATGCCGTTCCTGCCGAACGGACGTCCGCTGGATATCGTGCTGAACCCGCTGGGCGTACCTTCCCGAATGAACATCGGACAGGTCCTGGAGATGCACTTAAGCCTTGCATGTAAGGCACTGGGCTTCAACATTTCCACCCCGGTATTCGAGGGCGCGAACGAGGTAGATATCATGGATACCCTGGAAATTGCCAACGATTACGTAAACACCTCCTGGGAGGAGTTTGAAGAGAAATACAAAGATACCCTGAAACCGGAAGTTATGGATTACTTAGGCTCCCATCTGGAGCACCGTGAGCTGTGGAAGGGCGTTCCGCTCCAGCGTGACGGTAAGGTAAGACTGCGTGACGGACGTACCGGAGAGTACTTCGACAGCCCGGTAACCATCGGCCACATGCACTACCTGAAGCTGCATCACCTGGTTGACGATAAGATCCATGCACGTTCCACCGGCCCATACTCCCTTGTTACCCAGCAGCCTCTGGGTGGTAAGGCACAGTTCGGCGGACAGCGTTTCGGTGAGATGGAGGTTTGGGCTCTGGAGGCGTATGGCGCGTCCTACACTCTGCAGGAGATCCTGACCGTGAAGTCCGATGATGTTGTCGGACGTGTGAAGACCTACGAGGCGATCATCAAGGGCGAGAACATCCCTGAGCCGGGCATTCCGGAGTCCTTCAAGGTACTGTTAAAAGAGCTGCAGTCCCTGGGCCTGGATGTAAGCGTACTGCGTGACGACGGAACCGAGGTTGAAATCGGTGAGAACGTAGATTACGGCGAGACCGATCTGCGTCACATCATTGAGGGCGACAGCCGCTACAACCGTGACGAGTCCTTTGGCGACTACGGCTATCAGCAGCAGGAGTTCAAGGATGGAGAGCTGGTTGGCGTCGAGAGCGACGATGACAGCAGCGATGATTTCGAAGGGGAATCTGATGACTACACCGATGATTCCTTTGATGAAGAATAATAGAAGGGAGTAACGCTCATGCCTGAGACAAATGAAACTTATCAGCCATTGACATTTGATGCCATCAAGATTGGCCTGGCTTCCCCGGAGAAGATTCTGGAGTGGTCACACGGCGAGGTAAAGAAGCCGGAGACCATCAACTATCGTACCTTAAAGCCGGAGCGCGACGGTCTTTTCTGTGAGCGCATCTTCGGACCGAGCAAGGACTGGGAATGTCATTGTGGTAAATATAAAAAAATCAGATACAAAGGCGTAATCTGCGACCGCTGTGGCGTTGAGGTAACCAAGTCCAGTGTCCGCAGAGAGCGTATCGGCCACATTCAGCTGGCTGCTCCTGTATCTCATATCTGGTACTTCAAGGGTATCCCGAGCCGTATGGGTCTCATCCTGGATATCTCTCCGAGAGTGCTGGAAAAGGTTCTGTACTTTGCGTCCTACATTGTTCTGGACGCAGGTCAGACCAGCCTGCAGTATAAGCAGGTACTTTCTGAGAAAGAGTACCGTGAAGAGGTTGAGAAGTGGGGCTACGGCAACTTCCGTGTCGGAATGGGTGCCGAGGCAGTTCTTGAACTTCTTAAGAGCATTGATCTGGAAAAAGAGTCTGAGATGCTCAAACGTGAGTTAAAAGAGTCCAGCGGCCAGAAACGTGCAAGAATCATCAAGAGACTGGAAGTTGTAGAGGCATTCAGAAATTCCGGAAACAAGCCGGAGTGGATGATCATGACCGTGATTCCGGTTATTCCGCCGGATATCCGTCCTATGGTACAGCTGGACGGCGGCCGTTTCGCAACCTCTGACTTAAATGATTTATACAGAAGAATCATCAACCGTAACAACCGTCTTGCCCGCCTGCTTGAGCTTGGCGCTCCGGACATCATCGTCCGCAACGAGAAGCGTATGCTGCAGGAGGCAGTCGATGCCCTGATTGATAATGGACGCCGCGGCAGACCGGTAACCGGTCCTGGCAACCGTGCGCTGAAATCCCTTTCCGATATGCTGAAAGGTAAGCAGGGACGTTTCCGTCAGAACCTGCTTGGTAAACGAGTTGACTACTCCGGACGTTCCGTTATCGTCGTTGGACCGGAGCTGAAAATCTACCAGTGTGGTCTTCCGAAGGAGATGGCCATCGAGCTGTTCAAGCCGTTCGTTATGAAGGAGCTTGTACAGAACGGAACCGCGCACAACATCAAGAGCGCGAAGAAGATGGTGGAACGTCTGCAGTCCGAGGTATGGGACGTACTTGAGGATGTCATCAAAGAGCATCCGGTTATGTTAAACCGTGCACCTACCCTGCACAGACTGGGTATTCAGGCCTTCGAGCCGATCCTGGTAGAAGGTAAGGCAATCAAGCTGCATCCGCTGGTATGTACCG
>ERZ773164.3251-NODE-3251-length-11481-cov-53.933485_pt1 | contig 11481 bp, 13 predicted proteins | sample MGYA00511917_ERZ773164 | MGnify/ENA primary metagenome ERZ773164 (study PRJEB29015, sample SAMEA2737847) | human gut metagenome | biome: human gut; feature: human-associated habitat; material: faeces | place: China | collected 2012 ...
GTGTTGTCACGGATAAAGGCGTACCTCAGTCGGACAGCTTTGCGAAGTACGCCGCTGTAGATTCAATCTGTCAATGCAACACCCCTTTCAATTATCTCTTTCGGTGTTTTGAACTTCAGTGTCTTTCTCGGTCTGTTGTTTAGCTGAGCAGCAACCAGATCTAGTTCATGTTGAGTATATTGGGCAAGACATGTCTTTTTAGGAAAGTACTGCCGAATTAGCCCATTTGTGTTCTCATTTGTTCCCCGCTGCCAAGGACTCTGAGGATCGCAGAAGTAAACTTTAACGCCGGTGCTGACAGTAAATTCTAGATGTCTGGCCAGTTCCATTCCTCTGTCCCATGTCAGTGATTTTCTGAGTTCTGACGGTAAACTCAGGAATTTGTCGGTAAGAGCCTGATTTACTGAGACAGAATCTTTGCCCCTGAGTCTGAGGATGATTGTATAACGTGATTTTCGGTCTACAAGTGTGGCTATATGAGAGTTTTTTGTACCTGAGACTAAATCGCCCTCCCAATGCCCCAGAGAGCGTCTGTTATCGATATTTCGGGAACGTTCGTGAATTGGTGTTCCGTTCACTATGTTAATCGTACCTTTTTCGCCTTTGCGGGTATGACGCCTGCCATGGCGAAGGCTATGCGACCGTCGCAGATGCTGTATATTCAGGTGGTGTAGCGCTTCACGGCTACGAAAGTACAGCGTTTTATAAATTGTCTCAGGTGATATTCGCAGCGTTTTTTGACGTGGTTTTGTTCGCCTTAACCATCCTGATATTTGCTCTGGAGACCATTTCATCTCCAGCTTTTCCAGAACAAGCTTTCGCAATGGTAAATTTTGATCCAGTAAGCACGGTTTTGGCCTTTTCGCCATTCTGTTGGCTCGGTTATTAGCATCAACAGCTTTGTAATAGCGTCTGCCCCGATTACGCTGAACTTCACGTGAGATCGTCGAAGGACTGCGATTCAGCGCAGTAGCTATCGCACGAATGCTCATTTTGGCTGACAAACCAGCTCGTATCTCCTCGCGCTCAGACAGTGTCAGGTGAGCTACAGCCCGCTTACGCTCATGGGGTTTTATGCCGCCAGTATCCCTTAACATAGTGAAGATCGTTCCGGGTTTTGAACCCAGGATATTCGCTATTTCACTGAAGCCTGTTCCGTTCTTCCATAGTTCAAAAACAGAGGCTTTTTCCTCTGCTGTAAATGTTCGTCTCATTCAAAAAACCTCCGCAACCCCATGTTTTCACATAACTGTTGCGTTGACCAATTGAATCTACAGTGCCGAAGTACTGTTCCTCGATCGTTTTCTATCTGAGCACAATGTCCGAGTTGTACCGGATGCTGGAGCACACTATCCTGCCTATGCGATGGCTACTGGTAAGGCACTTTTGGCGGGACTCGATAACGAGCAGATCTGGGCGATGTATGGTCAAGGCACTTTGGAACGGCTTACACCAACGACACTCTCGACTGTAGACAAATTAATTGCTCAGCTTGATGTAATTCGAACAGGTGGTTTTGCGTACGATATTGAGGAGCATGCGTTAGGTTCCTGTGCGATTGGTCTACCTATTGGAATTTTTGGAACCACTCAATTAGCAGTTTCAGTCGTGATTCCTACTGAGCGATATCAAGAACAGAAGGTCATTATTGAAAATGCTTTGCGTCTGAGTGCAAATGATTTCGCGCAACGCATTGATAAGTGAAATTTGTTTATCTTAACCACGCAAAGTAAATGTTTTTTCTAAAGCTAAAGCGAATAACACTCAAATATATTTATGTAAAAATGATTATGCCATTTAGGCATACCCTATGATCACAGATAAAAAGTGGCAGATTTTCTATATTTGTCATAATCTATATGGCACACCATGTTAGATCATAACTTAAATGTCACTTAGGGAAGATTATGTACATCTTTGGCTACCTTAGAGCATCAACAAGCGATCAAAATGGAAAACGAGCGCAGAGTACCTTACAGAAGTTTGTACAGGATAAAGGATTTCGTATCGCTGGATGGTACATCGAAAATGAATCAGGAGCTTCGCTGCAAAGACCCGAACTTCTTCGTTTACTTGATGATGCTGCGAAAGGCGATGCAATCATCATTGAACAGATAGACAGGCTTTCTCGTCTGGATGAGAAAAGCTGGTTCACATTAAAAGAAATGCTGCACGAAAAAGAACTCAAAGTGATTAGCCTGGATTTGCCAACTAGTCATATCGCATTCTCTCCCCAAATCACCGATGAATTTACTGGATCGATGATCAAAGCGATAAATAGCATGATGATGGATATGCTAGCTGCTATCGCGAGAAAAGATTACCAAGATCGCCGCCGTCGTCAGGCTGAAGGAATAAAGAAAGCCAAAGAGGAAGGGAAATACAGAGGGCGACAAGCCGATTCAGATCTACACGAAAAAATCTATCAGCTACGAGTTATCAATAAGTTGAGTATCAGTGATACCGCCAAACTTACCAATGTTTCAGATCGTACAGTAATTCGCGTTGCTAAGAAGTTGGCAGGTGAGCGTTCAGCGGGGTAAGAAGCTTAGCGTACGTTTTCGTTCCATTGGGCTTCAGACCCTGACGTCTCCTGTTGATGGGCAATCAGCGCCACAGCCCGCTCGGGCGCCAGCGCGGTGGGCGCGTCGCCAAAGCGGATTCCGGCAAAAAATGGGGCGCGCGGAGTGGCAACGCTGATGCTGGCCCAGGCGCCAACGTCAGCAGGCGTGCGATGCGCTCTTGCGTTGCCGGACGCGTGCGCAAGCAGGAGGGCTCGGGATTGCCCCATCCCGGCAATAGCCAGGCACGCCAGGAGCGGCTGACCCGCGCGATTTTCGCCAGCGCGGACGCCAGCCCCTGCGGGTCGCCAGTCAGTTCCGCCGCAAGGCGGTCAGCGTCGAACTCACGAACGCGAGACAAGCCGAGCTGTGCGAGCAGGGCCAGCTGGGGCGATGCGGCCAATAACAATAGACCAGGCCAATAGACCTCCGCCGCGCCAACCAGCTGCGCGGGCAGGCTGAGCAGGATCGCGATCTGTCCCATAAGGGCCAGTAGGCTCGTGAGGCGACTGTTGGAATCCGCCAGCCCCATGACACGCAGATCCTCATTAGCGATGTGCGCGACCTCGTGCACGAGCACACCCGCCAGCTCGCGTGGGCTCAGGCTGCGCAGCAGGCCATCGGTGAGGGCGATTGATGCCTCCTGCTTCGATCCCGGTGGCGAAGGCGTTGACGACGGCACTGGGCACATAGTGCGGCACCGGCGTGGCGGGCAAACCGGCACGGGCGGGCAGCTCGCGCAACAGGGCCCACATCTCGTGGGCTTCTTGCGGGTGCAAGGCCCGTACGCGGTACAGGCGCAAGCTCAGCGCCGACGCGGCTACCGGTTCCAGCAGCAACGCACCTGCAATGGCAAACAGCGCGAGCCACAGGCAGCCTTCCCCAAACGGCAGTCTCCCTGCTGCGGCTGCGATCCCGACCAGGGTCAGGACCAACAGCCCGGTCTGCAGGCGGTTGAGCCAGCGGTGTTGCAAGAGCGCCGTGCGCGGATCACTGGGATGATGACGGGTCATGCTCAGAGGTCTCGGCGGCGCGGTCGCCGCGCTTGCGCAGCAGCCAGTAGGTCGCACCCAGAGCCAGCGTGGCGCTTGCCAGCGCGGCTATCTTTGCGGGGCTCGCGTTGGAGTCGAGGATCACGAACTTGCGGGAGAGTGCGATCAGCGCGATCAGGACCACCGTCTTGACCTGGATGATGCTGTCCCGACGCAGCGCCACGCGCACGATGGAATGCTTGAACTCCATCGCGATCAAGAGCGTCATGATCATGCCGAACACGCTCTGGAATACCTCGTGGTCCAGGGGATTGAAGGCATCTAGAACCAGCAGCGTGAAGACGATGGAGATGAGCTGGAACAGCGACACCACGATGATGACGGCGATCACCGCCGACAGCACGAGCGCGACGACCTGCTCGAAGCGCTCGTAAAAACTCATGATGGCCAATTGGTCACGTAAGACCTGAAATGGGTTAAGGCGTGTTGATTTCATGACGATGAACTCCCTGGTAAACGGCTGCTGTCGAGACGGCGGCGCATTGCGCTGATGTGTCCTTCAATCAGCTCGGTCGACATGCCAAGCGTCGACATCACCTGTTCCGCCAGCCCAATAGCTGCGGCAAAGGATTGCTGATACACGCGCACGTTGGGCATGGCGCGAAATGCATCGGCCGCGGTCGTACTTCTGCATGACACCCACAATGTCAGCGCCGGACGGTGCTCGGCAATCGCCTGGGCGATGCGCAACGCTTGCTGGGCATGGGCGAACGTCAGCACCACCAAGTGTGCATGCGTCAAGCCGGCAGCCAGCAAGGTATCGGGCCGACTGGCATCGGCATGGAACACCGGCGCGCCGGCGGCACGCGCGGCCTCGACCTTCTGCGCGTCCGCCTCCAGCAGCAGATGCGCCACGCCGGCGTGGCGAAGAATCTCGCTGACTGTCAGGCCAAGCTCGCCCGCGCCGCAAATGATGACATGGTCTCGATATCGCGTCGTCTGCGCGGCGATCTCGACTTCTTCAGCCTGGGGTGGCTGAATGACGCCGCCTGTGCGGCTCAAGAACCGGGCAAGTACATCGTGATGGCGGATCAGTAGCGGTGCCAGGGCCATGCTGAGCACCAGCGCGACCAGCATGGGTTGGACGACGGTCGCGGGGATCAGATGCTGCTGCAAGACCGTGCCCAACAACAGCAGGGCGAACTCGCCGCCGTGCCCCAACGCTATGCCCGTGCGCCAGGCATCGAGGGCGGACAGGCGCGTCGCCCGCAAGGCCAGCGTATTGAGCAGGATCTTGACCGGTACCAGCACCACCAGCCACGCCAGCACCGCCAGCGGTGCCGAAAGAATCTGTGCTGCGTCCAGTTGCAGGCCGATGGTCACGAAGAACACGCCCGACAACACATCGCGAAACGGCCTGAGGTGGCTTTCCATGTGGTGCCGGAAGTCGCTCTCGCCCAGCACCATCCCGGCGAGGAAGGCCCCCAGGGCGGCGGATACGCCGACCGCGTGCGCAGCGGCGGCGGCAGCCACCACCACGCACAAGGAGACGAGCACGAACGATTCCTCGTGGCCCCGCCGTGCCACCCAGCCCAGCAGGCCATGCAACAGACGGCGCGAGGCGAGGGCCGCTGCCGCGAACAGCAGCAGCACACCGAATACTTCGAGCAGCACATGCTCGATCTTCGGCGACTCGCCGCGCGCCCAGATCGCCAGCAAGGCCAGCAGGGGCACGCTGGCCAGGTCCTGAAAGACCAGCACGGCGATGGCACTGCGTCCGTGGCGGGTGGTGAGCTCACCTTGGTCGGCCAGTTGTCGGCTGACCAGCGCCGTGGACGACATGGCCGCCGCAGTGCCGAGCAGCGCGGCGCTCTGGCCGGGCTGCCCCAGCCACATCAATAGCAGGATCAGCGGCGGGGCCACGGCGATCATCTGCAGAGCGCCCGCCATCAGCACCGTCCTGCGGGCGAGCCAGAAGTGTCCGAGGGAGAATTCCAGTCCGACCATGAACAACAGCAGCGCCACGCCCTGCTCGGACAGAAAGCTCAGCGTCTCCCCCGGCGCGATCACGCCGATGACTGAGGGGCCCAGTACAACGCCGACAGAGAGATACCCCAGCAAGGCGGGCACTCTGAACGCCGCCGTCGCCATCGCCGCCAGGCTGCAAGCCGCCAGCAGGATTAGCGTAGCGCCGAGCAAGCCCTGCATCGGTCAGCGTCCCACTTGCGTCGACGTCCAGCGCACGATGTCCTGCGCGCCCATCGCGCCGGCCTGACGGGCGATCTCCCGCCCACCCTGGAACAGGGCGAGCGTCGGGATGCTGCGGATACCGAACTGCGCGGCCAGGTGGGGCTCAGCCTCGGTATTCACCTTCGCCAGCCGGATCCTCGGTTCGAGCTGGTGCGCCGCTTGCTGGAACTGTGGCGCCATCATCTTGCACGGCCCGCACCATGGCGCCCAGAAATCGACCAGCAGCGGCAGATCGCTGCGCTCCACGTGGCGCGAGAACGTCGCCGTGGTCAACTCGATGGGCTCGCCCGTGAACAAGGGCTGCTGGCAGCGGCCACAGTTGGGATGTTCCGATAGCTTCGCAGTCGGTACGCGGTTGATGGACTGGCAATGCGGGCAGACGAGGTGAAGATCATTCTTCATGGTTCGCCTCCTTGGACCACAGTGAGGCTGCCTCGCTTCGGGTCACAGACAATGCCAACCAATCAACGCCTTGGAGCCAATCGTTCCCGTTTTTGCTTACTCCGGCCTCTTCCAGATGAGCAGCGATGAATGCTTCGGCCTGCATGAGCCACCTTCGGACAGCATCTTCCTTACTAGGAATCAGCAGGATTTCAGAGACGCAGCTGGCATTCAGCCCGTCCACACGGATAAGCAGAAAAATGCGCCGCCACAAACGCGGCATGTCCTTCAGCAGGTCAAATGCAAAAGCGAACTCGCTCGTCCGATCAATCAGCTCCTCCTGTTCCGCGATCGTTGCGACATCGGGATGCTGACTGCCAGCGAAAATATCGGCCAGCCTGAGTGTGTCATCGTGCTGATAAAATTCGAAGATTTCCTCTTCCACCATGGCCTCGGCCACGTCCTGGGCATCCGGTTCGACCGGCGCGTCCAGAGAAACGAATTCGCCAAATTGCCGGCTGCTTGCCACTTCGTTATCCAGGACGGCGAACAGATGCTTCAAAAGACCGGTGTAAGCCTCTTTTTCCCCCGGCACGGATTGCCATTCCACCTTAGCTCGGACAATCGCTTCATCCACCACGTCGCGCAGCGTCGGATAATCGCGCGGTAAATCGCCGACGGCCCGCAGATAAGCCAGCTCACGCCTTGCGACAGCCTCAAGTTTCGACAGTAGAGGCATTCGGATCACCTCGGCCTCATGGGCGGCTGATGCGGGTTTTGCGGCAATCCGCACCTTGAGCTCGCGCAAGCGCTCGCGTCGTGCTTTGCGCTTGATTTGATCCTGAGCATGCAGTCGGTCAAAATGCTTCTTGGCCTGACGGAACAACGACTTTGCGAGCATCTGCGCGAGGGGCGTCAGCTCGTCATGTGATGCAGTAACACTGACAATCTTTTTGCCGGGCAGGTGCATATAGCCACTGGCCAGAAATTGCCGCTTGATCTTGTCGCGATCAAGGACGATTTGAAGTCGCGCTGAATCTTTAGTGTGTTTGTCGAGCAATGGCTTGAGGGCGTGCTCGATCACATTTCCCAAAGCTCTCTGCCAAGGTTCATGAAACTCTTTGTCGATAGCTCGATAGCTATATTGTATCTGCATGTATGACTCCTTCGATGTCATTTCTATGGAGGCATGAATCGAGGATGCTCATATCCATAGATTTTGGTTTGGCACGCTCTTACCCCAGGCGCGTTTTGCGAAGACGCCAACTCAAGAACAAAAGCGTGACGCCATAGACTGCCGCATGGAAACCCAACAGCCAGCCTGCGGCCACGAATGACTCGACCGGACGGGTAAAAAATATCCACAAGACGATAGCACCAAGGATAATCGAGAGCAGTCCACTGAGGGCAAGCCAGATTTCACCCTTGATTTCCCGACGCAGCCGAACGGCGGCGGATATCTCCAGCACTCCGGTGAAAATCGCCCAGAAGCCCACGCTAGCCCATAAAAAAGAAGCCAAGACTATCGTGGCGACCCAAGGAGCAACCAGGACGACGACGCCCGTAAGTATGCCGACAATGCCGCTGAACAGCAACCAGCCCCAGCGCTCTTTTTTCTGGATATGGCGCACTGCTGCAAACAAGTTGAACGCGCCATTGACCAAGGAAAATGCGCCGAACATGATGGTCATGGCCAACAGAGCCGATTGTGGCATCCAGAACGCGAGGGCTGCAAAAATCAATGCCAAGACACCGCGCAGCACAAAAAGCCACCAATTTTGGCTAAGCGAACACAGTGCTTTGGTGGGGTCATCCGCACTGGAATCGGTGATGGTGTCTGTATTCATGCTATATCTCCTAAAGATCTAATGGGGTGAAAAAGCAAACACTCCTGAGCCAAGAGAGGGGCGCGACGCGCCCCTCTTACGCCCTATCCAGCGGTTTCAGAACAACCTGGACAGCTTTGCCTTGATTTCATCGAGCCAGCCTTTTCCGCCGCCTCCCCCTCCCGTCTTTTCCTTGATTTTCTTGAGTTCAGCGTACAGGGGCTCAAAGTCCTTCCTTTTTCCATAGCCCAGCAGTTCTGCCATTTCCAACTGCTGCCGGGCTTCGTTCAACAATGTCTCCAGGCGCTCATTGGATGCTTCGCTGCGCTGACCATCTTCTACCAGAGGCTCGGCGCGCTTCAGGAGCAGCTTCGCACGCAGGACGGGCAGCGGAAGCACGCTGCGCTCCTCGACCAGCGTGCTGAGCGCTGACTGCAGCGCGGCTTTGGCTTCTTCGATCTTGCCCTGATCGATCAGCGGCACGACTGCCTTCACGGCTGCGGGATAGGACGCCAAAGGGATGTTGGTGACCGTGATCACGATTTCACTGGCCAGCAAAGCCAACACGCGACGAGCGCGTTGCACCTCGCCATGTTTGAGGGCATCCAGCGCCTCGTCAGTCATCGCCTCAACGGTTTCCGTGTTGGCGAACAAGTCGTGCACGATGGTGCGCACATCAACGGGGGCCAGGGCGAGCGTGGGTTCGCGTGCAACGATCAGCTCCAGCTTTCCCGTCACTTCGGCCAGCGTTGCCAATGCGCGTGCAGTGTCCTTGCCGTCAAGTGCGGCCAGCGCTGATTTGGTCAGCGACAAGGCCGAGACTGCCTCATCGAGGACTTGTTTACGTTTGTCTGCCGCCTGCGAGTCCGTTTCTTTCTGAACCTCAGGCTGTACCTCCGTGACGACTTCAGGCTTGGACTCTGGACTGACAGGAAGGCTGCTTACCGCGGCTTGTTCGTTTATTCCTTCGTTCGTCGCATTGGGATTCGGTGTTTGCTCATTCATGGTGATATGCCTCGTATGAGATAGTGAAAATAGGCGAATCTGTTGGGGCTGAATGCGAACATCGCGAGACTGACCGACAGAGCAGTCAGCCCCTTCATCACCTCAAAACAGCTTTTGGATGCGCGTCTTCAACTCGTCGAACCATCCATTGCCGCTTTTGCCACCAGCCGACTTTTGCTCAATGGACTTCACCTGATCGAAGATGGGTTTGAAGTCCTCCTTCTTGCCATAACCCAGGATTTGCGCCAGCTCGATCTCCGTGCGCACGGACGACAGCAAGGTGCTGAGCTCCTCGTTCTGCTTGGCATCGCGCTTGTCAGTCTCGGCCAGCTTTTCAGCTTTTGCTATCGCGGCTTCGGCCCGTAGCACGGGCAGAGGGAGTACAACTTGGGTGACCACCAGCGTGTTCAGTGCTCGGGCGAGCTCTGCTTTGGCTTCGTCGATCTTGCCGCTGTCGACGAGCCGTGCAGCCGACTTGATCGCTGCCGGGTACGTTGCCATGGGCAGGTTGTCGGTTTCGATCACGATTTCGCTGGCCAGATTGGCAACGATGGGCCGGGCCTTTTGCACCTCGCCATCACCCAACAACTCCCGAGACAACTTGACCGCTTTCTTTACCGATTCCACGTTGGCGTGGATATCGTGGGTGATGACGCGTACATCGACCGGCGCCAAAGCAAGTTTGGCGTCACGTGCCAATACCAGTTCCAGCTTTCCGCTGGCCAGTTCCAGCGCAGCAAGCGCCTCCTTGGTCTTCTTTGCATCAAGGAGGGTCAAAGCCTCCTGGGTCTTGGTGAGCGCCGTGATGGCGTCTTGAGTGAGCTCGGCACGCTTTTTATCGGCTTCCCGGGCGGCCTTGTCATCTACTTGTGGCTGTGCCGCCTTGGATGCGGCAGAGGGTGCTGCAGCACCTGGGCTAGAACCTGCCGCCGATTGGGCCAGAGCCGGTCCGCTCAGTCCGACGACGACCGCCAGGGCAAGTGCGGAGAAGGTGTATTGTGGCTGTTTGATATTCATGATCTTGGGCTCCGGATTGAAGTTAGTTGACTGAGATTTCAATCTGTTTCGGTTTGGCTTGCTCGGCCTTGACAAGCCGCACTTCCAGTACGCCGTCTTTCATGGAAGCCGTCACCTTGGTCGGATCAACGTTGTCAGGCAAGACAAAGCTGCGCACAAAGCGGCCATACGCACGTTCGATGCGGTGGAACTTCTTGCCCTGCTCCTCTTTTTCCAGTTTGCGCTCGCCGCTGATGGTGAGCACGCCGTTTTCCGCGCTGACGCGCACGGCATCCTTGGGGACCTCCGGCAGATCCAGCTTGAGGAGGAATGCGTTCTCATCCTCGCTGATGTCCGCCATTGGTGCCCAGTCCGCCGTGGTCATGGCTTCGTTGCCGGTACGGGCGCCCTGTCGCTGGGGTATTCGTCCGAACATCGTCGCCAGGCGGTTTTGCAATTCATCCAGTTCCCGGAAGGGGTCCCACGGAGTCAATGCAGACATATCGGTTCTCCTTGAACAATGCCGGCGAATTGGATGACGCACCGAACAGAGCCGCCGGCTCACTCTGAATAGCGCCTACTACTTTTCGTTTCTATCTAGAACAAGTCCTTGGGTCAATTGAAGGATGTCGTTCTCGTCGAGCGTTTCCCGCGCCAGCAGTTCGCGCGCACAACGCTCCAGCACCGCGCGGTTGGTGTCGAGGATCCGGTAGGCGCGCTCGAACACGCCCATCACGATGTCGCGGATGGCCTGATCGATGCGCGCCTGGGTCGATTCGGCCACCCGGCAGCCGCCGTGGGCCAGTTCCGGTGTATCGAGAAAGCGTGGCCGCTGCGCCTCGAAGGCGATGTAGCCCAGTCCTTCGTCCATGCCAAAGCGGGTGATCATGTCGCGGGCAATGTCGGTGGCCCGTGCGAGGTCATCGGCAGCCCCGGTGGACAGCTCGCCGAACACGAGCTTCTCGGCCGCACGACCGCCCAGCAGCACGGCGATCTTGTGTTCCAGATCGGCGCGCGTCATCAGGAAGCGGTCTTCGGTGGGGCGTTGCAGCGTGTAGCCCAGCGCGCCGATGCCGCGCGGGATGATCGAGATCTTGTGCACGGGGTCGGTGCCGGGCAGCGCCAGCGCCACCAGCGCATGGCCCATCTCGTGATAGGCCACGGTTTCCCGCTCCTTGGGATTGAGCACGCGGTTCTTCTTCTCCAGGCCCGCCACGATGCGCTCGATGGCGGCGGTGAAATCCTGCAACTCCACGGCGGACGCTTTGCGCCGGGTCGCGGCCAGCGCGGCCTCGTTGACCAGGTTCGCGAGGTCTGCACCCGAAAAGCCCGTGGTCAGCGCAGCCACCTGTTCGAGATCGATATCCTGAGCCAGCGTCACCTTCTTGACGTGGACTTTCAGGATGTCCAGCCGTCCCTTCTTGTCGGGCCGGTCCACCAGCACCTGGCGGTCGAAGCGGCCGGCACGCA